>OIDF01000017.1_pt1 | contig 186665 bp, 171 predicted proteins | sample 1581411 | NCBI WGS metagenome assembly OIDF01 (sample SAMEA3882515, study PRJEB24775) | human gut metagenome | biome: human-associated habitat; feature: intestine environment; material: feces | place: Netherlands | collected 2009/2010
TTGTAACTGGGGTAGCACTGGTAGGTCTTACGATTCTCGCACCGGAGCAGATAGGTGTAGAGGGATATCTCCCGGTAATCCAGACCAATGCTGAATATCTCGTTGGGCACCATAAAATAGTTTTTCTCTGCGCTGCGCTTGGGCCATTTGTTGTAACTCAATTCATACCTCCTGTGTTGTTGTAGACTTCTGCGGCACTCACACAGGGAGCGTGCGAAAAATTTTCATTGCTTTTCCGCTGCCCGTTTGCTATACTTTGGTTAGTTGATTTGTGCGTGCCTGTGTGTGCGCCGAGCCGCCGGACTGTTGCCGCAGTCACGGCGGTTTTTGTTTTGCGGTCGTACTGGTGTGCATCCCTCCTCTGCTGTGCAGCTGAGTCTTTTACTTTCATCTGTGAGCTATCTTTTTCGCCTCCTCCGTGTTAGAATGATTTATATAGCCGTGCCGTTGGAAACGGCACATAGCAAAAGACCGTGCTCCCGGGAGCACGGTCAGAGATGGAATGACCTTCCGAGCGAATTGCCGAATGGCAGAGAGCGCACATGCTCTCACGGGGTGCTCTGCCAAAGGCCATGTGGGTTCGTCAGCGCGGAGACCGTGCCGTACCGAACCGAAGGCAACCTCACCCGGGTGAAATTGTCCTTCTACTATTACTTAGAGAAAAATCGCAAAATCGGAAGGTCGGAAAATGTAAACTTTTTGTGAACGCAGAAAGGGCGGTGAGTTCATGTCCTTCAAGGATACCCAGTCTTACAAAGAGCTTCAGGCGGATTGGCGCTGGATACACTCTATGGACCCGGAAGCTGCCGCTGCCGCAGACCAGTGGGTGAAGGAACATCCAGAGGAGTGGAAGGAACTGGAGCATATGCTCTACTACAGCGAGGCCAACTTCCACAAGCGTGTAGCACCGGATACTCTGGAGGATGTGGATATCAAACAGCCCATCTCTTACAATCCGGAAGCGTTCCTGCCGGAGGAAGTGCGCAACGCGATCTACGATGATATGCGCTGGTTTGACCGGGCGAAGTATCTGCCAGAGGGATCTGATGAAGACCCTCTCATGTATGTGCGCAAAGAAATTGACGAGGGACTGCGTGAGCTGACCGAACTACAGCGGGAGGTTCTGTTCCGCACCGTCATCAACGGCGAGTCCACCGAGTCCGTCGCACAGGACAAGCAGTGCTCATCCAGAAACATCCGGGATATCCGCGCCCGTGCGCTTCGACAGATACGGGCCAAAATCAAAAGACATGAAGGCTACGGCAGGCCCGACGTTGCCATCATTATTTTGCTGTTTATGCTGCTTGTTGGTGTTCCGCTTGTTTGCTGGGGAGAACAGCTTTGGACCGCATATCCCTGGCTGGAGCCTGTGGCTGCAGTGCTTAGCGCATTGGTTGTGGCTGTCATGTTCCAAGATTCCTTTCGCAGAGAAGCAGAAAGTCTGCTGCGCCAGCACTGGGCCAGCCTGAATGGATCGCAGAGAAAAGAATAAAAATGGAAGAGGGAGTGGAACACAAATGGTGTTTCACTCCCTCAAAGCTATGTCACATTCTGCTCTTAATTCCCCTTCGCATGTACACCGTTGCCAGGCATCTCATAAGGCTTCCCTTCCTTGTTATAAGTCAGATTAAAGACAAGGTCGGACAGCCATTTCTTAAACGAGGGATTGTCCTGGAACTGCTTGAACAATTCCATGTTGTCTGCCATGATTGCGAAAATGACTTGCTGTAACGCACGTTCACTTTCCAACCGGGCGCTCTGCTCATCAGAATTACGCATGGCATTTTGATATTTTTCATCCTTGGATACCATCGCAGGAATTTCGAGAATCTGTCTGCGAACATTATCAGCATCATTCCAGTTGATATTGCCAAACATATCATTGAAGTTTGACAATATCACCGAAAGTAAGTCCATCTCCGGCTCTACAATATGACCTACCTTTCCCGCAGGCACAGGCTCAACCTCTGTATCAGATTCTTCTAATTTGATCGACATGACTTCTCGTGCCTCATTGCGATAACTCTCAAGATCAATCGTCTCGAGAATGCCTTGCGAGAGGTCATCTTCTCTGGGAGAAGGCAATTTCGGTATCAACAGATTCAGAAAGATGGAAAGCCGTTCCCAGTCTGCATTTCCATAGGGCAAAATTGCACCGAGGAACCCATAAGTGCGAACAAACGACTTAGCGGCACTTTTAAATTTGATCTGATCATCAGTTTCAAGCTGCTTATACACCGCTGTACAGGCATCAAGTGTCGGATCAAGTTTGTCGCGGTCAGCACCGTCAAGATACAAATTGACAAGTCGTTCAACATCATCGCCGGAGAACACTTGATAGCCATCTATGATGGCAACAAGGTCATACAGCTTGTTTGGATCGGTTTCCCCGGACAGAATTGTGGTGCGGTAATATCTTGAGAAAGACTCCTGAATTAATTCCGGCTTGTTTGCAAAGTCCAAAACAAAGGTGTCGTACTTTTTTGGGCAGCAGCGGTTAAGCCGAGACAGTGTCTGTACTGCCTTGATGTCATAGAGCATTTTGTCCACATACATAGTGTGGAGCAGCGGCTCATCAAAGCCCGTCTGGAACATATCTGCAACGATGAGAATGCGATACGGATCCTTTTTGAACTCTTTCGGTATCTTAGCATCAGGAAAACCGTTCAATCCGGCAGATGTAAGCGTCGGCTCCTGGTTCTGGTATTTACATTCACCGGAAAAGGCGACGATTGTTTTGTATGGGCTGTGCCTGTCCGCAAGGCATTTATTAATGGCATAGTAATACTCAATGCAACGAGGTATGCTGGACGTCACAACCATTGCACGAGCCTGACCGCCGATTTTTCCCTTTGCAATGATCTGCTCATGGAAGTGATCAACCATCATAGCCGCCTTTTTAGCAATGGTGTAGCTGTCGCTTTCCACAAAGCTACGGAGCTTCTTCTGCGCCCGCTTTTTGTCAAACATCGGATCGTCCTCGACGGTTTTCATCAATTTGTAAAAGCTGTCGATGGGCGTATAGTATTTTAATACATCCAGAATGAAGCCTTCTTGAATGGCCTGCTTCATGGTGTAGACATGGAAAGGTCTATGCTTGATGGCATCTCCATCCTGGTAGGGTACGCCGAAGGTTTCCAACGTCTTATTTTTCGGCGTAGCGGTAAATGCAAAGTAGCTGGCGTTGTTCAGCAGTTTACGCCCTTCCATCATAGCGTTGATCTTATCCTCGTTGTCCATCTCATCATCAGAAGCAAGTCCTGAAAGCGCAAGATTCATTTGCGCAGAGTTTCGCCCGCTCTGACCAGAGTGCGCTTCATCAATGATAATGGCGAAATGATTGCTCTTATGCTCTGCACCGATTTGCGGAACGATATATGGAAATTTCTCGATTGTGGTAACAATGATGCGCTTTCCATCAGTGATTGCTTTTGTTAAATCCCCAGAATGCTCCGCCCATGCAACTGTATTGCTCACTTGCATAAACTGCTTGATGGTATCCCTTATCTGCTTATCCAGGATGCGGCGGTCGGTTACCACAATAACGGAATCCAGCATCGGACGACCATCCTGTTCAAGCCCGATGAGCTGATGAGCAAGCCATGCGATAGAGTTGGATTTTCCGCTGCCCGCACTGTGCTGAATCAAGTATTTCTTTCCAACACCATTAGCTTTTACATCGGCAAGTAGCTTTGTAACAACATCCAGCTGATGATAACGCGGGAAAATTTGCTTTTCCTTTTTCTTCTTGGTATCCTCGTCTACCTCAACTACAACTTGTGCATAATTCTCGATGATCAGAGTTAACTTTTCCTTCGTGAGAATATCTTTCCATAGATAGTCGGTCATAATGCCGTCCGGGTTGGGCGGGTTGCCGGCGCCATCGTTATAACCCTTATCAAATGGCAAAAACCAACTATCTTTTCCTGCCAACTTAGTACAGAACTTGATACGAGCATCATCCACCGCAAAATGCACCATGCATCGCTTAAAGGTGAACAGCGACTCACGGGAATCGCGGTCATCTTTGTACTGCTGCACAGCATCATCAACATTCTGCTTCGTGAGTTGGTTTTTCAGTTCAAAGGTGATAACAGGCAGACCGTTTATAAAAACGCACATATCAAGGGCCAGCTTCCCGGCATCCTGCGCATAGCGAAGCTGACGGGTCACGCTGAAAATGTTCTTTTCAAACATCTCCCGTGCCTTGGCATTTTTCTCGGTCGGCGTTAGATAAAACATGATGAGATCGACCGGATAAACCTTGATACCATTGCGCAGCACATCAATAATTCCGCGCTTTGCAATTTCGCCTTGTAGGCGATTCAGAAATTGGCGTTTTTTCTGCTCAAACTTGAACACGCCCAGCTTGTCCATTTGCTCCGGCTGTGTATCTTGCAGAAAGCGGAACAGTCGAGTCTCATCTATGGCGTACTCTTTATTGTAATCAGCGTTGGAGCCTTCCTCATAGCAGTTGTGCTCAACAAGCCATTTTACGATAAGCATTTCAAGTCCGCTTTCCTTCGTATTTGCAAACATACCATTCCTCCTCTCCAATAAAATCAGAACGGCAATTCAGGTTCTGGCTCTACAACCTCAATATCGGAGATTTTAGCAATAAAGTTATTTAGCACAAGAGCCTGTGATTGTGGTGTCGCTGCGCGGAACCAGTCCAAAAATTTTCCGACCGTTTCATTTGGGATATTCACTCCATTGTTATAACGGTAACCACAGTCAACAACACTACTAATTACATCGGCATTCTTTTGAATCATCGTTTCAAACAGATTAGTAGTAAGTGCTTTTTCCAATCTGGAAATAAAAATCGCACAGTCAGTATTGAATCGGGGTTCCGACATATAAGATGTTAGAGACTTATAAATTAAATTAGTAAACTCCTGATAGATTTCCCTGTCCTCATCAGATATTTGCATATGAAGGAAATCGTGCTTTCCTATGGCCTCTCGTATAGCAGCAAAACTTTCAAAACGATTTTCAGGCTTTTTCTCCATCATTTTATTCAAAATGTCATTGTAAGAAAAATCTGTCCGATCACAGCTTCCTGCGTTATCGATTAACCGGCCAAACAGTTCTGCCAGATAGAACATATCCGTAAGGCTGGTATAGATACCATCATAATATTCCTGCGGCAGAGTGTCAGATGCAGCACGATTAATGTCTGCCACAAGGCTGTCAGCGTCGCCACCATCTACCCTTGAAGCAATCTTTCCTATCCCGAAATCAATTACTTTCACCGTTCCACTTTTATCTACGAGAATGTTTCCCTCACGAATATCCCGGTGAATGATTCCGTGCGCTTCTATGTAGCAAAACGCATCGATAAGCTGCAGAAAAACATCATCCAAAGTGGTCTCTGCAAACGGGGCAAAGTAATCACTGATAAAGTCCCCTATATTTTCCCCGTCAATGTACTCCATAAGGATATAGCCCGTGTAAATATTTTCATAAGCGTAATAGTTATAAATACGGACAATGTTTCTATGGTTGAGTTTGTAGAGAATCTTGATTTCATCAAGAAAATTCTTATAGAATTGCTCCTTAATTCCATCGTACTCTGGTTCATATTTTTTTGCGACAAACAGTTCGTCTATAAACGGATCTTGGAGTAAGACCGTCTTTCCGAACGAACCACCGCCGAGATCATTATTGACCATAATGTAATCCTTCTGCTTTACAAAAGGAATAACATCTCCGTTTTGTTTAGCAACAGCCATGTTTAATCCTCCTGTTCTTCAGTATCTTCTTCACCATCGTCCTCATTATCCGCATCGGCATCTTCATCTACAAATTCATATTCGGGAATCTCAATGCCACGAACATCAATTTTGCCGGTGACGGTGTCAGCAATAAGGCAGATTTTTAAATCCTGCAAATTCGCTATTTTTGCTTCCATTTTCTTAATGGTGACATCAATCTTAGCGTACACCTCATCAAGATATCTGATGATTTCTTCCTGTTCGTCAATGGGCGGTATTAAGATGAATGTATCCTTCAGCATTTTCTGCGTGATGCTATATACCTTGACTCCATTAACCTTCTTGCGAATCTGATAGCGCCAAGTAGGTGATTTAAATAGATAAGCAAGATACTTGCTGTTTATCGAACCATCGGGATGCGCAATGATTGAATGGTAGCCTGCAAAAATTGTGTCATCCCAGTCGATATAGGCACAATTTCCACAACCTGTCACATCTTCAGATGTGTCGGCAAAGATGAAATCGCCTTTTTCTACAAGGCAGCTCTGATTCGTTGTCAGATAGGCCTCATTCACATATCTGATTAAATCTCCATTGAGAGCAACACCAGAGTTCTTCTTTGAATGAACCTGTCCATAGCTGATTACCGCTATGCCGGTTTCTTCAAGGTTTGCCTTCGTGATGGAGAGACCTTTGCGGAAAGAGAATGATTTTCTTGTGCGCTGAATCTCCCAATGCTCTGGATAATCAATGTTCCATCGCATATCATCGCTGTGGGTAATCACGCTTTTACGCATACCTTTTATAGCCGCTTCGTCAATTTGCCGCTGTTTCATCTCATCGAGCAATGCAATCTGATGTCGATAGTTTGAAATCAGCTTATTGATGCTCGAAACCTTCCAATCCAGAAAACGCACAATCTGATCCTGCTCGCCACGGGGCGGAACGGGGACTTTTGTACTCTGGAATGTGTTAATATTTATTGTTTTTCTCAGTCCGGAATATAACGGCTTTAACATCTTCCCATTATCTAAAGCAAGATAGTAATAGTAAATGAATCGGGAGTTTATATTGCTGACGTGCATAATTGTGTATGCACCAGTAAGCATTCCATCATGCCCAGACAAGCCGACTGTACGTGGTGTTTCATCAATGTCAAAAAGGCAAAACGCCATGTCGCCGTTCCTTACAATCTTGTATTTGTCAAATGACTCCGGAAACTTTCCGCCACCGTCCATGTCACGAGGAACAATTCCGCTGAGTGTCAAGGAGAGCAGTGTGTAATCAGATGATTTTTCGCCAACAATCTCCTTTTGCTCCGTGAATATATTCTTATTCCTCCGTACTTCCCAATGAGCCGGTATTGCTTTCAGCCACGGAAGATTAATTTTTTGGTATTCAGCATATGCGCTCATTGCATACCCTCCATTATACCCGCCAATAGTCCATCCGCTTCCTGTTCCAAGTTTTTTAGGCTTTGCAAAATCTCATCCATAGGACGCAGCTCCACCGGCTTATAGAAGTATTTCGTAAAGCTGATTTCGTAGCCGATCTGCGTTTTCTTTTCATCCACCCATGCATCCGGCGCATAGGTCAGCACTTCATTCTGCATGAAGGCATCAATGCCGCCCTCATAGGTGAATGGGATATTTTCAGTATCACGCAGGTCAACATCCGGCTCTCCGTCAATAGGCTGCGTCGAAGCATCCTTTTCAGTGATAAACGGGCGGATTTTCTTAAGCTGCGCTGCCTTGAGCTTGGTGGCTTTGGCAAATGCCGTCCAGTCATCCAGCAGCGCAGTTTCGGCAGCCTTTGCAATCGCAGAAGTCACGGTTTCGTATTCATCCGCTTTTTTGAACAGGTCTGCAGGAATCGTGCGGTCGGGATACACACGCAGGCGGAGCGGGCGTTCCACCGTCACATTCCAATAGGCAAATTCATCATTATTGAAAACCATGCTGACATCGCTTTCTTCCATGTCGAGAAAGATGCGGACGATCTCCTTGCGAATGTCGTGCGTGAATTCGCAGTTCTTCTTGCCCATATTCTTGCGGAGGGATTCTTTCATCGCCGTAGCGTCAATGAGTTGGATTTTGCCTTTGCGCCGTTCCTCTTTCTTGTTAGAAAGTACCCAAATAAAGGTGCCAATACCAGTATTGTAGAACATATTCTCTGGCACGGCAATAATGGCTTCTACCAGGTCGTTTTCGATCAGGTAACGGCGAGCATTGCTTTCGCCACTACCTGCATCTCCGGTAAAGATAGACGAGCCGTTATGAACTTCGGCGATCCGGCTCCCCAGCGGTGTGTCCTTTTTCATTTTTGCTACATTATTTAGTAGAAACAGAAGTTGCCCATCACTGGTACGCGGGAGCATGGCAAGCTGCTCACCATCTTCGAGGTAAGCATTGAACCGTGTATCGAGGATTTCTTTTTTGCCGCCCATCTTATCGGCATCTGTTTTCCAACTCTTGCCGTATGGGGGATTGGACAGCATGAAGTCAAACTGCCGAGTAGCATTTCCGTCCAGTGACAGCGTAGAGCCGTAGCTGATGTGATCGGCTTGTTCACCGTCTCCCTTGAGCAGCATATCTGCCTTGCAAATAGCGTATGTCTCCGGATTGATTTCCTGTCCGAACAGATGGATAGAGACATTCTTTCCTCTCCGAGCCGCCAGAGTCTGGAGCCGATCCTGTGCTACGGTAAGCATACCGCCGGTACCGCAGGCGCCGTCATAGCAGGAATAGGTAGCGTCTTTGATTTGGTCGGCAATCGGCATAAAGATAAGGTCCGCCATCAATTCCACAACATCACGGGGCGTCCAGTGTTCGCCGGCTTCCTCGTTGTTTTCTTCGTTGAACTTGCGGATGAGTTCCTCGAAAATCGTGCCCATGCCATGGTTATCCAGTCCCGGATGCTTGAGAATGGTCTTTTCTTCATCCTTATACACCGGGTTGGGGCTGAGATTGATATCCGAAGATATAAACTTCTCAATCACTGCGCCGAGAATGTCCGCCTCAATCATGGTATCAATCTGATTGCGGAATTTGAACTTCTCTAAAATCTCCTTCACGTTCGGAGAAAAGCCGTCCAGATATGCCTCGAAATCGCTTTTCAACGTTTGCTTTTTTGCGCGGCTGGTCAAATCTTTCAGTAAAAACGGCGATGCATTGCAAAATGCCTGTCCTGCCACATTGCACAGTGCCGGCCACTGGTTATCGATACCTGCCGCATCCAACTTTTTCTTCATATCCAGGACAGCCTCTTTACTGTCCTCCAAAAGAGCATCCAAACGTCGGATGACCGTCATCGGCAGGATCACATCACGGTACTTGCCGCGCACATAAACATCACGCAGGCAGTCGTCTGCGATACTCCATATAAAACTGACTATTTGATTATGCACCTGATTGTCCATATTTCCTTGTTTCCTTTCTCGCTGTAATAAGGCATCAATGATCAGATCCTGAATGGTATCTTACTAAAGTTTCTACCCGTTATTCTGGACTATTAAGATTTCAGCTTATAAGTTCTGTTTCGATTTCCGCCTTCGGCTACAACAATTTCCTCCGCAGTCAGTTCAGAGAGGAGTTTCTTGGCTCGTGTACGTTTGACTCCAAGGAGCTCTGCAATATCAGCACTTCTGGCCGAAATATGATCTGTCAGGTAAGTGATAATTTCATTCTTTTGCCGCGCTGTTTTTATCGTCGTTTTTTTATCGTCGCTTTTTATCGTCGCTTTTTTATCGTCGCTTTTCTTAAATGCAAGAGACAATATAATCCGGTCAGGATCAAATCTTTCGGAAATCACCGGTGCCGCCCAGCCCTGCTCCCGCCAGACGCGGAAGATGTTGGGGATACCGCTGCCGGCACGCTCACCAATATCAATCAGGTTGAACATTTTCAGCATCGCGCCGTTCCGCGGGTCGGATACACCGCCGCTTTTCGCCGCGTCCACTTCAATACGGAAGCTGCCAGGGTTGGACATGGTAATGCTGTCCCGCTTTTTAATAATGACCAGTCCCTGCCTGCCATAATAATCGGCATGAACCAGGCAATTTGCCAGCGCTTCGCGCAGTGCTTTATGCACATCTGTATCATCCACTCTGGTACCGCCCTCCATTTTGAAAGGCACTTTGATGTCCTGAATCAGCTTATTGTAGACCCGGAAATAGAAGTCATACACATTACCGCTCCAATCGCCAGAGGAGGAAATGATACGATCTGTCCAACGGGTATCAGCATCATACTGCTCCTGATAGTCCAGAAAGAATGCGTTGAATTCCCGCACAATATCGTACTCGTTACCGAACATGAGAAGTCCTGCGGAGGTGGGATGCTTCTTTCCGTCAACGCCGATGCCAACGGCACCCAGCTTCAGGAGGAAATCTTCATCCTCCAACGCTTCCCACACATGGCCGGGTCGGGAAAGGCGCATTCTCTGACGGTAGCTGCGGATGCTCTCCTGGTTGAACACCGTCAAGTCCATCTCGTTCAGAACCAGCATATCCTGTGTCTTTACCGATGCGTCGCGCACCATAGCCTGATATTCCTCCTTGGTGCAGCGATAGTCGCCCTCACCGTTACGGCGGTATGTGCAGAGCGGATTGCCGTCCACATACACCGGTTTATAGGAGCGCTCGGCACGGGGGACATTGATGACCACAATATGATCGCCGTCGACATCCTGCACAAATACATCTTTGGATGACAGCACATTCACGCTGGTTTTGTTGGGATTATTGGCGATGTCCCAGAACTCCTTGATAAGTCTGTCCGGATCGGGCAGATCCACCGTGTGCAAGGATTTATCTGCCCATTCTTCCACGCCCAACAGGATAATGCCGCCGTAGGTATTGGCGAAGGCAGAGTAGGTTTCCCAAATGCTTTTGGGCAGACCGCCAAGGGCTTTCTTCGCCTCAATGCGGTTATTCTCCCGATACTGCTCGATTTTGGAAAAGTCAATCATGGTTTTCCTCCTTTACGAGCTCCATGATATCGCAGAAGTCGCAATCCAGTACGGTACAGATTTTCGTCAGAATCTCTGTACTGACATGCTGGTTCTTGCCCAGCTTGGCAAGGGCGGTCGTAGACATGCCGGTAGCCAGACGCAGATCCTTCTTTTTCATGTTTTTATCGATCAGGAGCTTCCACAGCTTGTTATAACAAATCGTCATTGTAACACCTCATCCCGGAGTATACACTAATACAGGTTAATTTTAGCATAGAGGCGCCATTTTGTCTATCAAAAATCCAGTTTTCAGATCTGTGTTTTCGATTTCAGAGAGAAGATTTCGAATCATCTGGTCACGATGAAAAAGCCACGGAAGCGTTCCGATTCGCTTCCGCGGCTATTTCATTGTTTATGCGGCTCAACCATTGAGCCGCTGCCTATGCTCTATTCCTCGTCATCATCAGACCACGAGGAGATAGCATTGGCTTTTTCAATTCCACATCGGCAAAAAGTGGTTGGTATCATATTATGATACCAACCACTTTTCGGTACAGCAGCTTTCGTAATCAAGTAGTATGCCCGCTCCCAGCAGATCCTGTTTCAGCCCATGATGCCGATTTTGTTGCCGTTCTCGTACATATCCTCGGCATACTCGGCATGGTTGGGGCCTTCGCTTTGTATCCAGCCAAAGCCGGGGACATAGACCATATCCGCCAGTTCATTATCGTTAGCTATTGGCTCCAGTGCCGATTTAGGTTCAGGTTGCGTGAGCTGTACCGGGATGGAATCTGTCTGCGTAGGAGGTACATATTCTTGTTCTGTCTCGGCTTCATCTTCTATTTCCGGCACAGGGATGGGCAACTCCTCGGTGGCTACTTCCGGGGCTGATTCAGCTTCCAGCATTTCCGATTCTTTCTTTTCTGTTACCACTGGCAGCACCGTTTTCTCTGCTTCCGGAAGTGTCGGCCGTGGAGTGGTCACGGCGGTCTTTTCGCTCGGCGCGGGTGTTTTCTCGACCTTTTCGGTCTGTGGCCACACAGCGGCACACAGGGCAAGACAGGCGGTGATTGTAGCGGTGATAATGATACGCTTTTTCATATTGCCTCCTTTTGCAGAATAGCTATCAGAACTTCAGAAGATTATCCAGAATGTTTGCCGCCTGCTGCAGTTCGCTCTGGGTGGCCTCATTTGGAATATCCTCGTCCTTTTGTACCTCGTGGGGCAGATAGGGTTCATAGTTCTGCCGGGTGATCGTCGGTCGGTAGTGACCCAGCATCTGCGCCAGCTCTTTGGCATCCGTGCCATTCTTTAGAGCGAGGATGGCGCAGGTATGGCGGAGATCCACATACCGGATATGTTCGATTCCTGCTTTCTTTATGATCTCATTGTGCATTCGGCGCACCATCTGCGGCGAGTAGGGTTTCAGCGTGGCCGGGTGCATAAACACGAGCGGGCTGCTGGGGTGCTTGCTGTGTTCCCTGATTAGGAGGTCGACCACCTCCGGGGTCAGCCTTATTGACCTCGTCTGGCGACCGTACTCCACCAGCTCACGCCGCTCCACCGCACGGTTTTCCGCAACGGTCAGCGTCCGGCTTTCGATATCAAGGTCACTCCATTTCAGGGCGATGAGCTCGCCTTGGCGAATGCCTGTCGTCAGCGCCAACATGAACATGGGGAGGTAGCCCAATTGCTCGGCGGCATCCAGATAGTCCTCCATCTCCAGCGGCGTCAGTACATTTGCATTGACCTTCGTGGGCTTGGAGTAGTGGAACGCCCTGGCGGGGTTATCGGCCATCAGGCCGTCCCTCACAGCTTGGTCCAGACACTGCTGGAGCAGGCGGTGGATGTGCCGCATGGTTTCTTCTCCCAAGCCAGAGCTGCCGGGTCGATGATTGCCGAAGCACTTCCGTTCCTCCAGAAATTCTCCGACCATCTCCGATGTCAATTCAGAGAGTTGTGTGGCTCCCAGGCCGGGAATGATGTGGTTTTTGAATATATAGTTGTGTGCCGCATAGGTGGTCGGCCTGCTTTGGTGCCTGTCGTAGGTTTCCTGCCAGAAGAGGATGTATTCCCGGAGCGTCATATTCCCACCTCCATACACTGGCGCTGTAAGTCTCGAAAGGCTACCCATGGGAGCCTTGCCTGTTTCAGAATCTTCTTGTGCAGATAGTAGAACTCGTGGAGCTGGTATGGCGCTTCGGTTTTTGGATTGAGAAACACATAGGACGAGGCCGTTTCCGGTATCCGCTTCAGGAGATGCTCCGCTTTCTCATTGAGCGTCAGCAACCGCTGGCCTTTGAGGATGTACCTGTAGCGGACATGAAAATCGGCCCACGACAAGGTGATCAGTTCACATTGCCGCAGGCCGCTTGAAAGTCCTGTATAGATGATGGGGAGTATGCCGAGCTGTTCTGCCGCGTTCAGGTAACGCTGGAGCTGCCCCAATCGCAGAGGGGCTGTTTTGTATTCCTCTGCCTTGGGCTCCCGGCAGAGCCGCACCGGGTTGTAGGGAACGAGCTGGTCCTGTGCCGCTTCGTCCATACACCGGCGCAGGAGCAGGTGGACACACCAGACGCTTCTGGCTCCGAGTCCTTGACTTCGCAGACTGTCGTAGAAATTGATGATTGTCTGCTTTGTCAGGCCAGACAGCACCACGCCTCCGATGCTGGGGATGATGTGGCTGTAAATCAGATTGCGGTATCCGCCCTCGGTGTTGCTATTCCATTTGTGGCGGTTAGCGGTGAACCAGTGGTCGCACCATTGCCCGACCGTCAGCTTGTTTTCTTTCTGCATATTATCGCCTCCTTTTGGCAAACGAACAATATCACAGAAAGCAGGAAATAGCTACTGAAAGGACAGAATATTCGCAGAATAAAACCGTTCCGAATAACGCCGTTATCATTCGGAATAATACGGTTGATTTTATTCGGAATAGTGGTTATAATGTTCTTGACGAACTGCAATGGAGGTGTTCCAATATGACGATCAAAGAAGCGGCTTCCGCTTGGGGTATTACTGAACGGCGGGTCAATGAGCTTTGCAAAGCTGGACGTATCTCTGGCGCATATAAGGAGGGCAGACAGTGGTTTATCCCGGACGGTACTCAAAAGCCGATGGATAAGCGTGGCCGCCGAAGTGCTGTGAAGCCCGCAGTATCATCTGCGCGCAAGCCGTTGCCCATTGGCGTATCTGATTACCGGGACGCCTGCAAGAACTACTACTATGTGGACAAAACCCTGATGATCAAGGAATTTCTGGATGAGCGCCCCAAGGTATCCCTGTTCACCCGTCCGAGACGTTTTGGCAAGACGCTGAACATGGACATGCTCCGTACATTCTTCGAAAAGACGACCGAGGACACATCCGTTTACTTCAGAGACAAGAAAATCTGGTCCTGCGGAGAATCCTATCTTGCCCACCATAGAAAGTATCCTGTGATCTTCCTGTCCTTCAAGGATGTTAAATACACCTCTTGGGAAGAAACCTATCAGACGCTCCAAAAGCTGATCGCACAGGAATTCCGCCGTCACGACGAGTTGGCCTCCAGTTCTGCGCTTAGTGATTACGAAAAAGAGGAATATTCCCTTCTTGCAACAGAAGCCGCTGACGAAGTGGAATATCAAATGTCCCTGCGGACACTGACGCTGCTCCTCCATAAGCACCACGATGTCGCACCTATCGTCATCATTGACGAATATGACACTCCCATTCAGCAGGGCCATGCGAGCGGCTTCTACGACACGATCATCGGGTTCATGCGAAACCTGTTCTCCGGTGGTCTGAAGGACAATCCGCATCTGAGCTATGGTTTCCTGACCGGCATCCTGCGTGTTGCCAAGGAAAGTATCTTCAGCGGCCTGAACAACCTGAAGATCAACTCGATTTTAGACGAGCGCTACAGCGAATATTTCGGCTTCACTTCAAGCGAAGTACACGAGATGGCAGACTACTATCATGCTTCTGATAAATATCAGGAGCTCTGCGATTGGTATGATGGTTACCTTTTCGGCGATACCGAGATTTTTAATCCCTGGTCTGTCATTGGATACTTCAACAATAACTGCCGTCCCAAAGCGTTCTGGCAGTCTACCGGGAGCAATGACATCATCCGCGAGGTGCTGGCTTCTGCAACGCCGGATATTATGGAGCGTCTGGAGCTGTTGATGAAGGGCGAATCCTTCGTTACGCACATCGACACCGGTGTCATTTATCCGCAAATCCAGAATGATCCGTCCTCTGTTTACAGCTTCCTGCTGGTGGCAGGTTATTTGAAGGCTGTGAGCTGCGACCAGTCTTACGGCGAGGATTATATGTGCGAAGTGGCTCTACCCAACAAAGAGATTTCTTTCGTCTACAGCAAGGAGATCCTCTCTCAGCTTGAGAATATTATTCCTCGTTCCGTTGCTGTTGCTATTCAGGAAGCTATCTACAAGGTAGATAGCGACTCACTGCAAAAAGCCTTGGAGAAGTTTCTGCTCCAAACAATAAGTTTCCACGATGCTGCCGACGAAACATTTTACCATGGTCTGATATTGGGTATGTGCGCTGTAATGGACAACAGCTATCGCATTACCTCCAATCGCGAAGCTGGTGATGGACGGTTTGATATTCAGCTGCTTCCTTTGAATAAGCGGCTGCCTGGCATTTTGATTGAATTAAAGGCCGGAAAAGGCCGCTCTGAAACACAGCTTGAAGACCTTGCCAATGTTGCCTTGCAACAGATCAACGACCGTGCGTACAGCGTTGATCTGCAGGCAATGAATGTTACGTCAATTATAAAAATCGGCATTGCATTCTCAGGCAAAAAAACACGTATTGCTGCCGAAAGGCAAAACATCGAATAACCATCTTCGCTCAGCAGGCTGGCTATCATCCAAGTCAGCCTGCTGTCTTTTTGTCATCGCGCTTTTTTCTTTGTTTATGCGGCGCAATTTCTGAGCTGCTCGCTGCGGTAAAAAGCACCCGCTGCCGGGGACAATCCCGGTCGGAAGCACTTTTAATATACAGAATTCAATCCCACACAAATCCCAAAAGACGAAAGTGGTGCCTGAAACGAACAGGGCAAAAGAGTTCCAAAGAGGAACCGCAGGAGTGCCGGAAAGCACCAAAGAGGGCGCAACATGCCTATCTGAAGGTTCAGACATAGGTTTGGGACCAGGAGACCGTGCGTTCGAGCCGCACTACTCGGACCAAAACCCCTCTGAAATCGTTGATTTCAGAGGGGTTTTTCTTATTCTTTGTCTATTGCGGCGCAGGAGGTGAGGTGACGCCCTCTCCTTTGAGACGCTCAACCAGTTAGCTCACACTTAAATCGTGTTATGGTGCTTACAGGCACACGCTTGAAGGGTATGGGTCTTACTGATAAGCAGGCGGATACCATGTGTGCTCGCAAAATCTCACACCGTTTCATTCCGTATGCGCCGCAGATAGCGATAGACCGTGGGCTCGGAGATGTGCAGTTCCTTGGCCGCCTGACCGACGGAGCCCTTGGTCTGGAACACGCCCTGTGCCTCCAGCGAACGGAGGATATCCAGCTTGTCCGACGCGTGCATGGCATCGGAGGGAATACCATAGCCCAGAACGGCGGAGTGGATCAGGTTGCTGGAAAGCTCTGGGATGGAGTCGTCCAGATTCTCCGTATAAGCGGAGCGCTCCTCCTCTTGGGGCAGGGAGAAGGCGTGGAGCAGGTTGGAAAGATGCTCCGAAAGCACCAGAATGTCCTCCACATCATGGTTCACGCAGATGAGGCCCACCAGATGACCCTTTTCCTTAATGAAATATGTGGAGGATACGAAGCGTTTTCCCCCGCGGGTACGTCCCTCGTAGTTTGCCACATAGTCGCGTTCCTTATAGACTCCGGTTCGCAGCAGCTCCTTGGCAAGCTCCGTCATGGGGTCTCCCACGCGGCGGCCGCTGAGATGCCCGTTGCAGGCAGCAATGACCGAACGCTCCGGCGTGGAGACGTCGTGGAGGATGATCTCATAATTTTTTCCGCAGATCTTCCCCATGAATTCCACCAGGGGAATGTATCGCTCAAGGCAGGCGTAGTTGCTCACTGTATCCCAACTTTCTCGGCAATAGCTTTTTATCTGACAAAAAACTGTCACGCAATTTCGTTACCAGTCAGTATATCGAAACTCTGCAAATAAATCAACACCCAAAGCAGACGGCGCGGATAACGGGTGATAATTTTTTGGCGCACACGGCAGAATACGCCCCCTCAGGCAGCGTTTTAGACAAAATCTTATCAAACTTCTTGGCACATATGCAAGATTGACAAGGATGATGTGATAAATTATAATCAGAATTGTAATTAAATTGTCACGATAGGTGTGCGGTCAATCTCCCCCCTGCGTGTCATATTTTTAAGGAGGTATTTGTAATGGAAGCTGCAAACTACGGTATCTTGTCATTGATTCCCCTTGCGCTTACCCTGCTGCTGGCGTTCTGGAAAAAGGACGCAGTCTTTGCTCTGTTCATGGGCTGCCTCTCCGGCGTTCTGCTGCTGGGACACGACCCCGCCTTCGGCTTCTCCGCTCTGGCGGAGGAGGCTCTGGGCAACGAGGACTTCATCTGGATCCTGCTCATTCAGGTATTCATCGGCATCATGATCGCCTTCTTCATGAAGGCAGGCGTGGTCAAGGCCTTTGCGGAGATGATCGCCGGCAAGGTGAAATCCCCCCGCAGCGTGAAGCTGGCCACCTGGTTCATCGGCCTGTTCACCATTGACGACTACATGAGCCCCCTGCTGCGCGGCGTGGTCATGCGTCCTCTGACGGATGAGATGCGCGTACCCAGAGAGAAGCTGGCCTTTATCCTTGACTCCACCTGCGCCTCCGTGTGTACCCTGATGCCCTTCATGGCATGGGGCGCCTATGTGGCCGGTCTGGTGGCGGATCTGGGCGGCCCTGTGACCTCCAACGAGCAGGGCGTAAGCGTCTACATCAGCGCCATCCCCTTTAACTTCTACGCGATTCTGATGGTACTCATCACCCTGCTCTCCGCGCTGGAGATCTTCCCCGACTTTGGGCCCATGCGTAAGGCAGAGCAGCGCGCCCGCACCACCGGCAAGCTGCTGCGTGACGGCGCCGTTCCCATGATGGGCACCGAGCTGGAGGAGCTGCAGAAGGACAACGACAGCGATGTGAAGCCCAACGTCGTGCTGGACTTCCTCGTTCCCATCATTCTCCTTGTCGCCACCGCCATCTGGACCTACATCGCCAAGGGCGGCGTGAAGATCCTGGAGTGCTTCATCATCACCGTGATCTATATGTCCATCGAGCTGAGCATCCGCAAGGTGTTCAAGAGTGTGACCGATCTGGTGAACACCGCCGTGCAGGGCATGAAGAGCGTCATGTCCGCCACCCTCATTCTGGCTCTGGCCTACTGCATCAACACCATCACCAAGTCCATGGGCGCAGCCGACTTCCTGCTGGGCGTCTGCGAGAGCTGGATGACCCCCGCCCTGTTCCTGTCTGTGACCTTCATCGCGGGCGCGGTGATCTCCTTCTTCACCGGCTCCTCCTGGGGCACCTTCGCCATCTGCATTCCCATCGCCGTTCCCATGGCCTACTCCTTCACCGGCGGTCAGCTGGGTACGCTGGTCTACGCCGCTGTGGGCGCCGTTGTCAGCGGCGGTCTGTTCGGTGACCATTGCTCCCCCGTTTCCGACACCACGGTGCTCTCCTCTCTGGGCGCCGCCTGCGACCACATTGACCACGTCCGCACCCAGCTTCCCTACGCGCTGCTGGCAGCGGCAGTGTCCATCATTCTGTGGATCGTTGTTGCACTGGTTGGTGGAGCTGCATGAAATACGATTTTGATACACCCATCAATCGCAGAAATACTTTCTCTTTCAAGTGGGACTGCGATATGGACTATTTTGGCCGGGACGATGTGATCCCCATGTGGGTGGCGGACATGGACTTTGCCTGCGCCCCCTGCATCGTGGAGGCCGTACAGAAGCGCGCCGCCCATCCGGTCTATGGCTACGGCGTGCGCCAGCAGCCCTATTATGACGCGGTAATGGGCTGGCTGAAAAAGCGCCATGGCTTCGAGGTCAACTACGAGCATCTGGCCTTTGCGCCTCCCGGCGTGATCTACGCCATGAACGTGATGCTCCGCATCCTCACCAACCCCGGCGACAAGGTCATGGTTCCCATGCCCAACTACGACCCGCTGTTTGACATGGTCACCCGGGGCGGCCGGGAGCTGGTGGAGACGCCGCTGGTCTGGAAGGACGGGCGCTACACCTTCGATTTCGCCGACATGGAGGCTAAGGCTGCCTCCGGCGTGAAGGTGCTGGTGCTCTCCAGCCCCCACAACCCCACCGGCCGGGTATGGACCCGTCAGGAGCTGGAGGGCGTGGCGGAGATCTGCCTGCGGCACAACATCTTCATGCTGGTGGACGAGATCCACTGCGACTTCGTGCCGCCGGAGCACCCCCACACCACCTTCTGCCTGCTGGGCGAGGACGTGCTGCGCCACTCCATGGTCTGCTACTCCGCCAACAAGGGCTTTAACCTGGGCGGACTGGGCATGGCCACCATCGTGCTGGCAGACGACGACCTGCGGTGCAAGTTCAACGAGGAGATGTCCATTGCCCAGACGCGGCTGGACAACATCTTCGGCATGGCCGCCCTCATAGCCGCCTACAACGACGGTGAGGAGTGGCTGGATCAGGCCATCGCCTATGTCTCCGACAACAAGGCGTATCTGGAGCAATTCCTGCGGGAGCGTATCCCCCAGATCCGCATGATCCCCTCCGAGGGCACCTATCTGGTCTGGCTGGACTGCTCCCAGCTGCCCTATCGGGGCATGGCGCTGGAGCACTTCATGATCAACGAGGCCAAGGTGGCGTTCTGCGCCGGCTATGAGTTCGGCGAGCAGGGAGAGGCCTTCCTGCGCATGAACGTGGCCTGCCCCCGGTGTACCCTGACAAAGGCGCTGGAGCAAATCGAAAAAGCGGTCAACGCCCTGTCTCTTCAGTGATCCCCATCATGCGCCGCCCCTCCCTGCGGCGCATGGTGCTCCCCCTCTCATCGGCGCTGCGGTACGCCATATTGCCGCACATAAACAGGAAGCAGCCTCTCCCCCTCAGAGGCTGCTTCCTGTTTTTTCACAAATGTACGCCCCGGATTTCGCTCATAAGTGTGAATTATTCTTGCTTTTTGCGCCGATACGCCATATCATAGCAGTATAATAGGTAATAGGCGCAGTGGAAGGAGGGTGTGGCGTATGAAGAACCTGAAAAAGCTGACGATCCTGCACTCCAACGATATGCACGGTGATTTTCTGGCCGAGCAGATCGACCAGCGGCTGGTGGGCGGCGTATCGCTGCTCTCCGGCTATGTCAACAAGGTGCGGCGGGAGGAGAAAAATGTAATCTATGCCGTGGCAGGCGATATGTTCCGCGGCAACGTCATCGACTCGGAGTACAAGGGTACCTCCACCATCGGCATCATGAATCTGGTGGGGCCGGATGTGGCCACCATCGGCAACCACGAGATCGATTACGGCCTGGCCCATCTTCTGTTTCTGGAGAAGTGCGCGGATTTCCCCATCATCAATGCCAATCTGCACATCAAATCCAACGGACGGCGGATGTTCCAGCCGTTCTGGATCGCCCACATCGACGGCCTGAAGATCCTGTTCATCGGCATCATCACCGAGGATGTGCTGGCCGCCGCCAAGAGCGACGAGCTCATCGGCTCCTTTGTGGACATCGGTGAGGCCGCCCGGGAGGTGGGCAACATCTGCAACGCCTACAACGCCATCGACATCGACTTCACCGTGCTGCTCACCCACATCGGCTTCGAGGAGGACAAGAAGCTGGCGGCGATGCTGGACCCCGCATGGGGCGTGGATCTGATCATCGGCGGCCACAGCCACACAAAGCCGGAAAAACCCTTTAAGGTCAACGACATCTACATCGTGCAGGCGGGTACCGGCACCGACGAGATCGGCCGTTTCGATATCATGGTGGACACCGACCTCAACGCCATCGACACCTTCACGTGGCAGATGATCCCCATTGACGACGCCCACTGCCCCCGCGACGAGGAGGTGGAATCGTTCATTCAGCACTACAAGACCGCCACCTCTCAAAAATATGACCGCATCATCACGCGGTTTGCCTGTGAGCTGGGTCATCCCAAGCGCAATCAGGAAACGCCGCTGGGCAACCTGATCGCCGACATTCTGCGGGACAGCTTCGGCATCGACCTGATGCTCATGGGCTCCGGCGCCATTCGCAGCTACTCTCTGGGGCCCGTGGTACACTACGCCGACCTTGTGGAATGCCTGCCCTATGATGACGCGGTGTATATGCTCAAGGTCACCGGCGCCCAGCTGGAGCGGATGCTGCGCCACGTCCTGCGGGATGAGGCATTTCAGGGCGAGCATACGGAGTTCTACCAGTTCTCCCACGGGATGCACATCGTCTGGTCCAGAAGCACGCAGACGTTCCGCACACTGACGCTGGACGGTGAACCGCTGTACGCCGACCGGCTCTACACTGTGGCGATGCAGAAATATCACTACAACAACCTCCAGGCGTTTCTGAGCATCACGCCGGAGGAGGCAGAAAAGAACGGCAAGATCCGCGTGCTGTCCACCTCGGCGCGGGATGTGGTGGAGGAGTACCTGATGGTCAACCAGCACCTCAACCGCTGGGTGGAGGGTCGTCTGGTGGTGGAGGACTGAGCGACGTATGCTGCCGCCATATACGATCAAACAAAAAGCAAGTCAAGGAGTTTTCCTTGACTTGCTTCTTTCGGGTAATTTCACGCCGACGCCTGCGTTACGGCATCTGGATATTGGTCTTTTGCAGAGCCTTCCGCAGGGCGAGGCACAGCGGCGGGGCGATGATGATGGCCACCGCGCCGTTGAACAGGGACGCGGGGATCTTCAACACCAGCGCAGCGCCCGCAACGGAGGCCGTCAGGCCGCCCAGCAGCAGGCCGTCGTAGGCAAAGGACTTGAAGAAGTAGAGGATATAATAGGCGAGGCAGCCCAGCGCGGCGGCAACGGTGCAGCGGCCGTATTTGGGCGTCACCCGATCCTTCATGGCAAAGCCGGCCACCATACCCATGACCCCCTTGGTGATAAAGGTGATCCAGCATTCCGCCGCAAAGGCGGGGTTGGTCAGGTCATACAGAGCGGAGCCGAGACCGGAGGCCAGACCGCCCACAGGCCCCAGCAGCAGGCCGGAAAGGCAGCACATAATGTTGGCCAGCGTGAAAGAGGTGCGCCCGCCGATGGCGATGGGCATGGTGATGCGCAGATAGTTGCTGACAAATACAAGGGCGGTCATCATGCCCAGCGCGGTCAGCTTGTTGATGCTTTTCTGGTTAATGGGAAACACTTCCTTCTCCTAAGATGCCCCCATCATAGCAGCGAACTGGTATTATTGCAAATACCAGTTCGCAACAATTTAGTATACCCACTTCAAAATATGGTTGCGAAATCTCAATAATGCGTATATAGTATGTGTAGAACAATGACTTCTTTTTAAGATGCTTGTCGAAAAGCGGAGGATAGTAAGATGTTTGACTTTATCAAAGATGAGCTGAAGGTAACCCAAAAAGAGAAGCAATCTCTCACGCAAGCTGTGGAATCAGAGAAACAACGCATCGCGCAGGCGCGAAAGGACAAGAAGAAGAGCGCTGTGCGGTCTATCAGGGTAATAGACGCTTTGGGTACAAAGCTCGATGCGAAGAAGGATGAAAAGGCGTTAGACGAATTCCGCGCAGCGGAGGAAAGTCGCCTCAAGTCAATACAGTCCGCTCGACGAAGATCTCTCGTAAATCAAAACAGGAAGTCCATTATTGGAATGGGCGTAGGCGTTGCAGCCGTTCTTATTGCCGTTTCCGTTTTCTTCGTCTCAGGCAGCCAGTCTGCCATTCCAAAGCCTTCACAGTTGCCGGATCCTACCATTGTCGATTCTGGCAACACCGATTCTCCTCAAATTCAGTCAGGTCAAGTCTCCGCTCCAGCAAACGGCAGTCAATCGATAGATTATGAGCCTGAGGTAAAGTCTGAAACGATGCAGCCAAATGTAAGCGCTGACGATAAGGATCTACCAAATGACATGGTTACAATCGACACCCAGCAAGCTGCCATTGGCACCGAAGACATCGGGATACCGAACACCTCTACGCAAACGCCTTCTTCTGTTCCAACTCCGATACCAGAACCGGATAGAGACTCCAACTCGGCGGCACCTAATGCTACCTATATCCTGAACATAAACACAAAAAAGTTCCACCGCCCGGGTTGTCATGATGTTAAGAGAATGAGCGAAGAAAACAAAGTCGAATTCACCGGTGCAAGAGCCGATGTGATTGCGCAGGGCTATGATCCGTGCCAAAAATGCCACCCATAAACGTGCAAAGCCCTCTGTAGGCATCACCGCAGAGGGCTATTGCATCGTGCCTCACACATTTACCGGGAGTAAGAGAAAAGATATGAACTACATCGTCTTAGATTTTGAGTGGAATCAGCCGCTGACCGAACAGGACACCATCACAGACCCGTTTCCCTTCGACTCCGAGATCATTGAGATCGGCGCCGTAAAGCTGGACGAGACCTTTGCCGCAGTCGGGGAGTTCAAGACCCTTATCCGGCCGCAATTCTACCCCCACATGAACGGCGCTGTCGTGCGGCTCACCAAAATACGGCCGCAGGAGCTGGAAAGTGCGCCGCTGTTTCCCCAGGCGTTTCAGACCTTCATCGACTGGTGCGGGGACGACTGCGCGCTTTGCTCATGGGGGCCGGACGACATCCCCGTGCTGCTGGACAATATGCTCCTGCACCACATCCCCACCGAGCCGTTCCCCTACTGCTATGATCTCCAGCGCATCTTTGCCCACGAGATCCTGCGGGAAAACCGCCAATGCTCGCTGGAGGACGCCGTCAAAATGCTGGGCCTTCCCGCCGACCGCGCCCACGACGCGCTGAACGACACCCGCAATACCGTGCGCATCTGCGACCGCATGGATCTGGCCGGCTGCATGGACGAGTACCGTACATCGCTTGCCGGCTACGGAGCGGACCGGATGAACGGGCTGATCTCCGGCCAGATCTTCCCCGATCTGGACACTGCGCTGTCGGATACGCGGTTCAACCAAATGACCTGTCCCTACTGCGGTGAGCAGATCCCTCTGGAATTCTCCGCCACTAAAGGCAACACCACGCTGGGATACGGACGCTGCGCCGAGGGGGACGAATTTCTGGCGCGGATACAGCACTACCGGCAGGAGGGGGACACCCGCAAGGTCAAGCGCGTGGTCTATGAGATGAGCGACGACCTGTGGGATACCTATACCGCCGCCACCTGAGCCACGCGGCAAGCCCTTCATTCCAAGATAATAACAGAGACGCCCGGACAGAAGTCCGGGCGTCTCTGCTTGTATGGAAAGAAAAGTGATCGTACTTGCTCACCGCACGCTCCGCAGCAGCTCGTTCAGTTCCTCCTTGGAGCGATAGCCCACCGTCTTGGCGACGGGCTGCCCGTCCTTGAACACCACCAGCATGGGGATGCTGGATACCTGAAAGCGCATGGCAAGCTCCATCTGCTCGTCCACATTGACCTTGCCCACCTTCAGGGCGCCGGCGTTCTCCTCGGCGATCTCATGCAGCACGGGGGCCAGCATCTTGCAGGGCCCGCACCAGTCGGCGTAGAAGTCCAGCAGGACGGGGGTATCGGCGTGCAGCACCTCATCGTTAAAATTCGCAGCAGTGATTTTCAGTTCAGCCATGGTAAAGGCTCCTTTCTTCTGTGATTGTATCCGTAGTATGGTCAGTCCTCCCGGGACTTATAATAGAGCATACAGTGGCAGAAGCCCTCGAAGTCGGGGTCGGCCATCTGCTCCTTGAACTCCTGACACATACACTTGGTAGCCTCGGTACGCTCCAGGCGGCAGGGGCAGTATCCGCCGGTACGCTTCAGCCCCTCGCGGATGGTGTTGACGACCTCCTGATCGGGATTGAGCTTGATCTTCATTTCCGTCACCTCTTTGTTCTTTGTGGCTCTATCATAGCAGGCAGCGCCCCGCCGTTCTGTGACAAAGTCACATTCATAGAAAAAATCCGACGCTTTTTTGCGTCGGATCTTTTTTATACCATCTGACGCAGGCCGTCCTTATCCCGCAGGGTGATGACGCCGCGCTTCAGCTCCACCAGTCCTTCCTCGGAGAAGGTCTTGAGCATCCGCGCCACCGCCTCCCGCGCCGAGCTGATGTGCTGGGCCAGCTGCTCATGGGTCATGCGGATGGTGTCGGAGCCGGTGCGCGCCGCCTCGGAGAGGAGGAACTCCGCCAGCCGCCGGTCAAGTCCCTTGAACAGGATCTGCTGCATGGCCCACATCACGTCGGAAAACCGCTGGGTCGCCAGCTCGTAGAGGAAGCAGCGCACCGAAAGATTTTGCTCGGTCAGCGCGGCGACAAGTCCGGCGGGGATGATGAGCACCTCCGTCTCCTGCTGGGCGGTCATCTGGGTATCAAAGGTGATCTGGCTGATGACGCAGGACGCCGACAGGACGCACAGCTCGCCGGGGTACAGCCGGAACAGCGTTACTTCCCGCCCCTCGTCGGAGAGGAGGTAGGTGCGTATCTCGCCGGACAGCACCAGCAGCAGCCCCAGACATTCGCTGCCGCCGTCGTGGATGAGGGTGCCCTTTTCATACCGGCGCACCATCGCGCTCCTCTGTACCGTGTCCCGCTCCTGCTCTGTCAGCAGCTGCCAGAAGGGCAGGCGGCTCACTGCCGCTTCCATGTCAGTGGCAGCCGTGATGGCCGCAGCCGTGGTCGCCGCAGGTGTGGCCGCCCTCGCCGTGGGCGTGGTCGTGGTGGTCGCAGTGAACGTCGGGGTCATAGCCCAGATTCCCTGCCAGCAGCGCCGCCACCGCCGCGTCCGCCTCGCCGCTGACGCCGCCGTAGAGCTTGATGCCCGCCTGTGCCAGCGCCATCTGTGCGCCGCCGCCAATACCGCCGCAGATCAGGGTGTCCACGCCGCTCTGCGCCAGAAGGCCCGCCAGTGCGCCGTGGCCGCTGCCGTTGGTGTCCACCACCGCCTCACGCACGACCTTGCCGTCTTCCACCTCGTAGAGCTTGAACTGTGCCGTGTGGCCGAAGTGCTGGAAGATCTGTCCGTTTTCGTAGGTAACTGCAATTTTCATGATGGTTTCTCCTCTTTTATTTATAATACTTCTGATTTTCCCCGTTTTTTCCTATACGGCGGACGCCGTCTTGCATTTTCCCCGTGTTCTGTGCTACAATTGCGCCAGCACCTGTCCGATGGGGCCGTCCACCGTGACGGCAGCGCCGAGGCCGCCGCCTGCGCCGCCCTTGTTGATGACCGCCAGCTTGTGTCCCCGGTAGTAGGTGACAAGCCCCGCCGCCGGATACACCACCAGCGACGTGCCGCCGATGAGCAGCACATCCGCCTGCCGGATATAGTGGATGGCCTTTATCATTACGTTCTCGTCCAGCGGCTCCTCATACAGTACCACGTCGGGCTTGATGATGCCGCCGCATTCGCAGCGGGGTACGCCGGTGCTCTCCGCGATGTGCTCCACGCCGTAGAATCTCCCGCAGCGGGTGCAGTAGTTCCGCAGCACGCTGCCGTGAAGCTCCAGCACCTCCCGGCTGCCCGCCTTCTGGTGGAGACCGTCGATGTTCTGGGTGATGACCGCCTTCAGCCGCCCCTCCTGCTCCCACTGGGCCAGCTTCCGGTGGGCCGGATTGGGCTGGGCGTCCGGCGCCAGCATCTTGGTACGGTAGAAGTCGAAGAACTCCTCCGTGTGCCGCTCAAAAAAGGTGTGGCTCAGTATGGTCTCCGGCGGATAGCTGAACTTCTGGTGATACAGCCCGTCCACACTGCGAAAGTCGGGGATGCCCGACTCCGTGGACACACCGGCGCCGCCGAAAAATACGATGTTGTCGGAGCCGTCGATCAATTCCTTCAGCCTGCGGATGTTCTCATCCATGAAAATCCCTCCATTCTGCCCACAAGGAGCCGTCTATGAATATTCAAATTTTTGGAAAGCCCAAATCCTTCGATACGAAGAAAGCGGAGCGCTGGTTCAAGGAGCGCCGCATCAAGTACCAGTATATCGACCTTGTCACCAAGGGCGTGTCCCCCGGCGAGTACCGCTCCATCCGCGCCGCCGTGGGCAGCTTTGACGCGCTGGTGGACAAGTCCTGCCGCGCCTACGAGGAGCAGTACATGGCCTACATCACGCCGCAGGCGGCGGAGGAAAAGCTGCTGGACTATCCGGAGCTTTTCGCCGCCCCCATCGTCCGCAATGGCCGTCAGGCCACCGTGGGCTACTGTCCCGATATCTGGCAGACCTGGGAATAACGTACCGTCCCGCACCGCCCGGTGCGGGATTTTTTTGTTCAGTCCGTGTAGCTGTGCTCCACCGTCACCACGGCGAAATAGGTGTCGTTCAGCTGCCGCACCAGCTGCCGGATCTCCTCCGCCGCCTGCTCCGGCGTCTTGCCGGAGGAAAAGGGCAGCACCGCGTCGAAGATCAGGTTGGTGTGGGTGGTACCCTGCACCATGCGGAAATCGTGGATGGTCATGTGGGGGTCCACCTGCTTCGCCACCTCGGCGATCTGCCGGCGCAGCGCCCCCACCGACGCGTCGTCGGTGACGATGGGATCCATGTGGATCACCGCCTGACAGTGCAGCTTCTCCGCCAGCTCCTTTTCGATGTTGTCGATAACGTCATGCATCTCCATGATGTCCCCGTGGGCGGGTACCTCCGCGTGGAGGGAGATCATACACCGCCCCGGGCCGTAGTCGTGTACCACCAGATCGTGGACGCCCTGCACGGTGTCGTGGGCCATCACGATGTCCCGTATCTCCTGCACCAGCTCCGGGTCGGGGGCCTGCCCCAGCAGGGGCGACAGCGTCTCCTTGGCCGCCTTGTAGGCGGAGAACAGGATGAACAGCGCCACCACAAGACCCACATAGCCGTCCACCGCCAGCCCCGACCATTTGCCGATGAGCATGGCCAGCAGCACCGCCGCCGTAGCCGCCGTGTCGGAGAGGCTGTCCATGGCGGTGGCCTCCATGGCTGCGGACTTGATCCTCCGGCCGATGCGCCGGTTGTACAGCCACATATACAGCTTCACGCACACCGACGCCGCCAGAATGCCCAGTGCCAGTGCCGAGAACGCCACCTCCTCCGGGTGGAGGATCTTGTCAAAGGAGGACTTGGCCAGCTCCACGCCCATCAGCAGGATGAGTCCCGCCACCACAAGGCCGGATATGTACTCGATCCGTCCGTGTCCGAAGGGGTGGTCTGTGTCCGGTTTCCGCCCCGCCAGCCGGAAGCCCAGCAGCGTCACCGCCGAGGAGCCCGCGTCCGACAGGTTGTTGAAGGCGTCCGCCGTCACGGCGATGGAGCCGGAGAGCTGTCCGGCAAAGAATTTCCCCGCGAACAGCAGGATGTTCAGGGCGATGCCCACCACGCCGCACAGTGTGCCGTAGGCCCGCCGCACCGCCGGGGACGTCACGTTTTCCCGGTCGGGGATCAGCCACCGGGCCAGCAGTTGTATCATATACCTCTTTCTCCTTTCGCGGCGTACCGCGCCTTACCGGGCCGTACCCCGGATGGTCAGCTTCATCTGGCAGCACAGGTCGTCCAGATCCCGGTCGGTGGCGGCATTGAGCCGCAGCCGCCCGCCGCAGTCTGCACAGATCAGCTCCACCGCGCCCCGGCGCACCGCCATGCTGTATTTGTGGCTGCCGCAGGTGCAGGAGATACCGTCCCGGGCGGCGATGTCCTTCAGCTCCGACAACACCTCGTACATGATGACGTTGTCGGTGAAGGCCTCCTCACCGCCGGCCTTTTCCTTCTCCACCCGCAGAGCCAACTCCTCCATGGCGCGGCGCACCTGCTGCTCCTCGCCGATATAGCAGCAAAGCTCCTGTTTTTCCGGGCAGGCAAGGCCGATGCCCCGCCCGTGCAGCACCGCGTCGGCGTTGCACTCCGCCCGATGATGGCCGCCGCACACGCCGCAGGGTACCCAGAGCCGGAACTTCACGCCGTCCGTCTCCGCCTCCAGTGCCTCGTGTCCGCATTCACATTCCATCCGCGCCGCGGCGGCGGACAGGGCGAACACGCTGCGCTGGTGCAGCACCGCCTTGCCGCAGTGGGGACAGATATATCCAAAGCTGCGCATTTCCTCCATCGGTACACGCTCCTTCTCATGATATGGTAAATAATGCCCATATAGTATACGCCGTTTCCGCCGCTTTTTCCAGAGGTTTTTCCCCTCGCGGCGGTTTTTTCCACTTACTACCGTACTTCTCTCCGGGTTGGAAAACGCCCGCGGTGGCCTTTAAAGCCGCCCGTGCTGCCGAGGGTATTAAAATTTCTCCATATCTTTCGCAATTTTTATCTTGATTTTGCGGTTCTTTCCTCTTGCGTGTCTCCCTGTTTTCCACTATAATGCCGCCATATTTCATCGGAGGTGGTCGTTTTGCCCCGCAAGTCCTTCCCCGCCGCGCTGAAAGCGGCGTTTCCCCACACGGTGCCCATCCTCACCGGCTATCTGGCGGTGGGCCTCGCCTACGGTGTGCTGATGGCCTCCAAGGGCTACAATTTCCTTTGGTCGGGCTTTGTCAGCGCCTTCGCCTTCTGCGGCAGCATGCAGTATGTGGCCATCACCCTGCTGACCACTGCCTTTGACCCCCTCAGCGCCTTTTTCCTCAGCCTGATGGTCAACGCCCGGCACCTGTTCTTCTCGCTGGCGCTGCTGCCCAAGTACCGGGGGCTGGGACGGCTGCGGTATTTCCTGATCTACACCCTCAGCGACGAGAACTTCTCCCTCAGCTCCACGGTGGAGCCGCCGGAGGACACGGACCCCACGCTGTTCTACTTCGCCATGAGCTTCCTGACGTGGCTGTACTGGGTGGTGTTCTCCATGCTGGGCGGTCTCATCGGCAGCCTCATCACCTTTGACATCACCGGCATCGACTTTGCCCTGACGGCGCTGTTCGTGGTGCTGTTCATCGAGCAGGTCATCAAGCGGGAGAACCGCCCCGCCGGCCTCATGGGCCTTGCCTGCTCCGTGGCGGGCCTTGCCGTGTTCGGCGCGGACAATATGGTCATCCCGGCCATGGTCCTGACGCTCATCGCACTTCTGCTGGGGAGGAAAACGCTATGCGCCTGAATTTCATCCAGTCCCTGATCATCGTCTGCATGGTGGCGCTGGCCACCCAGATCACCCGCTGGACGCCGTTTCTGGTGTTCTCCGGCGGTCGGAAGCTCCCCAAGGTGGTGGAAGATCTGGGCCGTCTGCTTCCCCCGGCCATGATGGGTCTGCTGGTGGTGTACAGCCTGCGGAACACCGACCTTTTCACCGGCAGTCATGGCCTGCCGGAGGCCATTGCCGTGGCCGTCACCGCCGGGCTCCACCTGTGGAGGCGCAGCACGCTGCTGTCCATTCTGGCGGGCACCGCCGTGTATATGCTGCTGGTGCAACTGGTATTCGTGTAAGTCCATACCGCACCCCAAGGACGCCCCACCGGGCGTCCTTTTTCATATTTTTCCGTTTCCGGCACAAGCTAACGCAAATCTTGGGATGAGGTGGAACGCCATGGATATCAAACGCTTGAGCCGCCAGACCTGCCGGTTCCTCCGGCCGCCCGGCGTGGTGAGTTGGGCTAATGTAGGCGGCCGTCTGGAACGGCAGGGCCCGCTGGGTTCTTATTTTGACGTAACGGACGACGACTCCTTCTTCGGCAAAAAAACGTGGGAGCAGGGGGAGGCGGAGATGCAGGCCATCGCCCTGCGCCGCGCCCTGCAAAAGGGCGGCCTGACGCCGGAGGACGTGGACTGCGTCTTCGCCGGTGATCTGCTGAACCAGAACATCGGCGCAACCTTCTCCCTGCGGGACTTCGCTATTCCCTTCTACGGCGTGTACGGTGCCTGCTCCACCATGGGAGAGAGCCTGTCGCTGGCGGCTATGGCGGTGGCCGGGGGCTTTGCCCGTCTCGCCGCCGCCCAGACCTCCTCCCACTTCTGCACCGCCGAGCGGCAGTACCGCGCCCCGGTGCCATACGGCAGCCAGCGGGCCCCCACCGCCCAGTGGACGGCCACCGCCGCCGGCTGCTGCGTGGTGGGCGCGCAGTCCGAGGGGCCCTATATCACCCATGTCACCCGCGGGCGCATCGTGGACTGGGGCATTACCGACGCGGCCAATATGGGGGCGGCCATGGCCCCCGCCGCCTACGACACCCTCGCCGCCCTGTTCCGGGACACCGGCACCGCGCCGTCGGACTACGATCTGGTGGTCACCGGCGATCTGGGCTATCTGGGTCACGCTCTGCTGACGGAGCTGTTCCGGCGGGACGGCGTGGTGCTGGGGGACAACTGCACCGACTGCGGCATCCTGCTGTACGACCGGGTCCGGCAGGATATGCACGCCGGCGGCTCCGGCTGCGGCTGCTCCGCCGCCGTTTTCAACGGCTATCTGCTCCACGGGCTGCGCACCGGCAAATGGCAGCGTCTTGTCTTTGCGCCCACCGGTGCGCTGCTCAGTCCCACCAGCACCTTTCAGGGTGAGAGCATACCCGGCATCTGCCACGCGGTGGTACTTTCCCGGACGAAGGAGGCACAACGATAAATGGAATACCTCAACGCATTTCTCTGCGGCGGGCTGCTGTGTGCCGTAGGACAGATCATCCTCGACCGCACCAACCTCACCCCCGCCCGTATCCTGACGGGCTATGTGGTGGCCGGTGTTTTTTTGCAAGCCGTGGGCGTGTATCAATATGTGGTGGACTGGGGCGGCGCAGGCGCCACCGTCCCTCTCACCGGTTTTGGCTATACGCTGGCCAAGGGCGTGGCGAAGGCCGTGGCAGAGCAGGGGCTGCTGGGCGTCATCACCGGCGGGCTCACCGCCGCTGCCGGGGGCATTGCCGCCGCCGTGGTATTCGGCCTTCTGATGGCGGTGCTGTTCCGGCCCAAAGAAAAACGTTGACAAATACCCCTTGGGGGTATATAGTATCACCATCATAAAATACCCCCAGGAGGTATTCGCCATGAACGAATGCTGTTGTCACAAGACAAAACACCGCTCTCCGCAGGAGCAGAAGCAGCTGACCAACCGCCTCAGCCGCATAGAGGGGCAGGTGCGAGGTCTGCGGGATATGCTGCAGGCAGACGCCTACTGTCCCGATATTCTGGTGCAGGTATCCGCCGTCAGCGCCGCGCTGAACAGCTTCAGCAAAGAGCTGCTGGCTACCCACATCCGCACCTGCGTGGCCGACGGGATACGGCAGGGCGATGACGCTGTCATTGACGAGCTGGTGACCACGCTGCAAAAGATGATGAAATAAAGAAGGTGATCCCCTTGACGGAAAAATTTGTGGTAACAGGTATGACCTGCGCCGCCTGCGCCGCCCATGTGGAAAAGGCCGCAGGCGCCGTGGCCGGCGTGGACAGCGCCGCCGTAAACCTGATGCTGGGTACGCTGGTATGCTCCTATGACCGGGATAAAGCCTCGCCGCAGGCCATCATCGCCGCCGTGGAGGCTGCCGGTTACGGTGCGGCGCCGGCGGACGACGCCAAGCGCGATATACGCCGGGAGCAGGACGCCGCCGCCAAATCCATGGGACGCCGCCTCCTGTGGTCGGCGGTGTGCCTCGTTCCCCTGTTCTATCTCAGCATGGGGCATATGCTGGGGCTGCCCGTCCCGGCGTTCATGCACCGCCAGCCCCTGCTGGCGGCGGCGGTACAGCTGGCGCTGTGCCTGCCCATCCTGCTTTTGAACCGCGCCTACTTCACCGTGGGCTTCTCCCGCCTATTCAAGGGCAGCCCCAACATGGACTCGCTGGTGGCGCTGGGCGCGGCGGCGGGCCTTACGTACAGTCTCATCGAAATGGGTCTGCTGTGCGCCGGACAGCTCGCCGGTATGCCCGACCTCTATTTCGAGTCCGCCGGTATGATCCTGACCCTCGTCACCGTGGGCAAGTATCTGGAGGAGCGCTCCAAGGGCAAGACCACCGGCGCGATCACGGCGCTGCTGGCGCTGGCGCCGGAGACGGCGGTGGTGCGCCGGAACGGAACAGAGGTCACGGTGGCCGCCGACCAGATCAGAGCCGGCGAGACGGTCATCATCCGGCAGGGCGGGCGCATCCCCGTGGATGGCACCGTCACCAAGGGCAGCGGTGCTGTGGATGAATCCGCCCTCACCGGTGAGAGTATGCCGGTGGAGAAGGGCCCCGGCAGCAGCGCCGTATCTGCCACCGTTCTCACCAGCGGCTATCTGGAGCTGACCGCCGACCGGGTGGGCGCGGATACCACTCTGTCCCAGATCGTCCAGCTCATGGAGCAGGCCGCCTCCTCCAAGGCTCCCATCAGCCGTCTGGCGGATAAGATCAGCGCCGTGTTCGTGCCGGTGGTGATCTCCATCGCCGTCCTCGCCGCCGTGCTGTGGGCGACTGTGGGCGGCATGGGCATCCGGTTCTGCTTGTCCATCGGCATCGCCGTGCTGGTGATCTCCTGTCCCTGCGCGCTGGGGCTTGCCACGCCGGTAGCCATCACCGTAGCCACCGGCAAGGCCGCCGAAAAAGGCATCCTCATCAAGTCTGCCGCCAGTCTGGAGCTGCTGGGACAGGTGGACACCGTGGTGCTGGACAAGACCGGCACCGTCACCGCAGGCACGCCGCAGGTCACGGATGTGCTGTGCGTCCCCGGCGTCACCGAGGAGGAGCTGCTGTGCGCCGCCGCCTCGCTGGAAAAGCCCTCCGGTCACCCGCTGGCAGACGCCATCGTTCAGGAGGCGGCGCGGCGGAGCATCCCCCTGTGCGCCGTGTCGGATTTCACCGCCGTTCCCGGCGGCGGGGTGCAGGCCGTGCTGGACGGCAAGACCCTCTACGCCGGAAATGACCGCTACATGACCCTGATCGGCGCGGGAACAGCCGCCCTCCGCGCCGCGGCGGAGGCGCTGGCCGCCGCGGGCAAAACGCCCCTGTACTTCGCCGAGGAGCAGCAGCTGCTGGGCGTCGTCGCCGTGGCGGATGTGGTGAAGCCCGACAGTGCCGCCGCCATTGCCGCCCTGCGCCGCAGCGGGCGCGAGGTGGTGCTGCTCACCGGCGACGACCGGCGCACCGCCGAGGCCATCGCCCGTCAGGTAGGGGTAGAGCGGGTCATCGCCCAGGTGCTGCCGCAGGACAAGGCCCGCTGCGTTGAGGAGCTGCAAAAGGATGGCAGGCTCGTGGCTATGGTGGGCGACGGCGTCAACGACGCCCCGGCGCTGGTAACGGCGGACGTGGGGCTTGCTATCGGCGCCGGTACCGACGTGGCCATTGAGTCGGCGGACGTGGTACTGATGCACAACAGCCTTATGGACATCGTGGACGCGGCGGCGCTGTCCCGCGCCACCCTGCGGAACATACGCCAGAACCTGTTCTGGGCGTTTTTCTACAACGCCATCGGCATTCCCGTGGCCGCCGGTGTGCTGTACCCCGCCCTCCAGCTCACGCTGGATCCCATGCTCGCGGCAGCGGCCATGAGCCTCAGCTCCGTGTGCGTGGTATCCAACGCCCTGCGGCTCCGAGGCTGGAAGGGCGCTCCGACGGACAACCATGTTTCCCTTGACAAGTCCGCCGACCTGACGGACAATGATACCGTCCATACAGACCATACGAATACCGCCGCATCCGCGGCGCAGCAGGAGGAACCGACTATGCAGAAAACACTGACCATCGAGGGTATGATGTGCGCCCACTGCGCCGCCCATGTGGAGAAGGCGCTGAACGCGCTGCCCGGCGTCACCGCCGTGGTGGATCTGGCGGCCAAGACCGCCGTCGTCACCGGCGACGCCGACAACGAGGCCTTGAAGAAGGCCGTGGACGACGCCGGGTATCAGGTCACGGATATCCGCTGACCCCACCCGCCCCGCCAAAAAATAAGAGAGGCACGCTTCCTGCGTGTCTCTCTTATTTTTCAGGCGGTACACCTTGGTCACGGCGTTGATGACCTCCATGTTTCCCACGGTGATGATGATTGCCTCCCGCAGGTACTGGTAGCCCTTGATGTGGGCAGGCACGCCGATCTCGTGGATGATGGCGGTGACCATGCTCTCCAGCTGCGGCGCAGGCTCCCGCTCCTGCGGCGGCGCCACAGCCCGGCGCATATGCTCCATCAGAGAGCTTTCGCTCACCGGCTTGGGCAGGAAGATATATGCTCCCATGCTCACCGCCTCCGCCACCATCCGGTCGTTGTAGAACGCCGACAGCATAATGGTGCGCGGCCGCTCCTCCCTCTCCCGAAGCTGGCGCAGCACGCCCATGCCGTCCAGCACCGGCAGCATGGTGTCCAGCAGCAGGATCTGCGGATGCGTCTCCTCCACCAGTGTCAGCACCTGTCCGCCGTCTCCCGTCTCGCCCACGACCTGAAACTCGCCTGTGCGCTCCAGCGCCTCCCGCAGCAACAGCCGGAAATCCGCACCGGCATCCGCCAGCAATACGCTAATTTTCGCCTCCATGTTTCTTCCCCCGTCCCTTCCTTGATTCACATTGGAGCCGCCGTTTCATGTCAATACAACATTTATCGGTGACCCGCTATCAAAATTAGCACAATGAGACATCATATGCAAGGGTTTCTTGTCGATAACTTCCATGTTTTAAGGGATTTTTTCCTCTAAACTTGTAAATTTTACACACAATTAACACCTTTTCCCGTTTTCGTCCCGGTCCGCCCATGTCCGACGGCGTTCTCCGCGAAAATTTTGCTTTATCCTGCGGCTGCGCTTGTCAGCCGCAGGTCTTTGTGGTATTCTATTCTGGTATGTAAACGGAGGGAGGCAAAAAATGTCTTTGTCGGAAAAACGCCTGTTCCTGCTGGACATGGACGGCACGCTCTATCTGGATGACCGGCTGTTTGACAAGGTGCCGGAATTTCTGTCCTACATTCGCCGCACCGGCGGACGGTATCTGTTCCTGACCAACAACTCCTCCCGCGGCGTGGAGGGCTATATCGACAAGCTCTCCGGCATGGGCATCCCCTCCGGAACGGAGGATTACCTGACCTCTGTGGATGCCGCCATCGACCACCTGCGCCGCTGCCACCCCAGCAAAAAGTGCTATGTGTTCGGCACGCGGTCATTTCTCGGCCAGCTCCGGGATGCCGGCATCCCCGTCACCGACCGGCTGGAGGATGACATCGACATCCTGCTGTGCGGCTTCGACCGGGAGCTGACCTTCCAGAAGCTGGAGGACGCCTGCATTCTGCTGAACCGGGGTGTCCTGTGGCTGGCCACCAACCCGGACTGGGTCTGCCCCACATGGTATGGCTCCGTTCCCGACTGCGGCAGCATCTGCCGGATGCTGACCACCGCCACCGGCCGGGAGCCGCTGTTTCTGGGCAAGCCCAAGCCCGCCATGGTGGAGCTGGCGCTGCGGCGCACCGGCTTTGCGCCGGAGCAGGCCGTCATCATCGGCGACCGGCTCTACACCGACATCGCCTGCGGCGTCAACGCCGGGATCGACAGCATCTTCGTGCTGTCCGGTGAGGGTACGGAGGCGGACATCGCCCAATATGGCATCCATCCCACGTGGATCTTTTCTGATATCGCGGCTCTGTGCCGCCAATTGGAGGAAACGCTATGAAACTCAACTACAAACGCACCATCATGGTAGGCTTTGCCTTCTTCCTGATCTGCTCCTTCTGGCAGGCCTACGACAACACCATTCCCCTGATCCTGACCAACAAGTTCGGCATGAGCCAGACATGGTCGGGCGCCATCATGGCGCTGGACAACGTGCTGGCGCTGTTCATGCTGCCCCTGTTCGGCCACATCTCCGACAAATGCACCAGCCGCCACGGACGCCGGACGCCCTTCATCGTCATCGGCACCCTCATCGCCGCGGTGGCGCTGGTCTGCCTGTCCTTCGTGGACAACGCCCAGCTGAAGAACCTGCGGGACGTGTCCGCCATCGACGACCCCGCCGCCCTGACCGCCATCTACCGGGAGGAGAAGGACGCCACGCTGCTGACCCCCTCCGGCGAGAAGTTCATTCTCGGCCAGAGGTTCACGGAGGAGGAGTTCACCGCCATCCGCAGCCAGATCGTCAACGGTGATTCCACCGTCACCAACCCGGACTACACCAACTATGTGGTGCCCGCCCGGCAGGCCTGCGCGTGGCAGATGACGGCGGAGCATCCCTCCACGCTGATTTTCTTCGTGGTGCTGCTGCTTATCATCCTCGTATCCATGGCCACATTCCGCTCCCCCGCCGTGGCGCTGATGCCCGACGTGACCCTCAAGCCCCTGCGCTCCAAGGCCAACGCCATCATCAACCTGATGGGCTCCGCCGGCGGCATTCTGGTGCTGGCGCTGGGCATGGTGTTCGCCACCTCCGCCGTCCGCAACAGCCTGATGAGCTATACCGGCTATTTCGGCGTCATCGCGGCGCTGATGCTGGCGGCGTTGGTGATCTTCCTGCTCACCGTCCGGGAGCCGGAGTGGGCCAGAGAGATGCAGGAGCAGGCTGTGGCTGCCGGTCTGGAGGAGCAGGCCGAGGCCGACGACCCCACTGCCAGCCGCAAGCTGTCCGCCGACGAGGTCAAGAGCCTGATCTTCATCCTGCTGAGCATCGTGCTGTGGTTCTTCGGCTACAACGCCGTTACCAGCAAGTACTCCGTCTACGCCAGCAACATCCTGCACAAGGACTATAACCTGACCCTCATCATCGCGCAGGCCGCCGCCATCGTGGCCTATCTGCCCGTGGGCTTTATCGCCAGCAAGGTCGGCCGCAAAAAGACCATTCTGGCGGGTGTGGTGATGCTCACCACCTCCTTCACCGTGGCAGCCTTCCTGAATGCCGACAGCCCCACCATGCTGATGAACGCCATGTTCGCGCTGGCCGGCATCGGCTGGGCCACCATCAACGTCAACTCCTTCCCCATGGTGGTGGAGCTGGCCTCCGGCGGCGATGTGGGCAAGTACACCGGCTTTTACTACACCGCCTCCATGGCGGCGCAGGTGGCCACCCCCATGGTGTCCGGCCTGCTGATGGATCAGTTCGGTATGCACGTTCTGTTCCCCTATGCCGCCGTGTTCACGGCGCTGGCGTTCTTTACCATGCTCATGGTGAAGCATGGCGACAGCAAGCCCGAGGCCAAGGTCGGTATTGAAGTTCTGGAAGATCTGGAGGCGGATTGATATGATAGCTGTATATATTCTGTTGGGACTTTTGGTACTGCTGTGCCTGCTGTATGTGCTGTGCCTGCGCTGCCGCCGCCGCAAGGACTGGGAGCGCTTCCGCAAGTGGCGCTTCGCCCACCGCGGCTTCCACGATAAGCCCCGTATCCCCGAAAACTCCCTGCCCGCCTTCCGCCGCGCCGTCCAGTGCGGCTTCGGCGCGGAGCTGGACGTCCATCTCATGAAGGACGGCCGTCTGGCGGTCATCCACGACGCCTCTCTGCTGCGCACCGCCGGTGTGGACGTGCAGATCGAGGATCTGACGGCGGAGGAGCTGAAGAGCTACAGGCTGGAGGGTACGGAGCACCACATCCCCCTGCTGGACGAGGTGCTGCCCATCTTCGCGGGCAAGGCGCCCCTGATCGTGGAGCTGAAGGCCGAGCGGGGCAACGCCGAGGCGCTGGCCGCCGCCGCCTGCAAGCTGCTGGACAAGCACCACGTCACCTACTGTATCGAGTCCTTTGACCCCCGCTGCCTCATGTGGCTGTGGGCCAACCGCCCTGACGTGGTGCGCGGTCAGCTCTCCGAAAACTTCCGGCGTCACGGCGATGGGACGAACCTGCCCGGCGTGGTGCGCTGGGTACTGAGCAACCTGCTGCTCAACGCCCGCACCCGGCCCGACTTCATCGCCTACCGCTATGAGGATCGGAAATGCCTGTCCCTCCGGCTGTGCCGCAGTCTGTACGGCGCACAGGAGTTCAGCTGGACCATCCGCTCCAAGGAGACCATGGACGCCGCCGAGAAGGACGGCGCGCTGGTCATCTTCGAGTGCTTCGATCCGAGGGGGTGACCGTCGATGAGAGTCATCACCGGTACTGCCCACGGCAGAGTATTGAAGGAATTGATGGGCATGGAGACCCGCCCCACCACCGGCAAGGTGAAGGAGAGCCTGTTCTCCATCATCCAATTCGACATTGAGGGCCGCCGTGTGCTGGATCTGTTTGCCGGCACCGGTCAGCTGGGCATCGAGGCCCTGAGCCGGGGCGCGGCGGAGTGTGTGTTTGTGGAGCGGCGCAGCGACGCTGTCCATCTCGTTCAGGAGAATCTGGCTCTTTGCAAGCTGACCGACCGCGCCCATGTCCGGCAGGGCGACGCCCTCGCCTATCTCCGCAGCGGAGAGAAGTTCGATCTGGTCTTTCTGGACCCGCCCTATGCCTCCGGCCTGCTGGAGCAGGCGCTGACGGATATCGCAGCGTTTGACATTTGCCGTCAGCATGGTATAATTGTGGCGGAAAGTGCCGTGGAAACAGTTTTGCCCGCACTTCCGCCACCCTATCAGCTGTACCGCGAGTACCGGTACGGCAAAATCAAGCTGACGGTGTTCCATCGCGGCGGAAATGAGGACTGACCCATGAAGATCGCCATTTATCCCGGCAGCTTTGACCCCATCACACTGGGACATCTGGACATCATCCGCCGGGGTGCGGCCTGCTTTGACAAGCTGTATGTCTGCGTCATGGTCAACTGTGAGAAAAAGCTGCCCATGTTCACACCGGAGCGCCGGCTGGAGCTGATCCGCCGCAGCGTGGCGGACATCCCCAACGTGGAGGTGGAGAACTGGAGCGGCCTGCTGGCGGACTACGCCCGGGAAAAGGGCGCCCATATCCTGCTCAAGGGTGTGCGCAACGCCACCGACTGGGACATGGAGCTGCAAATGTCCCGCATCAATCAGGGCATCCTGCCGGGACTGGAGACGCTGCTGCTGCCCGCCAGCGCGGACTATGAGCATTTCAGCTCCACCATGGCCCGGGAGATGATCCGTTACGGCCAGCCTCTGGAAAAATATGTACCGGCGCCCATCGCCGAGGAATTGGAAAAAATGCGGGGCTGACGTCCTGCCAAAAACAGAGAAAGGAACGAGGGATCTATGGAAGAAAAGGATGTACAGCGCCTGCTGGATATGCTCTACGGCATGATCGACGAGGCTAAGAGCGCCGCTTTCAGCTCCGACAAATGCATCATCAACCGCGACGAAGCCCTGGATCTGCTGGACGAGATCCGCGCCAAGCTCCCGCTGGAGCTGAAGAAGGCCCGCGAGCTCATCGCCGCCCGCAGTGAGTATGTGGCGGGCGCCAAGAAAGAGGTAGAAAAGATGCTGCGTCAGGCGGAGCTGGACGCCAAGGTCATTGTCTCCGAGAGTGAGACGATCCAGATGGCCCGCCAGAAGAGCAGTGAGATCCTCCGCCGCGCCGAGGAGCGCACCCGTGAGCTGTATCACGTGGCCAACACCTATACGGAGGACGCTCTGCGCCGCACGGAGGAGGCCATCCAGATGGCGCTCAGCGAGGTGCAGGAATCCCGCGTGCGCTTCCGTGCCGCCAGTCAGGAGCAGATGCAGGCCCAGCGTGCCGAGCTGAACCGCACCAGCGCCGCCGAGGAATCCCCCAAAGCGCCGGAGGACGCCCAGTAACACACCTGTCCTCTTGTGGAAAAATTGACAAATTTCTCCACCGTATTTCTACGATTTTCACAAATCAATAGTATCTTGTGGCGAGCAAACCCGGTAGACACAAAATATTGTGTCTACCGGGTTTTTGTGCGTTTTGCCATCGAACATACGTTTTAAGAAATGCGCCTTTTTGCCTGTTTTTTGGAAGTTTTTTCCGCTTTTTGGAGGGATCTGGGTGGAAACTTCTTCTTGCAATTTCATAACGCATTATGTATACTAGCCATGTGAGTGGTGAATTGTGGGGGTAGTGTCCCCATTTGTGGGGGATCGTCCCACAGTTTTCCACATTCCCCCGATTTTTTCTTGAGAGGAGGCGGCCCCATGACCGGTCAATTCAGCCATAATATCGACGCCAAGGGCCGCCTGTTTATCCCCGCCTCCCTCCGTAAGGAGCTGGGGCAGACCTTCCACGTTACCGTGGGACAGGATCACTGCCTGTCCGTCTACTCCGATGAAAGCTGGGCGGCCTTCATGGCCAAGCTGAAGGAGCTGTCCTACAACGAGGTGAAAAAGCTCCGCGCCCTGTTCGCCTACGCGGCGGACTGCGAGCCGGACTCGCAGGGCCGCATCCTCATCCCCGCCAAACTGCGGGAGTATGCGGGACTGACCAAGGAGGTCGTGGTGGTGGGCAGCTTCGACCGCGCCGAGATCTGGAGCGCCGAGCGCTGGGCCGCCATTGAAAACGAGGCGTTCTCCACCGGCGCGCTGGAGCAGGCCATGGCGGAAATGGGGCTGTAAACCATGTGTGACCACATCCACGAAAAGGACTACGGCCACAAGCCCGTTCTCCTGCACGAATGTCTGGACGCGCTGGCCATCCGGCCGGACGGCGTCTATGTGGACGGCACGCTGGGCCGCGCCGGTCACTCGCTGGAGATCGTCCGCCGCCTGACTGCGGGCGGGCGGCTCATCGGCATCGACCGGGATCAGACCGCCATCGACGCCGCCCGGGAGCGTCTGGCGTCCTATCTGGATCGCGTGACCCTTGTCCACAGCAACTTTGACCGTATCGGCGATATCCTCGCCGACCTCCATATCCCCGGCGTGGACGGGATGCTCTTCGATCTGGGCGTCTCCTCCCCCCAGCTGGACGACGCCGCACGGGGCTTTTCCTATATGCACGACGCCCCGCTGGATATGCGCATGGACCGCACGGCGTCCCTCACCGCGCGGGACGTGGTGAACGACTGGCCCTATGAGGAGCTGCGCCGCATTCTCTACGACTTCGGCGAGGAGCGCTGCGCCCCCGCCATCGCCCGCCGCATCGTGCAGGCCCGGGAGCAGGCTCCCATTGAAACAACGCTTCAGCTGGTGGACATCATCAAGTCCGCCATGCCCCCCGCCGCCCTGCGGGAGAAGCAGCACCCCGCCAAGCGGAGCTTTCAGGCCATCCGCATCGCCGTCAATGGCGAGCTGGACGCCCTGCCCCCCATGCTGGAGGCCGCCGTGTCCCACCTGAACGCAGGCGGACGGCTGGCTGTCATCTCCTTCCACTCGCTGGAGGATCGCATCATCAAAAAGACCATGCAGGAGCTGGCCACCGGCTGCACCTGCCCGCCCGAATTCCCTGTCTGTGTCTGCGGCAAAAAGCCGAAGATCCGTCTGGTCAGCCGCAAGCCCATCGTATCCGGTGAGGCGGAGCTGGCTGAAAATCCCCGGGCCCGCAGCGCCAAGCTGCGCGTCGCGGAAAAGCTCTGACCGAGCGCCCACATTCTTAGGAGAGGAGTGACCGTCCCATGGCAAGTCCCCACCGCAAAAACGCCGTCTATGGCAACCTGGCATACGATCTGGACGCCCTGGTACGGGAGCGCCAGTTAGAGGAAGCCGGCAAGCTGCCCCAGAAGAAGCAGCCCGCCGTGCAGGAGCAGCCTCTCCCCCGCCGTCAGACCCAGAGCCGCACGGCGGCACGGCCCTCCCCGCTGGTGGTGGGCGGCATCGTGGTGCTGCTGGTCATGGTGGTGGCGCTGATGCTGGGCTATGTCACGCTCACCGACGTATCCGGCAGCGTGTCGTCCATCAAGCGGGAGATCGCCGATCTGGACGAGCAGCACATCGCCCTGCTGACGGAGTATGAAAAGACCTTCGATCTGGCCACCGTTAAGGCGGCGGCCGAGGCCGCCGGTATGTCCAAGCCCACCAGCGGTCAGATCCAGTATATCGACCTGTCCGGCAGCGACAGCGTCACGCTCTACAAGGCCGATAGCAGCGGCGCGCTGGACGGGCTGCTGGATTCACTGGAGCGGGGCTGGAGCTATGTGCTGGAATATTTCCGCTGACAGCGGCCATATCATGAGGCAGTGAGGAGTAAGAAGGCGACTTCTTGCTCCTTGCTTGGTATTCGAGAACCCGCGCGGCGTCTAATAAACCGTGCCGCGCCCTACCTTCGGAGGCAGAAAACGTGTCAAATCCCAATCGTAAAGATGAAAATATCCGCCGTGCCAACCGGGTCATCCAGACCCGGTCCTTCGTGCTGATGCTCCTCATGGGCGTCGGTATGTTCGTGCTGCTGTTTTTCCAGCTGTTCGACCTGCAGATCGTCCGCCACGAGGAGCTGCAGAGCAAGGCGGTGAACCAGCAGACCCGCCGCACGGTGGTCACCGCCTCCCGCGGCACCATCTACGACCGCACCGGCAATATCATGGCCATCTCCGCCAGTGCCGAGACCATCATCCTCTCCCCGCTGGAGATCGACAGAGCCGTCAACGACAAGGACGCTCCCGTGTCGTGGACAAAGGACACGCTGGCCGCCGGCCTTGCCGAGCTGCTGGACGGTGACGCCGCCGCCATCCGCAAGCGTATGGACAACACCAAGTCCCAGTACGAGGTGATCAAGCTCCGCGCCGAGGAGGACACCGCCAACGCCGTCCGCGCCTACATCAACGAGAACAAGATCGTGGGCGTCCATCTGGTGGCGGACGCCAAGCGCTACTACCCCTACGGCTCGCTGGCCTCCCACGTCATCGGCTTCGTGGGCGACGACAACACCGGCCTGTACGGACTGGAGGCCCGCTACGAGCAGGAGCTGGAGGGGCAGAGCGGAATGGTGGTGTCCACCAAGGACAACGCCGGCAACGACATGATGTACGCCTACGAGCAGTATTTTGCCGCCCAGAACGGCAGCGACCTGACACTGACGCTGGACACCACCATCCAGTATTATCTGGAAAAGGGTCTGGACACCATGACGGATAAGTTTGCCGCCGCCAACGGCGCCACCGGCATCATCATGGATGCAAAGACCGGAGGCATTCTGGCCATGGCCTCCTCCCCCAGCTACGACCTGAACGACTTCGCCGCCGTACAGGACAAGACCCTGCGGGAGCGGATGGAGCGGGGCGAGAGCACGCTGGCGGAGATGCAGCTGCTCCAGTGGCGCAACAAGGCGCTGAACGATACCTACGAGCCCGGCTCCACCTTCAAGATCCTGACGCTGGCCGCCGCGCTGGAGGAGGGCGTCATCGACAAGAACACCACCGTCAACTGCAACGGCTACGTGAATATCTCCAACTACACCATCCACTGCTCCAACAAGGCGGGACACGGTCTGCAAACACTGGTCCAGTCTGTGGGAAATTCCTGCAACCCCGCCTTCATCTCCTATGGACTGAAGCTGGGCAACACCAAATTCTACGACTACATGAGATCCTTCGGGCTGATGGACGGCACCGGCATCGATCTGGGCGGCGAGGCCACCGGCATCTTCGCCGATCCCTCCAGCTTCACCCAGCTGGATCTGGCCTGCTACTCCTTCGGTCAGAACTTCAACGTTACGCCTCTCGCCCTCATCACGGCGCAGGCTGCCTGCATCAACGGCGGCTATCTCCACAGTCCCTATCTGGTGGAGCGCATCACCGACTCCAACGGCAGCGTCACCTACCAGCACGACAGCACCCCTGTCCGGCAGGTCATCAGCGAGGAGACCTCCGCCACCGTCCGGGAGTGTCTGGAGTATGTGGTGGCCCACGGCACCGGCAAAAACGGGCAGGTGGCGGGCTACCGCATCGGCGGCAAGACCGGTACGGCCGATAAGGGGCAGAGCGGCGACGTGGTGGTGTCCTTCCTGTGCTTTGCACCGGCGGATGACCCGCAGGTCATTATGCTGCTGACCATGGATACCCCCAGCCGCTACACCGGCACCTACGTCTCCGGCGGCAACATGGCGGCGCCCATCGCCAGCTCCATCATGTCCGAGGTCCTGCCCTATCTGGGCGTGGAGCCCAGCTACTCCGCCGAGGAGCTGCTGGGCATGGACACCACCGTTCCCAATGTCATCGGTATGTCCGTGGAGGAGGCCAAGAGCAAGCTCTCCGAACGGGGTCTTGCCTGCAAGCTCCATGGCGACGGGCAGACCATCACCGACCAGACCCCCGCCGGCGGCGCTATCATCCCCGGCAAGTCCGCCGTGATCCTGTACGCCGGTACGGATAAATCCACCGCCAAGTGCAAGGTTCCCTACCTCATCGGCAAGACGCCCTCCGAGGCCAATACCGCCGCCACCGGCGCGGGACTGTTCATCCGCTTCTCCGGCGCCACCGCCAGCGAGTCCTCCGCCGTCCGGGTGCTGTCCCAGACCATCGAGGCCGGCACGGAGGTGGAGGCCGGTACGGTCATCACCGTCCAGCTGGGCGATACCTCCGTTACGGACTAAAGCGCACGAAATTCACACAGCACCGCACAGAATTCCCTTTTCTACGCAATTTCTGCCTGCTATAATGGGGCAAAATGCTGCAAAGGAGACTATTTCTATGAAACTCAACGACATTCTCAACGGCCTGACCATTTTGGAGACCACCGCCGACCTGAACGCCGACGTCACCGATGTCTGCTACGACTCCCGGCAAGCCGTGGAGGGCGGCCTGTTTGTCGCCATCGCCGGCGCGGCCACCGACGGCCACAGGTATATCCCCATGGTGCAGGAAAAGGGCGCCGCCTGCGTGGTCTGCCAGCAGGTGCCGGACTGCGGCATCCCCTATGTGCTGGTGGAGGACTCCCGCCGGGCGCTGGCGGTCATCGCCTGCAACTGGTTTGACCACCCCTCCCGGGAGATGACCATGGTCGGCGTCACCGGCACCAGCGGCAAGACCACCTCCACCTACCTCATCAAGAGCATTCTGGAGCAGAAGGCCGGTGCCAAGGTGGGGCTCATCGGCACCATCCAGAACATGATCGGCAGCGAAGTGCTCCACACGGAGCGCACCACGCCGGAGTCCTTCGAGCTGCAAAAGCTGCTGCGCCGGATGTCCGACGCCGGCTGCACCCACGCCGTCATGGAGGTATCCTCTCACGCGCTGGTGCTGGACCGGGTCTACGGCATCCGCTTTGCCGTGGGTATTTTTACCAACCTCAGTCAGGATCATCTGGATTTCCACCGCACCATGGAGGAATATTGCGACGCCAAGGCTATTTTGTTTGACCGCTGCGACATCGGCGTGTATAATGCCGATGACCCGTGGCATACCCGGCTGCTGCAAAATGCCACCTGCCCCCGGAAATTCTCCTACGCCATCCACGCCGACGCGGATCTGAAGGCCAAGTCCGTACAGCTCCACCCCGGCAGTGTGGCGTTCGATGCCGAGGCGGACACGGAGTGGGCCCACGTGCAGGTGGGGATCCCCGCCCAGTTCACCGTCTACAATGCGCTGGACGCCATGGCGTGCTGCTGGAATCTGGGTGTGCCGCTGGCGGAGTGCGCCGACGCGCTGGCCCGGAACCACGGTGTCAAGGGCCGCATGGAGATCATCCCCACCCCCGGCAAGGACTACACCATTCTCAACGACTACTCCCACAAGCCCGACGCGCTGGAGAACGTGCTGGAGTCGGTGAACGGCTTTGCCAAGGGCCGCACCGTGGTGCTGTTCGGCTGCGGCGGCGACCGGGATAAGACGAAGCGCCCCGTCATGGGCGGCATCGCCGCACGGCTGGCGGACTTTGTCATCGTCACCAGCGACAACCCCCGCACCGAGGAGCCGCAGGCGATCATCGACGACATTCTGGTGGGTATGCGGGACACCGACACGCCCTATGTGGCCATCCCTGACCGGGTGGAGGCCATCCACTACGCCATGGATCACGCCCAGAGCGGCGACGTCATCATTCTGGCCGGCAAGGGCCACGAGGACTATCAGGAGATCAACCACGTCCACTATCCCATGGATGAGCGGGTCATCGTGGCGGAGCACCTGAAGGAAATGCAGAAATAAAGAAAAGACCTCCGCAGTACGCGGAGGGAAGGAGCGAGTAAGTATGGGTTTTATGGAGATCGTGCTGCCGCTGGTGGTCAGCTTTGTCATCACCGCCGCGGCGGGCCGGCTGCTGATCCCGGCGCTGCGGCGGCTGAAGGCCGGGCAGTCCATCAAGGAGATCGGCCCCACGTGGCACATGACGAAGCAGGGTACCCCCACCATGGGCGGTGTGATGTTCATCATCGGCATCGGCATCACCATTCTGGCGCTGGGGTGGCGGCACATGATGGCAGGCGAGTTTGCCCATCTGTACGTCTATCTCTTCGCGCTGGTGTTCGGCGCCATCGGATTTATCGACGACTATCAGAAGGTGAAGCACCACCACAACACCGGCTTGACGGCGCTGCAAAAGTTTGCCTTGCAGCTGGCGGCGGCGGTGGCGTTTCTGTGTCTGATGCGGCTTGAGGGACTGCTGACCCCCAATCTCTATATTCCCTTCTGGAACACCCATCTGGTGCTGCCGTGGCCGGTGTACCTCATCTTCGCCGCCTTCGTCATCGTGGGTACGGTGAACGCCGTCAACATCACCGACGGTCTGGACGGTCTCAGCACCAGCGTCACCATCCCCGTGGCGGTCTTTTTCACGGTCATGGCGGTGGTCTGGCCGGGCTTTGCCCAGCTTGGCACGTTTTCCGCCGCTATGGTAGGCGGTCTGGGCGGCTTCCTGCTGTATAACCACTACCCCGCCAAGGTGTTCATGGGTGACACCGGCTCCCTGTTTCTGGGCGGCGCAGTGGCGGCGCTGGCATTTGCCTACGATATGCCGCTGGTGCTGCTGCTGGTAGGCATCGTCTATATCTGCGAGACCCTGTCGGATATCATTCAGGTGACATACTTCAAGCTGACCCACGGCAAGCGCATCTTCAAGATGGCGCCGCTGCACCATCACTTCGAGATGTGCGGCTGGAAGGAGACGAAGATCGTGGCGGTGTTCTCCACCGTCAGCGCCCTGTTCTGCCTGCTGGCCTACTTCGCCGTGTACCAGCGCTTCAGCTTCTAAAAAAACACTACGCAGTCGGGAGAGGAGGGACAGCCGTGACCCGCGACGAATACCGGGCGCAGAAGGCCGCCAAGGAGCGGATGCGCCGGACGGAGCAAAAGCACAAACAGGCTGCCAAGGGCTCCATGGACATCCCCTTTCTCATCCTGACGCTGCTGCTGACAGTGGTCGGCCTGATCATGCTGTTCTCCGCCAGCTTTCCCCGCGCCTACTACGACACGGGGGACGGCACCTTCTACTTCAAGCGGCAGGCACTGTTCGCTGCGGTGGGTCTGGTGACCATGTTTGTGGTGGGCAAGATCAACTACCAGCGCTGGCGGGGCGCGTCCCGTATGCTGGTGGGTCTGGCGCTTTTCCTGCTGATCCTGGTCATTATCCCCCACAACCCGCTGGCCATCACCGCCAACAGAGCCACCCGCTGGCTGGGCATCAAGGGCGTGTTCCAGTTCCAGCCGTCGGAGATCGCCAAGCTGGCGGTCATCGTCTACTTCTCCGACACCATCTCAAAAAAACGGGAGAAAATGCTGACGTGGCGGCAGGGCATCCTGCCCTATGCGGCGCTGCTGGGCGTCATCTCCGTGCTGATGATGCTGGAGCCCCACCTGTCCGGCACGGTGCTGATCCTGTGTACCGGCGCGGTGCTGATGATCGTCGGCGGTATTCAGGCCTGGCTGGTAGCCGCCGGTGTCGGCGGCGTGGGTGCTGTGGGCTTTCTGTTTGTCAAGCTGGCGGAAAAGGGCATCATCAAGTACGGCTCCGCCCGTATTGCCATGTGGCACGACCCGTGGCTGGACTACTCCGGCGACGGCTATCAGCTGGCGCAGAGCCTGATCACCATCGGCTCCGGCGGACTGCTGGGCGTGGGATTGGGACGCAGCCGCCAGAAGTTCCTGTACCTGCCTGAACAGTACAACGACTTCATCTTCTCCGTGGTGTGCGAGGAGCTGGGTCTGATCGGCGCCTGCGTCATCATGCTCATCTTCGCCCTGCTGATCCTGCGGGGCTTCTGGATCGCCCTCCACGCACGCGACCGGTTCGGCGCGCTGCTGGTGGTGGGTATCATGACCCACCTTGCCTTGCAGACCTTCCTGAATATCGCGGTGGTGTCCGGCTTCGTGCCCACCACCGGTATCTCCCTGCCCTTCTTCAGCTATGGCGGCACGGCACTGTGCTTGCAGCTGGTGGAAATGGGCATCGTACTCAGCGTATCCCGGCAGATCCCCGCGCCCAAGGCGGGGTAACGCGCCGCCACGGCAAAATCCGACAACAAACCGTATCTTTTTGTCAAAAAATTACGGAACGTATACAAAAATAGCAAGAGGAGTTTTCAATGAGAGTCATTTTCACCTGCGGAGGCACCGCGGGACACGTCAATCCGGCGCTGGCGCTGGCAGGGCTTATGCGGCAGCGCGACCCCCAGACCGCCGTGCTGTTCGTGGGTACGCCCGACGGCATGGAACGGGAGCTGGCGGCCAAGGCAGGCTACGACTACGCCGCCGTAGAGGTCAGCAGCTTCCGCCGCTCCATGAAGCCGGAGGCGGTGCGCCACAACCTCCACGCAGTAGGTGCGCTGGTTCGCTCGCGGAAGACCGCCAAGGCCATCCTGCGGGAGTTCAAGCCCGATCTGGTGGTGGGTACCGGTGGCTACGCCAGCTTTCCCATGGTGCGGGCGGCGTCGCTGGCCCACATTCCCACGGCGGTGCATGAGAGCAATTCTGTGCCCGGCTTGACCACCAAGATGCTGGAGGATTTCGCAGACGTCATCATGGTGGGGTTTGAGGACTGCCGGCAGCACTACCGCCACCCGGAGCGCATCATGGTCACCGGCACCCCGGTGCGGGGCGACTTCTTCACCAAAACGCCGGAGGAGGCGCGGCAGGAGTTGGGCTTTGACGACGGGCGGCCTGTTGTGGTATCCTTTTGGGGGAGTCTGGGCGCCAGCCATATGAATGAGGCCATGCTGGACTTCTTCGAGGAGGAGCGAAAAAATGGCTTCCCCTTCCACCATATCCACGCCGTCGGCAAGGGTGGCTGGCCGGCAATGGAAAGTGCTTTACAGCAGCGCGGGCTGAACGACTGCCCCGCGCTGGATGTGCGGCAGTATATCTACAACATGGCCACGGTGATGCGCGGCGCCGATCTGGTGATCTGCCGGGCGGGCGCCTCCACCATCAGTGAGCTGACGGCGCTGGGGATGCCCGCTGTCATGGTGCCGTCCCCCTACGTCACCAACAACCATCAGGAGAAGAACGCCCGCCTACTGGAGGCCCACGGCGGCGCGGAGGTGCTGCTGGAGCGCGAGGCCAACGGCGCGGCGCTGTACCGTGCCGCAGCGGACATCCTGCGCTCCCCCGACAAGCAGACCCGGATGAAGCAGGGTATGCTCTCGCTGGGCATCCCCGACGCCACGGAGCGGATCTACGAGACGGTCATGGCGCTGGTCAAGTAAGCATATTCACACCCTGCCCCTGTCCCCTCATACAATGTCGTACAGCGACTATGAAGGGCGGGAGGGGTTTTATGGGGTCTATCACCATAGAGGGAGGCCACCGGCTGGGCGGCGACGTAACGGTGCAGGGGGCCAAGAACAGTGTGCTGCCCATTCTGGCAGCCACGCTGCTGGGCGGCGGCGAATGCCGCATCCGCCGTTGTCCGCATCTGAGCGATGTGGACGCGGCGGCGGATATCCTGCGGTACTTAGGGTGCAAGGTGGACTGGTCGGACGGCGACCTGCTGGTGGACAGCCGGGTGCTAACACGGTGCGATATCCCCCAGACGCTGATGCGGCGGATGCGCTCATCGGTCATCTTTTTGGGGGCGATCCTGGCCCGCTGCGGCTGGGCGGAGCTGAGCTATCCCGGCGGCTGCGAGCTGGGGCCGCGGCCTATCGATCTGCATCTGGCGGCACTGCGGACGCTGGGCGCGTCCATCGAGGAGCGCGGCGGCAAGCTGTACTGTCAGGCGCGGTATCTGACCGGCGGGCAGATCGTGCTGGCCATCCCCAGCGTCGGCGCCACGGAGAACGCCATGCTGGCGGCCTGCGGCGCGGAGGGCGTCACCGTTATCACCAACGCAGCGCGGGAGCCGGAGATCGTGGACCTACAGGATTTTCTGTGTGCCTGCGGCGCGGAGGTGCGGGGCGCGGGCGGCTCGGTCATCACCGTGGAGGGCAAACGGCCGCTCCACGGGTGCAGCCACCGGGTCATTGCAGATCGGATCGTGGCCGCCACCTACCTGTGCGCGGGAGCGGCGGCCGGCGGCGATATCCTGCTGCGGCAGGCAGACTGCCGGCATCTGGCCACCGTGACCACCGCCTTGCAGCAGGCGGGCTGCCGCATCGACTGCGGCGAGGAGGGTATCCGGCTGCGCAGCGAGGGGCGCTTGCAGGCGGTAACGCCGGTACGCACCGCCCCCTATCCGGGGTTCCCCACCGACTGTCAGGCCATTCTGATGGCGGCGCTGCTGCGAAGCCGCGGGACCACAGTCTTTGTGGAGAATATTTTCGAGAGCCGCTACCGCCATGTGGCGGAGCTGCAGCGCATGGGCGCGGACATCCGGGTAGAGGGCCGGGTGGCGGTGGTATGCGGCGTGGAGCGGCTCCACGGGGCGGACGTATTATCCGCCGACCTGCGGGGCGGGGCGGCGCTGGTCATCGCGGCCTTGCAGGCGGAGGGACAGTCCTCCATACATCGGACACATCACATCCAGCGCGGCTACGCGGATCTCACCGGCGATCTGGCGCGGTTGGGCGCCCGTATCCGGGCAGACGGCAAGTAAGGAGCTTCAGGTCATGGCACAACGCAGACGGTACAATCGCAAACGGCGACGGGGAAGCTTTGCCTTCCTCTATAAGCTGCTGGCCTTTGTGCTGATCTGCGGCGCCATCGGCCTTGCACTGGCCATGTTTTTCAAGGTCGAGGATATCGAGGTCAATGGCAACAGCCGCTACTCCAAGGAGCAGATCGTGGCGGCGGCGGAGGTCAAGCCGGGGGACAACCTGTTCCTGCTGAACAAGTACGACGCCGCGGCCCGTATCCGCCAACAGCTCCCCTATGTGGAGACGGTGCAGTTCCGGCGGGTGCTGCCCAACAGGCTGGTGGTGCAGGTCACGGAGTGCCGGGATCCGGTGGCCATCAAGCAGGACGGCACGGTGTACCTGCTGTGCAACAAGGGGAACATCGTGGACACCGTCAGCGCCGCCAAGTGGAGCCAGTACATCCAGATCGAGGGGCTGACGCTGCTGGACCCGCAGGTGGGCAGCAAGGCACGGGCCTCCGCCACCCAGCAGATGGTGCTGGAGCGGCTGCTGGAGATACTGACGCTGCTGGAGGAAAAGGGGATGCTGCATCAGGTGCAGGTCATTGACCTGTCCGACGCATCCCGTATCACCATGCGGTATATGAGCCGGTTCGACGTGCAGTTTTTGTGGGACGCGGACTTCGACTACAAGCTGGATTATCTGGCGGCGGTGGTGGACAGGCTGGAGGACAACGAAAAGGGCTCCATCGACATGACGCAGGAGGGAAAAGCCAGCTTTATCCCCGGGTAACGGGAAAAAGATAAGCAAATTCCGCGGGAACACTTGACGGGTCTTTGATTCCGTAATACAATACAAGATATAGCATTCACGCACAGAGAAACTGTCTTTTCGATACAAATTGTGGCAGGAGGAACCAACATGGCTTTTGGATTGGAAACCGGGCCGGAAAACGTCGTCAGCATCAAGGTAGTCGGCGTTGGCGGCGGCGGCAATAACGTGGTCAACCGCATGGTGCGCTCCGGCGCACAGGGCGTGGACTTTGTGGCAGTCAACACGGACAAGCAGGCGCTGAACGCCTCCAGTGCGAACTATAAAATTCAGATCGGCGAGAAGCTCACCGGCGGCAAGGGCGCCGGCTCCAACCCCGAGGTGGGCCGCAAGGCCGCCGAGGAGAGCCGCAACCAGATCGCCAAGGCGCTGGAGAGCACCGACATGGTGTTCATCACCGCCGGTATGGGCGGCGGCACCGGCACCGGCGCAGCGCCGGTGGTGGCGGAGATCGCCCGCGAGGCGGGCATCCTCACCGTGGGCGTGGTGACGAAGCCCTTCGGCTTTGAGGGGCGGCGGCGCATGACCCAGGCGGAGCAGGGCATTGAGGAGCTGCGCAGCAAGGTGGACTCGCTGGTCATCATCCCCAACGAGCGTCTGAAGTACGCCACCGACCAGAAGATCACGTTTGCCAACGCCTTTGAGATCGCCGACGACGTGCTGCGTCAGGCGGTGCAGTCCATCTCCGACCTGATCCGCGACACCGGCTTTATCAATCTGGACTTTGCCGACGTGACCGCCATCATGAAGGATGCCGGTCTGGCCCACATGGGCGTGGGCCGCGCTGCCGGCAAGGGCAAGGCCGAGGAGGCCGCCCGTATGGCCATCTCCTCCCCCCTGCTGGAGACCTCCATCAACGGCGCAAAGGGCGTGCTCATCAATGTCACCGGCTCCATGGACATCGGTCTGGAGGAGGTGGAGCAGGCCGCCACGCTGGTGCAGCAGGCCGTGCATCCCGACGCACTTACCATCTTCGGCGCCACCTTCGACGAGACGCTGGATGACGAGATCCGCGTCACCGTCATCGCCACCGGCTTCGACGAGGAGCAGCAGGAGGCGCGCATCCTCTCCACTCCCGCTGCGGAGGCGGAGAAAAAGCCCGCGCTGCAGCCTCTGGACGAGGTACAGGGCGAACGGGCGCAGGACGAGATGGACAAGTCCTTCGATGAGATCCTGCGGATCTTCAACAAGGACAAGTTCTGAGAAAACAACATACACAGGCTCTCCGGCGTTGCCGGAGAGCCTGTTTTACGGCGCTTATAAGGGGCAGTCCGTCTGCAAATGCCCCCGGTAAAGCAGGTATCCCCGTTTCCCGCGCCGCAGCAAAGCTCCACGCGCTACGCAAATCCCTAATGCCTGGTATTCTCCCCTTGACAACGAGGGCTTTGCATGGTATCATGTCAAAAATTCTGGATTTTTGGAGGAGTGTGAGGAAATTGTCGTTGGTTTTCGGGGATGCTTTTGCCGTACAGCGGGACACCTTTTCCGGCAATGATTTTCCTATTTCCGCTGGGGATGGTGTTTCTATCAGCGGGCATGATCTTTCCGATTTTGTTGTTTTACCTGGCTTTGTTGATGTACACGTACATCTTCGGGAGCCAGGTTTTTCTTATAAGGAGACGATCCGCACCGGCACGCTGGCGGCTGCGCGGGGCGGCTACACCACCGTCTGCGCCATGCCCAACCTGAACCCCGTGCCGGACAGTGCGGCGCACTTACAGGCGCAGCTCGACCTTATCCGCGCAGGCGCCGCCATCCGCGTTCTGCCCTACGGCGCGATCACCGTGGGACAGCAGGGCGCGGAGCTGGCCGCGCTGGAGGAGCTGGCGCCGTATGTGGTCGCCTTCTCCGACGACGGACGAGGGGTGCAGAACGGCGACATGATGCGCCGCGCCATGCGGAAGGCCAAGGAGCTGGGCAAGCTCATCGTGGCTCACTGCGAGGACAACTCGCTGCTGCGGGGCGGCTACATCCACGATGGGGCGTATGCCCGCGCCCACGGTCACCGGGGCATCTGCTCGGAGAGCGAGTGGCGGCAGATCCAGCGGGATCTGGCGCTGGTGCGGGAGACAGGCTGCGGCTACCACGTCTGCCACATCTCCACCAAGGAGAGCGTGGATCTGATCCGGCGCGCCAAGGCGGAGGGGCTGGATGTGACCTGCGAGACTGCCCCCCACTATCTGCTGCTGGACGACGCCATGCTGGAGGAGGACGGCCGCTTTAAGATGAATCCCCCGCTGCGGGACAAGTCCGACCGGGAGGCACTGCTGGCGGGGCTGGCGGACGGCACCATCGACATGATCGCCACCGACCACGCGCCCCACAGCGCGGAGGAAAAGAGCCGCGGCCTTGAGAAAAGCGCCATGGGCATCGTGGGCCTTGAGACGGCCTTTCCCCTGCTGTACACCTACCTTGTCAAGCCCGGTGTTCTCTCCCTCGACAAGCTGGTGGCGCTGCTGCACACCAATCCCTGCCGCCGCTTCGGTATCCCCACCGGCGGAACGACCTGCACAGCCCGCGACTTTACGGTATTCGATCTGCACGCGGCATACACCATCGACCCGGAGGAATTCCAGTCCATGGGACGTGCCACGCCCTTTGCCGGATGGTCGGTACAGGGCCGCTGCCTGCTGACCGTGGCGGGCGGCAAGGTCGCCTGGCGCGACGAAACACTCTGCACAGGAGGATCCCACACATGAAGCAGGTATCACTGCACATTTTAGAAAATACGGCGCTGGCGCAGGGCATCTACCGCCTGCGGCTGGGCGGCGACGTCTCCGCTGTCACCGACCCCGGCCAGTTTGTCAACATCAAGCTAAACGGCTTCTTTCTCCGCCGCCCCATCTCCGTGTGCGACTGGCAGGACGGAGAGCTGACGCTGATCTATAAGGTACTGGGCCGGGGCACGGCGCAGATGGCCACGCTGCCCGTCGGCGCAGCGCTGGATGTACTCACCGGCCTTGGCAACGGCTACGACCTGTCCCCCGCCGGGGAAGCCCCCCTGCTGGTGGGCGGCGGCGTGGGCATCCCGCCCCTGTACGGCCTTGCCAAGCGCCTGACGGCGCAGGGCAAGCGCGTCACGGCGGTGCTGGGCTTCAACTGCGCCGCGGAACAGTTCCTCGTGGAGAATTTCCGGGCGCTGGGTGTAAAGGTGATCGTCCTGACAGCCGACGGCAGCGCCGGTGTGCGCGGCCTCGTCACCGACGGCATGGCGCTGGCGCAGGGTTACAGCTACCTGTACACCTGCGGGCCGGAGGCCATGCTCCGGGCGGTATATGACCGCTGCGTCACCTCCGGGCAGTTCAGCTTTGAGGAGCGCATGGGCTGCGGCTTCGGCGCGTGCATGGGCTGCTCCTGCCAGACGAAATACGGCAGCAAGCGCATCTGCACCGACGGCCCCGTGCTGGTAAAGGAGGAGATCGTATGGTAACGACATCGGTGAACCTCTGCGGCATCACGCTGGACAACCCCATCATCCCCGCCAGCGGCACCTTCGGCTTCGGGCAGGAATTTGCCAAGCTCTACGACATCAATATACTGGGTACGTTCTCCTTCAAGGGAACGACCCGCGAGCCCCGGTTCGGAAACCCCACGCCCCGCATCGCGGAGTATGCCGGCGGCCTGCTGAACGCGGTGGGTCTGCAAAATCCCGGCATTGACGCGGTGATCGCCCACGAGCTGCCCCAGCTCCGGGAGATCTTCCACAAGCCGGTGATGGCCAATGTCAGCGGCTTCTCCATTGACGAGTACACCGAGGTCTGCCGCCGGCTGGATAAGGAAGCGCAGGTGGGCTGGATCGAGGTCAATATCTCCTGCCCCAACGTCCATGGGGGCGGCGCCGCCTTCGGCGCGGCCCCGGAGACCGCCGCCGCGGTAACGCGGGCGGTGCGGGCTGTGACGAAAAAGCCCATCATCATGAAGCTCTCCCCCGCTGCGGCGGATATCGCCGCCGTAGCCAAGGCCTGTGAGGAGGCCGGTGCCGACGGCGTCAGCCTGATCAACACCCTGCCGGGTATGCGCATCGACCTGAAGCACCGCCGCCCCCTGCTGGCCAACGGCACCGGCGGTATGTCCGGGCCGGGGATCTTCCCGCTGGCCGTCCGGATGGTGTATCAGGTCTACGAGGCGGTACGCATCCCCATCGTGGGCATGGGCGGCGTCTCCTGCGCGGAGGACGTGGTGGAGCTGATGCTGGCGGGCGCCACGGCGGTAGGCGTGGGCGCTGCCAATCTGGTGGATCCCTACGCCTGCAAAAACATCATCGAAGCGCTGCCATCCACCTTGGCGGCTTACGGCATACAGGACATCAAAGATATCATAGGAGGTGCCCACCATGGGTAAGGACGTTATCATCGCATTGGATTTCGACAGCAAGGAAAAGACGCTGGCTTTTCTGGATCGCTTTACCGGCGAAAAGCCCTTTGTCAAGATCGGCATGGAGCTTTTCTACGCCGAGGGGCCGCAGGTAGTGCGGGATATCCGCGCTCGCGGACATAAGATCTTCCTCGACCTGAAGCTCCACGACATCCCCAACACCGTGAAAAAGGCCATGGCCGCCCTGTCCGCGCTGGACGTGGACATCGTGAACCTCCACGCCGCAGGGACGCAGGCCATGATGACCGCCGCGCTGGAAGGGCTGACCCGTCCCGACGGCACCCGTCCGCTGCTCATCGCCGTGACGCAGCTGACCTCCACGGAGCAGGCGCGCATGGAGCAGGAACTGCTGATCCACGAGCCCATGGAGCAGGTGGTGCTGCACTACGCGGAGAACGCGGCCAAGGCCGGTCTGGACGGCGTGGTCTGCTCCCCCCGTGAGGCCGGGATCATCCATGAGCGCTGCGGCGCAGGCTTTTTGACCGTGACCCCCGGCGTGCGCTTTGCCGATGCCGCCGGTGACGACCAGAAGCGCGTCACCACCCCCGCCGAAGCCAAGGCCATCGGCGCGGACTACATCGTGGTGGGCCGCCCCATCACCCAGGCGAATGACCCGGTGGCCGCCTATACGCGCTGCAAAGCGGAATTTGTGGACTGAGCTGTAGGAAAGGAGACACGATCACTATGGAAATGAACCGTCAAGTCGCCAGAGGGCTGCTGTCGATCAGCGCCGTGTTCCTGCGTCCGCAGGAGCCCTTCACATGGGCCAGCGGCATCAAGAGCCCCATCTACTGTGACAACCGTCTGATCCTCACCGCGCCCGAGGTGCGGACGCTGGTGGAGAACGCCATTGCCGACACCGTCAAGCGGGAGTTTCCCGAGGCGGAGGTGCTGATGGGTACCGCCACGGCGGGCATCGCCCACGCCGCCATCGCCGCCCACCTGCTGGGGATGCCCATGGGCTATGTCCGCTCCGGCAGCAAGGATCACGGCCGCAAGAACCAGATCGAGGGCCGCTTGGAGAAGGGCCAGAAGGTGGTGGTCATTGAGGATCTCATCTCCACCGCAGGCAGCGCGCTGGACGCCGTGGAGGCGCTGCGCGCCGCAGGCGCCGAGGTGCTGGGCATCGTAAGCATCTTCACCTACGGCATGAAGAAGGGTCTCGAGCGTCTGGCCGCTGCCGGCATCCGGAACGTGAGTCTGACCGATCTGGATACCATCGCCCGCGAGGGCGCCGACGCCGGCTATATTGTGGAGACGGACGTTGCACGGCTGCTGGCCTTCCGCGACGACCCGTCCGATGAAACATGGATCACTAAAGGAGGTACCAACTGATATGGAACATCTTATTGACATTATGCAGCTCTCCACCCAGGAGATCGACGAGCTGGTGAGCACCGCCACCGACATCATCGAAAACCCTGCCAAGTACGCCCACAAGTGTGACGGACGCATTCTGGCCACCCTGTTCTTCGAGCCCTCTACCCGCACGCGCCTGAGCTTCGAGAGCGCCATGCTGTCTCTGGGCGGCAAGGTGCTGGGCTTCTCCTCCGCCAACAGCTCCTCCGCCGCCAAGGGCGAGAGCGTGTCGGATACCATCCGTACCGTCAGCTGCTACAGCGACATCATCGCCATGCGCCACCCCAAGGAGGGCGCGCCGCTGGTGGCGACCAAGCGCTCCATGGTACCTATCATCAATGCCGGTGACGGCGGTCACAACCACCCCACCCAGACGCTGACCGACCTTTTGACCATCCACAAGGAGAAGGGCCGCTTCGACGGGCTGACCATCGGCCTGTGCGGCGACCTGAAGTTCGGCCGCACCGTCCACTCTCTGGTGGCCGCCATGAGCCGCTATGAGAACGTGCGCTTCGTGCTGATCTCCCCGGAGGAGCTGAAGCTCCCCCGCTACGTGAAGGAGCAGTACATCAAGAAGAACAACATCCCCTACACCCAGTCCACCTCTCTGGAGGCGGTCATGCCGGAGCTGGATATCCTGTACATGACCCGCGTGCAGCGTGAGCGCTTCTTCAACGAGGAGGATTACCTCCGGCTGAAGGACAGCTATATCCTGACCCCGGAGAAGCTGCACAACGCCAAGGAGGATCTGTGCATCCTGCACCCGCTGCCCCGTGTCAACGAGATCTCCGTGGCGGTGGACGACGATCCCCGCGCCTGCTACTTCAAGCAGGTGCAGAACGGCAAGTACATCCGTATGGCGCTGATCCTCAAGCTGCTGCATATCAACTGAGAAAGGACGTGTACCGATATGATTATTGACTCTATCCAGAACGGTATCGTGATCGACCATATCACCTCCGGCAAGTCCATGGAGCTGTATAATATTCTGGGTCTGGCCGACCTGAACTGCACCGTTGCCATCCTGAAAAACGTGACCAGCGACAAGCTGGGCCGCAAGGACATCATCAAAATCGACCGTGAGATGGATCTGGACTGGGATCTCATCGGCTTTGTGGATCCCTCCATCACCGTGAACATCATCCGCGACGGCAAGCTGGCGGAAAAGCGCACCCTGAAGCTGCCCGAGCGCATCCGGGGTGTCCTCACCTGCCACAACCCCCGCTGCATCACCTCCGTGGAGCAGGAGCTGCCCCAGGAGTTCGTGCTGACCGACCGGGAAAAGCACACCTACCGCTGCATCTACTGCGAGACGGAGGCCAAGTAACTCCCGCGTCGCCGGTTTCTATCCAATAAGAACAGCAAAAAAGAATGACAGTGCCAGATGGCACTGTCATTCTTTTTTCATCGTAAGCCCCGCTACCGGGTGAAAAAGCGGAAGGCCGTCCACTGGCGCAGCGCCTCACCCGCCCGCAGGATGGGGCTGGGGAACGCCGGGCAGTTCACCGCGTTGGGGAAATGCTGGGTCTCCAGACACACGCCCTGCGCCGGGCCGTAGACCGCGCCGTCTTTTCCGACGCGCTCCGTCAGCCAGCCCGCCGTGTAGAGCTGCATCCCCTCCATGGAGGTGGTCATCGCCAGGCCGATGCCGGTGGCGGGACACCACAGCTCCGCCGCAGGCTGTTCCCCGCCGGAGAGTACATAGTTGTGGTCATACCCCCTGCCGCCGTTGAAGGCCTCATCGTGGAGGCGGCTCTCCAGCGCGGTGGGTGTGCGGAGATCCAACAGCGTCCCCTCCACGCTTGCCAGCGTCCCTGTGGGGACGTTGCCGCTGTCGGTAGGGGTATAGCGGTCGGCCCGCACTGTCAGCACATGGCCGCCCACCTCGCCGTTGTCGTGGCCACCCAGATTGAAATAGGCGTGGTTCGTCAGATTGACCACGGTGTCCTTCTCCGCCGCCGCCCGGTACTCTATGGTGAGCGTACCGTCTGCCAGGCGGTAGGTGACCTCCACACGGACGATACCGGGGAAGCCCTCCTCCCCGTCAGGGGAGGTGTAGGTAAACGTGACCGCGTTCTCGGCGCAGGTGAAGTCCCACAGCTTCTTGTGGAAGCCCTCGACGCCGCCATGGAGGCAGTTCTCCCCCTCGTTGGCCGTCACATGGTACGTTGTGCCGTCGATGGTGAACTGCGCCCCGCCGATGCGGTTGGCGCAGCGGCCGATGGTGCCGCCCAGACAGGCGTCCAGCACCCGGTAGCTCTCCACATCGTCATAGCCCAAGCAGATATCCGTCATGCAGCCCTCTCTGTCCGGCACGCGGAGGGCGCGGATAGCCGCGCCGTAGGGCAGCAGCTCCACGGCACACCTGCCGTCGGAAAGCTCGATGAGGGGGACATCCCTGCCGTCCAGCATGCCAAAGGGTATCAGTCGGCACATACCTCAGCCCTCATAGCCGTTGGGGTGGCCGCTGTGCCACGCCCACGCGTCGGAGATGATCTCCTCCAGACCGCGGACAGGCTGCCAGCCCAGCACCTCCACCGCCTTCTTGTGGGAGGCGATCAGCACGGAGGGGTCGCCGGCACGGCGGGGCTCCACCTTGGCCGGGATCTCCCGGCCGGTGACGCGGCGGGCGGTGTCGATGATCTCCCGCACGGAGTAGCCGTTGCCGCTGCCCAGATTGAACACGTCGCTCTTGCCGCCCCGATCCAGATACTCCAGCGCCAGCAGGTGTGCCTCCGCCAGATCCTTCACATGGATGTAGTCCCGCACGCAGGTGCCGTCGGGCGTGGGGTAGTCCTCGCCGAAGATGCCGATATGGCCGCGCTGTCCCAGCGCCGTCTTCATCACCAGCGGGATGAGGTGGGACTCGGGGTTATGATCCTCGCCGATGCCCGCCTCGGTGTCGGAGCCGGCGGCGTTGAAGTAGCGCAGCGCCGCATACCGGATGCCGTAGGCACCGTCGCACCACTTGAGCATATTCTCAATGGCCAGCTTGGTGGCGCCGTAGGGGTTGGTAGGCTCGGTGCGGTCGCACTCCTCGATGGGCTGCTTCTCCGGCTCGCCGTAGGTGGCCGCCGTGGAGGAGAACACGATCTTGTCCACGCCGTGGGTCTTCATGGCGTTCAGCAGGGACACCGCGCCCTCCACGTTGTTGCCGTAGTATTTCAGGGGGTCGGTCACGCTCTCGCCCACCAGAGAGAAGGCGGCGAAGTTGATAACGCCGTCGATCTTGTTCTCCGTGAACAGGCGGTCGAGGAACGCGGCGTCCCGCAGATCGCCTACATAGAGCTTCCGCGCACCCTTGACGGCCTGCCAGTGGCCGGTGCGCAGGTTGTCCGCCACCACCACCTCATAACCGCGTTTGACCAGCATAGCCACCATGTGGCTGCCGATATAGCCGGCGCCGCCGGCCACCAAAATGGTTTTCATATACACATCCTCCTCGTTTTATACGCTGTGGATAAATCTCAAAAACGCCTCGCGGCCCTCCGGCGTGCATTTGTAGACACCGGCGTGCTCCAGCACGGCGGCAAATACCGCGCCTACCTCCCGCCGCAGGAGCGCCTCGGCGTTGTCCGCCGCGAAGGTATAGCGGGTCTTCAACTCGTCCGCCCAATCCGCGTGCTTGCGCAGTGTCTCGTCCTGCCGCAGATCGTCGCCGCGCACCAGAGCCTGCGCCACGCCGTGCAGCTCGTCCTTCAGCCGGGCGGGCAGCACCGCGAGACCCATGACCTCGATGAGGCCGATGTTCTCCTTCTTGATGTGGTGCAGCTCCTGATGGGGATGGTAGACGCCGAGAGGATACTCCTCCGTGGTGATGTTGTTGCGCAGCACCAGATCCAGCTCGAACTGTCCCTCCCGCATACGGGCGATGGGGGTGATGGTGTTATGCATCGCGCCGTCCGTCTCCGCGAAAATGAAGGCCGCCTCGTCCGTATAGCCCCGCCACGCGGCGAGGATGCGGTCCGCCAGCTCCACCAGACGCTGGTCGTCGGCGCAACGCAGACGGATCACGGACATGGGCCACTTGACGATGCCCGCCTCCACATCCGGGAAGTCCCGGAAGGCCACCGGCTGCTCAATCGGCGCCCGCTCCATGGCGAAGGTGTAGCAGCCGCCCTGAAAATGGTCGTGGCTCAGGATGGAGCCGCCCACGATGGGAAGATCGGCGTTGCTGCCCACGAAATAGTGGGGGAACTGCTTGACGAAGTCCAGCAGCTTGCGGAAGGTGGCCTTCTCGATCTTCATGGGGGTGTGACGGCCGTTAAAGACGATGCAATGCTCGTTGTAGTAGACGTAGGGGCTGTACTGGAGGAACCAGTCCTCCCCGTTGATGGTGACGGGAATGACCCGGTGATTCTGCCGGGCGGGGTGGTTGATCCGTCCCGCATACCCCTCGTTCTCCTTGCAGAGCAGGCACTTGGGGTAGCCGCTCTGGGGCGCCGCCTTAGCCGCGGCGATGGCGCGGGGATCCTTCTCCGGCTTGGAGAGATTGATGGTGATATCCATATCGCCGTAGGCGGTGGCGGCCTGCCACTTCACATCCCGTGCGATGCGGTAGCGCCGGATATAGTCGGTGTCCTGGCTGAACCGGTACAGCCAATCCGTGGCCTCCTTCGGGGACGCCTGATACCGCCGGAAAAAGTCCTGTATGACCTGCGAGGGCCGGGGTGTCAAGCGCCCCATCAGCGCCGTGTCGAACAGGTCGCGGCTGGTAACGTCGTCGTGGATCAGCCCCCGCGCCGCCGCGTCGTCCAGCAGCACCCGCAGGATATCCTCCAGCGGCCGCTCCTGCGCCTCCTGCGGCTCCTCCCAGCTGTCCAGCCGCATGGTCTCCAGCAGGGCGTTTACCGCCCATGTGCGGTCGCTTTCCTCGATCAGGCCTGTGCGGACTGCGTAGCCCACCAGATCCTTGATGGCTTGGTCTCTCATGCTCCGTTCTCCTTATCCCAATCTGACGCCGCCGGCGGGACGGATCATCACCGTGTGGCAGCGGCCCTGCCCCAGCACCGCCTCCGTTTTTTCCTTGAAGCTGTCCAGCTGCTCCAGCGGCACAAAGGCCTGCGCCGTACCGCCGAAGCCGCCGCCGTGAACGCGCACGGCGCCCCGGTCAGCCAGCAGTGCCTCGCACAGGGCGATGGTCACCATCAGCTCCTGCGCGGCGGTGCTGCCGGTGGGGATGATGTTCTGCAAATACATGGCGGAGGAGCGCCCGGACTCCCGCACCAGTGCCAAAAACCGGTCAAAGTCGCCCTGCTCCAGCGCCTCTTTTTCCGCCAGTGCGCGGCGGTTCTCCGCATAGACGTGGAAGGCGCGGTTCACGGCGCGGTCGCCCGCCGCCGCTCTGACCTGAGGCAGCCGCGTCAGGAAGTCCGCCTCCGGCACCTCCCGCAGCACATCCTTGCCGAACACGCGGCACACCGCCCGCAGCTCATCGGTGATGGCGCGGTACTCGTCGGTCAGTCCCTCGTGACCGGCGCCGGAGTCCAGAATACACAGGGCGTAGCCATAGGCGTGGAGATCCACGTCCAGCTTCTCCACCACCGGCCGGGCCGTATCCGCAAAGTCGATGGATACCACGCCGCCCACCGAGGAGGCCATCTGATCCATCAGGCCGCAGGGCTTTCCGAAGAACACGTTCTCCGCGTACTGGCCGATCTGGGCCAGCTCCACCGCCGTGCAATGCCCCTCCCAGAACAGCTCGTTGAGCATGGTGCCGATCAGCACCTCATAGGCGGCAGAGGAGCTGAGACCGCTGCCCTTGGGGACAGTGGAGGTCATGTAGACATCCAGCCCCTTGCCCGCCAGATCGCAGCCCAGCTCGCTCATGCGGGCGGCCACGCCCCGGATCAGCGCCGCGGAGGTGTTGACCTCCTCCGCCTGCGGCGTCAGCTGGCAGAGCGCCACCTCCGTCATGGGGTAGCCCTGCGACAGCACGCGGATAACGCCGCTGTCGTTGGGCGCCGCCGCCGCCAGAATGTCCAGATCCACGGCGGCCGCCAGCACACAGCCGTGCTGATGGTCCGTGTGGTTGCCGCCGATCTCCGTGCGGCCGGGCGCGCTGAACAGCGCCTCCGCCGGACGGTCAAAGGTCTTGTAAAAGCCCTCCATTACCTGCTCGCAGCGGGCGCGTGCCTTTTCCGCGCCCTCCGTGCCGTAAAGGCGGAGCAGCGTTTTGGCAAACGCCTCCTGCTGCAAATAGTTTTCCAGCCCTGTATGCATCATCGCTTATGTCTCCTTGTTTCTTCGGGTATTTCCTGCCCTTACGGGCTTTTTTCCTGTCCATGCCGCTCCTGCAAGGCGGCTCAGTCCTCCAGACTCTCCGCCGTGACCGCCTCATACCGCAGCCACACATAGCTGCCGTCCGTCAGCGTCACATCCCGGGAGGGCTCACCGCCTGCCGAAAAGGAAACGGCCAGCCCCATAATACTCTCCGCCAGGCCGGTGGCATCGTTGCGGACGGTACCCTTCAGCGTTCCCTCCCGCAGTGCCTCCAGCGCCGGCGGCGTGGCGTCCACGCCCACGATAAAGGGCATGGTATCCTTGTCCAGACCGGCCTCCGTGCAGGCGTCGATGGCGCCCAGTGCCATATCGTCGTTGTTGGCAAAGACCACCTCGATGTCCGCGCCGTATTCCCGCAGCCATTGGCGCATCCGAACGGCGGCCTGTCCGCGCTGCCAGTTGGCGGCATCTCTGGCCAGCTTCTCCGTGGCGACCCCCGCCCCCGTCAGGGTGGAGATGCAGTATTCCGTCCGCAGCAGAGCGTCCTGATGTCCCGGCTCGCCCTCCAGCATCACATACTGGATCACGCCGTCGCCGTTCCGATCCAGTGCCTCCTCATGGCTTCGCCATGCGTCCAGCACCAACTCACCCTGCAATATGCCGGCGTCGCCTGCGGGGAGTCCCACATAATAGGCGTGCTTCCAGCGGCGCAGATCCTCCTCCACCGGCTCGCGGTTAAAGAAGATCACCGGTACGCCCGCCGTCTGCGCCTTGTCGATGATGACAGCCGCCGCCGTGCGGTCCACGATGTTGACGCAGATCACGTCGTATCCCCGCTCCAGAAAGCGATCCACCTGCTCGTTCTGGGTGGTCTGGCTTTCCTTTCCATCGGTGATATACAGGTTGATCTTGACGTTCCGCGCCTGCTCCTCCTCCAGCGCCACCCGCTGCAATTCCCGGGCTACCGTGTCGATGAAGGTGTCCTCCTGCTGGTACAGCGCCACTCCGATCCGGAGGGTGGGGCCGCTCTCCCCGCCTGCACGGCAGGCGGGCAGCGTCAGCAGCAGCGTCAGCGCGGCTATGATGCAGCCGATCCTTTTCATACCGTCTCCTCTCCGCCCCGCGTTACGTCACGGGGAACAACAGCTTCTGGTTATCGCTGTCGTACATGGTCTCCTGCCGGACGATGGAAAATGCCACCGGTGCGGCGGCTGTCCAGTCCTCGTGCCGCGCCAGCGCCGCCGCGGCCTCCACCGCCAGATACCCGGCGGAGAATACGTTCACTGCGGTGATGGCCGTCACACGCCCCTTTTCCAGCGCGGCGGCAATGCTCGCTGTGGAACCGCAGCCGTAGAGCAGTGGAAAGGCGTCCTCCCCCCGGGACAGCTCCGCCACATCCGCCAGCGCCGCCGCCTCAAAGGCGATGATCGCCCGGGGCCGCTCGATCCGCAGGATATCCGGCAGGGAGGTGGTGTCGGGGTCCCACTTGTACACGCGGGCCTGCCGCCCCTCTCGCTCCAGAACGGCCTTGGCTGCCTCCATCCGCTCTCGTATGCCGTTGTCACCGGGTAGGCTGTCCAGCAGCAGCACCGTACCTCCCTCGGGTACGCCGTTGAGCGCCGCCGCGCCCAGTGCCGCGCCCAGCTCCTGATGGTCCATGGTGATGGAAGCTGCCGCCCCCCATGCGGTCATGTCCGTCTCCACCGTGACCAGCGTGGTCTTTCCGGCGGCAGCGGATACCGCGTCGCCCAGCGCCTCCCGATCCGCCGGTATCAGCAGGACGGCAGACGCCGCCCCCGCCACCTCGCGCTCCAGCAGCTGTGCCTGCTGGACGGCGCTGTTATCCTCGGCGGGGATCAGAAAGCGCAGCTCCACATTCAGATCCTGCGCCGCCTGCTCCATGCCCTTGCGCATGGTGGACACGGCGCCGTCCCCATCCCGCAGGATAACGGACATCTCCAGCAGCGGCGGCTGGTGGTGCTTTTCGCCGGGGGCGAAGGCCAGCAGCCAGAACAGTACGCTCAGCCCGATCAGGGGAAGCACCAGCTGCAACCATGCTTTTCGACTCACTGCTCCCCCTCCTTCCGATATTTCCGCGCATCGTCCTCCGTCAGCGCGGGCAGGCAGATCCGCACCAGCGTCCCGTTATCCGGCTCACTGTGGATGGTCAGGCCGTACTCTCCGCCGAAGGTCAGCCGGATACGCTGGTGTACGTTGCGGAAGCCGATGCCGGAGCCCTTGGCCTTGGCGGCGCTCCGCTCCCTGCCGGGTGTCAGAAGCTGCTCCACGACCTCCTCCGACATACCCGGCCCGTTGTCCTCCACCTCGATGATCACCCGCTCTCCCTCGCGGAAGGCGCGGATGTGGATCTCGCCCTCGCCGTCGGCATACTCCATGCCGTGGTAGATGGCGTTTTCCAGAATGGGCTGGACGATCAGCTTGATGGTGTACAGCTTTTCGACCCCCGGCTCCACAGTGATATCGGCGGAGAATTTATTCTTGTAACGCATCTTCTGGATGGTCAGGTAGTTCCGTGCGTGCTCGATCTCGTCCCCGATGGGGATGATGTTGCTGCCCTTGCTCAGGGAGATCCGGAAGAATCGCGCCAGCGCCGTCAGCATGACCACCGCCTCCTGCGTCCGGCCGTTCTCCGTCATCCACACCACGCTGTCCAGCGTGTTGTACAGGAAGTGCGGGTTGATCTGGGATTGCAGCACGTCCAGCTCACTGCGGCGTTTTTCCTCCTCCTGCTGGAGGATATCCTCCATCAGGTGGCGCATGGTGGATACCATGGACTGCACTGAGCGGCTCAGATGCTCCACCTCGTAGGGGCCGTCCACGTTGAAGTCCACGGACTCCGCCCCCTTTTCCAGCTCCTTCACCGCATGATCCAGCTTTTTCATGGGCGCGGTGATCCACTCCGAAAGCCGCAGGTTCACGAATACCAGCAGAAAGATGGAGAAGGACACCACAAACAGGGCAAACAGCAGAAGCTGGCTGTAATTGTCCCGCAGTGTCTCCGTCGGCACCACGCCCACCAGCTTCCAGCCGGTGTAGCCCACGGTCTTCACCGTCACCTGCCGCTTCTGGGACTGAAACACCTCCGCATGGGTGCCGTCGGCATACCCGGCGGCCGTCAGATTGTTCTCCTCCTGCAAGCCCGCGTAGAGAAGCTGCTGGCGGGGGTGGTAGATGACCTCCCCGTTCCCGTCAATGAGGTAGAGGTAGCCCTGCCCGTTGGAGAAGGACACGTCCTTGCAGATCTGCTCGATGCCGCTGAAGTTCATGTCCACCAGCAGCACACCGCTCTCCATATTGCCCCCGCGTGTCAGCTCCACATGGCGGCTGAGGGAGACCACCCAGTGATACCGCGAATCCGGATCCTCAAACAGGTTCTGCACATGGGGCGTGGAAAAATGCAGATTCTCAATGCGCTCCATGGCGGTGGTGAACCACCCCTCGCGGCTGGGCGTCACACTTTTTTTCAGCTCCGTCAGCGGTGTGGCGGAGATCAGTCCGCCGTTCTCGTCGAATACCGCCAGCGACACCAGCACGTCCCTGTCCTTGGCGTACAGCAGCTCCAGTGCGTCGTGCAGTTCCTGCGCCATGCCGTCCTGCTCCAGATCCGCGTTCTTGATGACCCGGTAATACACCGTGTCCGATACGCGCATCATGTTGCGCAGGTAGCCGTCCAGACTCCAGTTCACCTGCGCCAGCACCCGCTGGCTGTTCTCCGCCGCCACCTCGTTGGCGGAGGAGGAGAAGCGCAGCAGCAGCGCTATGCCCAGAAACAGCATACCCACCACCGCCACGGCGGTGAAGGCGATAGACAGGATCATCTGGATGCCGGAGCGGTGGTACAGCGCCTTCCACCGTGCTTTCCAGCCGGACGCTATTTTCTCCACAGGCGGCTCCCCTCTCTGTCTGTTATTTCCCCTCACTGCGGTACTTGGTGGGCGTCGCCCCGAAGTGCCGCTTGAACACATAGCTGAAGTAGTTGGGGTCGTCGTACCCGCACCGCTGGGCGATGAGGTACGTCTTGTCCTCCGTGCTGCGGATAGCCTCGGCCGCCGCCTCCATCCGCACCTTGGTGACGTAGGCGGTAAAGCTGGTGCCTGTCTCCCGCTTGAACAGCGTGGAAAAATAGGTGGAGCTGAGATGCAGATAGGCGCACAGCTTTTCTACCGACAGGTCGCTCTCGGCGTAGTGCTGGCGGATATACTCCTTGGCCGTCTCCACCGTGTGGCCCGCCGTATCCGTCTGGCGGCGGCGGATCAGGGTGTGGAGGCGCAGGCAGCGCTCGGCGCACCAGCCCTCCAGCTCCGCCAGTGCGGGAAGCTCAGGCTCCTGCATGGGGAGGGAAAAATCGGTACCGAAAACCTCCTCCACCCCTACGCCGGAGCGGCGGGTCATCTTCAGAAGGTGGGTCACCAGCTCCATGAGGAACAGGTGGTACTGTCCGGCGGCGGGGTTGGCCTGCCGGATCTTTCCCGCCAGCGCGGCAGCCGCCTGCCGGATCTCCTCCTCGTTCCCCAGCTTGATCGCCGCGGTCAGCGCCCGCTCGTCCGCCTCCTCAAAGGAGAGGACGGGGCCGCCGTCCGGCTCCAGGTCGCCGATGTAGATGACCTGTCCCCGGCCCACCATGGAGCGGTATTCCAGCGCCGTCCGCGCCTCGGCGGAGGAGCGCGCCATACCGGACAGCTCCCGGCAGGGTGCGCCCACGCCCACCGTCAGCGTCAGCCCCAGATAGGAGGCCGCCAGCGTACAGGCGCGGTCTAAGCTGCGGATCAGGTCATAGATGGTAAATGTCTCCGTCAGGCTGACGATCAGCGCCACCCAGTCGTTGTACAGGGAGAGCCTGCACCGATCCGCCGTCAGCGTCTCCTCCAGCAGGTTCTGTACCGACAGGGTGGAAAGGGCGTCCCGGCTGTTGTCGCTGCCGATGTAGGCAAGACCCACCGCCCACTCCTCGCCCCGCAGGTCAATGTCCAGACACGCCGCCCGGTCACGCTCCGTTCCCGGCTCGATGTGGCCGTCCAGCAGGTTGGTGTAGAACAGCTCCCGCAGGATGGGCAGGTTCTCCGTGTACCGGCTGCGGAGAAGCTCCATGTTCCGCCGCTCCGCACGCTCCCGATCCAGTTCCTCCTTCAGCCGCCGCAGCACCGCGGACAGCTCATCGGCATTGATGGGCTTGAGGATATACTCCACCACGTTCATCTGGATAGCCTGCTTGGCATATTCAAAGGCGTCGAAGCCGGAGAATACCACGAACCGGGAGGCGGGCAGCCGGTCTGTCAGGATCCGGCACAGCTCCAGCCCGTCCATAAACGGCATCTTGATATCCGTCAGGATCACGTCCGGCCGCAAGGCCTCCGCCAGCTCCAGCGCGTCCTGTCCGTTGGCGGCCTCGCCCACCAGCGAGAAACCCAATCCCAGCCAGTCCATTTTGCGGCTGATACCCTCGCGGATATCCTCCTCATCGTCCACCAGTAGCACACGGTACAGCTCCACAGCTCCGACCCCCTCTCAGTTTCCATGCGGTATCATCACGCTTTTGCGTTCAGTATATCATATATTTTCCCAAAAACAAAGATGGCTCGCAGATGCGCGCCATCTTTGTGTAAGATCACTTTTTGACCAGGTATTTCCGCATATCCAGCGCACAGGCAAACAGGATGATGCCGCCCTTGATGAGGTACTGCAGATCCTGCGGCACGCCTACCATGGCCAGACCCACGAAGATCAGACGCAGCATCAGAACGCCGATGACGATACCTCTGATCTTACCGATGCCGCCCACGAAGGACACACCGCCGATGACGCAGGCCGCGATGGCGTCCAGCTCATAGTTCAGGCCGGTGTTGGCGGTATTGGAGCCGATACGGGCGCCCTCGATAAAACCGGTAAAGCCGTACATGGCGCCTGCCAGCGCAAAGACGCCCACCGTCACGGCGAACACGTTGACGCCGGAGACACGGGCGGCCTCCTCGTTGGAGCCCAGTGCGAACATATTCTTGCCGAAGGTGGTCTTGTTCCAGATGAACCACATCACCGCCGTCAGCACGATGGCGAACAGCACATAGTTGGGGATGGGAACGCCGCCGATCTTGAAGAGGCTGCCCTTGACGAAGTTGGTGTAGGACGGGTCAAGGTTGGAGATGGCCATGCCCTTGTTGTTGCCCATCTGGACATACAGCAGCAGGCAGGTGTACAGGATCAGCTGCGTACCCAGCGTCACGATGAAGGGGTGCAGCTTGAACTTTGCCACGAAGAAGCCGTTGAAGCAGCCCACGGCGGCGCCGATGAGCATCGCCAGCAGGATCACCACGATGATGGGCAGCGTGCCGATCTCGGGCCACATCTTGTTGGCAAGGTTGGCGGCATTCTGCAGCAGAGACGCGGAGATGCAGGCGGTCAGACCCACCACGCGGCCTGCGGACAGGTCGGTACCGGTCAGCACGATACAGCCGGCGATACCCAGTGCAGCGGGCAGATAGGCCGCCGTCTGGGAGAGGATGTTGATGAGGGATGCGGGCTTGATGAAGTTGGGGTTCTTGATGGCGATATAGATGACCGCGATGGCCATGATGATGAGCAGTGCGTTGTTCAGCAGGAGGTCGCCCACCCGCTTGGCCGTCCACGGCTGGCGGACTTTGGCTTCCTTTGCCTGCGCTTTCGTTTCGTTGTTCACGGTAGTCGCTCCTCCTTACACATATTTGGCCGCCAGCGTCAGGATCTCCTCCTGACTGGTGCTGCGTGCATCCACCTCGCCGGCCAGAATGCCGTTGGACATGACCAGAATACGGTCACAAATGCCCAGCAGCTCCGGCATCTCGGAGGACACCACGATGACACCCTTCCCCTCCTTGGCGAGGTCGAGGATAAGCTGGTAAATTTCGTATTTAGCGCCCACGTCGATACCGCGGGTGGGCTCGTCCAGCAGCAGGATCTCCGGCTTCGTCAGAAGCCAGCGGCCGATAATGACCTTCTGCTGGTTGCCGCCGGAGAGCGAACGGATCTGCGTGGACTGACTGGGAGTCTTGATGTGCATAGCCTGAATGGCCCAGTCGGTATCTTTCTTCATGGCCTTCTCGCTGAGGCAGATGCCGCCGCGCAGATAGTTATTCAGGCTGGAGATCACCGTGTTCTCCTTGATGTCACGGATGCCGAAAATACCTGTGGCACGGCGCTCCTCCGTCAGCAGGGCGAAGCCGTTCTTGATGGCCTCCCGGGGGGATCTGTTCTTGATCTCCTTGCCATGGAGGCGGATGGTGCCGCTGCCCTTGGTCATGGCGCCGAACAGGTTCTCCAGCACCTCGGTGCGGCCGGAGCCGTCCAGTCCGGCGATGCCCAGCACCTCGCCCTTGCGGAGCTGGAAGCTGGCCTCCTTCAGACGGGTATACTTACCGGACAGGTTTTCTACCTCCAGGATCACGTCGCCGGGTACATTGTCCTTGGGCGGGAAGCGGTTGGTCAGCTCACGGCCCACCATCAGCTTGATGATCTCGCCCATGGTCAGGTCCTTGGCGTGGCGGGTGGCCACCCACTGACCGTCGCGCATGATGGTGACCTCGTCGCTGATGCGGAGGATCTCATCCATCTTGTGACTGATATAGATAATGCCGCAGCCGCGCTGGCGCAGCATATTGATGATGCGGAACAGGTGCTCCACCTCGGCCTCCGTCAGAGAGGAGGTCGGCTCGTCGAACACGATGACCTTGGCGTTGTAGCTGACGGCCTTGGCGATCTCCACCATCTGCCGCTGGGAGACGGGCAGCGTGGACATGATGGCCTTGGGGTCCACATGCACATCCAGCTCCTCAAAGACCTCCCGCGTGCGCTTACGCATGGTGGACTCGCTGACCATAATGCCGCCCGTCTTGGGGTAGCGGCCCAGCCACAGGTTGTCCATCACGCTGCGGGTCAGCGCCTGATTCAGCTCCTGATGGACCATGGCGACGCCGTTTTCCAGCGCCTCCTTCGAATTTTTGAAATCAACTTCCTTGCCGTCCAAAATGATGGTGCCGCTGTTTTTGGCATAGATGCCAAACAGGCACTTCATCAGCGTGGATTTTCCCGCGCCGTTCTCGCCCATCAAAGCATGGACGGTACCGGGCCGGACGGTAAGGGAAACGCCGTCCAGCGCCTTGACACCCGGGAATTCCTTTGTGATATCCCGCATTTCCAGCAATGCCGGCTGCTCCATATGCGTTTTCCTCCTGTCTGCATTATTTCCGCAGCGCTACACAGCGCCGCACAGTCCGCTCCTCTGCGGGTCAAAAGCGGCTCGGTAAACGAACCGCCTGCGATGTAAAGCGGGGCTGTCGAACCGACAGCCCCGCTTTCCTTGGTGCTTCAAATGGGGCGAGAGACTAAGCCTTTGGCTTATTCGCCGGTGTAGGTGGCGTAAGGCACGCGGATCTTGGCAACACCCTCATCGACGTTGAAGGAAGCGGTGTTGTCCATCAGGTTGCCGCCGTCCTTCACGCTGCTGACCAGGTTCAGGATGGTGGAGGCCATGCCCTCAGCGTCCTGCTTGATGGTACCGGTCATCTTGCCCTCGTTGATGAGCTGCTTGGCGGAATCGGTAGCATCCACGCCGAACACGGGGATGGTCTTGCCCTCGCCGTTGTTGTAGCCGGCGCCCTGCAGAGCAGAGACAGCGCCCTCGGCCATGCCGTCGTTGTTGCAGATGATCAGCTCGACCATGTTGCCGTTGGCCTCGGAGTACTCGGGCAGGATGGTGGCCATGTAGTCGTTGGCAGCCTGAGCGGACCACTTGCCGTTCTGGTCGACCAGATACTTATCGGTGGCGGAAGCGTTGTAGTAAACCAGCTCGGGCTTGCCGGCAGCGGTCAGAACAGCGTTGGCATCCTCGACGCCGAACTGGGTGCGGGCCTCGGCCTCAGCGTTGCCCTCCTGGCCCTTGAACATCACGTAGGTGATCTGGCCGTCGCCGTTCAGGTCGACCTCGTCATAGTGAGCCAGCAGGTACTCACCCACCAGCTGACCCTGCATGTGGCCGGCCTCGGGAGCGTTGGTGCCAACAAAGGCGCACTTGTCGTAGCTGCTCACCACTTCGTCAGCAACCTCGCGGTTGAAGAAGATGATGGGGATACCGGCGGTACGGGCAGCCTCAACAGCGTTCTGCGCAGCGTCGGGAGAGGAAGTCTCCACGATGTTGACGATCAGCAGGTTGGCGCCGTTGGCGATGGCGGTGTTGATCTGGTCGGTCTGCTGGGCCTGGTTGCCGGCGCCGTCGAAGTTGGTGTACTTGACGCCCATGGCATCCAGCTGGCTGTTCATGAAGTTGCGGACGCTGGAGATGTACACGTCGGAGAAGTCATAGTAGAACACGCCCACGTTCAGCTCGGAAGCGTCGGTGTTGCCCTGATTGCCGTTATCGGGCTGCTTCTGCTCGCCGCAGCCGGCCAGCAGAGCCAGCACCATCACGGCGGACAGGAGAATAGCAAGAGTCTTTTTCATCTTAGTTCCTCCTAAAAGATTGTCTGGTCAAGGTGATGCGCTCACCTTGCCAGTATGGCCCTATTGTATCGGCTCTCATTCCAAAAGGCGATAGAAAAAACTTCACTGTTATAGGAAAAATCTCATGAACTTCCGACGGTTCAGCGGAAATTTTCCCGGTTTTTTCCGCCAAGCCCGCATTTTATACCGCGGCGGGCGCGCCGTCCGGGAGCCGTCGGCTTGACAAGGCGGGCGACGTCCGATATAGTGACAACATCAACTGTAAGGAGGCAGCGGCCCCGGCTTTTTCCCGGAAAGCCCGCCGCTGCAAGGAGGCGGAGATGGAGCAGATATATGATATGATCGTCATCGGCGGCGGCCCCGCCGGATACACCGCCGCCCTCTACGCCGCCCGCGCCGGGCTTTCCACACTGGTGCTGGAGAAGCTCACCGCCGGCGGACAGATGGCGCTGACGGAGCGGATCGACAACTACCCCGGCTTTGCAGAGGGCATCGACGGCTTCACGCTGGGCGAAAGGATGCAGCAGGGTGCGGAGCGGTTCGGCGCGGTGACGGAGTACGCGGAGGTCTATGCGGCCCGCCTTTCCAAAAGGGTCAAAACGCTGGAGACGGACGCAGGCGTCTTTCGCGGCCGCACGGTGGTCATTGCCGCCGGCGCCTCCCCCCGCACGCTGGGCCTCCCCGACGAGGACGCGCTGGTGGGTCGGGGCGTCCACTACTGCGCCGCCTGCGACGGTGCGTTCTATCAGGGTAAGACCGTGGCGGTGGTGGGCGGCGGCAACTCCGCCGCAGCAGACGCCCTCACCCTGTCCCGCATTGCCAAAAAGGTCTATCTCATCCACCGGCGGGACAGCCTGCGGGCCACCAAGGTCTATCACCAGCCGCTGCTGGACGCGCCCAATGTGGAGCTCTGCTGGAACAGCACCGTTGCCGCGCTGCTCCACGGTGCGCATCTGACGGGACTGCGCCTGCGGGACACGGAGACAGGCGCGGAGCGGGAGCTTGCCTGCGACGGCGTGTTCGTCAGCGTGGGGCGTTCCCCCGCCACGGCGCTTTTCCGGGAGGAACTGGCGCTGGACGACGCTGGGTACATTACGGCGGATGAATCCACCCGCACCAACCTCCCCGGCGTATTCGCCGCCGGAGATGTGCGCACCAAGGTGCTGCGGCAGGTGGTCACCGCCGCAGCCGACGGTGCGGTGGCTGCCCATTACGCGGCGGAGTATCTGGCAGAGAATCGGTAAGGCCGTCCCACACGCAAATGAGAATAAGCGGCTCGCCGCATCGGATGCCATGCAGTCCGATGCGGCGAGCCGCTTTATTTTTATGGTATTGCTCAGCCCTTGTCGTTGGCCAGCGCCGTGTCGATCAGCGCCTGCAGCGCCTCCATCTGGCCGTCGCCGGTGATGGCGCCCACAATGGGATCGCCCACGATATTGCCATTCCGATCCACCACATAGGTGGTGGGATAGGCGTAGACGTTCTCCGTAAACTTGCCCGCCTCGCTGTCGGCGTCGAAATACACGTTCTGATAGGTAGCGCCGCTCTTGGTCAGCACATCCTTGGCATCTGCGATGGCCGCCGCGTCGCCGCCCAGTGTGAAGGCGTTGATGCCCACCACGGCGCCGCCCTTGCCGGCCGCTTCCTTGTGCAGCGCGTCCAGATCGCCCAGCTCACCCACGCAGGGCTTGCAGGTGGTGAACCAGAAATTCACCACGGTGAAGGCGTTGCCGCTGAACAGCTTGTCACTGCTGACATCGTTGCCGTCCAGATCCTTGCCGGTGAAGGCGGGGAACTTGGTGGCATTGCTGTCGGCGGTGGTTCCGCCGGAGACGATGCCGTCAGAGGGGACATCCTCCGAGGGAACGCTCATACCGTCGGAGGGGGCGTCCAGCAGGCCGGGGAATTTCTCCTCCAGCGCAGCCATCTGGTCCTCCAGGTCCTTGATCTCCGTGGCGCCCGTCGTCAGCAGCGTCAGCTCCTTCTCGTCGAACTTATCCTTGGCGGCCTCAATGGTCTTGAGCAGGAAATCGCCGTAGTTGTTGCCGGACTCCATCATGGCCATGCCCTTGTCCGCGGACAGGAAGACCTTCTCCCACAGCTCGGAATTGTTCGTCAGGATCTCGGTCTCCTGCGCCATCAGCTGGTCGTAGAGGGCCTTGGCCTCCTCCACGGTCTGGGGCTCGCCGTCGTTGTTGTTCTGATTCTCCGCGGGCTTATTGCCGCAGGCAGCCATGCTGCCCACCAGCAAGAGGGCCAGCAGCAGGGACAGGATCTTTTTCACGTTCATTTTGATTCCTCCGTTTTTACTTCAGTTGTTGTCTGTTCGGTTTTGCTTTGCTGTTTGCCGCTGCCGAAGCCGTAGCGGAAAGAAACGGCGTCGGTGGGGCAGGCGCGGATGCACATGCCGCAGCGGATACACTCGGTATGATTGGGGCTCTTGGTCACGTCCACGTCCATCTTGCAGACCTTGGCGCACTTCCCGCAGGAGACGCACTTGCTCTGATCCACCTGCATCTGGAACAGGGACACCTTGTTCAGCAGGGCGTAAAACGCGCCCAAGGGACACAGCCACTTGCAGAAGGGACGGTAGAACACGATGCTCAGGACGATCACCATCAGCAGCACGATGAACTTCCATGTGAACAGGCTGCCCAGCGCCGACCGGATGCCGGCGTTGGCCATGGACAGCGGGATCGCGCCCTCCAGTACGCCCTGCGGGCAGAGGTACTTGCAGAAGAAGGGGTCTCCCATGCCAAGCTGGTTGGTCACCAGCACCGGCAGCAGCACCACCATCACCAGCAGCACCACATACTTGAGGTATGTCAGCGGCTTCAGCTTTTTGGTGGAGAGCTTCTTCGTGGGGATCTTGTGCAGCAGCTCCTGAAACCATCCGAAGGGGCAGAGGAAGCCGCAGATCACACGTCCCAGCAGCACGCCCAGCAGAATTAGGAAGCCCGTAATATAATAGGAGAAGCGGAATTTGGACGAGCCGACCACCGCCTGAAACGACCCGATGGGGCAAGCGCCCGAGGCCGCCGGACAGGAGTAGCAGTTCAGTCCCGGCACGCAGACGGCCTTTCCCTTTCCCTGATACAGACCGCCCTTGAGGAAGTTGGGCAGATGGATGTTTGTCAGCAGTGTCGCCCCCGCCTGTATCCAGCCCCGAAAGCGGGCCAAAAGATGGGACACACCCGAAGTCTTCTTATCCAATGCCCACACACTCCAAACATAATCTGATCGCCTTGCTCAGTACGGTATCCGCCTCGCCGCGCCAAACGCCGTAGCACAGCATGGCGACGCCGACCAGCAGCAGCGCAACCTGCACGGCCGCTTTTTTTCCATGGCTCATCTCATCACCCTTTCCTTTTTCTGCGGTTATCATAGCACAGCGCAGTTAAATTCCCTGTTAAGAACGAAAATTTAACACAAACCTTATCTGTCTCTGCTATAATAGCCACAGAAGAATCACAATGCAAGTATAAGGAGGGCTTTTATGCACCTTTTAATTGTAGAGGATGAGCGCGCCCTGTGCGATACCATCGCCCGCAGTCTGCGGCGCTCGGCCTACAGCGTGGACTGCTGCTTCGACGGTGAAAAAGCACTGGAGCTATTAGATACGGAGCGGTACGATCTGGTGCTGCTGGATCTGAACCTGCCGAAAAAGGATGGCATGACGGTGCTGCGGACGCTGCGGCAGACGGACAGGGAGACGCCGGTGCTGATCCTCTCCGCCCGCAGTGAGGTGGCGGACAAGGTGGAGGGACTGGACGCCGGCGCCAACGACTATCTGGCAAAGCCCTTCCATCTGGCGGAGCTGGAGGCCCGCATCCGCAGTCTGACCCTGCGGCAGTTCACTCAGCAGGACGTGCTGCTCACCTGCGGCAGCCTGACCTTCGACACCCGCGCCCGGACGGCCTGCGCCGATGGGCAGGCGCTGACCCTCACCCGGAAGGAGACGGGTATTCTGGAGTACCTGATGCTCCATCAGGGCCGCCCCGTCAGTCAGGAGGAGCTGATGGAGCACGTCTGGGACAACAGCGTGGACAGCTTCAGCAACTCCATCCGCGTGCATATCTCCGCGCTGCGGAAGAAGCTGCGCATCGCGCTGGGCTATGACCCCATCTGCAACCGCATCGGCGAGGGGTATCTGCTGGGAGGTGCGGCGCAATGAAAAAGCTGTCTCTCCAGTGGCGTATCACGCTGATGACCGCCCTGCTCATCGGCGTCACCTGCGTGGCCATGAATTATCTGCTGGGCTGTTCCGGGCGGCACTACATGGACGCCATCGGCACCTCTATCCTGTTCTCCGACGCCGCCGGGGGTGAGCCGGCCTTCTTCGACCCGGAGCTGGCGGAGGACGATCAGGAGCTGACCATCATCGTCCACGGCGCGCAGGCATCCTTCATCACCACCAACTGGTACATCACCGCCGCGGTGATGGTGCTGGGCGGCGTGCTGGCGTACTTCGTCAGCGGCCACGCCCTCAAACCCCTGCACTCCTTTGCCGCCCAGGTGGAGAAGGTGGAGCCCAACAACCTGACCGACATGAAAATCACCGAGGAGGTGCTGCCGGAATTCCGGCAGTTCAGCCGCTCCTTTAATCAGATGCTGGATCGGCTGGACGAGGGCTTTACCGCCCAGCGGCAGTTCACCGGCAACGCCGCCCACGAGCTGCGCACGCCGCTGGCGCTGATGCAGGCGCGCATCGAGCTGTTCGCCGACGAGCATCCGGCTATGCCGCCGGAGACGGCGGAGTTCCTGACCCTGCTGCGGGAACAGACGGAGCGCCTGACCCAGATGACAAAGACGCTGCTGGAGATGAGCGCCCTGCAAAGCGTGCCGCGAAGCGACCGCATCCAGCTCGCCCCCATGATGGAGGAGATCCTCACCGACCTTGCGCCGCTGGCGGAGAAAAACGGCATTACGCTGACCTGTGACGGCGACGGTGCCATGACCGGCAGCGACGGGCTGCTCTACCGGCTGCTGTTCAACCTGACCGAGAACGCCATCAAGTACAACCGCCCCGGCGGCACGGTGCGCCTCGCCGTACAGAAGGAGGCGGCGCGGCTGGTCATCCGCGTCTCGGACACCGGCTGCGGCATACCGGAGTCGTACCGGGAAAGCATCTTCCAGCCCTTCTTCCGGGTGGACAAATCCCGCAGCAGAGAGTACGGCGGCGTGGGGCTGGGGCTGTCGCTGGTATGGGCCATCGCCGAGCTCCACGGCGGCAGCGTCTGCGTGGAGGACAGCTCGGAGGCGGGGACGACCATTGCGGTGCAGCTTCCGGTGCAGTGAACCACCCCACCCGTCCGCAATGCGGCATATCCACCGACGCAAAAGCGCCGGGGAACTTGAAGTTCCCCGGCGCTTCTTTCGTTTTTCCTATGCTGTCGCGTTGGTCTGTCGGATCCACGCCGCCATATCCCGCAGGCTCTCCTCCAGCGGACGCGGCGCGTAGTCGAAGTCCTCCGCCGCCGCGGCGCGGCTGAAGCAGCCGTTGGACGCCAGCACCTCCACCGAGTAGGGGGTGAAGAACAGCGGAAGACGCCGCTTCAGGCAATACCGCTCATAGCAGGGCGCCGCCAGCCGTGCCATCCACAGCGGCAGGCACAGCGGCTTTCCGGAGATGCCCGCGGCCTGCCCCACGCATTGCAGGATACGGGGGATGGTCATGTATTCGCCGGACAGGATATAGCCCTTCCCGGCGGCGCCGCGGGCCGCGCAGTCCAGCACGCCCTGCGCCACATCCCGCACATCCACAAAGTCGTAGCCGCCGTTGACGGCGAGTGGGAGCTTCCCCGTCATAAACGCCCGCACCATGGAGGTGAAGCTGCCGCCCAGCACGTCACCCGGCCCGATGAGGCCGGAGGGAAAGACCACGCTGGCGTTCAGTCCCTCCTGCGCCGCTTGCAGGACGTGGGCGGTAGCGGTCGCCTTGGTTTTTGCGTAGTCACCCCGCACCAGCTCCGGGGAGAACGTGCATTGCTCCGTGATGACCGTCCCCTTGGGCTGCTCCGGGATGGCATGGACAGAGCTTACATGGACCAGCCGCCCCACGCCGTGCTCCCGGCACAGCGCCACGATGTTCCGTGTCCCCTCCACGTTGACCTGATAGATCCGCTGTCCCGGACGGGACGCCACGGAGATGATCCCCGCACAGTGCAGCACGCAGGTGCTTTCACCGGCTCCATCAAAGAACGCGGCCAGAGAGTCCCTTTCGCTCACATCTCCCTCCACCGTGTCCGCCTCCGGCGGCAGCAGCTTGGTGCAGGGGTCGCCATGCAGCACCAGCGCCCGCACCCTGCTTCCCCGCCGCACCAGCTCCTCCACGATCGTCCGGCCGAGGAAGCCGGTAGCACCGGTCACCAAATACATATCAAACATACGCTTCACCTCCCGAAGCTCCTTTGCGCAGACGGTGACAACCCTCCGCGCCGCCCGAGACTGCGTCTTCCGCCGTCCTCGCCAGGCGCATAAACGTCCACCATCTTTTAGGGATATTATAGCAGACGCAGAGGGAATAACAAGCGCATTTGAAGAATTGTCTGTAAACAAACTGTGAAAAAAACGCCCCCACCCTTTTCTGTGCGGGCAGCGGCGTTCTCCTTATTTCGTTATACGCGGCGGCAGCCGTCGGCCTTCCCATACAATGCAATAACCCTTGATCGCTTCCGTGTCTTGCGATCAAGGGTTATTGATCCCTCTTGGGCTCGGTCATCTTTGGCTACCTCTCGTTTCTGCAGACTCATGGCATCTGCCGCCGTCTCTGGTTTCACTCTCGCTCTATCTTGAAACACCGCTGTTGCGGTGGACCACCGGTCTGAATGGACCGCCATTAGAGAGTGCCGAACATTCTGGGGATGCCATCTTCCCTTTACTTCGTTGGTAAAGGGGAACGCTTCAGGTCATTGGAGCCACCTCTTTCTGTTTCTCTTGGGGTACTTTCAGTATAGCAGATTTTACCCGATTTACAATCCACAAAACCCACGAAATTCACCGTTTTTGTTTGTATAATGCTTCAAAAAATCATGATTTACGCACTTTTGCATTGACTCACAGTCGGTTCTGCGGTATACTGATATTGTTGTGAGGCTTTCAGCAGGGCAGGCGGGTAAACCGTTCGCCCTGCTTTTGCTGTCTTGCGGCGAGTCCTCGTCGTTCCCACGAAATACGGGGGTCTTTTTTGGAGAATGCCACAATATCTTGTGCCTTGTCTTGACACCGGCCATACCGCATTGTATACTGGGAGTAGTTTACGGCGTCTGAAAGGAGCGGATCTCCATGAAAATAGGCGGGCTGCGGCAGCTTTCGCTGCTGGACTTCCCCGGTCGGGTCGCCTGCACGGTGTTCCTCTCTGGATGCAACCTGCGCTGTCCCTACTGCCATAACCCCTCCCTCGTGCTGCCGTCGGACGAGCCGGAGGCTCTCTCGCAGCAGGCGCTGCTGGCCTTTCTGGACACGCGGCGCGGCAAGCTGGACGGCGTGTGTATCTCCGGCGGCGAGCCGACGCTCCACAAGGAGTTGCCCCAGCTGCTCCGGTGTATCCGGGAGCGGGGCTTTCTCACCAAGCTGGACACCAACGGCACGAATCCCGCCATGCTGTCGGCGCTTTTGCGGGAGGGACTGCTGGACTATGTGGCCATGGACATCAAAAACGCCCCCGCGCTGTACGCGCAGACCTGCGGCGGCATCGACCGTCTGGCGCAGGTGCGGGAAAGCGCGGCGCTGCTGCTGGGCGGCCACGTGGACTACGAGTTCCGCACCACCGTCTGTGCGCCGCTGCACACACCGGAGGGCATGGTCGAGATCGGCCAATGGCTGCAAGGCGCCAAGCGGTACTTCCTCCAGCCCTTCGTCGACCCCGGCGCGCTGCTGGGCAGCGGCGTCACCTCTCTGTCCCATGAGGCTGTTTCCGCGCTGCGATGCAGCGTTTTGCCATACATCCCCTCCACGCAGATACGCGGAGAATAATGCTATAAAGGAGACACGACCATGTATCAAGTGATAAAAAGAGACGGCCACGCCGCCGAATTCAACATCAGCCGCATCTCCAGCGCCATCATGAAGGCCTTTGACGCCACCGGCATCCCCTACAATTCGGATGTGATCGATCTGCTGTCCTTGCAGGTCACGGCGGACTATGCCGGGAAGATCAAGGATGACCGGATCGGCGTGGAGACCATTCAGGACAGCGTGGAGGCCGTTTTGCAGCGGGCAGGCTACGCGGAGGTGGCCAAGGCCTATATCCTCTACCGCAAGAACCGGGAGAAGCTGCGGAACATGAGCTCCACCATTCTGGACTACAAGGGTCTGGTGGACGGCTACCTGAAGGTGTCCGACTGGCGCGTGAAGGAGAACTCCACCGTCACCTACTCTGTGGGCGGCCTGATCTTGTCCAATTCCGGCGCCATCACCGCCAACTACTGGCTCAGCGAGATCTACGACGAAGAGATCGGCGACGCCCACCGCAACGCGGATATCCACATCCACGATCTGTCCATGCTCACCGGCTACTGCGCCGGCTGGAGCCTGAAGCAGCTCATTCAGGAGGGTCTGGGCGGCATCCCCGGCAAGATCACCAGCGCCCCCGCCAAGCATCTGGCTACCCTGTGCAACCAGATGGTGAACTTCCTGGGCATCATGCAGAACGAGTGGGCGGGCGCACAGGCCTTCTCCAGCTTCGACACCTACCTCGCCCCCTTCGTCCGCACGGACAAGCTGGACTTCGAGGAGGTCAAGCACTGCATCGAGAGCTTTGTCTACGGTGTCAACACCCCCAGCCGCTGGGGTACGCAGGCGCCGTTCTCCAACATCACGCTGGACTGGACTGTTCCCGCCGACTTAGCTGACCAGCCCTGCATCGTGGGCGGCAAGGCCATGGACTTTACCTACGGCGACTGTCAGGCGGAGATGGACATGGTCAACCGGGCGTTCATCGAGGTCATGATCGAGGGCGACGCCAACGGCCGCGGCTTCCAGTACCCCATCCCCACCTACTCCATCACCAAGGACTTCGACTGGGGTGAGACGGAGAACAACCGCCTGCTCTTTGAGATGACCGCCAAATTCGGCACGCCCTACTTCTCCAACTACATCAACTCCGATATGGAGCCCAGCGATGTCCGCTCCATGTGCTGCCGTCTGCGGCTGGACCTGCGGGAGCTGCGGAAAAAGAGCGGCGGCTTCTTCGGCAGCGGCGAGTCCACCGGCTCGGTGGGCGTGGTGACCATCAACCTGCCCCGTATCGCCTACCTCTCCCGGAATGAGGCGGAGTTCTTCTCCCGCCTTGACCACATGATGGATGTGGCGGCGCGGAGCCTGAAGATCAAGCGCACCACCATCGGCCGCCTGATGGACGAGGGGCTGTACCCCTACACCAAGCGGTATCTGGGCAGCTTCGACAACCACTTCTCCACCATCGGTCTGGTGGGCATGAACGAGGCCGGTCTGAACGCCGCGTGGCTGCGCAAGGATCTGACCCACGAGGAGACACAGGATTTCGCCGTCCGCGTCCTCAACCATATGCGTGAGCGGCTCAGCGACTATCAGGAGCAGTACGGCGACCTCTACAATCTGGAGGCCACCCCCGCTGAGTCCACCTCCTACCGTCTGGCCAAGCACGACAAGCAGCGCTATCCCGACATCGTCACCGCCCACGAGGGCGCAACGCCCTACTACACCAACTCCAGCCACCTGCCGGTGGGCTATACGGAGGACATTTTCGCGGCGCTGGACGTGCAGGACAAGCTCCAGACGCTGTATACCAGCGGCACGGTGTTCCACGCCTTCCTGGGCGAAAAGCTGCCCAGCTGGCAGTCCGCCGCCGCGCTGGTGCGCAAGATCGCGGAGAACTACGAGCTGCCCTACTACACCATCTCCCCCACCTACTCCGTCTGCGCCGACCACGGCTATCTGGCGGGCGAGCATTTCACCTGCCCGGTGTGCGGCAAAAAGGCGGAGGTGTACAGCCGTATCACCGGCTACTACCGCCCGGTGCAGAACTGGAACGACGGTAAGAGTCAGGAGTACAAGGATCGCCGGACGTATCAGGTAGGCGGCGCGCAGAGCGCGGCAGCCACCTGCCCGGTGGAGACCCCGGCACAACCGGCGTCTGTCTGCACCGCCGACGCCCCCTGCACCCTGTTCGTCACCGCCACCTGCCCCAACTGCCGTGTCGTAAAGCCCCTGCTGCAACGGGCGGGCGTCGCCTATGAGGAGCGGGACGTGGCGCAGCATCAGGAGGAGGCCGCGGCGCTGGGGCTGACACAGGCGCCCACACTGGTGGTGCATAGCGACCCGCCGGTGCTGTACGCGGGCGTGGCCCGTATCCGGGATTTCCTGAAGAACACCGCACAGTAACCCACAAGAAACAGGAGCCGCCATTCGTTCCCGAATGACGGCTCCTGTTTTTCGTATTGCCTATCTTCTCACGCCGCGCTCGCCGGTCACAGAAGGGCGGGGCGCTGGGAAAGCAGCACCATCAGCAGATTGCAGACCACAAAGGCGATGACTGCAATGAGCACCGCGATTCCTGCACGCAGCCTTTTCCCCCTCCGCTTTTGTATCAGCGCGGCGCAGGCAATGCCGATGCCGGCGACCAGCAGCGAAATGCCCAGCATCTGCCAGAGCCATGATACCTCCAGTAATCCTCTCATATCCATCCTCCGTTCCTTCGCGTTTTATTTCCGTTCCAGCACATGGACGTTCAGGTGGTCGTAGGTCATTTCCACACCGTGGGCGGCAAAGGCGGTACGCAGATTCTCGTTCAGGGCATAGTAGACATCCCAGTAGTCCTTGGTCTCCGCCCAGCACCGCACACTGTACTCGATGGCGCTGCTGCCGTAGTCTGTGAGGTAGACGCTGGGCGCCGGCTCCGTCAGCACATTCGGCGTGGCGGCCACCGCCTCCAGACAGGCGGCCTTCACCACCTCGGTGGGCGCGTCGTAGGACGCCGTCACCGTGCGCACCACACGGCGGCGCCCCATGGCGGTATAGTTGACGATGCGGGAGGAGGACAGCTCTTTGTTGGGCTGCATGATGACCTGGCCGTTGAACGTCTCCAGCTTCGTGTGGTTCAGCGTGATCTCCCGCACCACGCCCGACGTACCGGCCACCTCGATCTCGTCGCCGATATTGAAGGGGTGAGACGACAGGATCACCAGCCCGCCTGCCACGTTGCCCAGAATGTCCTCCGCCGCCAGCGTAACGCCCAATGTCAGCACCGACACCAGCGCTGTCAGGGACGAGGTGTTCAGGCCCAGCGCCTCCGCCGTGATGATACCGGCCAGCGTGTAGAAAACCACCTTGAGCGTCGTCAGAATGATCTGCCGCAGCCGTGCCGTCAACTTCTTGCTGCGGTTCAGCAGCTTTTTCGCCAGCTTCAGCAGCAGCCGCGCCGCCACCAGACAGACCAGCAGCGTCAGCAGCGCCGACAGAATGCGGCTCAGGCTGTACCCGCCCAGTGAGGTCTGTAAGATCTTTGTGAGCTCCTCCATGGCGTGTCTCCTTTCGTTTGCTGGTTTCAGTATACCAAACCGCCCCACGATTTGCAATTCCCGCCGCCGTAAAAAAAAAGAGACGGTGCAGTTTGGCTGCACCGTCTCTCTTTTCGCTCGTTTACTCGATCTCGAAATCGTCCGTCTCGATGACGTCCGGCCGCTGGTGATCCACGACCTTCACGGCGCACAGCGCCACACTGAGGTTCAGCGCGCCGTCCAGCAGCAGCGACGCGCCCATCAGCATCACCATGACCTGTGCGCCCTCCGCCGGACGCAGCACCAGCAGCAGCCCGATCACACCGGTCAGCACCGCCAGCAGCAGCACCAGCCACCACTGACCGATGCCGAAGCGCTTTGCCTCCACCGCCACCTGGATCTTGAACAGGCCGTCCGCCAGCACCGGGATGCCGAACATGACGCACAGGAACGTCATAGCCTCGCCGGGATGACACAGTGTGATGATCCCCACGGCGATGAGCAGGATGCCGAACGCCAGATCGTACTGAAATGCCAGCCGGAACAGATCCTTGGAGAAATAGCCGCCCAGCTTGATGGCGCCGCAGATCACCATGCCGATACCCAGCGCCCTGCCGATCCACGGCACGCACCGCTCCGCTGTGATGAACAGCACCACGCCCAGCACACAGAACAGTGCCGATACCACGATATACCCCGTTTTCACCGCCCACAAGGGACCGGTAGACCTCACATTACGCATACACCTGCATCTCCCTTCCACGCCGCAGCGTCTTTTATCTCCCGTATCATAGCGCAGCGGGGCGCAGGGCGGTACAGGCAGAAAAAACAGATGCCCGAAATCCGGGCATCTGTCTGTATGCGTCTGATTTTCAGACATTTTCGCTGGTTTGTCTACCGTGCTTACGCCTGCCCGCTGCTGTGGGCCACGATCAGCTCCGGCACGCCGCGGCACAGCTGGATCATCCGCTGCAGGTCGGCAAAGGACTCCTCCTTCATGCCGCCGCTGACCCAGTCGATCCACACGCCGAACAGCTGGCACTTCATGAACTGCACCACCACCCGCCGGTCGTCCTCCGTAATGGCGGTGTTGGCAAACGCCGTGGCGATATAGGTCTTGACCACATATTCGCACAGCCGCATGGTGTCCTGCAAAAACATATCCCGGTTGGAGGAGTTGAAGATGTGCATGACAGCCCGGCGGTTCTCCCGCGCCGTGCGGAACGCCACGGAAAAGCACTCCTCCATGGAGGAGATGGTGGGATACTGGCGGATGAGCTGATCCGTCTGCTCCGTCACGATCTCGCCCAGCAGAGAGGGGATGTCCTGAAAATGGTAGTAGAAGGAGTTTCGGTTGATGCCGCAGTCCTCCACGATATCGCGGACGCTGATCTTATTCAGTGGCTTCTGGCTCAGCAGCTTCATAAACGACGCCTTGATGGCCTGTTTCGTAAAGTTCGCCATGATACTCCTCCTGTTTTCTGTAGTACAAAGCCCGCCCTACGGCTGTTCGCCGAGGGCGGGCCGTATGTAGTCCCTTTTATTTGGCGCTCAGGTACTCGTCAATGGACTTGGCGCCCAGCTTGCCGGCGCCCATGGCCAGAATGACAGTGGCCGCGCCGGTCACGGCATCGCCGCCGGCGTACACCGCCTGACGGGAGGTGAGGCCCGCCTCGTTGACGATGATGCCGCCCTTCCTGTTGACCTCCAAGCCCTTGGTGGTGGACTTGATGAGGGGGTTGGGGCTGGTGCCCAGCGACATGATGACGGCGTCCACGGGCAGATCGAACTCGCTGCCCTTCTTCTCCACGGGGCGGCGGCGGCCGGAGGCGTCCGGCTCACCCAGCTCCATCTCGATGCAGGTCATGGACTTCACGCAATCCTGCTCGTCGCCGTTGATCTGCACAGGGTTGTTCAGCGTCTTGAAGATGACGCCCTCCTCGATGGCGTGCTCCACCTCCTCGTGACGGGCGGGCAGCTCCTCCATGCCGCGGCGGTACACCACGTACACCTCGGCGCCCAGCCGCTTGGAGCAGCGGGCGGCGTCCATGGCCACGTTGCCGCCGCCGACGACGGCCACGGTCTTGCCCTTCAGATCCATGATGGGCGTGTCGCTGTCGGGCAGGTACGCCTTCATCAGGTTGATACGGGTCAGGAACTCGTTGGCGGAATAGACGCCCTTCAGGTTCTCGCCGGGGATGTTCATGAACATGGGCAGACCGGCGCCGGAGCCGATAAACACCGCCTCGAAGCCGTTCTCCTCCATGAGCTCGTCGATGGTGATGGTGCGGCCCACCACGGTGTTGGTCTCCACCTTCACGCCCATGGCCTTCAGACCGTCCACTTCCTTCTGGACGATGGCCTTGGGCAGACGGAACTCGGGGATGCCGTACACCAGCACGCCGCCGGCCAGATGCAGCGCCTCGAACACCGTGACCTCATAGCCCTTCTTGGCGAGGTCGCCGGCGCAGGTCAGACCCGCGGGGCCGGAGCCGATGACGGCTACCTTATGGCCGTTGGAGGCGGGCTTGGCAGGTGCCTCGGTGCTGTGGGCGTTGTGCCAGTCGGCCACAAAGCGCTCCAGACGGCCGATGCCCACGGGATCGCCCTTCTTGCCGCGGACACAGTGCATCTCGCACTGGCTCTCCTGCGGGCAAACGCGGCCGCAGACGGCGGGCAGAGAGCTGGTCTGGTGGATCACCTGATAGGCGCCCTCATAGTCCTTCTCCACGATCTTCTGAATAAACTCGGGAATACGCACATTGACGGGGCAGCCGTCCACGCAGGGATGGTTCTTGCAGTTCAGGCAGCGGGCAGCCTCGTCCAGCGCCTGCTCCTCGGTGTAGCCCAGCGCTACCTCCAGGAAGTTCTTATTGCGGACCTGCGGGTCCTGAGAAGGCATCTCGTTCTTATCCAAACGCATATTGATCTTGGCAGCCATCTTACTTTACCTCCTGCTTGAACAGATTGCAGACTTCCTCGTGCTTATGCACCTCAAAGTCGTGGTACATCTGATTGCGCTTCACGGCCAGATCCCAGTCCACCTTGTGGCCGTCGAAGTCGGGGCCGTCCACGCAGGCGAACTTGGTCTCGCCGCCCACGGTCAGGCGGCAGCCGCCGCACATACCGGTGCCGTCGATCATGATGGGGCTCATGGACACGGTGGTGGGCACGCCGTAGGGCTCGGTGGTCTTGCAGACGAACTTCATCATGACCATGGGGCCGATGGCGAAGATCTCGTCATACTGGTTGCCGTCGTCCAGCAGCTGCTTCAGCGCCTCGGTGACCAGACCCTTCTGGCCGTAGGAGCCGTCGTCGGTGCAGACCTTCAGCACGGAGGAGACAGCCTTGAACTTGTCCTCCAGAATGACCACGTCCTTGCTCTTGAAGCCCACCACAGCGTGGACCTCAGCGCCGCAGTCGTGGAATTTCTTCAGCACGGGGTAGGCGATGGCACAGCCCACACCGCCGCCGACGACGCAGACCTTCTTCTTGCCCTCCGTCTCGGTGGGGCGGCCCAAGGGGCCGACAAAATCATGCAGGCACTCGCCCTGCTGCTTGTGGCTCAGCTTCTCGGTGGTGGCGCCAACGGTCTGGACGATGATGGTCACCGTACCCTTTTCCCGGTCGTAGTCATGGATCGTAATGGGGATACGCTCACCCTTTTCGTCCACACGCAGGATGATGAACTGGCCCGGCTCCGCCTTTTTGGCGACCATGGGCGCTTCGATCTCGTACAGGATCACGGTGGGCTTCAGCGCTTCTTTTCTAACGATGCGGTACATACATCACGGCTCCTTCTCATTATAGTCTGGCATCCGCCATTGGGTCATGGGCGCGGTACGCCCGTTCTCCGCTTTATTGTAGCACCAATGGGCAGACCCGTCAATCTTCACTTGCGTCAAGCAGCCGCTTAAATCGCCTGATGCAGCAGCACCCGGCGGCCCTGAATGTCCACCAGCTTCTCGTCCCGCATCTTCTTCAGCTCCCGCATCATGGCGCTGCGGTCTGTGGAGATATAGTCCGCCAGTGCGCTGAGGGAAAAGGGCAGGGAGAACTCTCCGCCCCGGCTCTTGGCGGCCAGCAGTGAGAAGTAGCACAGCAGCTTGTCCCGGATGCTCCGGCGGCTCAGCACCTCCACCCGCTCGTAGAGGGAGGTGGCCTTCTCCGCCACCAGCTGGAACATATTCTCCACCACCTGTGTGTGGTGGGCGCAGGCGTTCTCGCACCGCTTCGTCACCTGATCCGCCGCCATGAGCCATACGCGGCATGGCTCCTCCGCCACCACGGTGATGCTGTCTCCCGCCACGTTCTCGAACATCAGCATCTCGCCGAAAACGCCGCCGCGCTCCAGCCGCTCCAGGATCGTCCGGCTGCCCTGATGGTCGATGCGCTCGATGACGGCGGCGCCCTGCGTCAGAACACCTACCATGTTGCGCCCCTCAGAAAAGTCGTAGATGACCTCGCCGGCGCGGAAGCTGTACTCCCGCATATCGAAGCAGGTGCGCATGGCCTGCTGGGATTCCTCACTGACATCCCGGAACAACGGGGATACGCCGATCTCCATACCTTACGCCTCCATGCACAGCCGGCAGTCACGCCGCTTGCCGATGATGTTGTACACCACGAAATTACAGGCAAAGCCCAGCACCAGTCCCGCCAGCACGTCGATGATGGCGTGCTGCTTGATGAACATGGTGGAGGCGATGACCGCCAGACCGTAAAGCCCGGTACCCCAGCGCCACGTCCACTTTTTCAGCCGCTTGGAATGCCAGATGGCGAACCATGCGTCGATGACGCCCACCACATGGACGCTGGGGAACACGTTGGTGTTGGTGTCCAGCGAGTAGGTGTAGGCCACCAGATCGCAGAAGATGTTGTCCCGGGGCATCACGGCGGGCCGCAGATCCTGTCCGTTGGGGATCAGCACGCAGATCAGGGTGCTGATGAGGAACGTCGCCATAATGCTCCACATATACCGGCGGAAGCCTTCGCCGTCGCAGAGGATCAGGTGGAGACCCAGCACGAACAGCAGCGGGCTCCAGCTGGCGTAGATCGGGGCAAACCCCTCCAGAAACGGGATCTTGTAGTCGATGGGCAGCTGGGTGGCCCAGTAGTTATCGGTGATGAAATGCTCGATGGTAAAGAACAGCGCCAGATACACCGGCAGGAACAGCCCCCACCAGACATACGGACGGTCGTGGATGAATTCTTTGATACGCTGCATAGCTACCTCCGTTGATCTCTGAAAAGAATATCCTGCATTGTAGCAAATGCCTCCGCCGGGAGCAAGTACTTTGTTGTAATTGTCACAATAATTTTACAACTCAGTCATTTCACCGGAAGTGTGTGACAGGCTTGCTATCCGTGCGGCGGTATAGTATACTTATCGCAATATACTGGCAGTTTGTGCCGAAATAAGGAGGAACTCCCCCATGGAGATCAAAAAGCGTGAAGACATTCCGGAAAACCGCCAGGTGCGTCTGACGGTGGCCGTGGACCGCGGCACATGGCAGGAGGCGCTGATGCACTGCTATAACGGCATCAAGGCCCTGTGTCCCGTGGAGGGCGAGCCTACCCGCGAGAAGATCGAGGCCGTCTACGGCAGCGACTTCCTCTATCAGGAGGCCGTGAACGAGACCTACCCGCAGGCGCTGGTGGAGGCCATCGGCCGGGAGGATATCGCCATCGCCGGTACCCCTACCCTGACGGTGGAGGAGATCGGCCCCGACGGGTATGTCTTTACCGCCCTCATCGACCTGTACCCCGAGGTGAAGCTGGGGCAGTACAAGGGTCTCAGCGCCGTGTACCCCCAGGCAGAGCTGTCCGAGGAGGACACCCAGGCCGCGCTGGAGGAGTACGCCCGCGCCCACCTGAATGTGGCGCACCCCGACCGCGCCGCCATGGGCGATGAGGTGGTGCTGGACTTCGAGGGCTTTGTGGACGGCGTGGCCTTCGAGGGCGGCAAGGGGGAGAGCTATCCCCTGCTGCTGGGCAGCGGCTACTTTATCCCCGGCTTTGAGGAACAGGTAGCAGGCGCCTGTGTGGACGAGGAGCGGGATGTACACGTCACCTTCCCCACCGCCTACACGCCGGAGCTGGCCGGCAAGGACGCCACCTTCCGCATCAAGGTACACGAGATCACCCGCCGCTCCATGCCCACGCTGGACGACGCGTTTGCCAAGGCGCAGGGCTTTGAGGAGCTGTCCCAGCTCCGCCGCGCCGTGATGGAGCAGGCGGTGGCGAAGAAGCAGACGGAGGCCGCCGAGCAATTCGCCAACGACCTGATCGCGCAGGTGCTGGACGGCATGGAGGTGCAGCTGCCTGACGCCATGGTGGAAAACCAGCTGGACGGTCTGATCCAGGAGCTGCGCGGCCACCTGCAAAGCCAGAACGTGGAGCTGGAGCAGTATCTGGAGGCCAGCGGCGCGTCCATGGAGGAGCTGCGCGCCCACGCCCGGGAGCAGGCCGTCTCCGCCGCCCGCTTTGAGCTGGCCATGACGGAGATCGCCCGTCTGGAGGGCATCGACGTGACCGACGCGGAGGTGGAGCAGAAGTACAATGAGCTGTCCGCCCAGTACCAGCTCTCCGCCGATCTGCTGCGCCAGCAGCTGCCGCCCATGCGTCTGCGCCACGACCTGAAGCTGGCCCGCGCGCAGGCCGTCATCGTGGACACCGCCCGCCGCAAATAAGCTGACCTATACAGAAAAAGGGAGCCACAGGCTGCACAGCCTGCGGCTCCCTTTTTCGTATGGTTTTTACGACGCCCGGTTCACCGCGCCGAAATACCAGCCGCCCAGTCCGTCGGACACGGCGCTCAGCACCTTATCCCGGATCACATAGGGTCTCGTCCGGCTGTACAGCGGGATGATGTTGCTGTTTTCCAGCAGCAGCTGCTCCGCGTCCTTCAGATAGGCATCCCGCACCTCCGGCGAGGTGCTGCCCGCCGCGATCTGCATCAGGATGTCGTAGGCGTTGAGATACTGCATCCCGTAGTTCCGCATATCGCTGCTGCGCCACGGATCCAGATAGGCCGATGCGTCGTTATAGGACGCGGTCATCTCCATCAGCGCCAGCACAAATTCGCCGCTGCTCAGCCGCGCCTTCATCTCATTGCGCTCCACGCCCTTTAGCTGCACCTTGATGCCCAGCTTGTTCTCCCACGTCTTCTGGAGCTGCTGGGCCACCTGTGCCAGTGCCGAATCGTTGTCGTACAGCAGCGAAACCGTGTCCAACGCGCCCAGTGTCGTGGTGTTGGTAAAGCCCGCCTGCCGCAGCAGCGCCAGCGCGCCCTGACACCGCTCCTCATACGTCGCCGGGTCGTTGTCGATCAGCGGGCCGTTGACCGTGCGGAAGTCCTCCCCCGCATCGGTGCGGACGCCGTAGGGTACCAAGCCCTCCGCCCCGTGGCAGTCCTGTCCCATGGTCTGTGCCGCCGTCTCCCGGTCGATGACCAGACTCAGCGCCCGCCGCAGCTCTGGATGTCCCATGCTGGTAGCCATCTGGTTCACCAGCAGGATGCCCACGGTGGGGTCGCCCTCCCGCGGGGCGTCCTCGCCGCCGGCGCCGATGACGATATCCGCCTTACCGGCGTTGGCCTCCGCCTCCTCGCGGCTTTGCAGCATCAGGTCGATGCGATCCTGCCCCAGACGCTTCGCGTCATAGTAGGTCGACCGTATCCGCAGCGTCAGGCGCGTCGCATCGCTCCATGCGCCGGTGCGCTCATAGGGCCCGTTGCCTGCAAACCACAGGCTGCTGCTGGCCCAATCATCGTGGGCCGTGACCGCCTTCTCCTGCACCGGCATGGTGGCTGTCGCCGTGCAGACGCTGTCGATAAAGTAGGAGCAGCAGCCGTCGAGCGTCACCACCAGGGTATGGTCGTCCGGCGCTGTCACCGCCAGCGCCGACGTGTCGCCCAGTATCGCCTTCTCATACCCCGCCACCATGGACAGGGCGTCCGCGTTGGGGCTGTCCGTCTCCGGATCCACCAGCCGCCGCCACGCATACACGAAGTCGTGGGCGGTCACGGCGCTGCCGTCCGTCCACTTGGCGTCCGTCCGCAGCTGGAACGTATATGTCACAGAGCCGTCTGCCGCCGTCTCCTGCGTATAGCTGCGCGCCACGGCGTGTACCGCCGTGCCGTCCGGCCCGAGCTTCATCAGATTTTCAAATACATGCCGCACCACCGTGCGCTCCGCCGCCGTGGTCGCCATGGCCGGGTCGATGGTACGCACCGCGCCTGTCATGACCACAGACAGTCGCTTTTCATCGTTGGGATCCTCGCCGCAGGCCGCCAGCAGCAGTGTCATGCACAGAGCCAGCAGCAGCGCCGCCATTCGCTTCCAGATCTTCATAAGACCACTCCTCCGTGGGGTAGATTTTGTGCCATTATATCTGTTTTTGCGCAAAAAGTAAAGCCGCCCGCAGACGGCTTTACACTTTCTTCATTTTACCAGCAGCTGGGCGATCTGCACGGCGTTGGTGGCGGCGCCCTTACGCACCTGATCGCCGCAGCACCAGATATTCAGGCCGTTTTCGCTGGTCAGATCGTCCCGGACGCGGCCCACGAACACCAGATCCTGGTCGCTGGTATCCAGCGGCATGGGATAGCGCTTGTTGGCCAGATCGTCCACCAGACGGCACCCCGGTGCCGCCGCGATCAGCTGCCGCGCCCGCTCCACGGAGATCTTCTCCCGCGTCCGCACCACGAGAGATACGCTGTGGCTGCGCACCACCGGTACCCGGACACAGGTGCAGCTCACCTTCAGTTCCGGCAGGTGCATGATCTTTCGTCCCTCATTTTGCAGCTTCATCTCCTCGGAGGTGTAGCCGTCAAACGCCTCGCCGCCGATCTGTGGGATGACGTTGTAGGCGATCTGGTACTGGAATACCTTGGGCTCGATCTGCTGTCCCAGCCCCAGCGCCTCCACCTCGTTCATCAGCTCGATGGGGCCGCCGGCGCCGGCGCCGGACACCGCCTGATAGCTGGAGGCAACGATGCTCTCGATGGGGCTGTCCTGATTCAGGGCGTTGATGGCCACCAGCGACACGATGGTGGTGCAGTTGGGGTTGGCGATGATGCCCTTGTGCTTTTTCACGTCCTCCGGGTTGATCTCCGGCACCACCAGCGGCACATTGGGATCCATGCGGAAGGCGCTGGAGTTGTCCACGAACACGGCACCTGCGCGGACGATGGCCGGGGCGAACCGCTTGGCGATATCGTTCTCCGCCGCGCCCAACACGATGTCCATCCCCGCAAAGGCCTGGTCGCAGGCCAGCTCCACGGTGATATCCCGTCCCTTCCACGGCAGCACCTCTCCCGCCGAGCGCGCCGACGCCAGCAGGTGCAGCTCCGACACGGGGAAGTCCCGCTCCGCCAATACCTTCATCATCTCGCGGCCCACCGCGCCGGTGGCGCCCAGAATCGCTACTTTATACTGTTTCATGGATATGTCCTCCTTATTTCACAAAGCTGTCGTACAGGACGCGGATGGCTCTCTCAAAGTCCGGCCCGTCCACGCCCACGATGATATTCAGTTCCTCCGGCCCTTGGGTGATCATGCGGATGTTGATGCCGTTCTCGCCCAGCTTGCCGAAGATCTTGCCGGAGGAGCCGGGCTGGAACGCCATCTTCCGGCCCACTGCCGCTACAATGGCCATGCCGTCGATGATATGCAGACTGTCGGGCCGTATCTCCTTTTCCACGTCGCCCACGGCCTGATAGAGATACGGCGCGGCCTTGCCCGTCTCCACCACCAGCGAAACGCTGTCGATGCCGGAGGGCAGATACTCCACATTGATGTTGTACCGCTCCAACACCTCCAGCACGCGGCGGACCGTCCCCGGCTCGGAGGACATCCCGTTTTTCGTCAGGGTGATGACGGTGAAGCCCTTCTTCCCGGCGATGCCGGTGATCATGCTGCCGGAGGCGCGCTCCGTCTCCGACTCGTCAAAGCTCTCCCGGATCATGGTGCCGGGGTGCTCCGGCTGGTTGGTGTTGCGGATATTCAGCGGGATGTTCTTCTCCCGCACCGGTGACACCGTACCCTCGTGGAGCACCTGCGCCCCGATGTAGCTCAGCTCCCGCAGCTCCGCGTAGGTGATACGCTCGATGGGCTTGGGGTCCTTTACGATCTTAGGGTCGGCCATGAGGAAGCCGGACACATCCGTCCAGTTCTCGTACACATCGGCGTCCAGCGCTGCCGCCGCCAGCGCACCGGTGATGTCGCTGCCGCCCCGGGTAAACGTATGGATGCTGCCGTCGGGCATGGCCCCGTAGAAACCGGGGATCACCACCCGCCGCCCCGACGCGGCGCGGCGCAGGTTCTCGTAGCTGGTCTCCTGATCCACCGTGCCGTCCAGCCTGAACTTCAGCCACAGGGAGCTGTCCAGAAAGTCGTAGCCCAGATAGTCCGCCATCAGCTCCGCCGCGAAATACTCGCCCCGGGACACCAGCTCGTCGGCGCTGATGCCCTCGTCCATCTTTCGCCGCAGGGCGTCGAACTCCGCCTCGACGGGTGTTGTCAGTCCCAGCGCATCCCGGATACCCACATAGCGGGCGCGGATCATCTCATAAATGGTGTCGCAGCTGACGCCGTACTGCAAATGCGCGTGGCACAGATACAGCAGGTCGGTGATCTTGTGGTCGTCTCTATTCCGCTTACCGGCGGCGCTGACCACCACCACGCGGCGGCTGTCGTCCGCCCGCACGATATCCCGCACCTTGGCGAACTGCTTTTCATCTGCCATGGAAGAGCCGCCGAATTTCAATACTTTCAACATATTTTTGCCTCTTTATCCTCGTTTTTTGCAGCAGCACTTTTATCGCGGCGACAAAAAAATCTCATTTGTCCGCAGTATAAAAACACTTGCTTTTTCGTTGGCGACAGTGTATCATAGCGTCATTAGAAATGCAAGAGTAATTTTGGGAGGACTTTCCTATGCTGTACCATAGCACACGCGACCTCCGCCTCACCGCCCCCTCTACCCGGGCGGTGCTGGAGGGCATCGCCCCCGACGGCGGCCTGTACATCTGCGACCCGGCCAAGCTGGACTTTGACTGGCAGGGCGCGCTGCGGCTGGATACCCTGTCCATGGCCGCAAAGATTCTCTCGGCGCTGCTGCCGGACTTCCCCCACATGGAGGACATCGTCCGCCGCAGCTACGACGGCAAGTTCCCCACCGCCGACCTGACACCGCTGGTGCCGGTGAGCGACAAATATGTGCTGGAGCTGTACCACGGCCCCACCTCCGCCTTCAAGGATGTGGCTCTGTCGGTGCTGCCCAGACTCATCGGCGCGGCGGCCAAGGCTGAGGGCATGGAGGGCGATGTGGTCATTCTCACCGCTACCTCCGGCGACACCGGCAAGGCCGCACTGGAGGGCTTCCACGATGTAAAGGGTACCCGCATCATCGTGTTCTACCCCTACGGCGGTGTGTCCGCCGTCCAGCAGGCGCAGATGGCCACCCAGACCGGCGACAATGTAAAGGTCTGTGCCGTCCGGGGCAACTTCGACGACGCCCAGACCGGTGTCAAGCAGGTGTTCGCCGCCTGTAAAGGCCGCGACCTCCACGGCGCCATGCTATCCTCCGCCAACTCTATCAACATTGGACGCCTTGCGCCTCAGGTGGTGTACTACTTCCGCGCCTACGGCGATCTGGTGAAGGCGGGGCGCATTGCACTGGGCGACAAGGTGAACTTCGTGGTACCCACCGGCAACTTTGGCGACATTCTGGCGGGCTACTTCGCCAAGGAGCTGGGTCTGCCCGTGGGTCGTCTGGTCTGCGCCAGCAACGCCAACGACGTGCTGACGGAGTTCATCGCCACCGGCCGCTATGACCGCCGCCGCCCGTTCTACAAGACCACCTCTCCCTCTATGGACATTCTGGTGTCCAGCAATCTGGAGCGGCTGCTGTTCCTGCTGTCCCGCGACCCGAAGTATGTGGCCGGACTGATGGGGCAGCTCAATACGGACGGCGCGTATCAGCTGTCCGATGATCTGCTGGCCAAGCTGCAGCAGGACTTCTCCTGCGGCTGCTGCGACGATCAGGGCGCCGCCGACGTCATCGGCCGCCTGTGGCGGGAGCAGCACTATCTCTGCGATCCCCATACCGCCGTGGCGTGGTCGGTGGCGGAGCATCTGGAGGACGCCCTGCGCGATACCGGCGCGCCCACGGTGGTGCTGTCCACCGCCTCGCCCTACAAGTTCCCCGCCGCGGTGCTGGCCGCGCTGGGGGAGGATGACGGCGAGACCGACGAGTTCGCCATGATGAGCCGCCTGTCCCGGCTGTCCGGCGTTCCCATCCCCGGCAACCTGTCCGGGCTGGAGGGCCGCCCCGTGCTGCATAAGGACGTGATCGACAAGGACGCCATGCTGGACTATGTGCTGGCGGAAGTGCTGAAAAAGTGAGAAAGGAGCCGCTTTGATGAATATTGTTTGTTTGGATATGGAGGGCGTTCTCGTCCCCGAGATCTGGATCGCCTTTGCCGAGGAGAGCGGCATTCCCGAGCTGCGCCGCACCACCCGGGATGAGCCGGACTATGACAAGCTCATGCGCTGGCGCATCGAGGTGCTGCGGGAAAAGGGCATGAAATTGCAGCAGATCCAGGACGTCATCGCCAAGATCGACCCCCTCCCCGGCGCAAAGGCGTTTCTGGACGAGCTGCGCCGCGTAACGCAGGTGGTGATCCTCAGCGACACCTTTGACCAGTTCGCCATGCCCCTGATGGAGAAGCTGGGCTACCCCACCCTGCTGTGCAACACGCTGGTGGTGGACGGAGACGGGTACATCGCCCGCCACCGGATGCGCTGCGCCCACTCCAAGCTCACCACCGTCAAGGCGCTGCAATCCATCGGCTACGACACCATCGCCAGCGGCGACAGCTACAACGATCTGGATATGATCCTCCACAGCAAGGCGGGCTTTCTGTTCCGCACCACGGACAAGATCAAGGCGGACTACCCCCAGCTTCCCGCCTTCGACAGCTATGACGACCTGCTGGGCGCTATCAAGGCCGCCCTGTAACGCCTCCTGCAACAAAAGACAAGTCCTCCGCGCTCTGCGCGGAGGACTTGTTTTTTGTGTGATAGGTCACTTTTTCTCCGTGGGGGTCACATGGCCGTTTTCATCCACGGTGGCCGGCGTGATCTGGCTGCGGGTGTTGCGGGCGATGTCGTCCAGCCGCATACGGCTGGGGAAATCGCTGAGCAGCGTGTACGCCACGCCGTGCTTTTTGGCGCGGCCCGTCCGGCCGATACGGTGGACGTAGTATTCGTTCTCCTCCGGTACCTCGTAGTTGAACACGGCGTCCACATCGTCCACATCGATGCCGCGGCTGGCCACATCCGTTGCCACAAACACCCGGAGCTTTCCGTCGCGGAACCGCTGCATGACCTCCTCCCGCTTGCGCTGGGGGATGTCGCCGTGGATGCACTGAGCGTCCACGCCCCGCATCTGCAAAAACTTGGTGAGCCGCTCGGTGCTGCCCTTGGTGTTGCAGAAGCAGATGACCCGCTCGTAATTCTCGCAGTTCAGGATACGGGCGATGGCGTCTACCTTGCCGTCGGACGGCACCTCCAGCCGGTACTGGAGGATATCGGGCTTATTCTCCTTGGTGGCCTGCACCGTGATCTCCTCCGGGTCGCGCTGGTAGACCCAGGAGATGTCCATGACCTCCCGGGAGATGGTGGCGGAAAACATCCCCAGATTCTTGCGGTTGGGGATCTTGTCCAGAATGCGGGTGACATCGTGGATAAAGCCCATGTCCAGCATCCGGTCAGCCTCGTCCAGCACCACGGTGCTGACATCCTTGAGCACCACGGTGCGGCGCTTCATGTGGTCGCTGAGCCGTCCCGGCGTGGCCACTACGATCTGAGGGCGGCGCTTCAGCGCGTCGATCTGCTTGCCAATGGGCTGGCCGCCGTACAGGCACACCAGCCGCACGCCCTCGTGGCACACGGCGATGTCCCGCATCTCGTCGGTGATCTGCATGGCAAGCTCCCGGGTAGGGGCGAGGATGACGGCCTGTACCGCCTCGCTCTCCGGGTCGATGCGCTCGATGATGGGGATGCCGAAGGCCATGGTCTTACCGGTGCCGGTAGGGGCCTTGGCGATGACGTCCTTCCCCGCCAGCATAGGCGGAATGCAGCCGGCCTGCACCGGCGTACTGATGGTATAATGCTTGTTGCGAACGGCGCGCATGGTGGCCTCCGACAGGCCAAAGCTCTCAAACGGTGCGCCCTGTGTCACTTCCATATCCGTGTCCTCGTTTTCATATGATTCCGATGATAGTATACCATATATGTCAAGAGAGGGACTGCCCGTGCAGTCCCTCTCCTTCCGCTTATTTCTTATACGGCACGTGCCAGATGGTATCGGCATACTGGGCGATGGCCCGGTCCGCCGCGAAGATACCGCTGCGGGCGATATTCCGCAGGCTCATGCGGTTCCATGCCGTCCGGTCGCCGTAGGTGCGGCACATCCGCTCCTCGGCATCGCAGTAGGCGGCGAAGTCCGCCAGCACCATATACTGGTCGGCGGGGCCGTCCCCGCCCATCACCAGACGCTGCCAGATATCCTCGTAGGTCACGCCGTCGCCAAAGCCGGTCTTGAGCTGATCCACCACCCGGCGCAGCACGGGGTCGCGCTGGTACAGCAGCTGGGGATCGTAGGTGTGGCGCAGACGGGCCACCTCGTCGGCCTTCAGGCCGAACAGGAACATATTCTCGTCGCCCAGCACCTCGTGCATCTCCACGTTGGCGCCGTCCAGCGTACCCACAGTCAGGGCGCCGTTCATCATGAACTTCATGTTGCCGGTGCCGCTGGCCTCCTTGCCGGCGGTGGAGATCTGCTGGCTCACCTCGCTGGCGGGCATCAGCTTCTCCGCCAGAGAGACGCGGTAGTTCTCCAGAAATACCACCTGCAGCTTGTCCTTGCAGATGGGATCCCGGTCGATCTGGGCGGCCAGCGAGTTGATGAGGTGGATGATGCGCTTGGCCACGGCGTAGCCGGGGGCGGCCTTGGCGCCGAACAGGAACGTCTGGGGACGCATCTCCATGTTGGGGTCGTCCTGTAACCGCTGGTAGAGGTAGATGATGTGCAGCACGTTGAGGAGCTGGCGCTTGTACTCGTGGAGCCGCTTCACCTGCACGTCGAAGATGGCGTCGGTGTTCAGCACCACGCCCTGCTGCTTCTTGGCGTAGGCGGCGAAGGCCAGCTTGTTCTGGTGCTTGATCTCCTCCAGCCGCTTCAGCACGGAGGCGTCGTCGGCGTAGGCCTCCAGCTTCTTCAGCTCCTGCGGGTGGGTGAGGTAGCCGTCGCCGGCCAGATCGCAGATCAGGCCGTCCAGACCGCGGTTGATCTGGGATGCCCAGCGGCGGTGGTCGATGCCGTTGGTGACGTTCTTGAACTTCTCCGGCATCATCTGGCAGGCTTCCTTGAACACGTCCTTACGCAGGATCTCGGAGTGCAGCGCCGACACGCCGTTAACGGCCATAGCCCCCGCCAGACACAGGTTGGCCATACGGACATGGCCGTCCCAGATGATGGCCAGCTTGGCGGTCTTGGCCGGGTCGTGGAAATAATCCTCCACCTTCTTCTGCCAGCGGTGGGCGATCTCCTGCAAGATCTGCCAGATGCGGGGCAGCAGCGTCTCAAACAGCTGCTGCGGCCAGACCTCCAGCGCCTCGGCCAGCACCGTATGGTTGGTGTAGGCCACGCAGTGGGTGACGATGTTCCACGCCTCGTCCCAGTCGAGACCCGCGTCGTCCACCAGAATACGCATCAGCTCCGGGATCACCAGCGTGGGGTGGGTGTCGTTGATCTGGATGACGTTCTTCTCGTGGAAGTTCTTCAGGGTGCCGTAGACCTCGATGTGCTTGCGGGTGATGGACTGCATGGTGGCAGAGACGAAGAAGTACTGCTGCTTCAGCCGCAGGGACTTGCCCTCGTAGTGGTTATCCTCAGGGTACAGCACCTGGCTGATGGCGTCCGCCATGGCACGCTCCTCCGACGCCTGCAAATACTGGCCCTGACTGAACAGCTTCATGTCGATGGGCTTGGGGCTGCGGGCCTGCCACAGCCGCAGGGTATTGACGTGGTCGGTGTCGTAGCCGGCGATCTCCATGTCGCAGGGTACAGCCAGCACGCGGGTGTAGTCCTCATGCACCACCATCAGGTGGCCGTTGTCCCAGCGGGAGCGTACCTTGCCGCCGAAGTGGACCTCCTCCGCCTCCTGCAGCTTGGGCAGCAGCCATGCGTCGCCCAGCTGCATCCAGTCGTCCGGCAGCTCCACCTGCTGTCCCTCCACGATCTTCTGCTTGAAGATACCCAGCTCATAGCAGATGGAATAGCCGGCGGCGGGGATGTCCAGCGTGGTCATGCTGTCCAGATAGCAGGCGGCCAGACGGCCCAGACCGCCGTTGCCCAAGCCGGCGTCCGGCTCGATCTCGAAGATATCGGCGGCCTTGAAGCCCAGCTCGTCAATGGCGTCGGTCAGCGGATCCAGCAGCTCCAGATTGTAGGCATTCTTCATGAGACTGCGGCCCATCAGGAATTCCATGGACAGGTAATGCACCTTCCGCCGTCCCTCATGGACGGTCTCCTCCCGCGTCTGCACGCCGCGCTCGGCCATGATATCCCGCAGCACCATGGCACAGGCCTTCATCATCTCGCCGTCGGTGGCCTGTTTCTCGGTGCAGCCGTAATTCAGCCGCAGCTTCTGGATGATCGCTTTCTTCAATGTCTCCTTGGTATAAATCATATACAAAAATCCTCCGTATGAAAAGCCGGGTATCAGCCCAGCAGATTTCCATAGATGCGGCGGTATTCGCCGGCGCTCCGCGCCCAGCTGAAGTCTGCCGTCATGCCCCGGTGCCGCACGGTATCAAAGCCCTTGCGGTCGCCGCGGTACAGGCCGGTGGCCTGCCCGATCACATCCAGCATGGCTCCGGCGTCGTAGCTCTCGAACAGATAACCCGTGCCGTCCTCCTGCCCCACCTGACAGGACTTCACCGTGTCCGCCAGTCCGCCGGTGCGCCGGACGATGGGCACCGCGCCGTAGCGCATGGCGATCATCTGGCTCAGGCCGCAGGGCTCGCTGCGGGAGGGCATCAAAAGTAGGTCGCACCCGGCGTAGACCCGGCGCGCCAGATCCTCGGCGTAGGTGATCTGCGCCGACAGGCGGCCGCCGTACTCCCACGCCTTGCCGCGGAAGAAGTCCTCGAACCGGCTGTCGCCCTTGCCCAGCACCACCAGCTGGCAGCCGGTGGCCATGATGCCGTCCAGCCCCTGCTCCACGATGTCCAGGCCCTTGTGACCCACCAGACGGCTGACGATGCCGATAAGGGGCGTATCCGGCTCCTGTGCAAGCCCCATCGCCGCTTGCAGCGACGCCTTGCACGCGGCCTTGCCCGCCATGTGGTCGGCATCGTAGTTCGCCGGCAGCGCCGGGTCGCGGGCGGGGTCGTAGCCCACCACGTCCAGACCGTTGACCACGCCGGAAAACTTCCAGTCGATCATGCGCACCACGCTCTCCATGCCCTCGGCATAGGCCGCGTCGTGGAGCTGGGCGGCATAGGTGGGACTGACGGTGGTGACGGCGTCGGACACCAGCATGGCGCCCTTCATCAGGTTCACATCGCCGTCCATTTGCAGTGTGCCGTCATTATACCACCCTCTGTCAAGTCCGAACAGCTGATCCACGGTGTCCTCACCGTAGCGCCCCTGATACTCGATGTTGTGGATGGTGAATACCGTGCGGATGCGGCGCACCTCCTCCCAGCGGGTACACACATCCTTGAGGTAGATGGGCACCAGCGCCGTCTGCCAGTCGTTGCAGTGGAGGATGTCGGGCATCCAGTCCAGACTGGGCAGCAGGTCGATGACCGCCTTGCAGAAGAAGGCGAAGCGTTCGCCGTCGTCAAACTCGCCGTACAGCGCGCCGCGGCAGAAGTAATGCTCGTTGTCCACGAAGTACCACGTCACGCCGTCTCTCTCCAGTGAAAACAGGCCGCAGTACTGGTGACGCCAGCCCAGATCCACATAGATATAGCGGCGGAACGTCATCTGCTGGCGCCACTGCCGGCCGATCTGCCCGTACAGGGGCAGGATCACCGCCACGTCGTCGCCGTTCCGCGCCAGCGCGGGGGGCAGACTGCCCGCCACATCGGCCAGTCCGCCGGTCTTGCAGAAGGGAAATGCCTCACTGGACACATATAGGATCTTCATACCGCAGCTCCTTTCTCCGTCAGCACTCAGATCGTGCTGTTCTTGGCGATCACGATGGGGTAGTTCTCATGTCCTGTCAGCGTCACATTCTCGCCGACCGTCACCTGCTTATCGGTGATAACGTTTTGCAGCGCGGCGCCGCTTTTCACCACCGTATCCTTGAACAGGATGCAGTTTTCCACGCTGGCGCCCTTTTCAATGCGTACATTCCGAAACAGGATGCAGTTTTTCACGCTGCCCTGGATGTCGCAGCCGTCTGCGATCAGGGAGTTGACGCAGGGACCGCTGGGGTCGATATAGCTGGAGGGGGAGTCGTTCTCCTTGCCGTACACCGGCCGCTCCTTGCAGAACAGCGCCTGCCGCAGAGCGGGATCCAGCAGCTCCATGCTGCGCTGGTAGTAGCTCTGGATGCTGTTGATGCGGGCGGCGTAGCCGTCGTAGATGTAGGCGTGGAAATGGTACTTCTTCCCCATGTCCTGCAAAATGTAGTGGCGGAAGCTGAACTGGTTGCGGCTGGCGCACTCCGTCACCATTTGCAGCAGCAGCTTCTTGCTGAGGATGAACATATTCAGACAGCGGTAGCCCGCCGGGGCAAACACGTCGTAGGCGGTGTCCGTGATGCGGCCCGTCTCATCCAGTGTAAAGTAGGTGTCCGACACATCGCCGGGGATGGAGGTGCATACCGCCGTCATGTCCGCGCCGGTCTCGATATGGCGGCGCAGCACGTCCTCCAGCGGCAGGTTGATGACAAGGTCGCTGTCCGACAGCAGCACATAGTCCTGCCGGATGCCCTTGAGGTAGTTGATCACGCCCGCCAGCGCCTCCACCTTACCCCGGTACTGGCCGCCTGCACCGCGGCTCTCGTTATACGCGAAGGCGGGCAGCAGCGTCAATCCGCCGTGGTTGCGGCTGAGATCCCAGCTCTTGCCGGAGCCCAGATGATCCAGCATGGACTGGCACTTGCCGTGCATGATGACGCCCACATCGGTGATGCCGGCGTTGACCATGGCGGACAGCACAAAGTCGATGACCCGGTAATCCCCGGCAAAGGGGATGGAGCCGTGGATGCGGTTGGCGATCAGCTCCCGCAGATCCGTCTGCTTCTCGTAGGAGAAGATGATCCCGTGCATTCCCTTCATGGCCGTACCTCCTTACCGTTGGCGCCCAGCATCATTTTCGGCTCCACCACACCGCCGTCGGGGACGGTGGTGCGGGGGCCAAGCACCGCGATGCCCCATTGATCGAAGTCCACGCTGCCCGGGTCACCGCCGACCACGGCGTTCTTCCCCACATGGCAGCCCTCGCCCACGATGGCGTAGGACACCTTGGCCCCGGCCTCGATGGTGGCGTTGGGCATCACCACGGAGTAGGACACCTGCGCGCCCTCCCCCACGGAGGAGCCGTAGCTCAGGACGGTGTTCTTCACCTCGCCCAGAATGGTGCAGCCCTTGGCCACGGCGCTGTTGCCGATGTCGCCCTTTGGCCCCACGAACGTGGGCGGGCAGGTGGGCGTCCGGCTGTAAATGGGCCAGCTCTTGTCCAGCAGGTTCAGCCCCGAGCCGGGGGACAGCATATCCATGTTGGCGTCCCACAGGGAGTCCAGTGTGCCTACATCCTTCCAGTATCCCTCGAAACGGTAGGCCGCCATGACCTCCCCCGCCGACAGCATGGCGGGGATGATGTTCTTGCCGAAGTCGTTCTCGCTCTGGGGGTCGGCCTCGTCGGCGGTGAGGTACGCCTTCAGCTTGCTCCATGTGAAGATATAGATACCCATGGACGCCAGATTGCTCTTGGGCTCCTTGGGCTTCTCGGCAAACTCCGTGATATGGTCGTCGCCGTCCACGGACATGATGCCGAAGCGGCTGGCCTCCTCCCAAGGCACCTCCATGACGGAGATGGTGCAGGCGGCACCGGCCTCCTTGTGGCGGCGGAGCATATCGGAGTAGTCCATCTTATAGATATGGTCGCCGGACAGCACCAGCACATACTCCGGGTCGTACAGATCCACGAAGCCCATGTTCTGGTAGATGGCGTTGGCGGTACCCTTGTACCACACGGCACCGGTGGCGGACTGGTAGGGCGGCAGGATGTGGACGCCGCCGTACATACGATCCAGCTCCCATGGCTGGCCGCTGCCGATATAGCCGTTCAGCTCCAGCGGGCGGTACTGGGTGAGCACGCCCACCGTGTCGATGCCGGAGTTGGTGCAGTTGGACAGGGGGAAATCGATGATGCGGGATTTGCCGCCGAAGGGAACGGCGGGCTTGGCCATATTGCCGGTCAGGACATAGAGTCTGCTCCCCTGTCCGCCGGCCAACAGCATGGCGACACACTCTTTCTTCATGCTTGCGTACCTCCTGCTTCCTCTTTTTTCCGTTTCAGCTTCCCGCGGCCCCGCAGGATCACCGCGCCCAGCGGCGGGATGGTCAGCGCGATGGACTGCTGCCGCCCATGGGACGGCACAGGCTCCACGGGGATGGGGCCTGCGGCGCAGACACCGCTGCCGCCCCACTGCGTATCATCCGTGTTGAATATCTCCTCATAGCTGGCGTGATCCGGCACGCCGAAGCGGTAGTTCTCCCACGGCACCGGTGCGAAGTTCACCGCGCAGATCAGCTCATGCCCCTTCCGGTCCCGGCGCAGGAACACCAGCACGTTGTTGTGGTTGTCGTCGGCCACCAGCCACTCGAAGCCGTCCCAGTCCCGGTCGTTCTCCCACAGGCTGCGGTTGCGGCGGTACAGCCGGTTCAGCTGGCGGATACACTCGTGGGTGGCGCGGCAGGCGGGGTCGTCCAGCAGGTACCAGTCCAGCTGGCCCTCAAACGCCCACTCGTGCCACTGGCCCAGCTCCGCGCCCATGAACAGCAGCTTCTTGCCGGGGTGACACAGCATATAGGCGTAGAACCCCCGGACGCCCGCCAGCTGCCGCCAGTCGTCGCCGGGCATCTTGCCCCGCAGGCTGCCCTTCATATGCACCACCTCGTCATGGGACAGGGGCAGCACATAGTTCTCTGAGAAGGCGTAGACCATGGAGAAGGTCACATCCCTGTGGTGGAACTGGCGGAAATAGGGGTCCATCTTCAGATAGTGGCACAGGTCGTTCATCCATCCCATGTTCCACTTCAGGTTGAAGCCCAATCCCCCCTGCTCCGGCGGGTAGGTCACCAGCGGCCACGCCGTGGACTCCTCCGCCACCATCAGGGCGGCGCCGTCGATGGCAAACGCCGTGCGGTTCAGCGCCCGCAAAAACTCGATAGCCTCCAGATTCTCCCGGCCGCCGTTCCGGTTGGGCCGCCATGCGCCGCCCTGCCGGTCGTAGTCCAGATACAGCATGGACGCCACCGCATCCACCCGCAGACCGTCGATATGGTACTCCCGCAGCCAGTAGGCCGCGGAGGACAGCAGGAAGCTGTGCACCTCCGGCTTGCCGAAGTCGAACACCCGTGTACCCCAGCCGGCGTGCTCCCACTTCAGCGGGTCGCCGTACTCGTACAGGCAGGTGCCGTCAAACTCGATGAGGCCATGGCTGTCCTTGCAGAAGTGGGCGGGTACCCAGTCCAGGATCACACCCACCCCTGCCTGATGCAGGGCGTCCACCAGCGCCATGAAATCATGGGGCGTACCGTAGCGGCTGGTGGGGGCGAAGTATCCGGTACACTGATAGCCCCAGCTGTCGTCCAGCGGGTACTCCGTCACCGGCAGCAGCTCCACAAAGTTGTAGCCCATGCTCTTGACATAGGCGGGCAGCTCCTTGGCCAGCTCCCGGTAGCTGAGGCTGGTGCCGTCCTCGTGGCGTCGCCACGAGCCCAGATGCACCTCGTAGATCAGCAGCGGCCCGTCCACCGGCGGCTGGGCCGCGCACTTCTCCCGCCACGCCCCGTCATGCCAGCCGTAGCCGGACAGGTCATAGACCTTGCTGTCGGAGCCGGGGCGGGTCTGTGCGTGGAAGGCGAAGGGATCCGCCTTCCATACCGTGCGGCCGTCCGCACCGGTGACGATGTACTTATAGCTGTCGTATACGGCGGCGGTGTCCACCGTCAGCGACCACACGCCGTCCTCGTCGCGGTGCATATCCGCGCCCTGCCAGTCGTTGAAGTCACCGGCCAGCGCCACACACCGGGCGTGGGGCGCCCAGACGCGGAACGTATAGCCTTGCGCGGTGGGATGCGCACCCAGATATGTATACGCGCTGTCCCAGCTCCCGCCGCGGTACAGCTCCATCTCCTTGGTCATGCTCTCTCTCCTTTGCAGCACCATACCACATCCGCGGCGCCGATGGCGGCGAAACAGGGCGGCAGGCATCTGTACTTATGTCTGTATTGTATCCTCTTTGTGTTTCTCCGTCAATAAACACCGCCCGGCTTTTGGCAAAATCCGTTACCGGCAATGGATTTTGTCAGAAGCGCGAAAGGGAGCGCGGCCCGCAGGCCGCGTCTCCCTCGTATCCTATTTCTCCTCCGGCTGGCGCTGCGCGGCGGTACCGCCCAGCCCGAAGTCGTCTGCCGCGCTGGACGTATCCCGGCGCAGCATGGTCTCCATCACCCGGATATCGCTGTCGATGTCCATGGCGTCGGTGCGGTACAGCTCATCCAGCTGATGCTCAAAGCCCGCCACGATGCTGTCCATGGTGGCCTCGATGCGGCTCTTGGCCTGCGACAGGTTCTCGCCGCTGACCCCCGCCTCCTCAAAGGCCGCGTAGTTCTCCAGCAGCTTCAGGGTGGTGGGCAGGTAGTAGTTCAGGAACGTACCGGCGGCGTTCTTCTTGGCCGGTGTGTCCTCGATGGCCTTGAAGATGCGGCCCGACACCTGCTCGATCCGGTCGATCTTGGCGCTCAGCGCCTCGTCGGCGATGCGGTCGTTCAGCTCCCGGATCTGCCGCAGCGTACCGGCGTAACCCTCGGACGCCTGGGGCGGCACCGCCGGCTCCTGCGTCTGCTGGAGCTGCCGGGTCTTGTCGAAATACGCGGTGGCGGCCGCCTGCGACCGGAACAGCATACCGCTGCCCATGTCCACATAGGCCTTGTCGCCCCACAGTCCCTTCTCCAGCATGAGATCCACGTCCTTCTCCACGCGGCGGCGGGACACATCGGTGGCGCGGGCCAGATAGTCCAGCGGCACAGCGGGCTTCTTCCCCGCCGTGCGGAGATAGGTGGCAAACCGGCGCTGGCGGCGCTTCATGGCGCCGCTGCCCAGCAGCAGCGACACGCCGCCGGTCAGCAGCCCCAGCGGGTAGAACATCTGGCGCAGGAAGTACACCCACTCATTATAGTGGATGGCGAAGGAAAGATTATCCTCCACGGCGGCCAGCAGGGAGATGCAGCCCACGACGCCCAGAATGGCGCCGATGATCTTCATGGTCTTGGCGCCCTTGTCGGTGTAATCCGGGGTGCGGGTCACCTGCTCCACGGCGCTGCGGGCCTTTTCTGCCTGGGGCGAGGCCGCCGTCACCCGCTGGGAGGTGCGCTGCCCGCTCTGGCCCGCTGTCCGGCGGGCATTCTTCCTTTTGTTGCCACCCTCGCTGAGCTTGATAAGCAGCAGGATCAGGCCGATCGGCCACGCCACGGTAAACATGACGGCGATAAAGATCCACGAGCCGATGTCGCTGTCTTTTTTCGGCGGCTGCGGCTGCCGAAGGCCGTTGTCATTGTCGTATTCGTATGCCATCAGGACTTGAACCCCTTTCCCTGCAGCTTCCGCTTGTTGCCCTTCTCGTCCACGATATAGGTGTTGTCCAGCTCCCGCCGGAGGTTGCCCATGACCGCGTCCAGATACTCCTGCCGCAGCACCTCCCGTTCCTTCTGCTCCTCCTCGGTGAGGCCCTCGGCCTTGGCCTTATGGGCCAGCTCATTGATACGGTCGATCTTCTTCTGATCCATACAAATTCTCCCTTATACAAAGCGCCGGATGACCACGGGGAGCCGCCCCTTTTTTGTCGGGCTGCCCACGCTGTCCAGCACGCATTTTCCCAAACCCCGGCAGGTGATGGTATCCCCCGCCGCCACCGGCTTATCCGGCTTCTGGCACACCGTCCAGTTTACCTGCACCGCGCCCTTTTCCACGGCCTCCGCCGCACGCCCCCGGCTGAGAGAAAAGCCAGCCGCCAGCACGTTGTCCAGCCGCAGGGAGGACACGGTGTCCCGGAGCTCTCTGCACGCCTGCGCTGGGATCTCCAGTTCCTCCGGCGGCAGGGGCGCGGTCTTCAGCTTTACCCGGCCCGCCGACTCCCACTCCGACAGCAGGAATTCCGCCGTTTTCGGCAGTGTCAGCACCTGACACCGGCTGTCTGTCACCAGTATATCGCCGATGGTGCCTCGGGTCAATCCCAGACCCATAAGGCTGCCCAAAAAATCCCGGTGAGTCAGGTGCTCACCGCCGTACCATGTGGCAGCCACCGCCGCCACGGCGTCCGCGTCCGGTGTCTCCGCCCAGTCCGGCAGGAAGAACAGCCGCTGCCGCTCCGCGCCGTCGTAGCCGCCGAAGAACACATAGCCGTCGTGTACGCCCAGCGCGCCCAACAGCCGCTGCGCCGCCGCCTGCTCCTGCGGCGAGAGAAAATCCGTGGCCGTCGGTATGCTGCGCAGACGACACTGCTCCCATTTATCCCACACGCGGCCCAGCAGCAGGCGCTCGTCCTCGTCCCGGGCGGCACAATCCAGCAGCTCACGTCTGTCCATAGCTGCCTCCCAGATCCTGCGTGCGGTACAGCTTGGCGTAGGCGCCGTTCAGCGCCAGCAGCTGCCGGTGGCTGCCCTCCTCGGCGATACGGCCGTTCTGGATGACCAGAATACGATCCGCCGCCCGGATGGTGGACAGCCGGTGGGCGATGATGAGGGTGGTGCGCCCCTGGGACAGCTCGTCAAACGCCCCCTGTATCTTCGCCTCCGTCACGCTGTCCAGTGCGGAGGTGGCCTCGTCCAGAATGAGGATGGGCGGGTCCTTCAGGAAGATGCGGGCAATGGATACCCGCTGCTTCTGACCGCCGGACAGCAGCGTACCACGCTCGCCCACATAGGTGTCAAAGCCGTCGGGCATGGCCATGATATCGTCGTAGATCTCCGCCCGCTTGGCCGCGGCCTCCACCTCCTCGTCGGAGGCGCCGGGCCGCCCGTAGCGGATATTCTCCCGAATGGTGTCTGCAAACAGGAACACATCCTGCTGCACGATGCCGATGGCGCGGCGCAGCGAGCTCTGGGTCACCTGCCGCACGTCCAGCCCGTCTACACGGATGCTGCCCTCGTCCACATCGTAGAACCGGGGCAGCAGCTGGCACAGGGTACTCTTGCCGCCGCCGGACGGACCCACCAGCGCCACCGTCTCCCCGGCAGGGACGGACAGGGACACATCGTGGAGCACCTCCGTCTCATCGGTGTAGGCGAAGGACACATGATCCACGTCCACGGCGCCCCGCACCTCCGTCAGCTCCACGGCGTCGGGGGCGTCCTGAATGGTGGGCTCCGTGCGCATCAGCTCGGCAAAGCGGTTCAGTCCCGCAAAGCCGTTGGAGAACATCTCCGCAAAGTTCGCCAGCTTCCGGATGGGGCTGACAAAGGACGTGACGTACAGTGAGAAGGTGATGAGATCCACATAGTCCATGCGCTCCCGCATGATGAGCCAGCCGCCCACGGCGATCACCGCCACCGGCAGGATGTTGGTGAAAAACTCCATGACGGCGGTGAAGAAGCCCATCTCCTTGTGGAAGCCGCGCTTGGCGGTCTTGAACACCTCGTTGGCCTCGTCGAACCGCTCCTGCTGGGCATCCTCATTGGCAAAGGCCTTGGTGGTGCGGACGCCGGACAGGCCGGACTCGATGGCGGCGTTGATGACGCCGGTCTTCTGCTTGGCGGCGCGGGAGGCGGCGCTCATCTGCTTCCGGCGGCGCAGCGCTGCCAGCAGCAGCACCGGCAGCATCACCAGCAGCACCAGCGCCAGCTCCCACCGGATGCAGAACATCACGATCAGCGCGCCCACGATGGTCACAAGGGAGATGAACAGATCCTCCGGCCCGTGATGGGCCAGCTCTGTCACCTCGAACAGGTCGCTGGTCAGGCGGCTCATCAGCTGGCCGGTACGGTTCTTGTCGTAGAAGTCAAAGCCCAGCTCCTGCATATGGTGGTACAGGTCGCGGCGGATATCCGCCTCCACCCGGATGCCGAAGGTGTGCCCCCAGTAGGCCACCACGAAATAGAGCCCCGAGCGAATTACATAGGCCGCCACCACCAGCGCCATCACCAGGAAAAACACCCGGAACTGCTTTTCCGGCAGCCATGTGTACAGCGCAGTGCGGGACACCAGCGGAAATGCCAGATCCACCACGGCGATAAGGAACGCGCAGGTCATATCCAGCGCGAACAGGCGCCGGTGGGGCTTGAAATAGGACAGGAATATCCGCAGCAGACCGCGGTTTTGGAAATCTTTCGTTGTCATGGTCATCCTCGCTCAGTATTGCATATTTGGCTGATTATTGTACCACATTTTCCCCGTTTTTGCAAGAGCGGACGCCGCGCGGCCCGTCTTTTGCCGCGCTGAAATTCCCCCTTGAATTTGTGCGCCGTCTACGGTATAATATCCCCGTTATGTGCCGGTGTGATGGAATTGGTAGACGTAGTGGACTCAAAATCCACCGCTGGCGACAGCGTACCGGTTCGAGTCCGGTCACCGGCACCACCGAAAAGAGACATCCTCTCGGATGTCTCTTTTTTTATTGTGTTTTCTCTCCTTGCAAAAGTGCCGCAAACCGGGTACAATACCCACAACAAAACTTGACCAAGGAGCGGCAATATGGCATTTCAGGGATATACGCAGGAGACGGTGGACTTTCTGTGGGGCATTCGCTTCAACAACGAGCGGGGCTGGTTCATGGAACACAAGCAGGACTATCAGGAGCATCTGCTGGCCCCTACGCGGGCGCTGGCGGAGCAGGTCTACGATGCCATTCACGAGATGTGCCCCGACGACCCGTTTCTGCTGAAGCTGTCCCGCATCTACCGGGACGCCCGGCGGCTCCACGGGCAGGGGCCGTACAAGGATCACCTGTGGTTTTGCATCCGCACCGGCGATCAGGACTGGACGGGCCGCCCCACCTTCTATTTTGAGATCGGGCCGGACTATTACAGCTACGGCATGGGCTTCTGGTGTCCCCGCCCGGCGCTGATGGCCGCCTACCGCCGGAGCCTCGACCAGCACCCTGAGACGCTGAGCCGTCTGGTGCGGCAATTCAACAAGCAGGAGGTCTTTACGCTGAGTGGGCCGGAGTACGCCCGAAGCAAGGGCGAGACGACGGCGCTGCTCCAGCCGTGGTACAACCGGAAGTCCATCAATCTCCAGCACGATGGGCCGCTGGATGAGCGCATCTTCTCGCCGGAGCTGGCGCAGGACGTCATCGACGGCTTCCGGGCGCTGATGCCCCTGTACCGGTATTTCGACAAGCTGTGCGCCTCTGTCGCAGAAAGTTAACAAAGTGCCGTCTTGACAAACCGACAACAGTACGATATAGTAACGCTGTTTGAGGGAGTAATTCCGCACCGCGCAGGCGGGGCGAGACACACCGTCATCCCGGCGCATGGCGCCCGATGTGTCCTGAAAGAATGAGACTCATACACAGACCCGGTCTGTGTATGAGTCTTTTGTTATGTGGAAATAAAAAAGTGGACATACAAGAAGGAGGAAACCCCATGGACAAGGACTATAACCGCTCACCGCAGGAGGTGCTGGACGAGCTGCACACCTCCGCGCAGGGTCTGACGCCGGAGGAGGCGGCAGCGCGGCTGGCCAAGCACGGCCCCAACAAGCTGAAGGAGGCGGAGAAGCCCTCCGTATTCCAGCGCTTTCTGACCCAACTCAAGGATCCCATGCTGCTGATCCTGATCGCGGCGGCGGCGGTGTCCGCCGTCACCAACGCTCTGAGCAACGAGAGCTTCACCGAGGTGTTCATCATTCTGGCGGTGGTGCTGCTCAACGCCGTTCTGGGCGTGGTGCAGGAGAGCAAGGCTGAGGCCGCCATCGAAGCCCTCCAGACCATGACCGCCGCCAAGTGCAAGGTGCTGCGCGGCGGACACCAGATCGTGGTGGAGAGCAGCCAGCTGGTACCCGGCGACGTGGTGGTGCTGGAGGCCGGCGACGCCATCCCCGCCGACGGACGGCTGCTGGAGTGTGCCTCCCTGAAGATCGAGGAGGCCGCTCTCACCGGCGAAAGCGTCCCCGTTACCAAGGCGGTGGAGCTGCTCACCGGCAGCGACGTGCCGCTGGGCGACCGGAAAAATATGTGCTACATGGGCAGCACCGTGGTCTACGGCCGGGGCAAGGCGGTCATCACCGCCACCGGCATGGACACGGAGATGGGCAAGATCGCCCATGTGCTGGCCCAGACGGAGCAGGAACAGACGCCCCTCCAGCGGAAGCTGACCCAGCTGGGCAAGACGCTCAGCAAGCTGGTGCTGGGCATCTGCGTGTTCATCTTCATCTTTGATCTGGTGGTGGTGGGCGACTACTCCCTCACCGCCATTCTGGAGACGTTCATGGTGGCCGTGTCGCTGGCCGTGGCTGCCATCCCGGAGGGTCTGGCCACCGTGGTGACGGTGGTGCTGAGCATCGGCGTGACCAACATGAGTAAGCGCCACGCCGTCATCCGGCGGCTCACCGCCGTGGAGACGCTGGGCTGCACGCAGGTCATCTGCTCCGACAAGACCGGTACCCTGACCCAGAACAAGATGACGGTGGTGGAGCACACCGGCCCCCTGACGCCGCTGGCCACCGCCATGACCCTGTGCAACGACGCCATTTTGGAGGAGAGCGGCGCGCAGGGCGAGCCTACCGAGGCGGCGCTGGTGAACTTCGGTGCGGCCAACGGCTGCCCCAAGCCCCTCATGGAGACCCGGCAGCCTCGCTGCGCCGAGGCGCCCTTCGACTCCAGCCGGAAGATGATGTCCACCGTCCACCGCACGGACACCGGCTTCATCCAGTACACCAAGGGCGCGCCGGACGAGGTGCTGCGCCGCTGCACCCACTATATGGAAAACGGCGCGATCCTGCCCCTGACGGAGGAAAAGCGCGCCGCCATTCTGGCGGACAACAAGGCCATGGCCGACAAGGCCCTCCGCGTGCTGGCGGCGGCCCAGCGGCTGTACGACAGTCTGCCCGACAAGCTGGAGCCGGAGGATCTGGAGCAGGATCTGTGCTTCATCGGTCTGGCCGGCATGATCGACCCGGTGCGCCCAGAGGTAAAGGACGCCGTGGCACAGTGCCGCGCCGCCGGTATCCGCCCCGTGATGATCACCGGCGACCACAAGGATACCGCCGTGGCTATCGCCAAGGAGCTGGGCATCATCACCGACGCCTCCCAGGCCGTTACCGGCAGCGCGCTGGACGGGCTTTCCGACGAGGAGCTGGACAACGTTATCGAGAACTACGGCGTGTACGCCCGCGTCCAGCCGGAGCATAAGGTGCGTATCGTCAACGCATGGCGGCGCAAGGGCGCCATCACCGCTATGACCGGCGACGGCGTCAACGACGCCCCCAGCATCAAGTCCGCCGACATCGGCGTGGGCATGGGCATCACCGGCACCGACGTCACCAAGAACGTGGCGGACATGGTGCTGTCCGACGACAACTTCGCCACCATCGTCTCCGCCGTAGGCGAGGGCCGCCAGATCTATGACAACATCCGCAAGGCCATTCAGTTCCTGCTGGCCAGCAACATGAGCGAGGTGCTGGGCGTGTTCTTCGCCACCCTGCTGGGCTTCACCCTGCTCAACCCTGTGCATCTGCTGTTCATCAACCTGATCACCGACTGCTTCCCGGCGCTGGCGCTGGGACTGGAGAAGGCGGAGCCGGACACCATGACCCGCCCGCCCCGCAACAGCCGCGACGGCATTTTCGCCGGCGGCGTGGGCTTTGACATCGCCTATCAGGGCGTGCTCATCACCCTCATCACCCTGACCTCCTACATCATCGGTCACTGCATGGAGGTAGGCTACTTCGAGATGCCCAAGGGCATCTCCGACGACGGCATGACCATGGCTTTCCTGACCATGAGTATGTGCGAGATCTTCCACAGCTTCAATATGCGCTCCCAGCGCAAGAGCGTGTTCTCCCTGCCCAGCCATAACAAGGTGCTGTGGGGCGCCATGCTGGGCTCGCTGGCGCTGACCACCGCCGTGCTGGAGATCCCCGTGCTGGCCAACGCCTTCGGCTTCACCCCCGTGAGCTGGACGGAGTACGGTATCGCGCTGGCGCTGGCCATTCTGGTCATCCCCATCGTGGAGCTGGTAAAGCTCTGCCAACGCCGTGCCGCTGCCCGGAAGGCGCGGAAATAAGCAAAAAAGAAGACCCTGTACAGGGTCTTCTTTTTTATGTGCAGCTTCAGCGGGCGTTGTAGGCGGCAATGCCCTTGGCCAGCAGGTCCATGGCGCGCTCCAGCGCCTCCTGCTTGAGCACATAGGCGATGCGGATCTCGTTTCTGCCCTTGCCGGGGGTGGCGTAGAACGGCTCGCCGGGGGCAAACATCACGGTGTCGCCGTTGTCGTCAAACTCCTCCAGCAGCCACTTCTGGAAGGTGTCGGCGTCGTCCACGGGCAGGGCGGCCATCACGTAGAACGCGCCCTTGGGACACTCGCACACCACGCCGGGGATCTCGTTGAGCTTGCGCATCACCGTGTCGCGGCGGCGCTTGTACTCCTCGCGGACGGCGGCGAAGTAGTCGGAGTCCACGCTGTACAGCGCGGCGGCGGCCACCTGATCGATGGTCGGCACGGACAGGCGGCACTGGGCGTACTTCATGGCCTGTGCCATCAGCTCCTTGTTGCGGGAGATCATGCAGCCGATACGGGCGCCGCAGGCGGAAAAGCGCTTGGACACGGTGTCGATGACGATGACGTTCTCGGCGGCGTCGGCAAACTGACCCATGGATTGCAGCGGCTCACCGGCATAGACAAACTCGCGGTAGGCCTCGTCGCCGATGATGAACAGATCGTGCTCCTTGGCGATGTCCACCATCATGCGCATCTCCTCCGGCGTCAGCACGGCGCCGGTGGGGTTGCCGGGGTTGGTGACCATGATGGCGCGGGTGTGCTCGTTGATCTCCGCCTCCACCTTGGCGCGGTCGGCATAGTGGTAGCCGTCATGGGGCGAGGTGGGGATGGGGTGGATCTTGGCGCCGCAGGTATACGCCATGGTGTTGTAGTTGGGATAGAACGGCTCGGGGATCAGGATCTCGTCCCCGTCGTCGAGGATGCAGTTCATGGTGATCTGCAATGCCTCGCTGCCGCCGTTGGTAATGAGGATGTCACCGGTCTCAAAGTGCATCCCCAGTGCGTCGTAATACTTCTGGATGGCTGCGATCAGCTCCGGGATGCCGGAGGACGGTGCATAGGCCAGCACCGGCAGGTCAAAGTGCCGCACGGCCTCGAAATACGCCTTGGGCGTCTCGATGTCCGGCTGACCGATATTCAGGTGATAGATCTTCTTCCCCTTGGCCTCCGCCGCCACCGCATAGGGGTGGAACTTACGCATGGGGGACAGGCCGCATTTCAACACTTTGCTGGAAAACTTCATGCTTATTGCCTCCTTGTAAAACGTAGTTGCCTTCCGGCCATCCCCATACTACCGCGTTTCCCCGCCGAAAGCAAGGGGGACACCGTGAAATCCCCGCCAAACATGGAGAAGAAAGCGGCCTCGCGGCCGCTTTTTGTCATTTAGTTCATCTGCCGCCGGCGGGACAGGTTCACCGTGCCGTCGGTCATGGCGTTCAGGGAGTCCAGGCTCTTGCCGGTACCCTCCGCCACGCAGGAGATGGCAGACTCCGCCACCACGGTGTGGATGCCGGTGCGGGCCTCGATCAGGCGGTCAAAGCCGTCCACCAGACTGCCGCCGCCGGTCATGACGATGCCGTTGTTGGAGATATCCGCCACCAGCTCCGGCGGGGTGCGCTCCAGCACGCCGTGGACCGCCTCCAGAATGCGCTCCACCGGCTCCTCGAAGGCCTCCAGCATCTCGGTGGAGGTGACGGTGATGACCTTGGGCAGGCCCGTCATCAGGCAGCGGCCCTTGATCTCGATGGATGTCTCCTGCTCCTTGGGAAACACGCAGCCGATCTCCATCTTCATCAGCTCGGCGGTGCGCTCGCCCACCAGTACATTGTGCTTGCGGCGCATATACTTGACGATGGACTCGTTGAACTGGTCGCCGGCCACCTTGATGGAGGCGCTCTCCACCACGCCGCTCAGGGAGATGACGGCGATATCGCTGGTGCCGCCGCCGATGTCCACCACCATGTGGCCGTCGGGCTTGGCGATGTCGATGCCCGCGCCGATGGCAGCCGCCACCGGCTCCTCGATGAGGTACACCCGGCGGGCGCCGGCCTGAATGCCCGCATCCACCACGGCGCGCTCCTCCACCTCTGTGATGCCGGAGGGCACGCAGATGATGACCCGGGGCTTGAACAGCTGGAAGCCGCCGGTGACCTTATGCAGAAACTCCCGGAGCATCCGCTCCGTCATGTCGTAGTCGGAGATCACGCCCTCCCGCAGGGGACGGATGGCCACGATGTTGCCGGGGGTACGGCCCAGCATGGCCTGCGCGTCGCCGCCCACCTTCAGCAGCTTGCCGGTGTTCTTGTCGATGGCCACCACCGACGGCTCGTTGAGCACAACGCCTTTACCCTTCACATAAACCAGCACCGAGGCGGTGCCGAGATCGATACCAATATCCTTTGCAAATGAACACATAGTGAGCACCTCATATTTTTTGTAGCGGCATGACCGCCCTATTCTTCAGAAAACCATTATACCGACAGGTCTTTCTTTTTGCAATAGGGTTTTCCCGTTGTCATCAAATATTCACATTTCCATTCTGCACGGTTTCCCGCCGTTCCATACCGGCAGGTCGCGTCAGCCGTCCGCCCGCGTGACGGCCAGCGTCAGGCACACCACCTCCGCCGCGCCGGCGGCCTTCAGCACCCGGACGCACTCGCCCAGCGTGGCGCCGGTGGTGCAGATATCGTCCACCAGCAAAAACCGCTTCCCGGCGATCTCCTCCGGCTTCACCGCCTCGTAGACGCCCAGCACATTGGCGCGGCGCACCGCCGCGTCCTCCAATCCGGACTGTGCCGGGTTGTCCCGCACCTTCCGCAGCGTCTCCTGCGGCTCCGTGTGCCAGTCCACGCACAGGCTGGCGCACAGGTACCGTGCCTGATCGTAGCCCCGCTTCCGCAGGCGCTGCCGGCTCACCGGCACCCACGTCACCGCGTCGAATTCCCCGGAGAAGGCCTCCGCCGCCGTCTGCGCCATCAGGCTGCCGAAGCACTCCAGCGCCTCCAGACGCCCCTTGAATTTGAAGGCCAGAATGGCCTCCCGCACCGCGCCCTCGTAGTACAGCGGCGCGGCGCACCGTCCGAAGCCGCCGGTGCGTACCTCGCGGCAATATGGCAGCTCCTTTTCGCACGTCTCACACAGCAGTGCCTTGCCCACGACCCGTCCGCAGAAGGGACAGTGGCGGGGAAAGAAGAAATCCAGCATACTCCGCTGGAGCTTGTCCAGCCCATCTTGAACGCTCATGCCATTCCCTCCCTCAAGCGGCGGCGCAGGCCGCTGTATCGTCTTTGCTGGCGGTCGTTGGCCGCCATTTTCACCGGCGTCCCGTCGTCGCCCACCAGCACCAGCAGCCGTCTGGCGCGGGTGATGGCGGTATACAGCACGCCCCGCACCATCAGGGACGGCGCGGCAGGCGCGGACACCAGCACCACCGCCGGATACTCGCTGCCCTGCGATTTATGTACCGTCATGGCGTAGGCCATGTCCAGCTCCGCCAGCAGGTCGGCGGTATAGACGGCGGTACGGTCGTCGAACCGGATGGTCAGCAGCTCCCCGGCCGGGTCGATGTCCTCGATGACGCCCACGTCGCCGTTGAAAATGCCGCTGCCCACGGTGCCATCGTCCTTCGTCCACAGCACGTCGTAGTTGTTCTTTGTCTGCATGATCCGGTCGCCCACGCGGAAGACCATGTCGCCCCACTGCTTCTGTCGCTTGCTCCGCGTCGGCGGATTCAGCGCCGCCTGCAAGGCCCGGTTCAGGTTCACCGTGCCGCACTCACCCCGGCGGGTGGCGGACAGCACCTGGATCTGCCCCGGCTCCACGCCCATGCTCTTGGGCAGGCGGTCGCGGCACAGCTCCACCACCGTCTGCACCAGACGGTCCGGCGAACGGCGGCACAGGAAGAAGAAATCCCCCTGATTGCTGTCAAGGCACGGCGGCTGCCCCACGTTGACGCTGTGGGCGTTGCGGATGATGGCGGACTGCTCCGCCTGCCGGAACACCTGCGTCAGCGACACGGCAGGGATCACGCCGCTGCGCAGCATATCCCCCAGCACGTTGCCCGCACCCACGGAGGGGAGCTGGTCGGGGTCGCCCACCATCACCAGACGGCAAGAGGGCCGCAGCGCCTCCAGCAGCGCCCGCATCAGCTCCAGATCCACCATGCTCATCTCGTCCACGATGACGGCGTGGGCCTCCAGCGGATCCTTGGCGTCCTTTTTGAAGGTCACCTGTCCCGTCAGGTCGTTGAAGCTCATACCAAGACACCGGTGGATGGTCTGGGCCTCCCGGCCCGTCACCTCCCCCAGCCGCTTGGCGGCTCGCCCCGTGGGGGCCAGCAGCAGCACGTCCAGCCCCATCCGCTCATACAGGGTCACGATGCCCCGCAGGGACGTGGTCTTGCCGGTACCCGGCCCGCCGGTGAGCAGCAGCACGCCGCTGTCCGCCGCCAGCGCCACCGCCTGCCGCTGCAAGGGCGCATAGGATACGCCCTGCGCCTGCTCGATGTCCGCGATGGTCTTTTCCACGCGGGCCAACCGCTCCACCGGCGTTTTCACCATAGACACCAGCCGCTCCGCCACAAATGTCTCCGCCTGATAGAGCCGGGGCAGATAGCAGCCCATCACGTTGGCGATGGGCTTTTCCACCACGCCAAACCGCTCAATGAGCTTGTCCAGCGCCAGCTCCACCGCGTCGGTCTCCACGCCGATGAGCTGCGCCGCCGCCTGTATCAGCTTCTCCCGGGGCAGGAACACATGGCCGTTGTGCAGGTTGTGGCTCAGTTCGTACAGCACGGCGGCCTCCAGCCGGCAGGGGTCGTCGCCGCCGAAGCCCATGCTCAGGGCGATGGCGTCGGTGACGGCAAAATCCACGCCGTACTGCTCCCGGCTCAGGAGGTAGGGGTCGTCCCGCAGCGCCTGCATAGCGCCGTCGCCGTAGGTGCGCTGCACCGCCATGGCCAGATGCACCGGCAGCTCGTACCGCGCCAGAAACTCCATGACCTGCCGCAGGCCCGTCAGCGCCCGGAAGGCGGCGGACAGCTCCATGGCGCGCTTGGCGGTGATGCCCTTCAGGGTCTGGAGCCGCTCCGGCTCCTCCTCGATGACCCGGAGGGTGTCCATGCCGAACCGCTCCACCAGCCGCTCCGCCGTAGCAGGCCCCACGCCCTTGAGGATGCCGGAGCCCAGATAGGCAGCCATGTCCGCCTCATCCCGGGGCAGGCGGCGCTCCACGCTCTCCGCCGTCAGCTGCGGGCCGTAGGACGGATGCTCCACCCACACGCCGGTGACGGTCATGCCCTCCCCGGCGGCGGCACAGGGGATGCAGCCCACCACCGTTACCGGTTCCTCCTGTCCGTCCACCGCCAGAGACAGCACCGTATAGCCGTTTTCCTCGTTCTGGAAGATCACCGACTGTACGGTACCCTCCACGGTGCAGCGTTCGCCCATAGCCCTACTCCTCCTGCTCGTTTTCTTTCGTATACATCGCCGCCAGCTGCGGCGGCGTTACCAGCGTCCCGCCGTATCGGGTGAGCAGCAGCTCTGCCCGCTGCCGCCCCATCTCGTTCAAGCCGCTGTCCACCAGTATCACCGGCAGCGGGCGTTCCCGCGCCAGCTCGCGCAGCGTCATGTCCAGCCCTTCCGCGCCGCCGGACGCCTCCACCAGATAGACCGCCTCCGGCGGACGCGCCCGCCAGCGGAACAGCGCCTCCGCCAGCAGCCAGAGGATCGCCGTCAGTCCCACGGCTGCCAGCCCCGCCAGCACGCCGTCCTGCCAGATCTCCATGCCGTCACCCCCCTGCCACAGTGTATGCCGCAGCGGGCGCAGGCGTTATGTCAGATACTTTTTCAGGTACTGTCCCGTATAGGACGCCGCCACATCGGCCACCTGCTCCGGTGTGCCGCAGGCCACCACCGTACCGCCGCCGCTGCCGCCCTCGGGCCCCAGATCGACGATATAGTCGGCGCATTTGATAACGTCCAGATTGTGCTCGATGACCAGCACCGTGTTGCCCGCGTCCACCAGCCGCTGCAAAACATCCAGCAGCTTGCGCACATCGTCGGCGTGAAGGCCGGTGGTGGGCTCGTCCAGAATATAGATGGTGCGCCCCGTGGCGCGGCGGCTCAGCTCCGTGGCCAGCTTGACACGCTGGGCCTCGCCGCCGGACAGGGTGGTGGATGGCTGTCCCAGCTTTACATAGCCCAGTCCCACGTCGCACAGCGTCTGCAATTTCTCGTAGATCTTCGGCACGGCGGAGAAGAAGTCCAACGCCTCCCGCGCCGTCATGTCCAGCACCTCGGCGATGTTCTTCCCCTTGTACCGCACCTCCAGCGTCTCCCGGTTATAGCGCTTGCCGCGACACACCTCGCAGGGGACGTACACATCCGCCAGAAAGTGCATCTCGATCTTCAGCATACCGTCGCCGCCGCAGGCCTCGCACCGGCCGCCCCGGGTGTTGAAGGAGAAGCGCCCCGGCCCGTAGCCCCGGGCCTTGGCGTCCTGCGTGGACGCAAACAGGTCGCGGATCAGGTTGAACAGATTGGTATAGGTGGCAGGGTTGGAGCGGGGTGTCCGCCCGATGGGGCTCTGGTCGATGGCGATGACCTTGTCCAGATGCTCCATGCCCTCGATGCGGTCGTGCTTACCGGGGCGGGCCTTCATGCGGTTCAGCTCCACCCCCAGCTTCTTGTACAGCACCTCGTTGACCAGCGAGCTTTTGCCGCTGCCGCTGACGCCGGTGACGCAGATAAACGTCCCCAGCGGGAACGTCACGTCGATGCCCTTCAGGTTGTTCTCCCGTGCGCCCCGCACCGTCAGGTATTTGCCGTTGCCCTCCCGCCGGTGTGCCGGCAGCTCGATGCGCTTTTTGCCGCTGAGATACTGTCCCGTCAGGCTGTTGGGGTCGGCCATCACCTGCGCCGGCGTACCGGCGGACACCACCTGCCCGCCCAGCTCTCCGGCGCCGGGGCCGATGTCGATGAGCCAGTCGGCGGCGCGCATGGTATCCTCGTCGTGCTCTACCACGATCAGGGTGTTGCCCAGATCCCGGAGACGGCACAGCGTGGCCAGCAGCTTGTCGTTATCCCGCTGGTGCAGGCCGATGGACGGCTCATCCAGAATATACAGCACCCCCATGAGGCTGCTGCCGATCTGGGTGGCAAGGCGGATGCGCTGGCTCTCGCCGCCGGACAGGGTACCGGATGCGCGGGACAGGGTGAGATAGCTCAGTCCCACGGACTGCAAAAAGCCCAGCCGCGCCCGAATTTCCTTTAATATCTGGGCGGCGATGAGCTGCTGGTTGCCCGTCAACTCCAGGCCGTTGAAGAAGGGCAGCGCCTCGTCCACCGGCAGCTCCGTGGCCTCGAAGATGGACAGACCGCCCACCGTCACCGCCAACGCCTCCGGCCGCAGGCGGCGGCCCTTGCAGGCGGGGCAGGGACACTGGGACAGATACTCCTCGATCTCCTTTTTGCTGGCGTCGCTCTGGGTCTCGTTATACCGCCGCTCCAGATTGTGGCAGATGCCCTCAAACGCCTGATGCAGCACGCCCTTGCCCCGGGGCTGGTCGTAGTGCAGCTCCAGCTTCTCCCCGCCGGTGCCGTAGAGGATGACCTGCTTCACCGCATCGCTCAGCTCGCTGTACGGCTGGCGCAGGGAAAATTGATACTTCTTGCTCAGCGCCTCGAAATACATCCGGCTCACGCCGTCGGAGCGGATGGACGCCCAGCCGGGGGCCGTGATAGCGCCGTCCAGAATGGACTTGCTCTCATCCGGCACGATGAGGGCGGGGTCGGCCTTCAGCTGTACCCCCAGCCCCGTACAGGTGGGACAGGCGCCGAAGGGACTGTTGAAGGAGAACAGCCGGGGCGTCAGCTCCTCGATGGAGAGGCCGCAGTCCTCGCAGGCGTAGTTCTGGGAGAAGGTGATATCCTGCTCCTCCCGCAGCAGGTTCACCGTCACCAGCCCGCCGGTCAGGCTGGACGCCGTCTCCACGGAGTCCGTCAGGCGCTGGGCGATATCGGGCCGGACGATGAGCCGGTCCACCACGATGTCGATGTGGTGCTTCAGGTTCTTCTCCAGCGGGATATCCTCCGACAGCTCGTACAGATTCCCGTCCACCCGCGCCCGGACGTAGCCGCTGCGGCGGGCGTCCTCCAGCACCTTGGCGTGCTCGCCCTTGCGGCCCCGCACCACCGGGGCCATCACCTGAATGCGGGTGCCCTCCGGCAGAGCCATGATCTGGTCGATGATCTGATCCACCGTCTGCTGGCGGATCTCCCTGCCGCACTTGGGGCAGTGCGGCACGCCCACCCGCGCCCACAACAGGCGCAGATAGTCATAGATCTCCGTCACCGTACCTACGGTGGAGCGGGGATTCTTGCTGGTGGTCTTCTGGTCGATGGAGATGGCCGGGGAAAGGCCGTCGATATAGTCCACATCCGGCTTGTCCATCTGCCCCAGAAACATACGGGCGTAGGAGCTGAGGCTCTCCACATACCGGCGCTGTCCCTCGGCGTAGATGGTGTCGAAGGCCAGCGAGCTTTTGCCGCTGCCGCTGAGCCCCGTCAGCACCACCAGCTTGTCCCGGGGGATGGTGACGTCAATATTCTTCAGGTTGTTCTCCCGCGCGCCCTTGATGAAAATTTCCTTCTGCATGGTATTCCTCTTTACACGATGATATCCGCTGTTTTTGCCCGCAGCAGGGCGATGAGGTCGCCGGGGCGGCACTCCACCTGCGCCCCGATCCTTCCCGCGCTGACGCAGACGGTGTCGTACTGCGCCGCCGTCTCGTGGAACACCGTGGGGAACTGCTTCTTCATCCCCACCGGGCTGCATCCGCCGTGGACGTATCCCGTCAGACCCAGCAACTCCTTCTGGGGCAGCATGGCCACGGACTTCTCCCCCACGGCCTTGGCCGCCTTCTTCAAATCGAGGTTCTCCGCCACGGGAATGTCGAACACATAGTACCCGCCGGATGCGCCCTTCGTCACCAGCGTCTTGAACACCCGGGCCGGGTCCTGCCCCAGCACCGCCGCCACGGACACGCCGTCAATGGGGCCGTCCGGGTCGTAGGCATGGGCGGTGTAGGCGATCTTCTTCTGCTCCAGCGTCCGCATAACGTTGGTCTTTTCCTCTTTATGCTTTGCCATGAAAGGCACCTCCTCAGAATACGTACTGTGCCAGTACGCTCAAAATCAAAATATGAACAGGGTAGAAGGCATAAAAGCCGTATTGCAGCGCCTTGCCGGAGAAGCCCCGCTCCCCGTTGTACAGGGCGATGGGGAGCATGGCCAGCATCGCCAGCAGCTGCCCCTGCCACGGCGAGCACAGCCAGCAGAACACACCCAGCCCTACCAGCTGAATGACCAGCTTGCCCTTGGTACGGCGGGTCATATAGAACAGCAGCACCAGCAGCACGCCCCAGCCGCCGTAGTCCGTGTTCAGCCACTGAGCCAGCAGGAATCCCACGGCGATGGCGGCCTCCGCCGGAAGCCGCTGCCACAGCGCTGCCCCGGTCTGCGCCCAGTCCACCACCCAGCACACCAGCGCGCCCAGCAGCAGCGTCCACAGCACGTTCTGGTAGTCCATGGTGAACCATACGCCGTGCATCAGGTCGAACGCCGGCTCCGACAGCACGGCAAACACCAGAAGCCGCGCCGCGTACCGCTTTTTATCGCGGGTGTGGGCGCAGCCCTCCGCGATGAGGAAGCAGAAGATGGGGAATGCCAGACGTCCCACGCACCGCATCCACAGGGCGTAGGGGAACAGCGTGGCGCCCATGTGGTCGATGAGCATGGTGACCATGGCCAGCAGCTTCAGGTGCAGGCTATTGAGCGGCAGCGATTTTTCGTTCATGTTTTTCCTCCCGCGGCGGCGCACAACCGATGCCGCCGTCCGATACAGGGCTTACACCTGTTCGGTCTGTCCGTTATTTTTGCCCCCGCAGCTCGATGATCTGATCCCGCAGCAGCGCGGCGTACTCAAACTCCAGCATACGACTGGCCTCCTTCATCTCTTTCTCCAACCGGGCGATGGTCTCCGCCCGCTCCCGGTCGCTGAGCTTCTTCTTCGACAGCTTGGAGGCGTCCTCCGCGCTGTGGCTGATCTCCACCATCTCCCGCACGCTCTTGCGGATGGTGCGGGGTACGATGCCGTGGGTGCGGTTGAAGTCGTCCTGCAATTTCCGGCGGCGCTCCGTCTCGTCCATGGCCGAACGCATGGACGGCGTCACGGTGTCCGCGTAGAGGATCACCAGACCCTCCGCATTGCGGGCGGCGCGGCCGATGGTCTGGATCAGGCTGGTCTCACTGCGGAGGAAGCCCTCCTTGTCCGCGTCCAGTATGGCCACCAGCGATACCTCCGGCAGGTCCAGTCCCTCCCGGAGCAGGTTGATGCCCACCAGTACGTCGAATTCGCCCAGCCGCAGGTCGCGGATGATCTCCATCCGCTCCAGCGCCGACACGTCGGCGTGCATATACCGTACCTTGATGCCCAGCCCTCGGAGATGGGCAGTGAGATCCTCCGCCATCCGCTTGGTCAGCGTGGTCACCAGCACCCGCTCGTTCTTTTTCTCCCGGATATGGATCTCCGACACCAGATCGTCGATCTGCCCGGTGATGGGGCGTACCTCCACCCGGGGATCCAGCAGGCCCGTGGGGCGGATGACCTGCTCCACCACCTGATCGGCGTGCGCCTTTTCAAACTCTCCCGGCGTGGCGGAGACGTACACCGCCTGATGGAACCGCTCCTCGAACTCCTCGAACTTCAGAGGGCGGTTGTCAAAGGCGCAGGGCAGGCGGAAGCCGTACTCCACCAGACTCTGCTTGCGGGCGTGGTCGCCGTTATACATGGCCCGCACCTGCGGCAGCGTTACATGGCTCTCGTCCACGAACAGTACAAAGTCGTCAGGAAAGAAATCCAGCAGCGTCATGGGCGGCGACCCCGCCGGGCGCTGGGAGATGATCCGCGAATAGTTCTCGATGCCGGAGCAATACCCCAGCTCCCGCATCATCTCCACGTCGTAGCGGGTGCGCTGGTCGATGCGCTGGGCCTCGATGAGCTTGCCCTGCGCCTCGAACAGCGCCTTCTGCTGCGCCAGCTCCCGCTCGATCTCCTCCGCCGCACGCTCCAGCTTGTCCTTGGGTGTGACATAGTGGCTGGCGGGGTACACCGCGATATGCTGCAAGGTTCGGATGGCCGCGCCGGTGACGGGGTGAAACTCGGTGATGCGCTCAATCTCGTCCCCGAAGAACTCCACCCGAACGGCGCGATCCTTGTAATAGGCGGGGTACAGCTCCACCGTGTCGCCCCGCACCCGGAACATATTCCGCTGGAACGCCACATCGTTCCGCTCGTACCGGTCCTCCACCAGACGCCGCAGCAGCTCGTCCCGATCCATGGTCATGCCCACGCGGAGGGAGATCATCATCCGGGCAAAGTCGTCCGGCTCGCCCAGACCGTAGATGCAGCTCACCGAGGACACCACGATCACATCCCGCCGCTCCAGCAGCGCACAGGTGGCGCTGAGCCGCAGACGGTCGATCTCCTCGTTGGTGGAGGCGTCCTTCTCAATGTAGGTATCCGTGTGGGGGATATACGCCTCCGGCTGGTAGTAGTCGTAGTAGGACACGAAATACTCCACGGCGTTGTGGGGGAAAAACTCCCGGAACTCCTCGCACAGCTGGGCGGCCAGCGTCTTGTTGTGGGCCAGCACCAGCGTGGGGCGGTTGACCTTCTCGATGACCTTGGCCATGGTGTAGGTCTTGCCGGAACCGGTAACGCCCTTGAGCACCTGCTCCCGCAGGCCGTTTTCCAGCCCCTGCGCCAGCTTTTCGATGGCCTGCGGCTGGTCGCCGGCGGGGCTGTACTCCGAAACAACTTTGAAATCAGGCATAGCGCCCTCCCTTATCTCTGCAAAAATCCGCTCTCCGCCATGGAGACGTAGTCGTCGTCCGCCACGATGATGTGGTCGGCCAGCCGGATACCCAGCGGCGCCAGCGCCTCCTGTATCCGATGGGTCACCAGCACGTCGGCGTCGGAGGGCAGCGCCACGCCGCTGGGGTGGTTGTGGGCCAGAATGATGGTGCTGGCCCCGGCGTACAGGGCGTTCTCCACCACCTGCCGCACATGGACGGCGGAGGCGGACACCGTCCCCTTGGCGATGCACCGGCAGGTCAGCAGCTTGCCCTTGCCGTCCAGACACACCTGGTACAAAAGCTCCCGCTTCTGTCCCGTCAGCAGCTCCATGAAGTAGGCACCGGTGCGGTCCGGTGAGTTGAGGATCTTCTCCGGCAGGCTGGTGATCCGCGCCCGCTGGCTGATATCCGCCATCAGATGCAGCAGCAGGGCGGCGTTTTTGCCCACGCCCTCCACCTGCTCCAGCTCCTCCGGCGACGCCTGCAAGACGCCCTGTAGTGAGCGAAACCGCTTCAGCAGGCGGTGGGCTGTCTCGTTGGTGTCCTGCCGCGGAATGGCGTAAAACAGCGCCAGCTCCAGCAGCTCATGGTCAGCCAGCGCGTCCGCGCCCACCAGACCGTAGCGCTCCTTTGCCCGCTGCCGATGCCCGTCGTGCAGTCCCATTGCGTCCACCTCCCGCCGCGCTTTTTTGAATAATATAGTATACCACGATATGCCGCCTGTCACAAGCGGTTTTTCCGCCGGATACCCCGCTCTTTCGCCTATATCCCGCCTGTTTTTCCGCCGGACAGGCGAAACGGCGCGGCCCCGCAGGGCCGCGCCGTCTTGTCTCGTATTCAAGCCTTGGGAAAGCTCCACCGGAAGGTGGCGGCGCAAATGCGTATCACCACCGTCACGCCGCAGCCCGCCAGCATCGCAAGCCCCATGCCCAGCGGCCACAGGGCGCGGCACACCGCCGCCCCCACCAGCGACGCGCAGGCGTATATGTGTTTGGTGAAGATGTAGGGTCTCTCCATGCAGCAGACATCCCGCAGCACGCCGCCGCCCACACCGGTGACGGTACCCAGAAACAGCACCAGAAACCAGTTGGCGTCGTGTCCCGCCTGTATGGCGATGGCCGCGCCGTGGGCAGAAAAGATGCCCAGACCGATGGAGTCAGCCACCAGCAGCACCGCGTCCGCGTAGCGGTTATGCAGCTCCGTTTTTCGCCAACGCCAGATATAAAAGCAGAGCACCGAGACGGCGATGGCCACCAGCGCCTGTGTGGGATCCCGCAGTGCCGCCGGCGGCGTCTGCCCCAGCATCACGTCGCGCAGAATGCCGCCGCCCACCGCCGTGGTCATGCCCACCATGGCCACGCCGAACAGATCCATCCCCTTGCGGATGCCCAGTGCCGCGCCGGAGATAGTAAAGGCCACCGCGCCGATCAATTCAAAATATAGCTGAAACGTCTCCATATTACCCCTCCCGGTCTGCCTACTATACACTGTACGGCCTGTTTCGACAAGAGGGTATTCTCTCCGCCGCTCCAGCGCGGCATAACCGCGCCCGCCTGCCGTTGCCATCTCTGCACGAAAAAAGGCAGGGCTGAAGCCCTGCCTTTTTCCTTGGGAGATTTTGGGATTTGGGAGAGAAAAAGAAAGAATCGTAGAAAAATAGCATCTTGCATTGCATCGGGTGGGACGCGGCGGCATTCCCGCCCTTTGTGATTTTTACTATAACACGAAAACTTCCGCTTGTAAAATTGAAGTTATTGTCATAAAATATAAGCAAATATTTATATATTTTAGGAGGAACGCCATGACGAATCTGGACATCGAAACCTTCTGGGCGGTGGTGCAGCACGGCACCATGACGGCGGCGGCCGAGGCGCTGTACATCACCCAGCCCACCCTGTCCATGCGCGTCCGTGCGTTGGAGGAGCGGGTGGGCACGCCGCTTTTCGTCCGGAGCAAGGGGCAGCGCCGCATCCAGCTCACTGACGCCGGGCAGAAGTTCCTGACGCTGGCGCGCCGGTGGCAGCGCCTCCTGTCGGAGACGGATGCCCTGTCGGAGCTGGAGCAGCGGGTCTACCTCCGCATCGCCGCCACCTATACCACCAACCAGTACATCCTCCCGGCGGTGTACCAGCGGTTTCTGTCCCTGCACCTGCCGGTATCCCTGTGGATCCACACCCTGCGGGATGTGGACTCGGCACAGGCGCTTTTGAACCACGAGCTGGACTTCGCCCTCATCGACAGCAACACCGTTTTCAACAGCCAGCTGGAGGTGCGCCCCATCTTCCGGGAGCGGTTTTTGCTGCTCTCCTCGCCGGACAGCCGCTATCCGGCGGAGACGGATCCCGCCGCGCTGGATCCCGCCAACGAGATCCTGGTCACCTGGGACCCGGACTTCATCCGCTGGCACGACAGCTCCTTCGGCCCCGGCGCCCGCCCCCTGCTGTACGCCGACACCCTGCAGGCCGCGGATTTCTTTCCCCGCACGGAGGATCTGTGGGTGGCCGCGCCGGCCATCGCCGCCGCCTCGCTGGGTCCCGAGCAGGCGCGGGTCTGCCGCTTCACCCAGGCGCCGCCGGATCGGATCAACTATCTGGTGACGCGGCGGGGCGAGGAGCTGCCGGAGCCGGCCCTCATTTTTCTGGACGCTCTGCGGGAGCATCTGCTGGGGCAGGACAATGTGCAGGTATATTTGTAAAAAAGACGGAAAAGCGGGTTGACACGCCCTGTTTTTTGGCATAGGATAGGCGTGTACAATATAATCTGTCCGGTAGGTAAGGCTACCGCGAGGGATATGGGCTGCTGCCGCGAAATGGTGGAGACACCATAAGATGGTTTGAGCAGGTGCTATCGAAACCAAGGTAGCGTCTAACGCAGCTTCACCGCCCCGCGATGCTAAAGCTTGTTACGGTGCGCAGGTCACGCTTCCCGTGGCCGTCTTATGATACGCATGATACGCAGCAGGCGCTTATCGCCCGCTGTGTTTTACTTTTTCCGAAGGGAGGAACGAGGTCATGATCGACTATCAGGAGGAGCTGGATCGCTATTTAGAGCAGATCGAGACGCTGGCACATGACAAGGAGTATGCCAAGCTCCGGGACCTGTTCCTGCCCATGGAGCCCGCCGATATCGCCTTGCTGCTGGAGGAGTCCGGCCCTGAGCTGATGCCCCTGCTGTACCGTCTGCTGCCCAAGGAGACGGCGGCGGAGGTGTTCGTGGAGCTGGAGTCCGAGAGCCAGGAGATGCTCATCAACGGCTTTTCCAACACCGAGCTGAAGGAGGTGCTGGACGAGCTGTATCTGGACGATGCCGTGGACATCGTGGAGGAGATGCCCGCCAGCGTGGTCATCCGCATTCTGGATAAGGCCACGCCGGAGATGCGCAAGTCCATCAACGAGATCCTGAAATATCCGGAGGATTCCGCCGGCTCCATCATGAACATGGAGTTCCTGTCCCTGAAAAAGGACATGACGGTGGAGGACGCCTTCAAGCGCATCCGCCGCATCGGCGGCGAGCTGGAGACCATCAATATCCTGTACGTCACCGACCCCACCCGCCGTCTGCTGGGCGTGCTGTCCGTCCGCGACCTGCTGCTGGCCAACGAGGACGACATCATCGAGGACATCATGGACCCCGATGTGGTGTGGGCGCGCACCATGGACGATAAGGAGGATGTGGCGCAGGCCCTGAATAAATACAGCTTCCTGGCGCTGCCCATCGTGGACATGGAGAACCGTCTGGTGGGTATCGTCACCGTGGACGACGCCATGGACGTCATCGAGGAGGAGACCACGGAGGACTTCGAGAAGATGGCCGCCATGCTGCCCTCGGACAAGCCCTATCTCCGCACCGGCGTGCTCGCCACATGGAAGTCCCGCCTGCCGTGGCTGATGATCCTGATGCTGTCCGCCACGTTCACCGGCATGATCCTGAACCACTACGAAAGCGCGCTGGCCGCCTGTCTGGTGCTGAACGCCTATATCCCCATGCTGTCCGGTACCGGCGGTAACTCCGGTACCCAGGCCTCCGTCGCCGTGATCCGCGCCCTCAGTCTGGACGAGGTGGATTTTTCCGACGTGCTGAAGGTCCTGTGGAAGGAGCTGCGCGTCTCCCTTTTGTGCGGTCTATGTCTGGCAGGTGCCAACTTTGTCAAAATGCTGGTGATAGACCGCCTGCTGCTGGGCAATGCGGAGGTCACGCCCATGGTGTGCCTCGTGGTATGCATCACCATCCTGTTTGTAGTGATCTTCGCCAAGTGCGTGGGCTGCTCCCTGCCGCTGCTGGCGGAAAAGATAGGGCTGGACCCCGCCGTGATGGCAAGTCCCTTTATCTCCACCATCGTGGACGCCACCAGCCTGCTGATCTACTTCCGCTTCGCGTCGTGGCTGCTGGGCATTTGAAAATTTTGTGCGTTTGCGCGGCATAGCGCCGCTGTTTCCGGGCAAGATAGAGTCGGGTCGTTTGGCCTGACTCTATTTTTCTTTTACGGGAGGAAACGCCATGAATCGCGCTTGTACCAACGATGGGTGCAGCTGCACCCCCAACTCTTCCATCAAGTGTACCGTTACCAACTGCGCCCACCACTGCAAGGACGTGGATCACTGCGGCCTGAACGCCATTCAGGTGGGTACCCACGAGTCCAATCCCTCCATGGATCAGTGTACCGACTGCCAGAGCTACCAGAAGTGCCGGTAACACATCCCGCGTACTGACAGGCCGCCTCCGCTTTCCCGGAGTCCGTCTGCCCCTCCGTGTGCCGACCCACACGGAGTACATACCACGCAGGGAGGTGACACCGGATGTCCGCATCCGCAAAATACGCCGTGGCCGGTATACTGGCCGGCGCTGCCAACGGCTGCTTCGGCGGAGGCGGCGGCATGGTGCTGCTGCCCCTTCTCACCCGCTGGTGCCATGTAGAGGAGAAGAAGGCCTTCGCCACCTGCGTGGCGGTGATCCTGCCCTTCTGCGTGGTATCCGCCGCCGTCTATCTGCTGCGCACGCCCTTTGACCTCACGCAGGCCCTGCCCTATCTGCTGGGTGGACTGGCAGGCGGCTTTGTGGGCGGCAGACTGTTTCCCCGGGTACCCGCCCCGTGGCTGCGGTATCTCTTTGCCGCCTTTCTGGTGTACGGCGGCGTCCGGTATCTCCTGTGAAGGCGTGGCTCCTGCCGGTGCTGGCGGGCTTCTGCACCGGCATCCTATCGGCATGGGGCGTGGGCGGCGGCACGCTGCTGTTGCTGCTGATGACGCTGTTCCTCGGCGTGGAGCAGGCCGATGCCATGGCCATCAACCTGCTGTACTTCCTGCCCACCGCCGCCATGGGGCTGCTGTACCACCGAAAAAACGGCCTCTTGGAGCGCGCCGTCCTACGCACCGCCGCCCCGTGGGGTACGGCGGCAGCCGCCGCCGGTGCGCTGGCCGCCACCACCGTGGACGTGTCCCTGCTGCGCCGTCCCTTCGGCGTCTATCTGCTGCTGGCCGCTGCCAGCCTGCTGCTGCAAGCAAAAAAGGGAGGAAAGGCGTAAGCCTTTCCTCCCTTTTTGTTGTGTTAACCCTTGTTGGCGTACAGAGGAACCTCCACATCGAATACCTGCCCGTCCCGCAAAACGGTCAGTGTCATGGTGTCGTCCACCAGATGGGTGCGGCGCACCGCCATCAGGTCGTTGATCTGGTGCAGCGGCTGGCCGTCCGCCTTCAGCAGCACGTCGCCGGGCTGAATGCCCGCCTCCGCAGCGCCGTAGCCGTCCTCCACGGTGTAGACCACCACCTGCCCGCCGTTGTCCGGGCTGTTGGTCACCGTCACGCCCAGCGTGGGGATGCCCCGGAACCGGCCGGTGGCGATGAGGTCGTTGACCACGAAGCACACGTCACTGCTGGGCAGGGCAAAGCCCAGTCCCTCCACCGTGGCCTCCTCCTCGCTGCCGGTGCCGCTCATCTTCAGGGTATTGATCCCGATGACCTGCCCGTACTCGTTGATGAGGGGGCCGCCGGAGTTGCCATTGTTCAGCGCCGCCGTGGTCTGGAGCAGCGTCATCACGCGTCCCTCCACCTGCACGTCCCGGTTAATGGCGGAGATGATGCCGTTGGTCAGCGTACCCCGCAGCTCCACGCCCAGCGGGTTGCCGATGGCATACGCCGTATCGCCCACCCGGCACTGTCCGCTGTCGCCGAATTCCGCCACCGGCAGATCCTCGGCGTCCACCGCCTTCAGCACCGCCAGATCCTGATCCTCGTCGTAGCCCACCAGCCTCACATCATAGGTACGGCCGGTGTCCAGCGCGATCCAGCAGCTCTTGCCGCCGGAGATCACATGGGCATTGGTGATGATATAGCCGTCGGACGTCATGATGACGCCGGTGCCGATACTGGCCTTATCGCCCCTTTCCGCCACCACCAGCACGGTGGAGGGATTCACCTTTGCGTATACATCCTGAATGCTCAGCTTTTCGCCGGAGGGCGCCGTGCAGGTCATGGACACGCCTGCCTCCCCCTGCATCCGGGGGATGGTGGTCTTTTCCGTTCGGAAAATGTCCACGATGCTGCTGGCATCGCCGCCCTCGCCGTCTGTGCTGCCGTCACCGCGGATGGACGGCGTTTCTCCGTCTGTCAGACTGCTGACAACTATCGCCGCCACGATGACCGCCAGCAGCACGCCTACGGCGATCAGGAATATCCACAGCCCCTTTTTCCCCGCTTTTTTCGGCGCGGCAGGCGGCTGCATGGGTGCAGCGCCCGCCGGCATGGGGCGGGGCTGTACATAGCAGTCTACCACCTCGCGGTCGTTCGGGCGCACATACCAGCTGACGACCTCCTGCGGCTCCTCTATCCGTTTTTCTCTGTTTTCTTCCTGCATACGGTATATCCTCCGGCCTCAGCGGGCCATCTGCATGGTAAAGGTAAAGGCGGTCACGCCGTTTTCACTGGTGACGGTGATCTTCTCCTTGTGCTGAGCCAGAATGGTCTTGACCACATACAGCCCCAGCCCGTAGCCGTCCTTATCCTCACTGCGGGACTTGTCCGACTTATGGAACCGCTCGAACAGCAGCGGGATCTCCTCGGCGGGGATGGTCTGCCCCTGATTCCGCACGGTGACATACGCCTTCTCCCCGTTGACGGTCAGCCCCAGATACAGGGTGGACGATGGGGCGGCGAATTTGGCTGCGTTCTCCAGCAGGTTATACATCACCTGCGTGATGAGGTCGCGGTCGCCCTGCACCATCACGGAGTCCTCCGGGATCTCCGCGTCCACGTCCAGTCCACGGCTCATGATCTTCTGCTCCATGGACAGCAGGGCGATACGGGCGGATTCGCACAGGTCGAATTCCTCCTTCTTCATCTCCTGATTCTGGATCTGGGAGATGTCCAGCATCCGCCGGACAAGGCGGCTGAGCCGCCGGCTCTCGTCGGAGATGATCTGCAAATACTGACGCTCCTTCTCCGGCGGGATGGTGCCGTCCAGAATGCCGTCTGTATAGCCTGCAATGGTGGTCATGGGCGTCTTCAGCTCATGGGACACGTTGGCGATGAAGTCACGCCGCTGCCGCTCCGTCTCCTGCAAGGAGTCCGCCATGGCGTTAAACGCCGTGGCAAGCTCGCCGATCTCACCGCTGCCGGTCTCCTGCATCCGCACGTCAAAATTGCCGTCGGCGTAGGCGCGGGTGGCCTGCACCATCTCCGCGATGGGACGGATCTGCTTCGCGGAGGTGACGGAGCTGGCCACGAACGCCACCAACAGGATGATGGCGCTGAGCATGAAGAACAGGCCGATAAACGACCGCCACATCTCCATCAGCGATGAGCTTTCCATGACGGCCAGCACGAGTCCCAGCACCTTCCCGGTCTCATTGGTCATGGGGACGCTCACCGCGAACTTCTTCTGCTCGTAGACGCCCACGGTGCTGCGGCCCTCGTAGCCGCCGTCGGAGAGGGTCTTGTCCACGATCTCCTCCGGCACCCGGAGGGACATACCCACCAGTCCCGCGTCGGAGGTCAGCAGCACGTCGCCGGCCTTATTGCAGATGAGGAAGTCCACATCTGTCATCCGGGACGCCACGCCGGCCAGCGCCCGCAGCGCATCCTCCTGGGTGGTCTCCGTCTCGCCGCCGGCCGCCAGATACGTCACCGAAAGCTGGGCGATCAGGTTGGCCCGATCCCGCATCTCGCCGCGCTTTTCGGACACGGTGTAGTTGTAGCTCAGGGCATAGAACGACACGCCCAGCAGCACCATGGTCAGCAGCACCATACCGGCGCTGAGCATGAACTGCCGCCAGTACAGGCTGCCCATGGCACGTTTCATCTTCTCCCGCATGGCGTTACTTCACTTCAAATTTATAGCCCACGCCCCACACGGTCTTCAGCTCCCACTGGTCGGAGACGTTCTCGATCTTCTCCCGCAGGCGCTTGATGTGGACGTCCACGGTACGGCTGTCGCCGAAGTAGTCGAAGCCCCACACCTCGTCCAGCAGCTGGTTGCGGGTGTAGACCCGGTTGGGGGTGGCCGCCAGATGGTACAAAAGCTCCAGTTCCTTGGGGGGCGTGTCCACCTTCTTGCCGTCCACCAGCAGCTCGTAGCTGTCCAGATTGATCTCCAGCTTGTCGAACACCAGCTTCTTCTTGGTGTCGTCGGGGATCTCGCTGCGGCGCAGCACCGCGTTGATGCGCGCCATCAGCTCCTTCATCTCAAAGGGCTTGACCAGATAGTCGTCGGCGCCCATCTCCAGCCCGGTGATACGGTCGCCCACGTCGCTCTTGGCCGTCAGCATGATAATGGGGGTCTTGCCCTTCTCCCGGATGTGGGCGCACACCGCCCAGCCGTCCATCACGGGCAGCATGATATCCAGCAGCACCATGTCCGGCGCCTGCTTGTCATACTCCTCCACGGCCTTGCCGCCGTCGTAGGCCAGCCGCACCTCGAAGCCCTCTTTTTCCAGATACATACGGATCAGCTCCGATATGTTGCGGTCATCCTCCACCACCAGAATGTTCCGTGCCATGGCGTCTCCTCCTCACGGTATATTTTCACCTATATTATACCGGGCAGCCTTCATTTTTCCTGAACGTTTTGTAAACTTGCGCGGCATAACTGATTCAGTTTACCACACTTTCCGCCGTTTGTACAGTCTCCGGCGCCGGCCCCACGGTCACATCCGCGTAGTACCATGTCAGGATCTCCTGCCACGTTTTCCCCTGCCGTGCCAGCTCGTTGGCGCCGTACTGGCTCATGCCCACGCCGTGGCCGTAGCCGGTGACGCGGAATGTCACCTTGTCCGCCGACGCGTCGATGGTGAAGCACGCCGAGCGCAGGGCGAAAATGCGCCGCAGCTCCACGCCCCGCAGGGCCGTGCCGCACACCTCCACCGTCCTGACCCGGCCGGAGTCGTCCCGCTCCACCGCGCCGAACCACCGGTCCGGCCCGCCGCTGAGTGTCAGCTCCGGGTGGGTCTTGGCCAGCAGGGACTTGGCCTCCGCCGCAGAGAACACCGCCGCGCTGTAATAGTTTGGCACCGTCTCCTCCCCCTCCGGGCTGTCCACGCTCCGCAGATAGGGGACATCGCCGCTCCACACGTCGCCCGCCCCCGCCGTTTTCCCGGCGGAGGAGGAGTGGAACACCGCCATGATGGGCTGGCCGTCATACAGCGCCACCTGCCCGTCCGTGGCCGCCACCGCCTCCTCGATACGGCGCTCCCAGCCGTCAAAGTCACCGCCCCACTTCTCCCGCGCCGCCTCCTCCGACAGCCACGCATTGCAGCAGGCCGGGTCGGTACACACATCCGCCTGGGGATGAGCCTCCTTCCGCCCTGCCGCCAGCTGGTAGTACACATAGGTGCGCTCCGCCGCCGCCTGCGCCTTCAGCGCCTCCTGCTCGAAGCTGGCGGGCATCTCGCCCCGCACCACCCCCTGCAAATACGCATCCAGCGCCATGTTCTCCACCGCATCGCCATTCTTCACCGCCAGCTGCACGCCGCTGTCCTTCTGTCCCTGCGGGGACTGCTCCTGCGCCGCGCCGTCAGGCACCGTCTCCTGCGCCGGGGTCTTTCCCGCCGCCAGATACGCACCGCCAAACAGCAGCACCGTCAGCACCAGTGCCGCCGCCATAGATCGCCGCATACCATCACCTCCCGCACCAGTCTATGAACGGCCTGTCCGGCGTATGCAAAAACGCGGCAGGGTGACAGCACCCCGCCGTGTTCCGGTATCGTACCTTATTTTTCCCGCATCCTCGCAAAGAACGATGCCAGCAGGGCGCGGCTCTCCTCCGCACAGATGCCGCCCACCAACTGGGGATGGTGGGGGAAATTCTCCATGAACAGGTTCAGCACGCCGCCGCAGGCGCCCATGGCCGCGTCCCGCGCCCCGTAGAACACCCGGGCTATCCGGGCGTTGAGGATCGCCCCCGCGCACATGGGACACGGCTCCAGCGTCACATAGAGGTCGCAGTCCTCCAGCCGCCACGAGCCGAGGGCTGCGTTGGCCTGCGCCATGGCCTCCATCTCCGCGTGGGAGTACACGGCCTGCTTCTCCTCCCGCCGGTTCCGGCCCCGTCCGATGATCTGCCCCCGATGCACGATGACGCAGCCCACCGGTACCTCGCCGTGCGCCGCCGCCTCCCGCGCCAGTGCCAGCGCCTGCTCCATATAGTCCTGATGCTCCATCTCTGTCCTTTCCGGGGGAACGGTGTCGCCCCTGACTAACGCCGGTCATATTTGTCCAAACTATCCGTACACTGTACATGACGGGAGGAATCACCATGGCCAAACGACCCACCATCGACCCCGCGCTCCGGGAATTGAAGCAGGAACTTCTCCGCACCAATGATGCCCTGAAGGACGCCTACACCCGCTTTAACTGCGTGTGCGACTCTGAATTGATCGAAGCCAGCATCTACGAGATCAGCGCCCTGAAGTCCCGCTGCAACTACCTGCTGCGGCGGATCAAGGAGCTTAGCGGCGAGGCTGTCCCCTCCGCCGTACCCCGCGCCCAGCCGGTGCAGGCCGCCGCTGCCGCCGCCGTATCGGAGGAGCCGGACGTACCCTGCGTCGCCGCCGACGCCATGAAGGGAGGGCCTGTATGTCGCTCGTAGAAAAATGTGCGCTGGGTCTTGTGCTGCTGTTTCTGCTGGCAGCCTGCCTGCGTCTGCTGCGCCAGCCGTTGAAGCTGGCGCTGCGGGTACTTATCAACAGTGCGCTGGGCTTCTGCGCCCTGTGGCTGCTGAACATGACCACCGGCCTCACCGGTCTGTCGCTGGGTCTGAATCTGTTCAACGCCCTGACCATCGGCGTGCTGGGCGTGCCGGGTCTGGGGCTGCTGCTCCTATTGAAATGGGTGCTGGTGTAGCCCCGCCGGTCATCCGCCCACCGCATCCTCCGCATCGCCGCCCGTGGGTACAGTGGCGCGGTACGGGGGATGCTTTCGTCCCGGCAGGAGAGCCGTCACCGCTCCTCCTTTGTCAGATCCCACCCGTACAGCGGGTAGCGCTGCACCGCGCCGAAGATCTTCTTTTTCAGATCGGGATACCGCTGCTCCAGCTCCACAAGCAGCTCCTTCACCTCCTGCCGGCGGCTGTGTCCGTCCATAGGGCAGGTGTTCTGCACCACCGGCAGCCGGAGCCTCGCCGCCACCCGCCGGATGTCCTCCTCCTGACAGTACAGCAGCGGGCGGATCTGGGTGATGTCCGTCCGATCCAGATACGTCACCGGCTGGAAGCAGCCGATGCGCCCCTCAAACAGCAGGTTCATCAAAAGTGTCTCCACCGCGTCGTCGTAGTGGTGACCCAGCGCGATCTTGCGGATGCCCCGCTCCGTCAGCGCCGTGTGCAGGCTGCCCCGCCGCAACTTGGCGCACAGGGAGCAGGGGTTTTTCTCCTGCCGCTCCTGAAACACGATGTCGTACACCGGCACGGCGATGCGGATGTACGGCACATCCAGCGCCGCGCAGTAGTCGGCGATGGGTGTAAAGTCCATACCCGGCATCCCCGTCTCCAGCGTGATGGCCTGCACCTGAAAGGGCTTGGGGTAAAACGCCCGCAGACGCGCCAGCGCCGTCAGCGTCAGCAGGCTGTCCTTGCCGCCGGATACGCCTACCGCCACCGTCTCCCCCGCCTCGATCATGTTGTAGTCCTCCACGCAGCGGCGGACAAGCCCCAATATATGCTGCATACGGTGTTCCTCCCCGCGAAAATGAATTTGTGTTTTGAGAAAACGAGAGAAAACGAGAGATAAGCAAAGAAAACATCAGATGTTATTGCCGTAAATGAAATTGATGTTGACAATCACGCCGCGCTATGCTATAAATATGCTTGCGCGTTCAGTGCGCTTTCTCTGTCCCGATTTTAGCAAGGGCACACGGAAATGTAAAGCATACATTATTATAAATTGGAGGAAGAAAACCATGTCCACTTTCATGGCAAACAAGGCCAACATCGAGCGCAAGTGGTACGTCGTTGACGCCGCCGGCAAGCCCCTGGGCAAGACCGCCGTCATCGTGGCCGACCTGCTGCGCGGTAAGGGCAAAGTCACCTATACCCCCCATGCCGACTGCGGCGATAACGTCATCGTCATCAACGCCGGCAAGGCCGTTCTGACCGGCAACAAGATGGAGCAGAAGTACTATCGTACCCACTCCGGCTGGGTGGGCGGTCTGAAGGAGACCAAGTACCGCATCCTGATGCAGGACAAGCCCGAGCTGGCCATGCGCGTGGCCGTCCGCGGCATGATGCCCCGCAACATCGTCACCAAGGACTCTCTGAAGCGTCTGCACATCTATGCCGGCGAGCAGCATGACCATGCCGCTCAGAAGCCCGAGCTGGTCAAGTAAGGAGGAAAAAGAGAATGTATCAGTCCAAGAACCCCTACAAGTACGGCACTGGCCGCCGCAAGTCCTCCGTGGCCCGCGTGCATCTGTTTGAGAACGGCACCGGCTCCATCACCATCAACGGCCGCGACATCGACGAGTACTTCGGTCTGGAGACTCTGAAGATGGTGGTCCGTCAGCCCCTGAACGCTACCAACACCCTGGGCAAGGTGGACATCGTTGCCACCGTCGAGGGCGGCGGTGTGTCCGGTCAGGCCGGCGCCCTGCGCCACGGCATCAGCCGCGCTCTGCTGCTGGTGAACCCCGAGTACCGCGCCATCCTGAAGAAGGCCGGCTTCCTGACCCGCGATCCTCGTATGAAGGAGCGTAAGAAGTACGGCCTCAAGGCCGCCCGTCGCGCACCTCAGTTCTCCAAGCGCTGATCGACTGCTCAGACTATATCAAAATGGTTCAAAAACCCCGGAAAATCAAGGTTTTCCGGGGTTTTCTTATACCTAAACGGGCTGATATAGTTTGACCTGATTTGACCAAACGAGAGCCGTTTTCACCCAATTTTTAGTGGTTAAATATAGGACAACCGGCAAAAATGGGGTCAAAAAACGGCCTTAGTGGTTAAAAAATAGGACAACCAGAGAGCAATTTCGGGGGTATTTTTGAGGGTGATTTGGCACTCTCAGACACCGGATTTTTCGCTGGAGGGTTTGGCATAATCTGACCAAATCTGAACAATTAAATACGATTCTAATGCAGGCACTCTGGACTATACCCCCCAAACGGACAGTGAAAAAAAAGCACCTTCTGTTGTAGAATAGAAGCTACAACAGGAGGTGTTGTCATGTCCAGACAATATACAAAAGTAGAGGCGCTCAGTGAGGAAGTGTTCCGGCGAAAAGCCGCGGGAGAAACGAACCGGGAGATCGGTGCCCGTTTCGGACTGAGCAAAGAACAAGTCAAAGGGCTTGTTAGTCGCCAAAACCGCAAACAACGGTTGATCGCCAACGGCTATGTTCCGCATCCGAAAGGCCGACCGCGCAAAGGCTCGATCAGCGAAGAGCAAAAACGGAACAACGAGCTGATCGAGCTGCGGATGCAGGTGGAGCTGCTGCGAAATTTTCTGTCCGAAGCTAGGAGGAGGTGAATCTGAAATACCGGGTGATTAAGCGATTTTGCGAGAAATATCCGATCGGATCCATGTGCCGTATGTTTGAAGTTTCCCGCAGCGGTTACTATGCCTGGCGAAAACGGCAGGGCAAGCCAGCCAAAGGCCCAACGGCTTGTTGATCTGATCATCGACTGCCAACAGCGCTGTAAACAAACCTACGGCTGCCGCCGTGTTCGCCGATGGCTGAAATGCCGACATGGCAAAAATGTCAATCTCAACGCCGTTTTGCGTGTAATGCGTAAGCTTGATCTGCTTTCACAGGTACACCGCCGCAAGCCGTATCGGCATTAGCAACAGGCGGTTCACAAATATCCAAACCTGTTGCAGCGTGCGTTTGCCCAGCCTTTTTCTGACCGCTTTTGGGTGACCGATATTACCTACACTCCCACAGCTAAAGGAATGTTGTATATGTGTGCCGTGTTGGATCTATGCGGGAAGATGGTCTTGGCTTACCGGATCGCCGGCGATATGACGTCTTCACTGGTGACGGATACCATTCGGGATGCCTGCAAAAAAGAGAAGGTCGCTGATGGACTAACCTTCCACAGCGACCAAGGGTCACCATACACATCCCAAGCATATTTTGACCTATCTTCCACAGAGATGTCCTCGCCGCTCTGATCCGTCTTGCTGTTGATGTCGCCGCGGCGCGCCAGCACCACCGCCGTCTTGCCCAGCTATCTCGACGTCGTAGGCACCTTGCACGCCGGGGATGGGTCTGCCCTGCGCGTCATAGAGCGTGATACGCAGCTCGTCGGAGGGCATGGACGCCAGCCGGCCGTTCACGATGGCTGCATCCGCGTCGTAAGCTGGTTGCCGGAGTAGCCCAGCCGTCCAGAGGCGGTGTTGTTCGACACATTCAGCGATGCCAGGGGCTTTTTTATAAAGGTAACGATCCGCAGCCGGGGGTTATTGCGGAAGCTCACCTGCTTGAGCTGGGTGTCGGTGTCCTTGAAATACGTCAGGGCGGGGAAGCGGGACAAATCCACCGAGGTAACGGGGCTTTGCAGCAGCCCCAGCTCCCGAAGCCGGGTGAATCGCTCGATGCCTCAGGTGTTGGCCACGCCTCTGCAGAAGATGCTGCGTACCGGCTCGACGGAGATGATGCCGAAGCCTTCGGTGCCCGATGCCGTGAAGGTCACGGTGTAGCGGTGCAACTCAGGCTGCACATCATAGTAGAACCACCGTGTGCCGTCCTCGTCGTACCAACCACCCTCGCCGTTCTCAAGCAGCTCCACGCCGCCCTCCACTGCGATGCTCTCCACAAGGGTGGGCGTTTCCGCTCCCGTGGCGCCGCTGGCGGGAGCCATGTGCGAAAAGTGCAAAGTGATCCGCGGAGAGGTAGTACGCTACCGTACCGGCATCGTCCGGCTCGGTGTACTCCCCGCAGAGGTTGCTCTAGTGGGTGAAAAGGATGCCCTCCACCGGGCAGCTGCATCCTCGTCCGCCCCCGCTGCCTGCTGCGCAGGCCGCACTGGGCCTTGGCCCAGTGTACTTCGCCTTGTTGCCCTGTAATACGAAAACCTTACCATAAAATGGCTAAAGAGGCAATAGGAAGCCAGGGGATATATGTGAAAAGTCAAAAACCGCCCCCTCCGCCTTCTCCGCGGAGGGGGCGGATAGAAACGGGGAGGCTATATGCGGAGCGCCGCAGCCTTCGGGAGTTACGGGGCAGATAGCAGCCGCCTCGTCAGCGACATAAGCTCCCTTGTGTGGCTGGGATGAGGGCGATCCTTTTTGCTGACCAGATAATAGGGGACCTCCAGCGTCGGCGACTTTATGGGAAAGCTGTAAAACGGCTGACTGTAGCTCCCGGCGTGGTTTTGGAAAAGCGGAAGCCGGTCTGCCACCAGCAGTGTAAAGCCCTTGTTGGACATGACCATCTGCATGGTGGCCTCTGCGGTGGGGTTTTCCAAGCGAGTGATGAGCGTCTTTTTCTCCTGCTCGCAGTAATTGTGCAGGAGCTTTGTGACCACATAGGAGTTGGGATACCCGAAATAGGGGATGTCGAGGAAATCTCCCAGATCCACACCCTTTTTCAATTCGTCCAGACAGAGGGTGTTCCCCTTTATCTCCCGCAGCGTGGAGTCGGAGACGACCAAAAGGAATTCCTGCGTGAACAGGCGCTCGTAGCTAAGCGCTTTTTGGGGCTGCATCACATTCGTGCAGCCGAAATCGTATATGTTGTCAATCACGCCAAAGGCGATATCATTCGGGGTGGTATCCACAAACCGCACCAGGGTGTTTGGGTATTGTGCGTGAAAAATAGAGAGAAGCTGTTTTTCGGTATAGTAGCGCAGAGCCGAGCTGACGACGCCGACGCTGATGATCGGGTCATCGTCCTTCATGCGAAAGATCTCCTCCAGCTGCTCAAAGCTTTCGTCGATGATCTTGGCCTTCTCTAAAAGGAGCTTTCCCTCGGGGGTCAGCGCGAAGACGGGCTTTCTGACGAACAGCTCGGCTTGGTAATAGTCCTCCAGACGACGCAAATAGGAGCTGAGTCCCTGCTGGGAAATATGTATTTGCTGAGCCGCTTTGGAAAGGCTCATGCAGTCGGCGATGGTGATAAAGTATTTCAGGTATGGATACTGCATTTCAGTCCCTCCAATCGATTTCCGGGTTTTGAAGACGACCCAACAACTTGTTTCATAAAGCACAACGACATACTGTTAGGCAAACACCGCCTTTTCCATTATACTACGGACAGGATAAGGATGCTATACACGGGAGAATATGAAAAGCGGTACAAATGTCCTGCGCAGAGCGAGATATCGAGTCCGGCAAGAAAAAGCCCCCCTAAGAACCGTCAACGCACCTAATATACCACATTCCTCGCCATTTGCCAATGTCAAAATGTGCGAATAATTTACCAGGAACCGGCGCGGTTTCCCACCTGGACGGTAAGCTCCGTGGGAGCGCTCCGCGACTGCGGGCGCTGCCGACGGCAAAGGCAGCAAGAGAGAAGCTTTATTTCACATAAGGAGGCACAACGTGTCATGTCAAGAACTCACAATTGCGCGGCGCCATTCGACCCCCATCTCTATCGCTATCCCTCGCGGCGTACTGTGGCCTACGCCCAAAACGGCATGGTTTGCACATCCGTACCTCTTGCCGCTCAGGCGGGCTTGGATATCTTAAAGAAGGGCGGAAATGCCATTGATGCCGCCATCGCCACGGCGATGTCGCTTACCGTGTTGGAGCCGACTTCAAACGGCGTCGGCGGCGACGCCTTCGCCCTTGTTTGGACGAAGGGGAAGCTTTACGGAATCAACGGGAGCGGCTGGACACCGAAGGCGCTGAACGCGGATGTGATCAAAAGAATGGGCGCGTCCGCCATGCCCCGCCGAGGATGGGAAACGGTGCTCGTGCCAGGGATCCCCTCCTGCTGGGCAAAGCTGACGGAGCGCTTTGGAAGCCTCTCACTGAAGGACAACGCAGCCGCAGCTATTGACTATGCCAGAAACGGGTATCCTGTGTCCCCGGACGTAGCAGGATTTTGGGCGGCGGACTATCAGGAGATGTGCAAGGAACTGGTCGGCGACAAGTACCGGCCATGGTTCGACACCTTTGCACCCAACGGCGTCACGCCTGAGGCCGGGAGCATTTGGAAATGCGAGGACTTGGCCAATACCCTTGCGGAGATCGCGGATACGAACGCGGAGAGCTTCTACCGAGGTCGTTTGGCGGAGAAGATGGTGGATTGGTCCCGAAAAACAGGCGGATACCTGGAGCCGGACGACCTGTCGGATTATCAGGCCGAGTGGGTGGAACCCATTACCGTCAATTACAAGGGGTATGACGTCTATGAGATACCCCCTAACGGACAGGGAATATCCGTCCTGATGGCTATGAACATTTTGAAGAAGATGGAGCTGGGGGAGCAGCGGGAGAGCGTTCAGACGTATCACGCTATGATCGAGGCGATGAAGCTGGCCTTTACGGATGCCAAGGCATTCGTGGCGGATCCCCGAAGCATGAAAACAAAGGTAGCGGATATGCTCTCCGACAAATACGCCGCGCGGCGGAGGGCGCAGATCAGTCAGGATCAGGCTATTTTGCCCACCGTTGGTGCCCCCTCCTGCGGCGATACAGTTTACCTCTGCACCGCAGATAAGGAGGGGAACATGGTCAGCTACATTCAAAGCAACTACTGCGATTTCGGCTCAGGCCTGGTGGTGCCGGGAACCGGTATACTACTGCAAAATCGCGGCAACAATTTCAGCCTTGACCCCGGCAGCGACAATTGCATCGAAGGACGCAAAAAGAGCTATCACACCATTATCCCCGGTTTTTTGTGCAAGGATGGAAAGGCCGTCGGCCCCTTTGGCGTTATGGGCGGATTCATGCAGCCGCAGGGACACGTGCAGGTACTGGTAAACACCATCGACTACCATATGAATCCGCAGGAGTGCTTGGACGCTCCCCGCTTCCAGTGGGTCGGCGAAAAGCGCGTACAGGTTGACCCGTGGGTGCCGGAGGAGGTCGTAGCGCAGCTGGCCGCCATGGGACACGACGTGGAGGTGACCCGCGAGCCAGGCGCCATGGGGCGTGGACAGATCATCTGGCGCACGGGAGAGCATTCTTTGGCCGCGGGTACAGAGCCCCGATGCGACGGCATGGCAGCCCCGTGGTGAGGACCCGCGTGGAGAGGAGATTGAGCAAGTGAACATATATTTGGATCTTTTCCTGACGTTCGCCCGGATAGGCGCGCTGACCTTCGGCGGGGGCTATACGATGCTTCCCATCATCCAAAAGGAGGTCGTGGAGAAAAAGAAATGGGTAGACTCGGAGGATGTGCTGGACTACTACGCAATCGGACAGTGCATCCCCGGCATTATCGCCGTGAACACCGCCATTTTCATTGGCAATAAGAAAAAGGGCGTTTGGGGCGGGATCGCCGCCGCGCTGGGCGCGGTCTTCCCCTCGCTGATCATCATTATGATCATTGCGGCGTTCCTGACAAACTTTGCCGACATCCCTGCCGTGCAAAATGCGTTTGCCGGCATCCGCGTCTGTGTCTGCGTGCTGATCCTTAACGCGGTGCTGAAGCTGCGGAAAAAAGCCGTGCCGGATCTGCCTGCCGCCATTATTTTCGTGGTCGTGTTTCTGACCGCGTCCTTTACGAGCCTGTCCCCTATACTTTTCGTCCTTGTTTCCGCCGTGGCGGGGATCCTGCTGAAGGTTAGGAGGGTGACGCAAGAATGATTTTGCTCAAGCTTTTCTTTGAATTTGCGCGGATCGGCCTGTTTACGATCGGCGGAGGCATGGCCTCCGTTCCCTTCCTGATGGACTTGTCGGAGCGGACGGGCTGGTATACGCAGGCGCAGCTGGTGGACATGATTGCCGTTTCCGAGTCCACGCCCGGTCCGATCGGGATCAACATGGCCACCTATGTGGGCTATATGACAGCCGGTGTGTGGGGTGCCATCGTGGCCACCTTGGGCGAGGTGCTACCCTCTCTGATATTGGTGTGCATCATTGCCAAATTTATGCAGCGCTTTAAGGACAATCGATTTGTGTTGGGCGCCATGTACGGCCTTCGCCCCGCCGCCACGGGGCTGATTGCTGCCGCCGGCTTGACGGTGGTGCTGATCGTTATCGTCAATACGGAGGCGCTGCTGAGCGGCGCGCTTAGCGAGGTCGTGGATCTGAAGGCGGTGCTCCTGGCGGCGCTGTTGCTGGTGCTTACCAATTTTGTCAAACCCACAAGAGACCTTCACCCGGCGTTGTTTATTGCATTTTCTGCGATAGTGGGGATCCTGTTCAATTTTGCCGGTTTGTAACGCTTAGAGAGAGGCGGAGGCGAGACCCATGGAGCTGATACTGTACAACGGAAATATCAAAACGATGGAGGAGGCGCAGCCGAGGGCCGAGGCGGTGGCGGTGTGCAACGGCGTCATTGCGGCGGTAGGAACAAATGAGGCGATCCTCTCCTTGAAAACGGCGGACACGGCGGTGGTGGATCTGGAGGGCAAAACGGTGCTTCCGGGATTTCACGACAGCCATATGCACCTTCTGAGCTTGGGATACGCGGAAGAAAAGCTGGAGCTGAGCGCCGTGCGGAGCCTGGACGAGCTGATCCGAGAGGGGCGGCGGTATGTGGAAAAGAACCCCTCCGTCCGCTGGATCCATGGCCGCGGGTGGAACAACGAGCTGTGGGAAGACAAAACGCTGCCCACGCGCTATGATTTAGACCGCATTTCCGCGGAGATCCCCATCGTTTTGGCAAGGGCCTGTAACCGAATGCTGGTGGCAAACAGCCGTGCGCTTGCGGTCGCGCGGATCACGCCTCAAACGCCTCAGCCTCCGCGGGGACACTTCGATACAGACGACAATGGAATGCCGCTGGGGTGCTTTTGGGATGAAGGGCGGGAGCTGATATGGAGGGCGACGCCTCCCATGCGCCCGGAGGATATGCGCCGGCTCATTCAGAAGGCCGGCTCTGGCCTTCTGCGCTACGGGATCACCAGCGTCCATTCGGACGACTTTGAGGCGGTCACGGAAAAGGACTTCGACGACCTGATGAGCGTCCTCGTGGACATAGACGAGAAGGGTGAACTCCCCGTGCGCCTTTTCGCACAATGCCGCTGGACGACACCCGCCATGGCTGAGCGCTTTCTGGATCGAGGTTACCGTTCCGGCTTCCGGAGGGATCGGTTCTGCGTGGAATCCCTGAAGCTGCTGGCCGACGGCGTGCTGGGAACGAGAAGCGCCCTGCTTTCCCGCCCCTATGAGGATATGCCGGAAACCTCCGGCCACGCGGAGCATTCTCAGGAGGAGCTAAACCGGCTGACGCTGCTGGCGCACCGGAGAAAAACGGCGGTGTCCATCCACGCCATCGGCGATCAGGGGCTGGATATGGCTCTGAACGCCATTGCCTACGCAAAGAAAATGTGTCCGGAAACCGCTGTCAGGCACGCCGTGATCCACTGTCAGATCACAAGACCCGACCAATTTGAGAGGATGCGGCTTTTGGGGGTAACGGCACATTTGCAGCCTATTTTCATCGACACGGATCAGCACATCGTCCCACTGCGCGTGGGTGAGGAGAGAGCGAAGACCAGCTATTGCTGGAGGACGATTGTAAACGAGGGGATTCCCTACGCCTTTGGCTCGGACAGCCCTGTGTGTACCAGCGAAGTAACAAAGGGCATTTACTGCGCGGTGACAAGAAGGGATTTGGCAGGCAACCCGCCGGACGGCTGGATGCCCGAGCAGAAATTGACCGTGCGGCAGGCCGTCCACGGATATACGCTGGGTGCGGCGTTTGCGGCCGGCGCGGAGGACCGGCTGGGCAGTATCACAGTGGGCAAGCAGGCGGATCTCGCCGTGCTGTCAGATGACATTTTCGCCGTCCCCCACGACGCGATCAAGGACCTCCGTGTGCGGATGACCGTGCTGGGCGGCAGGGTCGTGTACCGGGAGTGAGAACCCGTTGTTTCCCCCGCTCCCGCTTTCTCCGTCGCCGGACGGCGGAAAGCACGGATTCTCAAGGCTTTTTCTTCTGCCTTGGTGGGAGCGTATGCAACAACTTGTTGCATAAAGTGCAACGACATGCTGTTAGACAAAAAGTTTTTTTCAATTATACTAAGAGCATAACAAATCTGCACAAGTTTTCCTACAGGTGCGATGGAATGTTTATTGATTTTGTTGGAGAGAGGTACACCCTACGGAGAACGAACCGGAGGCAGCGGCGCTGCCGTGTGAACCATTAAGACATCTTTTCATTCAGGACTTGCGCTCCGAGAAGCGCGGGAAGCGCCTTTGGATAACGAATGATGCTGGGAGGTTTCATATTATGCGGGATTTTGTGGAAAAGAGAGTGGCAAAGGTATATACATATACGGGGCTGCGGATCCTGCTGCTTGCCTTGGGCGTTTGCTTTTTCCTGCCTGTTTTCATCTACTACCTGATCCACCGGAACAACAATGAGTTTCTCCAAAAGCTGGAGCAGGAGAAGCAGCGTGTTGACCGGCAGACGCTTCAGGATGAGGTGTACGCCCAGGTCAAGAACAAGCGCGAATTCTTCCACCGTGACCTCTCCAATATTGAGGCAGAGGTCGATAAGGAGGTCAACAAGCGCGTAACGGAGCAGGCTATGGCGAATATGCGCCAGTCCGACCCGGCGCTCAAGCAGAGCAGCTTTCTGCAAACCGTGACCGCCGCCTTGGATCGCCCCTGGGGTCTGGCCGCCTTTATTGTGGCGGGTTTTCCCGCGTTTCTCTTTATCCTCATTGTGGGCAATGCCTTTGCCCGCTATACCTTCCAGCGTGTAATGCTGATGGCCTTCGTGATCATTGGCGTCACCTTCCTGGTGTTTACCATCCTCTATATCTCCCCCATGGACGCAGCCTACAACATCCTTGGTCAACTGGCGCGTCCGGAGCAGATCGAGCAGTTTAACGAATCCTACGGTCTGAATCAATCCTACTGGGTGCAGATGTGGGAGGCGCTGAAGGGCATCGTGACCCTCAACCCCGGAAAGAGCTTCCTTGGCGGCGAGGATGTCATCAGCATGATTGTCAAGCGCTTGCCCATCACCATGGAAATGACCTTTGCCTCCCTTCTTTTGGCGGTGGCTATGGCGGTTCCCGCCGGCATCCTGTCGGCGCTCCGCCCCTACTCCGTTGCCGACTATGTGGTGATGATCATTACCCTGATCGGCTTGTCCATGCCGGCGTTCTGGATGGGGCTTCTCCTAATCCTGTACTGCTCCATCCAGTTGGGAATCCTCCCCGTTTCGTATAATCCGGGCAACTGGATGTCGCTGATCATGCCGGTGATCGTCTTGGGTACTGGTATGGCCGCCAATGTTGCGCGGACAACCCGATCGTCCCTGTTGGAGGTCTTAAGTCAGGACTACATCGTGACTGCGAAGGCAAAGGGTCTTGGCTATTGGAAGGTCATCCTGCGCCACGCTCTGGGAAATGCCATGATCCCCATCGTCACAGTCGTCGGACTCCAGTTCGGCTCCATGATGAGCGGCGCGACCGTGGTGGAAAAGGTGTTCAACATCAACGGACTCGGCTTCATGCTGGTGGAAAGACAGTTTATCCCGGACATTCCTGTCGTGCTGGCGGGCGTGGTGTATATTTCTTTGGCGGTGAGCTTGGTGAACCTGTTTGTGGATCTTCTCTACGCCTTCCTTGATCCCCGCATAAAAGCCAAGATCAAGGGATATTAAGTGTGAAAGAGGTGATTTGCGTGAAACGTTCCTTAATAGAAAAGAAAACCCGTTCCCGCCGCCTGAAAAGCTGCCCGGAGCTTACGATCCTGAATATCGGCTGGGGTGCCAGCCTGCTTATCGGTCTGCTGATCCTCAACGGGCTGCGCGGGAAAGAGAGCGCGGACGGAGGTCTTGGCCTCATCGCCTTCGCCACACTGTATTTTATCGCCGCGATCATCAACTTCATCATGGCCGTTCTCAGCCGGACAAGCGTCCTCAAGGGGGAGGGGATCCCCGCTGCTTGCAGAAAGCTCGGATATGTGGCGCTGCCCTTCGCACTGACCGGCAACATATTCTCCGCGATCAGCGGCTTTGCCGTCGCAAAAGAGAAGAAGAGCGTGGAGTACAATTTGGGCTACTATGCCCTGTTGAATAACCTGACGGCGTTTCTGGTTTCCGCACTGAACCTCTTTAAGGATGAGCTGGCGGATATGTTCTTCTTGGGCATGGGACTCTTGGGTCTTTCACTGGTGTTCTATGCCATCGCCCTGCTGACCGTGGAGAAGGCGCTGGAAAACGGCAGGTACGAAAGGCTCAAGCCGCTGGCGATCATCCTGATGGTTTTCGGCCTGACAGGGAATCTGTTCTCATTCCTGCTGGGTCTTGTCATCGTCACCAAGATCCGTCACCGCAACGACCAGCGCACGGTGGAGTGGATCGACATGATTCGCCGGATATTCCGGAACTATATGGCCGTGATGGGTTTCTTCGTGATCTCACTCCTGCTGACGCTGGCCGTATGCAGCTATCTGACCTTTAACTATCAATACGCCATCAGCAACGATTACAGCAACCTGCTGCAGGTGCCCTCCCTGAAGTACCCCTTTGGCACGGATAACGTGGGGCTGTGCGTGTTTACGCGAATCGTTTTCGGCACGCGCATCTCCCTTATCATCGGCATTGCCGCAACGGCGGTGCCCGTGGTGATCGGCGGCCTGTTGGGCGCGGCGGCGGGGTATTACAGCGAGCGGCTGGACAACGGCATCATGCGCGTGCTGGACATTTTGTATGCCGTTCCCTCCACGCTCCTGACCATTGCCATCGTGGCCGCCTTTGGCGCGAACACCCTGAATCTGATTATCGCCCTGAGCATCAGCAACATCCCAATCTACGCCCGCACCATGCGTGCGCAGGTCATGACCATCACCAATTCGGAATTCGTGGAAGCCAGCCGCGCCTGCGGACGGCGGGAACACGAGATTCTTTTAAAGCACGTGATACCAAACTCCGTGGCGCAGGTCATCGTGAGAGCCTCCATCAGCATTGGCATCGCCGTGCTGTCCACCAGCAGTCTGAGCTATCTGGGTCTTGGCGTGGAGCCGCACATTCCCGAGTGGGGCAACATCCTGAAGGTCGGAAGCCCGTATTTGGAAACCAATCCGTATTTGGCGATTTATCCCGGCTTGTTCATTGTCATCCTTGTTATGGCGTTTAACTTCTTGGGAGATGGCCTGCTGGATTCCCTAGACCCCAAGTTGAAGTAAGGAGGATCACATGGAAAAGCAAAAGGTTCTTGAGATCAAGGATTTGGAGGTCCGCTTCCTTACGGAGGAGGATACGGTGTGCGCCGTGAACGGCATAGATCTTTCCATCAATCAGGGGGAGAGCCTGGGGCTTGTGGGCGAGACCGGCGCGGGAAAGACGACCACCTGCCTTGCCATTATGCAGCTGATCCCCGACCCGCCCGGATTGATCACAAAGGGTGAGATCACGTTTTGCGGCGAGAATATGCTGCAAAACACAGAGAAGAAAAATGCCGAGATCCGAGGGAAGGGCATTTCTATGATCTTTCAGGATCCCATGACGGCGCTGAACCCCGTGATGACGGTGGGCGAGCAGCTGATGGAGGTCGTCCGCACCCATGAAAAGCTGAGCAAGGCGCAGGCAAAGGAAAAGGTGATACGGGCCCTTGAGATCGTCGGCGTTAAGAGCGACCGCTTCAACGATTATCCGCACCAGTTCAGCGGCGGCATGAAGCAGCGCGTGGTGATCACGATGGCGCTGCTATGCAACCCGGTCCTCCTGATCGCGGACGAACCCACCACAGCTCTGGATGTTACCATTCAGGCACAGGTTCTGGAGCTTATCAAGAATTTGCAGGAGAAGACGAACACTGCCATGCTTTTGGTGACCCACGACTTGGGCGTGGTCGCGGAAACGTGTGACAAGGTAGCCATCATGTATGCCGGCGAGATTGTGGAGTATGGCACGGTGGAGGAGGTCTTCCGTAACGCGCTGCACCCATACACGAAGGGTCTGTTTGAATCCATCCCCAAGATGACGGGCGACAGCAAAAAGCTGATCCCCATTGAGGGGATGCCGCCCAACCCGGCCGATTTGCCAAGGGGCTGCTGCTTCCATCCCCGGTGCAGATACTGCACGGACAAATGCAAAATAGAAAAGCCTGTGCTTAGGGGAGAAGGGCATCTGCACAGATGCCATAACGTTTGAGCGGTGGAGGGATCTTTCATATGAGTGCTTTATTGGAAGTGCGCAACTTAAGCAAGTATTTCAAGGTCGCCGCAGGAGAATTGCACGCCGTTGAAAATGTTTCTTTCTCTATTGAAGCCGGAAAGACGCTTGGGATCGTCGGAGAGTCCGGATGTGGGAAATCGACACTGGGCCGCGTCATCCTGCGGCTGAACGAGCCGACCGCTGGCCACATCCTGTTTCGCCAGATGGACATCACGTCCTTCAACAAGAGCGAGATCCGACAGATGCGGCGCCATATGCAGATGATCTTTCAGGACCCGTATGCCAGCCTGGATCCGCGTCTGACCATTTCGGAGAGCATCGAGGAGCCTCTGCTGGTCTTTGAGCCGGATATGGACGCTGCGGCCCGGCGGGCGCGGGTAGAGGAGCTCATGAACCTGGTGGGACTCTCCCGCCGAAATTTCAACGCATACCCTCACGAATTTGACGGCGGCCGCCGTCAGCGCGTCGTCATCGCGCGGACGCTGGCCGTGAACCCACAGTTCATCGTCTGTGACGAGCCTGTGTCTGCCCTTGACGTCAGCGTGCAGGCGCAGATATTGAACCTGATGATCGAGCTTCAGCAGAGCCTAAAGCTCACCTACATTTTCATCTCTCACGATTTGAGCGTCGTCCGCCATATCTCGGATCATGTGGGCGTAATGTACCTTGGCGAGCTTGTGGAATACGCGGACAGGAACACAATCTTCGACTCGCCGCTGCACCCGTATACGCAGGCGCTTTTGAGCGCGATCCCATCCGTTGATCTGGACAACAGACGGCAGAGGGTAACGCTGAAGGGGGAGATCACTTCCCCCATCAACCCGGCGCCCGGATGCCGCTTTGCGCCCAGATGTCCCTACGCGGAGAAGCGTTGCTTCGAAGCTTCCCCTCCGCGATACGAGGTGGAGTCCGGCCACATGGTGGCCTGCTTTAGGATGGAAAACGGACATTGCTGATGTGACCCCGCGCACAGACAAAGGCTATTAAGGGAAAATCCCTTTGGCAAATATTAAACATGGGAGGAACCGATAATGAAGAAAACAGTTTCCCTCGTTTTGGCTTTCGTACTCTTGGCCACACTGCTGGCCGGATGCGGAACCAAGACTCCCGACAGCTCCGCAGATGAAAAACCCAAGGTTGTGATTCTCGCCAACGCAGGCTGGGGTGACGATGCTTACGCCAACGTCATCCGCGACCAACTGGAAAAGGCAGGCTTCGCTCCCAGCATCAGCCTGCAGCCCGACTATGCAAGCTGGCGCTCTCAGGTGGATGCAGGTAACTTCGATTTGGCCATCACCTATTGGGTGACCACCAACGGTTCGCCCGACTACGCGGTGCGCGGCGTCTTCAGATCCGACGGCGACTTCAACCTGTATGGCATCAACGACCCCAAGCTGGATGAGTACATCGATACCGCTGCCAAGCAGACCCCAGCGGAGTATATGCAGACGTATTCCGATTTAGAGGACTACATGGTCAGCGAGATGGCCTATGTGCTGCCCATCTATGTGTCCATGCGCACGGAAACCTTCAACACGGATGTCCTCAACGCGGACACCGTCCGCATGCCCAAGTCCCGTGCTCTGGTCTGGGAGGAGCTCCGCTTCAAGAATCCGGACGACAACGCCACCAGAACGTATGTGACCAGCCAGCTCTACTCTGACCTGCTCCCGCTGGATCCCATCCGCTCCGACGACAGTTCCACCTTCCTAGGCATCACCAATGGCTATATTCGTCTGCTCAATTTAGCGGATGACGACACTCTGACCACCAAGAGTTCTCTGACCCGCGGTTACACGCTGGCGGAAAACGGCACGGACTTCTACTTCCTGCTGAGAGATGACGTCCACTTCTGCAAGGTGGAAAATATGCACGCTGTGGACACCGGTGAGATTGTCAGCGCCGAGGATGTGGTGTACTCCGTCGAGAGAATGATGGATAAGAACGCCGCCCCCGATAACGTGAACTACGGCAACTTTGAAACCGTAGACAGCGTGGCGGCCATTACCGATCTGGAGTCCCTGAAGGGGATCCAGACCAAGGATGGCGGCAGCGTCTACGATGAGCTCCAGAAGTCCGCTCCCTCCGACATCACCGCCCTGACCGACAAGGCCACCGACGTGAACAACGCCTCCGGCACCTATCAGGTGATCCGCCTGTCCACGAAGTATGTGTTCCCGCAGGCGCTGAACGCCTTTGCCCACAACGCTGGCGGCATCGTGAGCAAGAAGCAGATCGAAGCGGTGAACAAGAAATTCCTCACCGATCCCGCCAGCTATGATGTAAAGACGGATATGCTCTACGGCGATCAGATGTGGTATACCGAGGGTGCCGCCTATGACAACAATATGGTCTGCAGCGGCCCCTATATCCCCATCAAGCGCACGGACTACGGCATGACCTTCGAGGCCAACCCCTACTACATGCCCACCGAGGATAAGTACACCCCCAAGATCAAGACCATTGAGGTGAAGTTCATCAGCGACATGGAGAACGCCTTTGCAGCTCTGCGCGCCGGTGAGATCCACGCCCTCTACTGTATGCCCGCCGAGAAGATCGCCCTTGCGAATAAGGAAGCCAACCTTATGACCAAGGAGGTGGCCAGCAACGCATACAACTATTGCGCCTTTAACTTCAAGGGCATCTTCAGCGATGTCAACCTGAGAAAGGCAGCCCAGTTCGCCGTCAATCAGGAGCAGATCAGCGCCGTGTTTGACAACCGCCTGATCCCCACATACAGCCCGCTGACGCCCGTTTTGGGTACCGGCAAGACGATTGTGGCGGACGCTGAGAAGTCTGCCGCTTACCTGAACGCGTGGCGCGAGGCCCGGCAGTGACCTGAGCGGCGCGGCAAGAACCCCTCTTGAGAAAACCCCTCCCACGCAGCGGTGCGCAAACGCCGCAAGCTTGAGCTTCACCCAGTTTGTGATCTGAGCCAAGCCTCTGTATTGTGTATAACGCATCGCGTGTTTTTCCTTAGTGTCTGCGAAGACCCGTTCAATGCTTTCTTTGCCTCTCTTGTAAAGCTCCCTGTATGCAGGCGCACCTGCAAAATGCCGGAAACCGCCGTGGTTTCCGGCATTTTTTCTTTCTTATTGCCCAAAGCAGGTCACATTGACAATTCGACAAAGTGTGATATAATCAGTCCGTCTGAAAAAATATAAAGTTGTAGCACAGAGGTGTCTGCTCAAAAGCAGATGAAAAGGGAATCCGGTGCGAATCCGGAACGATGCAGTCACTGTGTACGGGAGCGGCCTGCGAACCACTGGGAAACCGGGAAGGGCAGCGCCGTAATGAACGAAGTCAGGAGACCTGCCTCTGTGTGGAATCTCAAACCTGCTGCCAACAGGTTGGTTTTCCTACGAACTTATGATCCGCTGCGGGTCACCGCGCGGATGTATATGTAGTAAGAAGCACCGAGGGCGGCTGTGTGAGACACAGCCGCTTTTATATTTCTTTCAGAACAAATAATTTGGAAAGAGGTAGATCCCCCATGAAGAAAGCACTTGCCTTTCTGATGGCGGCTGTGATGCTGATGAGCATGCTGACCGCCTGCGGCAACAAGGACAATGCTGCCGACGACAATGACGCTGACAACAACGATGTGAACACCGAGGAGACCGACAAGGCCGCCGCCGATAAGGTCGCCGCCCTGATCGACGCCATCTATGTGCAGGAGCGCACCGAGGAGACCGACGCCCAGTGCGAGGCCGCCAAGGCCGCTTGGGATGCCCTGACCGACGCCCAGAAGGCGCTGGTAGAGGGTGAGGAGGCCAGCCCCGATTACTTCGGTCTGGACACCGGCGACGCCTCCAAGGACGATCCCCGCAACCAGGACGAGATCGGCGAGAAGGAGCTGCTGGTGGTGTCCTTCGGCACCTCCTTCAATGACAGCCGCGTAGCCGACATCAAGAGCATCGAGGATGCCCTGCAGGAGGCCAACCCCGACTGGTCCGTGCGCCGCGCCTTCACCGCGCAGATCATCATCAACCACATCCAGGCTCGTGACGGCGAGAAGATCGACAACATGGAGCAGGCCCTGGAGCGCGCTGTCGCCAACGGTGTGAAGCAGCTGGTCGTCCAGCCCACTCACCTGATGCACGGCGCTGAGTACGACGAGATGTGCGCCGCCATCGACAAGGTTCGCGACCAGTTTGACTCCGTTGAGATCGCCGAGCCCATGCTGGGCGAGGTGGGCAACGATGCCACCGTCATCAACGCCGACAAGGAAGCCGTCGCCAAGGCCGTCGTGGCTGCTGCCCTCGAGGAGAGCGGCTATGAGTCCACCGCTGCCGCCAAGGATGCCGGTGTTGCCTATGTGCTGATGGGCCACGGTACGGCTCATGTGGCCAAGGTCACCTACAGCCAGATGGCTACCCAGATGGCCAAGCTGGGCTATGAGAACGTGTTCGTCGGCACCGTGGAGGGTGAGCCCGAGGAGACCTCCTGCGAGGCCGTGATCGAGGCCGTCAAGAACGCCGGCTACACCACCGTGGTGCTGCGTCCCCTGATGGTCGTGGCTGGCGACCACGCCAACAACGACATGGCCGGTGCAGACGATGATTCCTGGAAGACCATGTTCGAGGCCGCCGGCTTCACCGTGAACTGCCAGATCTCCGGTCTGGGCCGTATCGCGGACGTGCAGGCTCTCTATGTGGCCCACACCAAGGCTGCCATTGACGCCATCGCGTAACAAGGACTGAACGGGCTCCGGGGCGGTACACCATCGCCTCGGAGCTTTTTTCAAAGCAAGGAGGACTTTACCATGAAGAAAATTCTTTCGTTTCTGCTGGCCGCTCTGATGATGACGGCGCTGCTGGTTGGCTGCGGACAGCAGCAGACCGACGCTCCCGACAGCGACAAGCCCGACCAGCCCGCACTGGCGGACGGCGTGTACACCGCCGACTTCAACACCGACAGCAGTATGTTCCACGCCAACGAGACCTGCGACGGCAAGGGTGTGCTGACCGTGAAGGACGGCCAGATGACCATCCACGTCAGCCTCGCCTCCACCAGCATCGTCAACCTGTTCCCCGGTCTGAAGGAGGACGCCCAGAAGGACGGCGCCGTGCTGCTGCAGCCCACCAAGGACACTGTCACCTATCCCGATGGCCTGACCGAAACGGTCAACGGCTTTGATATCCCTGTTCCCGCGCTGGACGAGGAGTTCGACGTGGCCCTCATCGGCAAGAAGGGCGTGTGGTATGACCACAAGGTCTCCGTCTCCAACCCCGTACTGAAGGAGGAGAACGACGACGCTGCCGCCATTACGCTGGCGGACGGCACCTACACCATCGAGGTGGGCTTCGAGGGCGGCTCCGGCAAGTCCCACGTGCTGACCCCCTGCACCCTGAAGGTGGAGAACGGCGCTGCCACTGCCACCATCGTGTGGAGCAGCCAGAAGTACGACTATATGCTGGTGGACGGCCAGCGCTATGACGTTCTCACCACCGAGGGCGGCTCCACCTTCGAGATCCCCGTCCGGGCGCTGGATACCCCGCTGACGGTGATCGGCGATACCACCGCCATGAGCACCCCCCACGAGATCGAGTACACTCTGACCTTTGATTCCTCCACCGCCGTGGAGGCCGCCCAGTGAGGCGTTTTCTCGCCGGGCTGCTGGCGGCGCTGATGGTCTTGTCCCTCTGCGCCTGCGGCACGACTGACGCCCCCGCCAAAGCAGACGGGCAAACCGCCGCCGTGTCGTGGGACGAGCTGGTCTTTGACCGCACCATGCCCCTGCGCTACGCCCAGCAGTTCACCGTGGAGTACGCCGGTGAGAGCTACAAGCGCATCACCATCCACGACGACCGGGTGTACCTGCTGGTGGCGGAGGGCGCGGCGGTACCGGATGGTGTGCCGGAGAAGGTCACCGTTTTGCAGCAGCCGCTGGATCAGATCTATCTGGTAGCGGCTGCCGCCATGGACTACTTTGACAAGCTGGATGCCGTTGGTTGCATCACCCTCAGCGGCAAAAAGCAGGCGGACTGGTACATCCAAAGCGCCAAGGACGCCATGGACAGCGGCGCGATGACCTACGCCGGCAAGTATTCTGAGCCGGATTATGAGCTGATTTTGTCCAACGGCTGCGATCTGGCGGTGGAGAACACCATGATCTACCACTCCCCGGCGGTGCTGGAGCAGCTGGAGCGGCTGGGTATTCCCGTGCTGGTGGAGACCTCCAGCTATGAGACCCTGCCCATGGGGCGGATGGAGTGGATCAAGCTGTACGCGGCGCTGCTGGACAAGGAGGACGAGGCCGAGGCGCTGTTCAACGCAAAGATGGACAGCGTGGCGGATGTGCTGGAGCAGCAGCCCACCGGCAAGACCGTGGCGTTCTTCTACATCACCAGCAGCGGTGCGGTGAATGTCCGCAAGTCCACGGACTATGTGGCGAAGTGTGTCGCCATCGCCGGCGGCGACTATGTCTCCTTCGACGAGTCGGCGGAGGACAACGCACAGTCCACCATCAATATTCAGATGGAATCCTTCTACCACGGGGCGGTGGACGCCGACGTGCTGATCTACAACAGCATCATCGACGGTGAGCTGCACACGCTGGACGAATTGGTGGCACTGGACCCGCTTCTGGCCGACTTCAAGGCTGTCAAGAGCGGCAACGTGTGGTGCCTGACCAAAAACTTCTATCAGGAGTCGCTGGAGCTGAGCGACCTCATTCTGGACGTCAACCATGCGTTGAACGACGCGCCGGACACGGCGTTTCACTTCCTGACACGGATGAAGTGAGCATTTTTTACATCATTACATTATAAGGAGGAGCGGCATGAAGAACACCCGAACACTTCGCATCTGGGGAGGCTTTTGGCTGCTCCTCCTGCTTTTGTTTGTATTTATACTCTGGAACATATTCGCGGGAAGCGTCTCTCTTTCCGCGTCTGAGATATGGCGGATACTGCTGGGCGGCGATGTGGGCTTTACACAGAGCCAGATCATCGTAAAGATCCGGCTGCCCCGGCTTCTGTCGGCGCTGATCCTGGGCGGGGCGCTGTCCCTGTCCGGCTATCTGCTGCAAACCTTTTTCCACAACCCCATCGCCGGCCCCTTCGTGCTGGGTATCTCCTCCGGCGCGAAGATGACGGTGTGCGTGGCCATGCTGGCGCTGCTGAGCCGGGGCAAGACCACCTCCTCCGCCATTCTCATTGCGGCGGCGTTCGTGGGTGCCATGGTGTCCATGGGCTTCGTGCTGCTGATCTCCCAGCGGGTCAAGCGCATGAGCCTGCTGGTGGTCTGCGGCGTGATGATCGGCTACATCTGCTCGGCGCTGACGGATTTTCTCGTGACCTTTGCCGACGATTCCAGCATCGTGAACCTGCACAACTGGTCGCTGGGCTCCTTCTCCGGTATGAGCTGGGAGAATGTAAAGACCATGGCCGCTGTCTGTGGCGTCACGCTGCTGCTGACCTTTCTGCTGTCCAAGCCCATCCGGGCGTACCAGCTGGGCGAGGTCTACGCCCAGAACATGGGCGTGCCGCTGCGGGCGTTCCGGACGGCGCTGATCCTGCTGTCCAGCGTGCTGTCCGCCTGCGTCACGGCCTTTGCCGGCCCTATCTCCTTTGTGGGCATCGCCGTGCCGCACCTGATGAAATCCCTCTTTAAGTCGGCGGAGCCGCTCGTCATGATCCCGGCGTGCTTTCTGGGCGGCGGCGTGTTCTGCCTGTTCTGCGACCTCATCGCCCGCACCGCCTTCGCCCCCACGGAGGTGAGCATCAGCTCCGTCACGGCGGTGTTCGGCGCACCTATCGTCATCTACATGATGATCCACAGAAAGGCAGCGTGAGTATGGCAGCATATCTGGAAACAAAAGACCTGTCCGTGGGCTACCACGGCAAGCCGCTGATCGAGGATGTCGCCCTCCATGTGCAGCGGGGCAAGATCGTGACGCTCATCGGCCCCAACGGGTCGGGAAAATCCACCATATTGAAAACCATTATCGGCCAGCTCTCCAAGGTGTCCGGCACGGTGTTTCTGGACGGCAAGGCCATGGAGGCGCGCAGCCGCAACGAGATCGCCCGGCGCATGGCCATTTTGATGACGGCCCGCATGGAGCCGGAGCTGATGACCTGCCGGGACGTGGTGAGCAGCGGCCGCTATCCCTACACCGGGCGGCTGGGCATTTTGCAGCCGGAGGATCAGGCCATCGTGGAGCGCTCCTTGGAGCAGGTAGGCGGCATGGAGTTTGCTGACCGCCCCTTCTCCGCCATCAGCGATGGGCAGCGCCAGCGCATCCTCTTGGCGCGGGCGCTGTGTCAGGAGCCGGAGATCATCGTGCTGGACGAGCCCACCAGCTTTCTGGATATCCGCTACAAGCTGGAGCTTTTGACGGTACTCAAGCGCATGGTACGGGAAAACGATCTGGCGGTACTGCTGTCGCTCCACGAGCTGGAGCTGGCGGAGCGCATCTCCGACACCGTGGTGTGCGTGGCAGGCGACCGGATCGACCGCATCGGCCCGCCGGAGGAGATCTTTACGCGGGCGTATATCGCAAAGCTGTACCAGATGGAGCATGGGAAGTATGACCCCTGCTTCGACAGTCTGGAATTTGTGCCGTAAGGAGCAGCGACATGGAAAAACAGGGTGTTTTTTACGCCGTCAGCGTGGGCCCCGGCGACCCGGAGCTGCTGACCCGGCAGGCGTGCCGGGTGCTGGAGGCGTGTGACATTATCGCGGCTCCCCGGATGAAGTCCGGACGGATGCTGGCGCTGGACATCGCCGCCGGGGCGGTGGATATGCAGGGCAAGACCATCTTGCCGCTGGACTTCACCATGGCGCGTGACGCGGCGGTACGGGAGGACAGCTACCGCACGGCGGCAGCCGCTATCAAAGCCGAACTGGCGGCGGGGCGGGACGTGGCCATGGTGAATCTGGGCGACGTGTCCGTGTACGCCACGGCCTACTATATTCTGGAGCGCATCCGCGCTGACGGGTTTGGGACGGTGATGTGTCCCGGCGTCACCAGCTTCTGCGCCGTGGCGGCGCGGCTGGGGCGCAGCCTCACCCGCATGGAGGAGCCTCTCCACATCCTGCCGGGCAGCGCCGAGCTGGACAGCGCGCTGGCGCTGCCGGGAACGAAGGTCATCATGAAGTCCGGCAAGGCCATCCACGAGACGGCGGCGGCGCTGGAGCGCCGCGGTATGGCGGCAAACGCCGGTATGGTGGCGGACTGCGGGCTGGAGACAGAGCAGGTCTGCACCGATCTGCGGCACTTGCCGGAGGAGATCAGCTATTTTGCCACCATCGTGGCGGATTGAGAGGGCGCTATGGAGCAAAAAGTCCCCCGGCTGGTGCTGGCCGGTACCAACAGCGGCTGCGGCAAGACCACCGTCACCTGCGCCGTTTTGCAGGCGCTGGTATTGCGGGGTCTGCGGGTAGGCGCGGCGAAATGCGGTCCGGATTACATCGACCCCATGTTCCACAGCCGGGTCATCGGCGCGAAAAGCTCTAACCTCGACCCGTTCTTTTTTGACCGCGACACCATGCGCTATCTGCTGGCGCACAATGGCGAGGGCTGCGACGTTACGGTGATTGAGGGTGTCATGGGCTACTATGACGGTCTGGGCCTCACCTCCACCCGAGCCAGCACTTATGAGGCGGCGCGGGAGACCGAAAGCCCCGTGGTGCTGGTGGTCAACGCCCGGGGCGCGGCGCTGTCGGTTCTGGCGGCGGCGGAGGGCTTTCTCCGCTTCGCGCCGGACAGCGGCATCCGGGGCGTCATCCTCAACGGGTGCAGCGCCATGAGCTACGGCCCGCTGGCGCGGGAGCTGGAAAATCGTCTGGGCGTCCGCGCCTGCGGCTACCTGCCCCGTCTGCCGGAGTGCGCGCTGGAGAGCCGCCATCTGGGGCTCATCACCGCGGACGAGGTAGCCGACCTGCAAGAGAAGCTGCGCAAGCTGGCGGCCGAGGCGGAAAAGACGCTGGACATAGCCGCTCTGCTGGAAATCGCGGCTGCCGCGCCGCCCCTTCGCTTTACGCCGCCGGTGCTGCCGGAGGCGGGCGCGCCGGTGCGTATCGGCGTGGCGCGGGACCGGGCGTTCTGCTTTTACTATGAGGACAGCCTCGACCTGCTGCGGCAGCTGGGTGCGGAGCTGATACCCTTCAGCCCGCTGGCGGATGAGCGGCTTCCCGACGGCGTACAGGGTCTGTACTTGGGCGGCGGCTACCCGGAGCTGTACGCGGCGCAGTTGGAAGAAAACCGTACCCTGCGCGGGCAGCTTCGGGAGGCCGTACACGCGGGGATGCCCTGTATCGCCGAGTGCGGCGGCTTTATGTACCTGACGCAGACCATCGCGGGCCACGCCATGGTAGGCGCGCTGCCCGGTGACTGCTTTGACACAGGGAAGCTGACCCGGTTCGGCTACATCACCGCCACGGCGCAGGGGGACAGCCTCCTCTGCCGCGCCGGAGAGCAGGTACCTATGCATGAATTTCACCACTGGGACACCCCCCAGCCCGGCGGCGCTTTTCTGGCGGAAAAGCCCTCCGGCAAGCAGTGGCGCTGTGCGTATGCCACGGACACGCTGTACGCGGGTTTCCCTCACTTCCATTTTTACGCCAAGCCTGCCATGGCACAGCGCTTTTTGGCAGCTTGCAGAAAGGAGACGCTATGATGGAGCAGATGAAGCCTATGGATATCGAGAAGCGCAGCTTCGCCATCATCACCGAGCTGCTGGGTGACCGGCGGCTGGACCCGGAGAATGAGCTGGTCATCAAGCGGGTCATCCACACCACGGCGGACTTTGACTATGTGGACAATCTGGCCTTTTCCGACCACGCGGTGGAAAAGGGCATCGCCGCCCTGCGGGCGGGCTGTGACATCGTCACCGACACCCAGATGGCCAAGGCCGGGATCAACAAGTCCATCCTCGCCTCGCTGGGCGGGGAGGTACACTGCTTCATGTCGGACGCGGACGTGGCGGCGGAGGCCAAGGAGCGGGGCGTGACCCGTGCCTTCGTATCCATGGAGCGGGCGGCGGCGCTGGAAAAGCCCTGCATTTTCGCCATCGGCAACGCCCCCACGGCGCTTTTCTCGCTGGAGGCGCTGATGGAGGCCGGCAAGCTCCACCCCGCCCTCATCATCGGCGTGCCGGTGGGCTTTGTGAACGTGGTGGAGAGCAAGGAGCGCATCATCGAGGCCGCTGCCGCGCCCTACATCGTGGCACGGGGCCGCAAGGGCGGCAGCAATGTGGCGGCGGCTATCTGCAACGCCATGCTCTACCAGATCAGGCGGTAGACCACCATGAAGGAATTTGTGATGCGGGACGGGAAAAAGCTCCGTCTGGGCTACACCACCGGCTCCTGCGCCGCGGCGGCCGCCAAGGCCGCCGCGTGGATGCTGTTGAGCGGCAGTAAGAAGGAGACCATCCGTCTGCTGACGCCCAAGGGCATAGAGCTGACGCTGGCGGTGGAGGACATCCACAGCTCCCCGGACTGTGTGCGCTGCGCCATTCGGAAGGACAGCGGCGACGACCCGGATATCACCCGCGACACCCTCGTTTACGCCGAGGTGCGAAAAACGGAGGACGCGGGCATTGTCATCGACGGCGGACAGGGTGTGGGCCGTGTGACCAAGCCTGGGCTTGACCAGCCGGTGGGCGCGGCGGCCATCAACTCCGTTCCCCGCCGGATGATCCGGGAGAATGTGGAGGAGGTCTGCGGCCTGCTGGGCTACACTGACGGCCTGCGGGTGGTGATCTCCGTCCCGGAGGGGGAGGCGCTGGCAAAGAAGACCTTCAATCCCCGGCTGGGCATCGAGGGCGGCATCTCCATCTTAGGCACCACGGGGATCGTGGAGCCGATGAGTGAGCAGGCGCTGGTGGACACCATTCATGTGGAACTGCGGCAGCGGCGGGAGAGCGGCGCGGACTATGTGCTGCTGGCCCCCGGCAACTACGGCGCGGACTATATCAAGAACGCCATGGGCATCGACCCCGCCACGGCGGTGATGACCTCCAACTTCATCGGCGATGCGCTGGAGATGTGCCGGGAGCTGGGCTTTCACGGGGCGCTGCTCATCGGTCACATCGGCAAGCTGGTGAAGCTGGCGGGCGGTATGTGGAACACCCACTCCCGCTACGGCGACTGCCGCACGGACATTCTGACAGCCTGTGCCGCCGCGGAGGGTCTGGACGCGGCGGCAGCGGAGGCGCTGCTCCACTGCGCCACCTGCGACGACGCCCTGCGGATCCTGCAGGAGCAAGGGCTTTATGAGGCGGTGCTGCACCGTCTGGCGGGGCGCATCGACGCGATGCTGCCCTATAAATGCGGCGATATGGAGGCAGGCGCCATCCTGTTCTCCAAGGAATACGGCTATCTCTGTGAGACAAAGGACGCAGCGGCACTGCTGCGCCGGATAAAGGAGGACTGACAATGGTACATTTTGTGGGAGCGGGCAGCGGCGCTGCCGACCTTATTACCGTCCGGGGCGCCAAGCTGCTGGGCGAGGCCGACGTGGTGATCTACGCAGGGTCTTTGGTAAATCCCGCGGTGCTGGACTATACCAAAGCGGGCTGTGAGATCCACGACAGCGCCAAGCTGACGCTGGAGGAGGTCATCGCCCTCATTGAAAAGGCGGAGGCCGCCGGCAAGACCACGGTGCGCCTGCACACAGGGGATTCCAGCATTTACGGCGCGGTGCGGGAGCAGTTCGACGAGCTGGAAAAACGCGGCATCGCCTACGACGTCTGTCCCGGCGTCAGCGCCTTCTGCGGCGCGGCGGCGGCTCTGCGGGCGGAGTACACCCTGCCCGATGTGAGCCAGACCGTCATCATCACCCGCGCTCCCGGCCGCACGCCGGTGCCGGAGCGGGAGTCCATTCGCTCACTGGCCGCCCATCAGGCCACCATGGTGCTGTTTCTCAGCACCTCGCTGACGGAGCATTTGCAAGCCGAGCTGCTGGCAGGGGGCTATGCCGCCGAGACGCCGGTGGCGGTGGTGTATAAGGCCACCTGGCCGGAGGAGAAGATCTTCCGCTGCACGGTAGGCACGCTCCACGAGACGGTGACGGGCAACGGTCTGACCAAGACCTCGCTGATCGTGGTGGGCAACTGTCTGGGCGACAGCTATCTCCGCTCCCTGCTGTACCACCCCGATTTTACAACGGAGTTCCGCAAGGGGGCGCAATGAGAGCCGCCCTGTTTGCCTTCAGCCGGGGCGGCTGCGCCACGGCGCGGCGGGTGATGGCAGCGCTCCCGGAGGCAGCGTTCGTGTGCTACACCATGGAGCGGTTTGAGGAGCCGGCGTTCCTGCCGCTGGACAAGGCGGTATACGGCGCGTGCTTTTCCGCCATGGACGCATTGATCTTCGTAGGGGCCTGCGGCATCGCCGTGCGGGAGATCGCCCCCTATGTGCAGAGCAAAAAAACCGACCCGGCGGTGCTGTGCATCGACGAGGCGGGGCGGTTTGTGATCCCCCTGCTCTCCGGCCACATCGGCGGCGCCAACGCGCTGGCGGCGGCGCTGGCGGAGAAGCTGGACGCCACGGCGGTGGTCACCACCGCCACCGACGTCCGCGGGAAATTCGCCGTGGACGCATGGGCTGCCCGGCACGGCTGCGCCATCTCCGACATGGGGCTTGCCAAGGCGGTGTCGGCGGCGATACTGGAGGGGGATATCCCCCTTTGCAGCCAGTTTCCCCTGCCCTCCCCCCTGCCGGAGGGTACGTTTGCCGGGGAGAATGGCCCGCTGGGCATTTTCATCGGCTGGCGCGCCAGAACGCCTTTTGCCCGCACCCTGCGGCTGATCCCCCGGGTGCTGCGGGTAGGCGTAGGCTGCCGCCGTGGCACCGCCGCCGACGCGGTGGAAAACGCGGTACAGGCGGTGTTTGCGGAGAACGTCCTGGACACGGCGGCCGTTCGCGGTGTCTACTCCATCGACCTGAAGCAGGACGAGGCGGGACTGCTGGCCGCCTGTGAGAGAAACAACTGGCCGGTGCATTTTTACACGGCGCAGCAGCTGCGGGATGTGGCGGGTGACTTCACCCCCTCCGACTTTGTCCGCTCCGTCACCGGCGTGGACAATGTCTGCGAGCGGGCGGCGCTGCTGGGTGCCGAAAAACTGATCGTACAAAAAACAGCGCGGGACGGCGTGACCGTCGCCGTTGCGGCGGAGCATTGGGAGGTGCGCTTTGGGTAAGGTAATCGTAGTGGGCATCGGCCCCGGCGGATATGAGGATATGACCATCCGGGCGGATGAGGCTCTGCGGGCGTGCGACGCCATTGTGGGGTACCCCGTCTATGTGGATCTGGTGCGGGATCGCTATCCCGGCAAGGAGCTTCACTCCACCCCCATGACGCGGGAGACAGAGCGCTGCCAGCTGGTGCTGGAGCTGGCGCGCAGCGGCAAGACCGCCGCCATGGTCTGCTCCGGCGACAGCGGCATCTACGGCATGGCCGCGCTGGTCTATGAGCTGCGGGGCCAGTCGCAGGAGCCTGAGATCCAGGTGGTGCCGGGGCTGACGGCGGCGTGCAGCGGCGGGGCGGTGCTGGGTGCGCCGCTGACCCACGACTTCGCGGTCATCAGCCTCAGCGACCGTCTGACACCGTGGGAGACCATCGAAAAGCGCTTGGACTGTGCGGCGGCGGCGGATCTGACCATCGCCCTGTATAACCCGGCCAGCCACGGCAGACCGGATCATGTAAAGCGCGCCTGCGACATTCTGCTGCGCCGTCTGCCAGAGGACAGACTCTGCGGCATCGTCCGCAACATCGGCCGCGATGGGCAGAGCCGCCGCATCCTGACGCTATCAGAGCTGCGGGAGGCGGAGGTGGATATGTTCTGCACCGTGTTTATCGGCAACAGCGCGGCAAAGACGGTGGCAGGACAGCTCATCACCCCCAGAGGATACCGAAATGTGTAATATCTGCGTGTTTGCCGGCACCACCGAGGGGCGGGAGCTGGCGGAATTTCTCGCCGGACAGCCGGTACAGGCCACGGTGTGCGTGGCCACGGAGTACGGCGAGACGCTGCTGCCGGAGGCGGAAAATGTCACGGTCCTGGCGGGGCGTATCCCGGTGGAGGACATCATCCGGATGCTGCAAGAGACCCGGTTCGATCTGGTGATCGATGCCACCCACCCCTACGCCGCCTCCATCACCGAGAGCATCTCCACGGCCTGCCGGGAGACGGAGACGGAATATCTGCGTCTGCTGCGGCAATCCTCCCAGCAGACGGAGGACGTGGTCTGCGTGGAAAACGCGGCGGCTGCCGCCGCGTTTCTGGCGCGCACGCAGGGCCATATCCTGCTGACCACCGGCAGCAAGGAGCTGGCAGCGTACAGTGCCATCCCCGATTTTGCCCAGCGGGTGTACGCCCGTGTGCTGCCGATGGACGCGTCGCTGGCGGCCTGCCGGGAGGCGGGGCTGACGGCCGCCCATATCATCGCCATGCAGGGTCCCTTCTCCGAGGAGATGGATCTGGCGACGCTGCGGTTTGCCGACGCCGCGTGGATGGTGACCAAGGACGGCGGCGAGGCCGGCGGCTTCCCCGCCAAGGTGTCCGCCGCCCGGAAGTCGGGCGCGGGACTGGTGGTCATCGGCCGCCCGCCCCAGCGGGAGGGTCTGCCCTTTACGGCGGTGCTGGACGTGCTGTGTGAGCGGTTCGGCTGCACCGTCCGGCCGCAGGTGCGGATCGTCGGCATCGGCCCCGGCAGCCGGGAGGCTATGACCCATGAGGTCAGCGAGGCCATCGAGACGGCAGACTGTCTCATCGGCGCAAAACGGATGCTGGAGGCGGTGGCGCGGCAGGGGCAGCCCACCTATGACGCCATTGCGCCGCAGGATATCGCGGACTTTATCCGCACCCACCGGGAATACCGCCGCTTTGCGGTGGTCATGTCCGGCGACACCGGCTTTTTCAGCGGCACTAAGAAGCTGCTGCCGCTGCTGGAGGGCTGTGACACGGCGGTGCTGCCGGGTCTGAGCTCGCTGTCCTATCTGTGCGCCCGGCTGAAGACCTCCTACGAGGACGTCCGGGTGGTAAGCCTCCACGGGCGGCAGCGCAACATCCTGCCGGAGGTGCGGGCAAACGGCCGACTCTTCGCGCTGGTGGGCGGCGAGCGCGGCATCAACGACCTGTGCCGCACGCTGACAGCGGGTGGTCTGGGCGGCGTCACCGTGTCTGTGGGACAGCGGCTGGGCTACCCGGACGAGCGCATCGTGCGCGGCACGGCGGTGGAGCTGACAGAGGGCGACTACGCCCCCCTGAGCGTGGCGCTCATCGAAAATCCCCGGCCCGACGCGGTGGTCACGCCGGGTCTGCCGGACGATGCCTTCCTCCGCAGCGCGGAGGGAATGCCGGTGGTGCCTATGACGAAAAGCGAGGTGCGGGCGGTGTGCCTGTCCAAGCTGCGCCTGACGGAGCGGAGCGTCTGCTGGGACATCGGCGCCGGTACCGGCTCGGTGTCGGTGGAGATGGCCTTGCAGGCAAAGCAGGGGCTGGTCTGCGCCGTGGAGCGGCGGGAAGACGCCGCTGCACTGCTGGAGCAAAACCGGGAGCGGTTTGCGTTGGAGAACCTACGGGTGGTCTGCGGCAGCGCGCCGGAGGCCTGTGCCGGTCTGCCCGCGCCCACCCACGCCTTTATCGGCGGCAGCGCCGGCAATATGCGGGAGATCGTGGCGCTGCTGCTGGCAAGAAATCCCCGTGTCCGCATTGTGGCCACGGCGGTCTCGCTGGAATCCATCGCCGAGCTGACGGACTGCCTGACGGCGTTTCCCTTTGCGGAGACGGAGGTGGTGTCGCTGCAGGTGGCGCGGGACAGAAGAGCCGGAGGTTATCACCTGATGAGCGGGCAGAATCCCATTTATATTTTTACGATGCAGGGCGGAGGGGAACAGACATGATGTGGTCGCTGGCAGCACTGGTCATCGGCTTTGGCATAGACCTTCTGGTGGGCGACCCCCACGGCTTCCCCCACCCGGTAGTGCTGATCGGAAAATGTATCAGTGTGTTGGAGCGGGGGCTGCGGCGCAGCTGCCCCAAAACGCCCGCCGGCGAGCGGGCGGCGGGCGCGATCCTGTGGGGCGCGGTGGTCATCGTGTCCACCGTCGTCCCGGCGGGGCTGCTGTGGCTGTGCGGGCTGGTCAGCCCGTGGCTGCGTCTGGCGCTGGAGAGCGTGATGTGCTGGCAGATCCTGGCGGTCAAGTCCCTGCGGGACGAGACCATGAAGGTCTATGACGCGCTGGAGAGCGGCGATCTGGCGGCCTCCCGCCGCGCCGTCTCCATGATCGTGGGGCGGGACACCGACCGGCTGGACGACGCCGCCGTGACCCGCGCCGCCGTGGAGACGGTGGCGGAGAACACCTCCGATGGTGTGGTGGCGCCGCTGCTGTTTTTAGCCATCGGCGGCGCGCCGCTGGGCTTTTTCTACAAGGCGGTGAACACCATGGACTCCATGCTGGGGTATGTGGAGCCGCCCTATAAGAACATCGGTCTGGTACCCGCCAAGGCCGACGACGTGGTGAATTACATCCCGGCGCGGCTGTCGGCGCTTCTGATGCTGGCGGCGGGCGGCCTGATGGGACTGGATACGGCGGCAGGCTGGCGGATCTTCCGCCGTGACCGCCGGAAGCACGCCAGCCCCAACTCAGCCCAGACGGAATCCGTCTGTGCGGGACTGCTGGGTGTGCGCCTGGCGGGGGATGCGTGGTACCACGGCGTGCTGCACAAAAAGGAGTATATCGGCGACGCATCGCGGGAGATCACCCACGAGGACATCCCTCGCGTGTGCCGCCTGATGACGGTCACAGCACTTCTCACCCTGCTTTTAAGCTGTGGGGTCAAGCTGCCCTTTGCGCTGTAAAGGAGACACAGATGCTGTATCAAACGGAAAATCAACATGGCGGTGACGTGTACGGCGGCGGTATCACACTGGATTTTTCCGCCAACACCAACCCGCTGGGTACGCCCCCCGGCGTTTTGGAGGCGGTACGCCGCGGGCTGCCCCAGCTGCACCGCTACCCCGACCCCTACTGCCGCCAGCTGGTGCAGGCCATCGCGGCCCATGAGCAGGTGCCGGCGTCGTATGTTCTCTGTGGAAACGGCGCGGCGGACCTGATCTACGCTTACTGCGCCGCTCTGCGGCCCCGGACGTCGGTGGAGCCGGCACCCACCTTTGCCGAGTACGGGCTGGGTCTGGCACAGGTGGGCTGCCGTGTGGCACCGTATTTCCTGCATCAGGCGGAGAACTTCGATTTGGGCGAAGGCTTTCTGCCCTTCTTGGAGGAGAAAAAGCCGGAGGTGGTATTCCTCTGCACCCCCAACAACCCCACCGGACGGCTGCTGCCGCTGCCGCTGCTGGAACAGATCCTGCAAGTCTGTGCGGCGTGGGGTGCGCGGGTGTTTCTGGATGAGTGCTTCCTCGATCTCACGGAGAGCGGCGTCAGCGCCAGATCCCTTTTGGCGGCGCACCCGGAGCTGCTGATCCTGAAGGCCTTCACCAAGAGCTACGGCATGGCGGGCATCCGGCTGGGGTACTGCCTGTGCGCCGACAGCGCGCTGCTGCGCCGCATGGCAGGCGCGTCCCAGCCGTGGAACGTATCCTCGCTGGCGCAGAGCGCCGGTGTGGCGGCGCTGGCGGAGCAGGATTTCCTGCAAAGAACGCTGGCCCTCGTCCGCAAGGAGCGGTGCTGGCTCACGGATAACCTGACGGCGCTGGGCTTCTGGGTATGCCCGTCCCAAGCCAACTACCTGCTGTTCCGCGGGCCGCAGGGCTTGCGGGAGGGCCTGCTGCGGCGGGGCATCGCCATCCGGGGCTGTGGGAATTACAGCGGGCTGGACGACGGGTGGTATCGCATCGCCGTGCGGCCTCATGCGGAAAATGAGGCGTTGATAACGGCCATCCGGCAATTCTGTGAGGAGAGATCGCTATGGCAATGAATATTATGATACAGGGGACCATGTCCAACGCCGGAAAGAGCCTGCTGGCGGCGGGACTCTGCCGCGTTCTGAAGCAGGACGGCTACCGTGTGGCGCCGTTCAAAAGCCAGAACATGGCGCTGAATTCCTTCATCACCAAGGACGGCGGTGAGATGGGCCGGGCGCAGGTGGTGCAGGCGGAGGCCGCCGGGATCGAGCCGGACACCCGCATGAACCCCATCCTGCTCAAGCCCACCACCGATGTGGGCAGTCAGGTCATCGTCAACGGACAGGTACGGGGCAATATGCAGGCCATGGAGTACTTCCGCCGCAAGCGGGACTACATCCCCGCCGTGCTGGAGGCCTACAACAGTCTGGCGGCAGAGTACGACGTGATCGTCATCGAAGGTGCGGGCAGCCCCGCGGAGATCAATCTCAAGCAGGACGACATCGTAAATATGGGTCTTGCCAAGCTGGTGGACGCACCGGTGCTGCTGGTAGGCGACATCGACCGGGGCGGCGTATTCGCCCAGCTCTACGGCACGGTGGCGCTGCTGGAGGAGGACGAGCGCCGCCGCATCAAGGGCGTGGTGGTCAACAAGTTCCGGGGCGACCGGGCCATTCTGGAGCCGGGGCTGAAAACGCTGGAGGAGCTGTGCGGCATCCCGGTGGCGGGGGTCATCCCCTACACCCATGTGGACATCGACGACGAGGACAGCCTGACGGAGCGGTTCGGTCGCTCCATGGAGCGGAAGCTCTTGGATATCGCGGTGATCCGCGTGCCGCGCATCTCCAATTTCACGGATTTCAGTCCCTTTGAGCGTTACGAGAATGTGTCGCTGCGCTATGTGGATCAGGTGAGCGACCTGCACCAGCCGGACATGATCCTGCTGCCGGGTACCAAGAGCACCATCGCCGACCTGCGGTGGCTGCGGCAGTCCGGTCTGGAGGCGGCCATCCTGAAGGCAGCCGACGCCGGTACGCTGATCTTCGGCGTCTGCGGCGGCTACCAGATGCTGGGACGCACCGTATCCGACCCGGAGCAGGTGGAGGCCGCCGGGGTCACGGAGATCAGCGGCATGGGGCTGCTGGACATGGACACCGAATTCCGCGGCGAGAAGGTACAGGCCCAAACGCAGGGCATCATCAGCGGCGTGGAGGGGATGCTCTCCGCCCTGAATGGCCTGGCCTACGAGGGGTACGAGATCCACATGGGACGCAGCCGGCAGCAGATGCCCGCCCTCAGCGGCGGTGGAAACGTGTACGGCAGCTACGTCCACGGCATCTTTGACGCGCCGGGCATCGCCGATACGATCCTGCGGGTGCTGTGCGCCAGAAAGGGCGTGTCCTTTGACGCGCTGGCGACCTTCGACGCCAGCGGCTACAAGGAGCGGCAGTATGACCTGCTGGCGGATGTGGTGCGCGGCGGACTGGATATGCCCTTTGTCTACCGTGTGCTGCGCCGGGAGGTATAACGCCGCCCGTCTCCTATCGGTATCAAGAAAAGACCCTGCCGGTGTAGACCGGCAGGGTCCTTTTTACCGGGATAGCCTCTTCCGTGCGTAAAAGGCGGCTGCACTCTCCCCGACATAGCAGAAGCGGCGCACCCTTTGGGTGCGCCGCCTTTGCGAAAATGGAAAGGAAGAGAATCTAACATGGCCGCGTCAGCGGCTCAGGTATTTCAGGGCAATGGCGCTCATGGCCGCCGTGCCGGACTTGAGTACGTCCTCGTTGAACACGATCTTGCCGTTGTGCAGGGAGACCATCTCCTTGCCGCAGCCCGCATCGGTCATCATGAACGCCGACGGCGTGTTGGTGAGCTTGCCGAAGAAGCTGAAATCCTCGCTGCCGGAGAAGGGGCGGTCGAGGTGGATCACCTTGTCTGCGCCCAGCTCCTCCGTGACCGCCTGCTCCACCAGATCGATCATGGCGCCGTCGTTGTACTGGAGGGCGTAGCCCTCCTCCAGCCGCACCTCGATATCGCAGCTGAAGGCGATGCCGATGCCCTTGCAGATCCGGTTGACCTCCTCGATGGCGGTATCCCGTGCCGTGTCGCTGAAGCTGCGCAGCACCGCCACCATCCGCGCCTCACCGGCGGTGATGTTCACCGCGTCGCCGCCGGACATGGTACCCACCGTCAGCACGGCGGAGTCCATGGGGTCGATGCGGCGGGACACCACCGTTTGCAGCGCGGTGATGAGATACCCCGCGCAGGCGATGGCGTCGTGGGCGGTGTGGGGCGCGGCGCCGTGGCCGCTCTTGCCGTGTACGGCGATGTGGAACAGATCCACCGCGCTGGTGAAGTACCCCTTATAGAGCTGCATCCGACCCACCGTGTCGTTGCCGGAGGGGCAGACGTGCTGGCCGAAGATGGCGTCCACATGGGGGTTCTCCATGACGCCCGCCGCCACCAGCGCCCGTGCGCCGCCGGGCATGGTGTCCTCACTGGGCTCGAAGATGAATTTCACCGTACCGGCGAAGCTGTCACGCATATGGCACAGCGTCTTGGCCGTACCCAGCAGCATGGTGGTGTGCAGATCGTGGCCGCAGGCGTGCATCACGCCCTCGGTCTCGCTGGCAAAGGGTACGCCCGACTCCTCGTGGACGGGCAGGGCGTCGATATCGGCGCGGAGCGCCACGCACTTGCCGGGGCCCTTGCCGCCGTGGAGCAGGCCCACCACGGCGGTGGGCAGGGGCTGCTGGATCTCGTCCATGCCCATCTTCTCCAGCTCCCGCCGGATGAGGGCGCTGGTACGCACCTCCTGCATCCCCAGCTCCGGGTGGGCGTGGATGTCCCGCCGGATGGCGGTCAGCTCCTCAAAAATACTGTCAACAAACGTCTTGATCTCGGACATTTTTCACTACCTCACTTCTGGAAATCCGCTTATTTTACAGCCAGCCGCTCATCACGCCGGCCACCAGCACGGAGGTGATGGACACGGTGACCATACCGGCCACCAGCATCTTGGGCATGATCTGGGCGTTGATGGCCGCCCGCTCCTCGGCGTTGGCGCCGGTGGACTCGGACACCTCGTTGGAGATGATGACCGTACCGGGGAAACCGAACAGGCAGGAGCTGCCGATGGCCATGGACATCTGCCAGCTGTACCCGAAGATCTTGCCCACAAGGATAGAGACCACGGAGAAGGCCACAGTGCCGATGACCACGCAGACCAGCAGCGGCACCACCATGCCGCCCACCATCTCCGGGGTGGCGGAGGCCAGATTGGTGAAGATGGACAGGGTGATGATGGGCATCACGATGCCGGTGGCGTGGGCCTTACCCAGCGCGTCCTCATCCAGGAAGCCCAGCTCCTTGCACAGCACGCCGAAGATCAGGCACCACACCAGCTTGTTGACCGCGTCGTGGAACAGGCTGGACACCCACACGGACAGCAGCGCCACCAGAATGACCTTGGCAATGATGGCATTGGGGGTGTTGTACTTATCGGGCAGGGCGGGGATCAGCTTCTTGCGGCCCGCGGCGGCAGCCTGCACGGCGCCGGCGGCGGTGTCCACCTGCAGCTCACCGGCGTCGATCTGCGCCTTGATGCGCTTGGCCTCGCTCTTGAGGCACAGGGATGCCACAGGGTAGCCCACGAAGCCCTGGGCGCACATGACCAGCGTGGCGAATACCGCCAGATCGGGGAGGTTTGCCTTGTTGGCCATGTCCTGCATGGTCAGCGTGGCCACCACGCCGCCGGACAGGATGGGCGCGCCCACCAGTGCGAAGCCGCGGTCAACGATCAGCTGACCGAGGAAGAACACGGCGGCGGAGATGGCGACGCAGGCCACGGCGGAGATGATGACGGTGCGCCACTGTGCGCCGAAGTCACGGAGCTTGATGGTGGTACCCAGATGCACCAGCAGCATGGTCACCAGCAGGCCCGCCATGCTCAGCAGTGTGGAGTCGGCAAACATGGTGGTGGGGAACACGCCCGTCCAGAAGCCCGCCAGAAACACCACAGAGGCTACCAGCAGCATGGACACTATGGCTTTTGTTTTTGCGGAGACCATGTCTCCGACGGCGAACACCACGAAGATGATCGCAGCAGCTAAGATCGCGTTCATTTTGTTATTCTCCTTTACCTTTTGTGATTTTTGGTTTTTTGTCTGGTCTTTCTATAAAAGAAAAGCGGCCCCGTCTGAACGACGAAGCCGCTGATCGACTCTTGTGAGGAGGTCGATTCGCGTATGTCATGTCAGCCGGTATCTATCTTTTCCGCCAAAATAAGCGTACCAAAAGAAGCCCCCAAAATAGGAGCGGTTACCGGCATAATAGGAGACGGCGGCATGATCCTGAATCATGTCGCTGCGGCGCATATCCTGACGCATCATGTGACGGGCCATTGCTGTCTCCTCTCCGCCGGTATCAAACCGACTGTGTTTTATATGATGCGATTTTAGAACTTTAAAACGCAAAAGTCAATGGTGAGCTATGACAGCATCGTCCCGTTTTCCCGCCGCGCATTTTGTTCACACTGCACATAGACACGCTGCCGGACGTCACATATAATGGAGCAAAGCGCGGAAAGCCTGCGCGAAAAGGAGAAATGTATGACCGTCCGTATACAGACCAACTGTACCTGTTGTCTGTCCGCCGCCTGTGCGGACATGGTCTGCTGCGCTCATTTGGGTCATACATATTCTGCCGGATAACGCGGAGCTTTCCGCGGTCACTCTGTATTCTTTTGGAAACGGTGAGAGATGTGTGACATCTCCCACCGTTTTTCTATTGTCAGGAGGAATCAAGCATGACAAATACCGCCGATATCGCACGCGCCATGGCCGCGACTATGGAGAGTGCATCCATCCCCATGTACGGAAATAAGCTGCGTCTGCCGGATCGCGGCGCCATCATCGCGCTGATCCGGGAGCTGCGGCGGCTGTTCTTCCCCGCCTATTTCGGCGACCCCCAGCTGATGGCACTGTCGGCGGAGAACTACGCCGCGCTGCTGCTGGAGCGCATCGAGACGGCGCTGACCGCCCAGATCGCGCTGGCGCTGCCGGAGAGCGAGGCGGTGCAGGCCGCCCAGATCGCACAGGCTGTCGTGGCGGAGCTGCCCCACATCCAGCAGGTGCTGCTGACGGACATCGAGGCCACGTTTGACGGCGACCCCGCCGCCGCCAACCGGGAGGAGATCGTCTTCGCCTACCCCGGCCTGTTCGCCATCTTCGTCTACCGCATCGCACACGAGCTGTACCTGCGGCAGGTTCCCATGATCCCCCGCATCATGACGGAGTACGCCCACAGCCGCACCGGTATCGACATCCACCCCGGCGCCCAGATCGGCCCGTGGTTCTTCATCGACCACGGCACCGGCATCGTCATCGGTGAGACGACGGTCATCGGCAGCCATGTCAAGCTGTATCAGGGTGTGACGCTGGGCGCGCTGTCGCCCCGGGCGGGCCACGCCAGTCTGCCGGGCAAGCGCCACCCCACCGTGGGCGACTATGTGACCATCTACTCCGGCGCGTCCATCCTCGGCGGCAAAACGGCCATCGGCGCCCACTCTGTGGTGGGCGGCAACGCCTTCCTCACCGGCTCCGTGGCCGATAACACCCGGGTGGTCATCACCGCGCCGGAGACCGTCTTCAAAAACGCCTGAGAGTCTGTCCGCTGCCCGCAGAAAAGAAAAGCCGGGAGTGTGTCCTTGTTGTAAGGACACACCCCCGGTTTTTCTGTGGGATATGGCAAATCGCGCCGCGAAATTTTGTGCAGTTCGCGGCGTGCGCCGGGCAAAGCGTTTCTTGCCATTTTCGGCTATTCTGTACTATAATGTTCGTAGCACAAAAACAAGGAGGCGTCTGACATGGAACGCATCAGCAAGGAGAACTACTACCTGGACATCGCCGAGACGGTGCTGGAGCGGGCCACCTGCCTGCGCAGGGTCTACGGCGCCATCATCGTCAAGAACGACGAGATCATCTCCACCGGCTACAACGGCGCGCCCCGCGGCCGGAAGAACTGCGTGGACATGGGCTTCTGCACACGGGAGGCCATGCAGGTCCCCCGCGGCCAGCGGTACGAGCTGTGCCGCAGCGTCCACGCCGAGGCCAACGCCATCATCTCCGCCAGCCGCCGGGACATGGTGGGCAGTACCCTGTATCTGGTGGGCAAGGACGCCCAGAGCGGTGCGCTGCTGGGCGACGCCACCAGCTGCGCCATGTGCCGCCGGCAGGTCATCAATGCCGGCATCAGCCGGGTCATCATCCGCCAGACCAAGACGGACTATCAGGTGGTGGATGTCAGCGACTGGGTGCATCAGGAGGACGATCTGCCCAGCCTGTAAGCCGCTGAAGCGGTCAGAACCGAAATATCCGGCCCGTCGGCCCGATAAAATAACAAGTGAACAAAGGAGAATGTGTGATGTTGAACGACTCCAAGATCGCCGCCTATACGGCGATCCTGCAGGAAGAGCTCCTGCTGGCCACAGGGTGTACAGAGCCCATCGCCGTCGCGTACTGTGCCGCAAAACTGCGCGAGGTGTTGGGCGGAAAACCGGAAAAAGTGCTGGCTGAGGTCAGCGGAAACATCCTGAAGAACGTGAAATCCGTGGTAGTCCCCAACACAGCGGGACGCCGTGGGATCGACGCCGCCATCGCCGTGGGCATAGTGGCCGGTGACGCCGACGCGGAGCTTCAGGTCATCGCCAACGTGACGGAGGAGGATACGGCGGCCATTCAGGGCTATCTGGACAGCACGCCCATCCAAGTGACCTGCCCGGAGACCCCCTGTATGCTGGATATCAAGCTGACAGGCTGGCTGGGTGAGCACCGCGCCTGCGTCCGTGTGGCCAACAATCACACCAATATCATCTACATGGAGAAGGACGGACAGATCCTGCGGGAGCTGCCGGTGACCGGCAACGCCGAGGATCACTTGCAGGACAAGTCCGTGCTGAACGTCAAAGACATCATCACATTCGCCGAAACTGTACCTATAGACGCCATCCTGCCCACGGTGGGACGGCAAATTGAGAAAAACACCGCGATTGCCGCCGAGGGCCTCCGAAACAGCTGGGGCTCCAACATCGGCTCCGCCCTGCTGCGGCGCTCGGAGGATTGGGCGACGCAGGCGCAGGCGTGGGCCGCCGCCGGCTCTGACGCCCGCATGAACGGCTGTGAGATGCCGGTGGTCATCGTATCCGGCTCCGGCAATCAGGGCATCACCGCCTCCGTACCCGTCTGGCGGTACGGTCAGCTCCTGGGGGCGGATGAGGAGAAGATCCTGCGGGCCGTGTGCCTCAGCGACCTCATCACCATCCACCAGAAAACCGGCATCGGCCGCCTCAGCGCCTACTGCGGCGCGGTGTCCGCCGGTGTGGGCGCGGGCTGCGGCATCGCATGGCTGCGTGGCGCGGACTACGAGGGCATCAGCCACACGCTGGAAAACGCGGTGGCCATGATCTCCGGCTGCATCTGCGACGGCGCCAAGGCCAGCTGCGCCGCCAAGATCGCCATGGGCGTGAGCTGCGGCCTGCTGGGATACGATATGTACTGCGGCGGCAACAACTTCCGTCCCGGCGACGGCATTCTGGGTACCGATGTGGAGGACACCATCCGCCATGTGGGCGTGCTGGCCGCAGAGGGTATGCGGGAGACGGATCGCGTCATCCTGCGGATCATGACAGAGTAAAAAATAGAGCGCGGGGTCTGCGTATGCAGACCCCGCTTTTTTGTGTCCGCCGCAAGTGTCCCGCCGGGCCGCCTCCTTTCGCCGCTGGAAACGTTTTCGGCCCAATTGAAAAAGTTCGACAATAAATGGCGATTATTAACATACCACCCACATACGTTAGCAACTTCTGTATCCAAATGTCGTTTCATTAGCACCAATTTTATGAATATCGTGTTACTATTTAGAATCGTTAAGAGCAACAAATTTCGACACGCCGCAAGTCGAAAAAATGAGTACAAAGGAGAGTGTTTTCTGTGGCAACATTTATCATCGGACTCGTCATCCTGCTGGGCGGCGCGGCCCTGTACGGCCGCTTCTGCGAAAAAGTTTTCGGGCCGGATGACCGCAAGACCCCCGCATACACCAAGGAGGACGGCGTTGACTTCGTCCCCATGCGCGGCTGGAAGAACAGCCTCATTAACCTGCTGAACATCGCAGGCACCGGCCCCATCCTCGGGCCGATCCAGGGCATCCTGTTTGGGCCCATCGCGTTTTTGACCATCCCCATCGGCAACATCATCGGCGGCGCCATGCACGACTATTTCTCCGGCATGATCTGCCTGCGCGACGGCGGCACCCAGATGCCCGAGATGATCCGCCGCTACTCCACCAAGGGTATCTATAAGTTCTACAACGTGTTCGTGTGCGTACTGCTGCTGCTGGTGGGCGCTGTGTTCATCTACACCCCCGGCGACATCGCTGCCACGCAGGTCTTTGGCTTCAGCGGCAAGGCCACCGACCCCACCACCTGGATCATCTACGGTGTCATCTTCCTGTACTACCTGATCGCCACCGTGTTCCCCATCGACGCCATCATCGGCAAGATCTACCCCATCTTCGGCGGTATCCTGCTGTTCTCCGCCATCGGCATCTTCATCGGCATCTTCGTCACCGGTATGCCCCTGATGAACATCTGGGACAGCTGGGCTGCTCCCGTGCTGAGCCTCACCGGTGCTGACGGCACCGTGGGTACCTTCACCTACGCGGACTACTTCGCCAATGGCCACTTCCTGCCCATCTTCTTCGTGACCGTGGCCTGCGGCATTCTGTCCGGCTTCCACTCCACCCAGACCGCTATCATCTCCCGTACCATGAAGAGCGAGCGTCAGGGCCGCAATACCTTCTACAACATGATGGTGCTGGAGGGCTTCATCGCCATGGTCTGGGCTGCCGGTGCTATGGGCGTGTACAATCTGGCTCTGCAGGAGCCCAAGGCTGCGCTGGCTACCGGCACCGTGGGCGTTGTGTGCAAGTACCTGCTGGGTCATGTGGGCGGCATCATCGCCCTGATCGGCGTTATCGTGCTGCCCATCACCTCTGGTGATACGGCGCTGCGTGCCCTGCGTCTGAGCCTGTCTGAGACGCTGCACATCGACCAGTCCACCAACGGCAAGCGCATCAAGCTGGCTGTGCCCATCTTCGCGCTGGTCATCGCCATTCTCGTGTTCGCCAAGGTCAACAACGATGGCTTCATGATCCTGTGGCGTTACTTCGCATGGGCCAACCAGACTCTGTCCCTGTTTGCTTTCCTGTGCATCACCGCGTGGATGTTCGAGAACGGCAAGGGCAAGTGGGCTTGGATCCCCATGATCCCCGGCTGCTTCTACACCTTCATCTGCGTGACCTACATCGCCAACGCCCACATCGGCTTCAACATCCCCTGGACGCCGTCCTACATCATCGGTGTGGTGTGCGCCGCCGCCTATGTGGTGGGCTGCTGCGTGTACGGCAAGAAGCGTGCCGCCAAGCTGGCCGCCAAGTAAGGCCTTCCCCCTCCGCATTTTCGGATATACCAGAGAAGTCCCGTCCATCGGACGGGACTTCTTTTGGCTGCAAAAACAAAACCTCCGGCTAAGCCGGAGGTTTTGTTTTATTCTGCGCGCCTATGCGAGCAAGCGGAGGAGCGTGGACATCGGGATCCGGTCGGTATCGTAGCCGAAGCGCCGCCCACCGGGGAACGTGCAGCGGAGGTAGGGGCCCTCCGTCCAGTCGTTGGAGGGATTCACCAGCGTCACCTCCCAGACCTCCAGCACCGTTCCGTCGCCGTAATCGATGGTGATGCGCGGCGGCTCGGCGGGCGCCGGCCCCATGCGTCCCGGCCCCATTGCGGTAAGCAGCCGCAGCAGGTCGCTGAGCTTGTCGGCGGTGGCGGGCACGGCCTCGCCGTCCACGGTGACGGTGAACGCCCCGGTCTGCCGGGCGCTGCGGGTGGCGTCGGCCAGCGCGGAGACGATGGTGCGGTATTGGTGCTGGCTGCTGCAGGCCCAGACGATCAGGGCGGCGCCCATGACAAGAACGGCCGCCGCCAACAGCACCCATGCGTGCAGAGACCTTCCCCGTCCACGGCCTGCACCGCGGCGATCGATGGCGTCATAAAACCCCATAGGCGCACCTCCCTCTTTCTTGTTGGGTACAGTATAGCAGGTATGGCGGCGCAAAGTCCAGCAACCGCAGGTTGTCACGGGAGATTTTTACGGAAGCTTCACGCAACTTCAGGTTGTCAGGGCAAAAAATAAGACCTGCCTGTCGGCAGGTCTTATTCGTTTCCCAATTACTCGGTCACGAAGGGCAGCAGAGCGATCTGACGAGCGCGCTTGATGGCCTCGGTCAGCTGACGCTGATGCATGGCGCAGGTGCCGGTGGTGCGGCGGGGCAGGATCTTGGAGCGCTCGGAGATGAAGCGGCGCAGCTTGGCAGCGTCCTTGTAATCGATGCACTCGCACTTGTCCACGCAGAACTGGCAAACCTTCTTGCGACGCTTACCGGCGCCGCGGGCGGGTCTATTTTCGCGTTCCATAGCCATGGAAGTATCCTCCTTTATAAAGTTTCATGTGCCGTCGGCACATCAGAACGGCAGGTCGCCGTCCTCCTCATCGATCTCGGCAAAGCCGGAGGGGCCGCCCACAGGGGCGCTGTACCCGCCGGCGGGCGCGGTGTAGGCCGGTGCGGAATAACCGCCCATGTCGCCTGCGTTGTCCCGCTTGGAATCGCCGAAATAGATGTTGTCGGCAACCACCTCCGCGCTGCGGCGGGAGTTGCCCTCCTTGTCAGTCCACGGACGGATCTGGAGCCGGCCCTCCACAATGGCCATACGGCCCTTGGTGAAGTACTTGGCGGCAAACTCGGCGGTGGAGCGCCAGGCGACCACGTCGATGAAATCCGTCTCCTTCTCACCGGACTGGGACTTGAAATCACGGTCCACAGCCAGCGTGAAGCTGGTGACAGCGGTACCGGACTGCGTTCTGCGCAGCTCCGGGTCACGGGTCAGACGACCCATGATGAAGATCTTGTTCAGCATTGCTGTTCTCCCTTACTCGCCCTTGCAGACGATCATGGAACGCATGATACCTTCGGTAATGCCGAGGATACGATCCAGCTCCTTGGGGAACTCGGGGCCGCTGGTGAAGCTCATCAGCACATAGTAGCCCTCGGTCTTGTAGTCGATGGCGTAGGCGAGGCGACGCTTGCCCCACTCATCGACCACTACGTTGATCGCGTTGTTCTGCTCTGCCAGCGTCTGGAACTTTGCCACGGTAGCGGCAATAGCCTCCTCACCCTGTGCAGGGTCGATGATGTAGACGACCTCGTAGTTGGCGGAAATCTTAGCCATACTTTTTGCACCTCCTTTTGGACAAATGGCCCTCATTCTCGATGAGAGCAAGGATATGCCCGCAATACGCGAGCCTATTTATTATACCGGAATTTTCAAATGAGTCAAGAGGTTTTCCCGATATTTTTTCGGTTTTTTCCCTCTTTCAGCGGTTTTGCAGGTAGTTTTGCAGCGCTTTGCTCTTTTCCAGCCGCCACAGAAGCAGCATACCCAGCCCGTAGCACGCCACGATCTCCCCGGCCCCCACCGTCAGGGCGTTAAAGGCGTAGGTGGGCCAGAAGGCGGCGGAGGTACCGGCCTGCTCATAGGCCAGCACCAGTCCCACCAGCACCATGTTGGCCGCCACCGGCGGCAGCGGCGCCAGCCACTTCTTCTTGCACCGGGCGGTGAGCAGGGCGGCCAGCAGCGTGGCGGCGGAGCCCACCACGATATCCAGTATACCGTAGGGGCTGAGCAGGTTGGCGATGAGGCAGCCCACGCCCAGCCCCCACGCCGTCTCCGGCATCAGGAAGGGCAGGACGCACAGCGCCTCGGAAAAACGGCACTGGATAGGGCCGTAGGTAATGCCGAACACGGAGCCGAAAATGCTCAGCACGGCGTAGGCTGCGCCCACAATGGCGGCGCAGGTCAGTTGACGGGTATGCAGCTTCACGAATTTGTATCCTACTCATAGGTGTACCAATTATCGCCGGCGGCTGTAAAGCCCTCCGCCTCCATGGCGGCGTCCAGCACGGCGAGATCTCCGGCGCTGCCGGCCGCGTTGGTCAAAAGCACCTGCACGGCGCTTTCCTCGCGGGCGGCGACGGTCAGGACAAAGCCCTGCTGCTCCAGCGTCTCGGCGGCGCGCGCCAGCGCCTCGTCCATGGTCTGTGCGGGCGCAGCCGTGTACAGGTTCTCTCCATCGGGACACCCGCCGGTAATGTCCTTGCCCGCATCGGACTTCTGCTGTGCCTCGCGGTCAGACGGCGTAGCCCCATCCATCGCATTATCAGGGGCGAGTCGCTCTGCGCTGTTTTCATTCGCGGCAGCGGGCGCCATATCGCTGTCCGGAACGGCGCTGTCACTGAACACCGCCTGCATATTGCTGCCCTTGTGCAGGCCGCCGCTATGCAGCAGCGGGATCAGCGCCGCCGCTACCACCAGACAGGCCGCCGCCGTCACCAGCCATTTGCGGGCGGCGGGAGGTGCTTTCCTCTGCTGGGGCGTCTCGGCCACACGCGCCATCACGCGGTCTGTAAAGCCATCGGAGGGCAATGCCTCCGATGCCAGCGCCTCGCGCAGCACCTTATCCATTTCATCAAACATCGGGGTCATTTCTGTCCCTCCTTTCCTGCCGTTTTGACGGAGATAACGGCAGAAAGGTTCCCTCCGCCGGACAAAAGCTCCTTCAGCCGCGCCTTGGCCCGGTTGATGCGGGATTTCACCGTCCCCTCGCTGATGCCCAGCGCCACGGCGATCTCCCCGTAATCCAGCTCCTGCATATACCGCAGCAGCAGCACCTGCCGATGCTCATCCGACAACGCCGACAGCGCCGACCGGACAGCCGTCTGCGTCTCGGTACGCTCCGCCGCCTCTTGCGGCGTGTCACCGCCGTCGGGAAGCTCCACACCGTCCAGATCGTCGGCGTCCCGATGCCGCTTTTCCCGACGCAAACAGTCGATGGCGGCGTTGGTGGTCAGGCGGTAGAGCCACGTGGAGAAGCGGCTGTCCCCTCGGAAGCGGGGCAATCCCCGCCATGCGGCCAGAAACGCCTCCTGCGCCGCATCCTCCGCCAGCGCCGCATCGCCGCCGCACATCCGCAGCGCCAGACGGTACGCCGGCGCCTGATACGTCTCCACCAGTTGGCGGAACGCCTCCTGGTCGCCCTGTCCGGCGCGGCGGATCAGTTCTCTTTCATCCATCATCGCAAATCCCTCTGCACTCCCGCCGACACCCGGTACACATCCTCCAGCGTGTCCATGCGGACGATCTGCTCCTTATAATAATTGGCGTGGCTGACGCCCTTGAGATACCAGCAAAGCTGCTTGCGGGCTTCCAGCACGGCGATATGCTCCCCCTTATCGGCGACTGACAGCTCCACCTGACGCACCGCCGTGGCCCAGCGCTCCGCCAGCGGCGGCAGCGGTGGGATGGGCTGACCCGCCAGCGCGGCCTGTGCCTGCTGAAACAGCCACGGATTGCCGAAGCAGCCCCGTCCTATCATGGCCATGTCCGCGCCGGTAAACGCCAGAATGCGAACGGCGTCCTCCGGCGTAAATATGTCGCCGTTGGCGATGACGGGAATGCCCACCGCCTGCTTTACCTCCCGGATGGTCGTCCAGTCCGCCTGACCGGCGTACATCTGGGTGCGGGTGCGGCCATGGACAGCGATGGCACTGACCCCCACCTGCTCCAGCATTTTCGCCAGCTCCACGGCATTGATGCTGCCCTTGTCCCAGCCGCGGCGCATTTTCACCGTCACCGGCACGGGGCTGGCCTTCACCACTGCCTCCGCGATGCGGGCGGCCTTCTCCGGGTCCTTCATCAGCGCCGAGCCGTCGCCGTTGGCCACCACCTTGCCCACCGGACACCCCATATTGATGTCGATGAACGCTGCGCCGGACACCTCCGCCGCGATCTGGGCGGCCTCCGCCATGCACTGAACGTCGCTGCCGAAGATCTGGGCGGCGGCGGGACGCTCGTTGTCCGCCAGCTTCAAAAGTCCGCGGCTCTTCTTGTCCTGATAGCAAAGCGCCTTGGCACTGACCAGCTCGGTGCAGCTCATGTCGGCGCCCAGCTCCCGGCAGATCTGGCGGAAGGCCATGTCCGTGACGCCCGCCATCGGGGCCAAATACAGTTTTCCGTTGACAGTAACGTGTCCGATCTCCATGGCGGCACCTCCCCTTTTGGCTTGAAATTGTATTGTATCACAAAAAAGAGTGCTTGACAATCCGCTTTAGCAGCGGTACTATCTCAGGTGTGCAAGAAATCTCCTCGCCATCTTTTACGAAAAATGTAAAAAGGGTGTTGACATTCGGGAACGTTCTTGCTATAATAAGCGAGCTTGAGTTCCAAGACGAAAGCGCAGATGGCCAAGTAGTTCAGTTGGTTAGAACGCCAGCCTGTCACGCTGGAGGTCGAGGGTTCGAGCCCCTTCTTGGTCGCCATATGCCTCTGTAGCTCAGTTGGTAGAGCAGCGGACTGAAAATCCGCGTGTCGTTGGTTCGACTCCGACCGGAGGCACCAAGGTGCCGCAATAGCGGTGCCGTTTGCGGGCGTAGCTCATCTGGTAGAGCGCGACCTTGCCAAGGTCGAGGTAGC
>OIDF01000019.1_pt1 | contig 184163 bp, 176 predicted proteins | sample 1581411 | NCBI WGS metagenome assembly OIDF01 (sample SAMEA3882515, study PRJEB24775) | human gut metagenome | biome: human-associated habitat; feature: intestine environment; material: feces | place: Netherlands | collected 2009/2010
TCCTTAGAACTTTTATAAACCGTAAAGCATCCGATTACATCCGATACTACACCTTCTGGCAATCTTCGTTTCCAGGTTTTAGGCTTGATCCGTACATTTGTTTTGGCTCGTACAAGGAAGAAAGCACCTATACGATTTATTGTATTAAGGTTGCTGAAATCGTTATACCCTCGGTCGAATATATAATGCGCTCCTGATTCATATGGAATCTCAGGCATAGCCTTTGAATCGTGAATATTGGCAGGTGTAATATGCACAAATGCAGGTACTTCCGCTTCAATATCGTAGAGCGTATGCAACTTTATTCCGCCTTTATGTTTGCGAAATTTAGCCCATTCAAACACTGACAGGCACAGATCAATCGTTGTAGAGTCAAATGCATAAACATGACCGTCAAGTTCGAATATTTTATTGATTCTACGCTTGCGGGCCTCGGCAATCATGAATGTTGCGTACTCTTCGAAGATGCGGTAGTTACGTTGCTCATTAGCCTTACTAAGATTGCTCCGAGTTACAGACTTCCCGATTCCGAGATGGTAAAGTTTTCCAGCATGAGCTTCCATAGCCACAATCAAATCTCTAAGACTATCTCGATTGGATAGCTGACCGAACATCATCGTAAGCAGCTGATTCCAACAGGTATAGCTCTTGATATACTTATCGCCTTCATACTTTGTAACGATACGATTGAATTTACTTCGGTCAAGGAACTTAACTAATTGGGCAAAAATATATGGGTCTTTATGCATAACGGTCTGAAAATTACCACAAAAGTAAATTCAAATCCGTTCTCCCAAAAATCTCCTATAACAAATTGAATTTCAATAATTTCAAAGAACTTCTATGATTTTTTAGTGGACACTAATGGATAGATAAAATTGATTATGAAAAAGAAACTGGTTTTTGCAACGAATAATGCACACAAGTTGGATGAGATACGTGCCATATTAGGAGATAGGGTAGAGGTGCTGAGTCTGAAGGATATCCATTGTGAGGCAGATATTCCGGAAACGGCTGATACGCTGGAGGGAAATGCTGCTCTGAAAGCTGAATATATTTATAAAAACTATGGTCTGGATTGTTTTGCCGACGATACGGGTCTGGAGGTTGAGGCCCTGGGAGGGGCTCCGGGAGTCTATTCAGCCCGATATGCTGGAGGAGAAGGACATGATTCGGAAGCTAATATGAAAAAACTGCTTGTAGAGCTGGAAGGAAAGACCAACCGTAAAGCGCAATTCCGTACGGCTATTTGCCTGATCGAGGGTGGAACGGAACATCTCTTCGAAGGAGTTGTAAAAGGCGAAATAATCGAAAAAAAACGCGGTTGTTCAGGATTTGGCTATGATCCTGTTTTTGTCCCCGAAGGTTATACTGAAACATTTGCCGAGATGGGCAATGAAGAAAAGAATAAAATCAGCCATCGGGCAAGGGCTACACAGAAGCTTTGTGATTATTTGAAATGTGAATAATACTGATAATCTGCGGGACTGCATCCAATCGAAAAGAACTGCTGAATGATTGATTCAGGCTGGTTCTGAATAGGATGAAGTCCCGTAGTTTTTTGTGTATGATTATTTGCAGATTTCCTTGAGGTATTGTTCTACTTTCTCAAAGAAAAGTGAAATGTGTGCTCCGTCTGTAAAAGCATGACTTACAGTCAGTGCAATAGGCATGATACGCTTGCCTTCGCGTATGATGGCCTTACCGGCATTCATCAGCGGATAATCCAGCGGATGTCCTACTTCCTGTTGGGTGTAGGTTATCGAAGTGAAATATAGTTTTGGAGTGGCACTTAGCAGGATTACATCAAAATCTCCTTGTTTATAAATGCTTTTATCAGTTCCGTATGGATCACCATCTTCAGGAATAGATGTGACAATGTGTCTGGCTTCGGTATAAAATGCTTCGAAATCAACATGATAAGGGATGCGTACCGTATAAAATGTTTTGCCGGGTACAGCAATAGGGGAAATGACATCCACTGTATCATGATAGACTACTTGTCCGTTTTTATCCCAGCGATAACGGAACTCTTTTATCTCATTGGCAGCGCGCAATATGGCATAAAGATAATACAAAAAAAATGATTTTCCGTTGGCTTTGGCGTGGTTGTAAGCTTCAGTACAGTCTACTTCACTGGTGATAGCAATCCATGAATTCGCAAATCCACGGAAAAAGTTATAGTTGTCTTTCCGTTCCCAGGTTTCAATATCTACTATATGTTTCATTTATTCTTGAATTTTTGAGCTACTTTTTGATAGGTAGGCATAGATATTCCCAAACGCTCACCCAAATCAATCATATCGAACAACATACCTTGTATCTCCGACGCATGTCCTCGGGCAAGGTCTTTTTGCATGGATGCTGTACTGTGCGGGTCGAGCTTATCTATTACTTTCAAATTGTAAGAAACAGGATCTTCCGGATAAGAAATTCCCATCTTGTGTCCGATTTCTGCACTTTCTCTGGAAAGTCCGATAAATGTATCTCGTACTTCGCCTTCGTGTTGTACTTCTCCCATTGGTACATCGTGATATGCTCCAGTACATGCCATTGCCGAAATAAATGCCCATTTGATAAATGTGTCGCGGTTGATATCATCGGAAACATCGACTTTGATACCGCAACTTCTGACATCCTCTGCAATTGCTTCAATACGTTCCTGAGAAACTCCCTGCTCCGGACGTGCTCCGAATACCAGCCGGAAAATGCTTCCCATCTGAGTGATTTCGCCTTCACCTGAAACAAATCCTACGATGTAGATACAGCCATCGAGAACAGTTACTTCAGGTGTCAAACGACCAATACGTGGTCCTGTACCATAAACATTTAAAATAGGAATAACCAGTGTATGAGGTGCTGAAGCACGTTCTATTACCTCCTTGACAGAGTCGATGGAATATCCTTTTACACAGACAAATATCACATCAGCTTTCCCTTGATATTCTTCTGCTGTACAGGCGTTTACTTTCAGATAGTGTTCGCCTTTCAAATCTGATTTCAGATGCAGCCCATAATTACGGATATTCTCGAGGTGTTTTCCCCGTGCAATGCATGTGACTTCTTTTCCTGCCAGAGCAAGAAATCCGGCGATACTTCCTCCTACGCCGCCAGTACCTATAATAAGATAGTTCATGGTTTTTTGTTTTAGGATTAAAAAAAGAAATCGGTCGCTGATGAGCGGCCGATTTTCTAAAATGGTATATTATACGTTAAAGCGGAAATGCATGATGTCTCCGTCTTCTACGATATAGTCTTTTCCTTCTACATTCAGTTTACCAGCCTCGCGTACAGCTGCTTCCGAACCGTATTTGATAAAGTCGTCGTACTTGATGACTTCTGCACGGATAAATCCTTTCTCGAAGTCAGTATGAATAACTCCGGCACATTGAGGAGCCTTCCATCCTTTATGGAATGTCCATGCGCGGACTTCCATCTTTCCAGCAGTGAAATAGGTTTCCAGATTCAGCAGCTTATAGGCTGAACGAATCAGACGACTGACTCCCGATTCTTCCAGTCCCACTTCCTGAAGGAACATCTGACGGTCTTCGTATGTTTCAAGTTCTGCAATGTCGGCTTCTGTCTTGGCTGCAACAATTAATATTTCTGCTCCCTCTTCTTTGACAGCTTCGCGTACTTGCTCTACATATTTGTTACCATTTACAGCACTGGCTTCATCTACATTACATACGTACATTACAGGCTTGGAAGTAAGCAGGAAAAGTTCATGAGCGATCTTTTGTTCGTCTTTGGTTTCGAACTGCACGGTACGTGCTGATTTTCCCTGTAATAATGCTTCACGGTAGCGAACCAGTACTTCATAAGTTTGCTTAGCTACTTTGTCGCCTCCGGTTTGGGCTTGTTTCTGTACTTTTTGAATACGGCTTTCTATTGTTTCGAGATCCTTCAGCTGAAGCTCTGTATCAATGATTCCTTTGTCACGTACAGGATCTACACTACCGTCGACATGAGTAACATTTTCATCATCAAAACAACGCAGTACATGAAGAATTGCGTCTGTTTCACGGATATTTGCCAAGAATTTATTTCCTAATCCTTCACCTTTGCTGGCTCCTTTTACCAGACCTGCGATGTCTACAATTTCTACAGTTGTAGGTACTATACGGTCGGGGATAACCAATTCTGCCAATTTGTTAAGACGTTCATCTGGAACAGTGATTACACCAACGTTAGGTTCTATTGTACAGAAAGGGAAGTTGGCTGCTTGAGCCTTTGCATTCGATAAACAGTTGAAAAGAGTCGATTTTCCTACATTGGGCAAACCGACAATGCCACATTGTAATGCCATAAAACTTATATATTTCCTTATTAATTATCAGATTGTATTTCAGTTTGCAAAGGTAGTCATTCTTTTTGGCATTTACTAAGGGGCTGTTTTAATTTTTCTAGCAAGGAATTTTTACAACTCTTTTTAGGCTTTGATTTTACGTTGAAATAATTTTGGAGGAATAGTTCAATAATCTAAAAAGCCGTATCCGATTCAAAAAAACTTCACTTCACTGGAGTTTGGATACGGCTTTTGTAAAATGTATGAAGTACACTCTTATTTTATTCGTGTGCTTTGCTTTGAAGTTATCAGACTGACTAGTTTGCCTCGTAAACATTAAATTCAGTAATGTCTACTCTGGCAGGGAACTTAAGCATTTGGTATTTCAGGTGCCTGGTTGTAACAGGGGCTATAAGCTTAATCTTTTGTGTAGCTCCTTGTACATCGATAGTTCCCATTGTTTTCCATTCTAAGCCATTGTCGGAGGTGAATAATTCTATTTGAGTCGGACAATAAGCACCTCCCCAGTGATTTGTAACTATACCTGTGACCGTTTTTGGAGTCTGGAAATCTATTGTAACCCAGAACCCTGCATTATCTTGAGCTACATCGGAATAAGCATTCCCATCTATTAGGTTAGATGCATTTCCTTGTGATCCGGGTTCTACTTGTATGTACCATGAGGTACGGTCCATCAAGTGGCTGTTTTCCGGTTCACCAATTTCCAGATTATTTATTGAATATTCTTGTTTGGTTACAGAGAAAGCAATTGCTGAAAGTGCAGAATTGGTACTTATCATAGTGTTTGAATTTGCTGTTTGCAAATTAACAAGCTGAATTTTAAATTCTCCACTTACCAGGTCGTGAATTTGGGCGAGCGCTTCTTTATCGCTAAGTGACAGTACAATATCTTCAGATTCTGTTTCCCCTGCCTTGACAACGGGGCTGTCTGTACTCAGGTTGAATGAAGAAACTGGGATGTCACCTGTTCCTGAGAGCTGAAGTATACCGGTAATATCTTCAGCGGCAGGTTTCTGGATTTTCAGTTTAAAGGTAATTTCTACATTCCCGATAACTCCGACAGGAGAATGTTTTAGCGTGAATGTAGAATTGTTGAGAATCAGATAGTCGTTTCTCTGAATATATACATAAGTAGCATTCCATTCGTTTTCAGTTGCTTCATCTTCCTTGCATGATGAAACTCCCAATGATATTCCTGCTAGCAGGAATATCATGAATATTAGTTGATAAGTTATTTTCATATTTGTATTAGTTTTGTGGTTCTGGACATTTTATACCGTCAGCCCATTCCAATGTGTTTCCTGATTTGATTTCTGCATTATATCCATGACCAGTATAGTCTTTTGCTGTCTTTGGATCTCCGTCATTAAATCTCCAATAAGCCAGCAGACCTTCGGAGTCAGGTTGTGCGTAGCACATGTTTTCTTGTATCTCAACTTGTGAAAGCACTCTAGTCCAGATGCGAGCTTCACTTATATATCCGTCCAGATAACGTCCGTTGTATGAGAATCCGAAGTTAAAATCTCCTCCGTCGTATAGGTTAACTGGACCTCTGGTTGCTTGTTTGGTTGCTGCTACCTCACCATTGACGTATACGATGAATTGATTTCCGTCGAAAGCAACTGCAATATGATACCATTTACCAGTATCGAATGTCATTTCAGGAGTTACCTGATCTTTAGCAGTAACTTGGAGCTGATTATTTTTAATAGTAACATCTCCGAAACGTAGCAAGAAGTTTTCATCGTACTCAATACCCATGATAGAACTGATATATGGATCTGTATTGCAGAACTTGTTGACTTTAACACGGCATTCCATCGTTATTTGTGGGATACTTTTCAAAGAAGGGTCTTCCTTGAATTTCGGCACATTCAGTGAACGGTTTCCTGATAAAGAAAGAACTTTAGTTATGATAGTACGGTTTATTACGATATAGTTTGTTCGGCAAGATTCTAATATGGGGTATCCTTCGGCTGAAGCCAGCGAAATAGGTACTAAGTAGACAACTCCGTCTTCCATTCCTTCTGTTGTTGTGAGATTAAACATGACAGGAGTTGATACACAAGAACCTTGTTTTATAACAGATTCGCTTTTTTCTAAGTTATAGCATTTTTCTGGAAGTGCTTTAAAATTTGTTCCTTTCTCGCTATTGTATTTGTCAACCAGAGAGTTGTCTATTCTGAAGGAAACGTGTAAGTCCTGTTCTGCTTTCGCCGTACAGGTGGCGCTGACACCAAAACTTTGTGGACCATCGATTGTTACTCTGCTGACTGTTGTTTTTTCTGTTCCTGTCATATAGATCAGGTGATTTAGTTCTTCTGCATTTTTACATCCAGTCAGTAATAAAAGCAGAAAGCCTATCAGAATTTGAATTTTATTTAATGTTTTCATAGATTTATAGTATTTATTTTACAGTAGGATTCATGATTTGTATAGCCTGTCTTAAATATTTATAAGCAGGCAGAGCCAAATATTCATATTCCATGTGATAAGTTCCTACTCCAGCTTTGGGACCTTGTTCGGGATTGAAACGAGCCATTCCTTCCAAAGAAGGCATCACATTTCCATATTTATCGCGGTAACTTGGATTACCTCCTGTTTGCCATAGACTTTCAAAATTTTCGGTAAATATGTATTGTTCCGGTTTCCATCCTACTTCTGCGGCTCGATTGAAACGGTTTTGCAAATCTGTATCTCCTGTTGAGTTATAAGCTTGCACAATTCCATAATCAAAATATTCAGATAGCCCTGGATTCATATAATAAGGTTCTCCGTCAATGCTTAATATTTTACCAGTACCTGATTTAGGACCAACATATTTACCCATTTCGTGGATAAATGTTTCCATATTATTCTTGTCGCATAACGGACCGCTTCCTCCATAATTAGGTTCATAGTCAAAGTCGATACCGTCATAATTATATTTGATAATGGTATCATTCAATGATTTGGCATAGCTTGCATAATCGATAGTGCCATCTTCTGCTATAAACAGTTCCGGTACGGTGTGAGCAAAGATAGTAAATATAACTTTTGTTCCTTTCTTCTGCTGCACATAGGCCATGTCAGCTTTCATCTCAGGGGTCAGATTAAATGTGTTTCCCCAAATAGATATGATATCTACACTGTCGGGAACATTGTCCAGACGTGTTGACATAGCCGAACCTGTAGCTGTCCAGTTTCCAAACCATCCGAAGCACAGCTGATGTTTTGACTTTTTATATTGTCTTAATGCCTCAAAATAATCGTCCGATTTTGTGGGAGGTACTTGTACATCAAGAGCTTCTGGAGTCGTTTGTTTGTCGCATGCGATAAAAGCCACGCAACATAACAAGGCAATGAAATATAATATATTTTTCATATTGGTTTTGTTTTTAGAAAGTTTATTTTTTGTCCCACCATAATGGAGTACCTCCGTGGTCAGCACCGTTTAACAGAGAAATTGCGTCTTTCACATTGGCATTGTTGTTGTCGTATTCAGTCTGAGGAAATGGCAGACGACGAATCTGTTTTTCCGTATCAATTGTTCCGCCGCTGTAATTTTGTACGACAGGGAAGATTTTAGGATAGCCTGTACGGCGGAATTCGCTCCATGCTTCCATTCCTTCTGGGAACATTGCCAACCATTTCTGAGTAATAATGCGTTCTAGGTTTGCTTCGAATCCTGCTTCTGTATTGTAGACCGGAGTAATGGTAGAGCGAGGAGCTGCACTATTGTTGCCTACCTTGTCTTCGAATTTAGCAGGTTTGGCAGTGTCGTCTGTTAGATAATTACCTATTGCGGCAGAATGCTGCTCGAAAGATGTTTGAACCCCCTGTTCGTATAAGTCTTTAGCTGTTCCATTCATGTTCCATTGTCTTAAAGCGCCTTCGGCTCTCAAAAAATAGGCTTCGGCAGCACACATCCATAGAACAGGATCTGTCTTTTGCACATTAGGGCAGGAAAGCGCGCGGTATCCTTCAATATCATCGACGATAATTCCGTTTCGCATTCCGTGATAATCTCCGGCCGGTGAGGTTGCCTGACTGAAGTATTTAGAGATACGGCTGTCTTTATATCCTTTCAGGTAAGATTCCATGGAAGCTCCCATTCGTGCGTCTTTATACATATCCCATACAACGTTGAGCGGATGGTAGACTGTTATACCATTGTGGCTGTGAAGAAGTGCGTTGTCCGCGTTACTTGTCATAACTCCCAGTTTGCTTTTGGTTACAGCCTGTTCTGCATATTTTTGTGCCCAGTCGGGTTTTACGTACACTACGCGCATTGCCAGGCGCAACATTAAAGTATTGGCGAATTTTGCCCACTTGCTTACATCGCCTTCGTAAACTAAGTCATAACCCTTTAGCGGACGTGCCGAAGGATTCTCTGTAGCATATTGTTCTAGAATCTGGCTGGCCTCTGTTAACTCATTGAAGAATGATTCATATACCTTTTCTTGTGAGTCGTATGGAATCATGAGACTTTCACCGAACTTGAAGTATGGGATAGGTCCATATGCGTCGGTTACACGGTGCATAGCAGCTATTTTTAGAACTTGTCCTATGGCATAAGTAACCGGCTCTTCTGTCTTGATTTCTTCTGTCGCTATTTTTTTCCATTGAGGCATTACGTTCTGATATGCGATAGAGAAAAGCACATCACTCCACCCTCCGAAGCGAAGATTGTAAGTCTGATTATTGGAAGAGCTGTTCCAGTTGTCGCTACCAGACATGTATCCGGAAAAAATGTCTCCCACCAGGTTTTGTGCGCGTTGAAATGCGTTGGCACCTTCGTCACTGCAAGGGATGATGTCCAACTGCATGGCACTGATTGACCCTCCTGTACGTAGATTATCCATATCCAGCATATCGTCGGTTACCTTGTCTGGATTGGTATTCATTTCTTCATATCCGGCAGTACAGGCATTCATCCCACACAGAAATAAGCATGTAGCCCCTATACATTGTATTTTTCCTAAAAAAAGTGATTTCATAATTTTACGAATTAAGGTTAGAATTGAAGTTTAACGCTAAATCCAATGTTCCGTAAGCTCGGCATCATGAAATAGTCTATACCTTGGTAATAAGTCCCTGTAGAGGATGCTAGTTCTGGGTCGAATGGAGCTTTGTTATAGAACATAAACAGATTCTTTCCAATGAGTGAAACTGTTACATCTTTAAGTTTATCGTTGAACCATTTGTTTGGCAGAGTATATCCCAGTGTCATTTCACGTAAGCGTACATTGGTTGCACTATAAGTATAAAAGGCAAGTAATCCGGTTGTTCCTCCCCCTACTACAGAATAGTAGCTTTCTGGATTCAGCAATCCACCGTTTACAATTACTCCACCGTTGTCACGTGCTTCGGCACTGGCTTCTGATGTTCCGAAGCGGTCCATCATGGCTTGTGTTGCGGAAACACATACGCCACCGATACGCCAGTCTATCAATACTCCTAAAGAAATACCTTTATAGGCAAAAGTATTGTTCCATCCGATGTTATATTTAGGAGCTGCATTACCTGCTTTAATCCAGTTTTCAGAGTCGGCCTGAATGCTTCCGTTTTGTGGGTTGACATATATCTGTCCCTGGTGATCACGTTTCAATCCTGTTACGTAAATATCGCCGATACTTCCACCTTCAGTTAAACGTTGTTTATATGAGTCGTTGGTACAGACATCGATATAAGGCATATTTCCAATTTTTTCTCCGGTAATCGGATTGATTGTGTTCGGATCGAGTAGTTCCTTGATTTCGTTCCGGTTCATTGTGAAAGTAAGCGATGAATTCCACAAGAAATCTTTGAGCTGCAGCTTATAGCTAAGTGTCGATTCAATACCCCAGTTATTTACTTTACCTCCGTTTGCATAAAAATGCGAATATCCGGAGCTAGGAGGCATAGATATTGTAAAGAACTGATTGTAAGTATTAGAGTTATAGTAAGTAACGTCTAAGTTTAACTTATTTTCGAACAAGCGCAAGTTCATACCTACCTCAAAGGATTTGGTGCGTTCCGGTTCCAGGAAAGTGGCGGGAATGAAAGGAAGACTTTCTATGTTTCCACCGCTGATTCCATAGGCTAGAGAGGTCATATAAGGCTGAGGTGCGTTGCCGACTTCACTATATGAGGCTCGTAGCTTCAAGAATGAAACTGGTGTATGGCTCAAATCGAACATTTCGGTTGGAACAAATGATAAACCGACAGATGGATAGAAGAAACCTGAATTCTTGTGTGAAGTAAACGCAAAGGTAGAGAACCAGTCATTTCGTCCTGTAATATCTAAGAATATGGCACTCTTATATGCCAGTTGTAATGTGGCAAATACCGCTTGTGTATTGGTGTGTATACCTTTTGAGTCGAGAGGACGGGTTTCCGGATCGTTTTTGATAATGTTTTCGAACGTAAATAAATTGGCTACCTTAGCCAGATGTCCTTCATAACCAATTTTTGCTCCAGACACTTCATCGGTAACACTGGCTCCTATATTTGCGTTAATACCATAATTTCCGAAGCGTTTATCGATATTTAAAATAGCGTCGGCATAGAAATTCTTGTATTGAGTGGTTTGCTTCATATAGTTACCGTAGTCTGAAGCAAACAAGTTACTGGATGATGCTGAGATTTTACGTTCGTAAGTATCTTGTGAATTGTCTAACGCATACGTCCGGTAGCTTGCATCCAGTCGGTTATTTTCCAGCTTAAATTAGCTGTAAACATGTAACGCATCTTGTTGTTTTCGAAATGTTCACGATTGACGATCCAATACGGATTCTGCATAGACAGACCTTGTTCTCCGTAAGTCCAGTTCTGGGTAGGGAAGTTACGTTCCGGATTAAAATGCTCGTAAGTTTTAAATTTCGTAAAATCGTCAGATGGTGGGAAAAGATACAGAGGGACTAGTGGGTTATGAGCCTGTCCCTGTACCATCAGGTTATGATTGTTCTGAAGAATATAAGAAGCACTCATATCCAACGTTAATTTATCTTTTATCAGCTCTGTCGTATTTCGTAAGGTAAAGTTATACCGGTTATATCTACTGTTTGGTATAATACCGCGTGAGTTTGTAGATGAGGCTGAAAAATAGGTCTGATTCCGGTCACTTCCGCTTGTAACGTTCATAGAGTTGATTTCATTGAAGCCTGTTTGGAAGAAATCGAGTGGATTATAAGAAGAAGGGGTACTCAGTTTGTTTCCCCAGCTTTCATATACCAGGTCATTCTTTCGTCCGTAAGTATTTTGAAAACGTGGTGTTACAAATGGAGTTGTAAATTGCGTATTGTTTGAATAGTTGACAGTCAGTTTTCCTTCTTTTCCTTTCTTGGTAGTAATCAGCACTACTCCGTTTGCTCCAGACACACCGTAAAGTGCAGCGGCAGCGGCCCCGGTCAGCACAGACATTGATTCTATGTCGTCAGGGTTTATGCTTGAAATGCCATCACTGTCACCGCCGTCCGGCATTTCGAAAGAACCTTCCGGCTGTGTAGAACGCATCGAAGACAAAGGAATACCGTCTACCACATAAAGTGCATTATTGTCGCCAAACAATGATTTCGTACCGCGCATGACGACGCGTGTAGAGCCGCCGATTCCATTTGCACTTTGATTGATGGTTACTCCCGCTATTTTACCTGTTAAACTGTTTACGAAGCTGGCGTCTTTTACAGCTGTGATTACGTCGCTCTTTACTTCCTGAACATTGTATGTCAGAGATTTTGTTTCTCGTTTGATACCTAAGGCTGTTACAACAACTTCTTCAAGGGTTTCGGTATCTTCCTTCATTATGATATTATATGAAGTGCCGGGTGATACTGTCAGAGTAACAGGTTTGTAGCCAACATAGGATATTTCCAAGATATCACCATTGGATGCTTTTATAGAAAATTCACCGTTGAAATCAGTTATCGTTCCGTTAGAAGAGTTCTTGATTTTTACGTTTACTCCGATAAGGGCCTCTCCTTTGCTGTCTTTTATGCTACCATTAATTTGTACACTTTCTGGAGCTACTGATTTTATACTTGCATTGGGAGATGGCAGTAACGCGTCGGCACTATAGGCAAACGCAGGTATTGCCAGGTGAAACATTGTGCCTGCTAATAAAATAAGACTTGTCCTCATTTTAATAGGGCATTTTAAGCTTAATCTATCTTGTTGAGATAGAATCATGAAAGATGTTGTTTTTTTCATATGAAGTTAATAAGGTTAATGGTTCATATTAAAGAATCAACTTTTGTTTATGATAACCATGTTTGCGGATAAATAAATACGGGATCGTTGAAAATTGTAATTATCTCCTTTGGCGGAAATGCTAAGTTTCATTTGGTTTCATAGATTTTAGGTTTAAGGTTATATTTTAATTTGTTACTTGGATTCCCTTATTAATCTTATTATGTTATCATATATTTATAAAATATATGTCTATATGCTTAAGAATTTTAAATTTTCTTATTTATGCAAATATAGTTTTTTTTAATAATAAAGTCTGTTTTTGCTCTGAAAAATTAAGGTCTGACTAATATTTTTCCCTTACTTATTGAAAATATTCTGATTAGGGGAGAATACACGATTATAAAAAGAGTTTCAAAATGATATATTTGATTGTAGGGGGGAGATTTATGCCAGTTCTTGAAAAAATAATTATGAAACTGCTTTTTAGTAACAGATTGTTATACTTTTGGCGCAATTTATTGTCTAGTTAGATGGAGAAACAAAAAAGAGGCACTTCTCACGAAGTACCTCTTTTACTAGAGAGTTTATGAAAATATTGTTTTTTTGTATGTTGTTTTTACATGTCCATAGTTACAGTCATTTCCGGAACGAGAATGTAATCTTTCTTATTTTTGTTCCATTTGTAGTATTGGATTGTGGTGCTGTTTTCATTATATGTATATTTGATACACATATGGTTACGCCATGTTCCTCTACCTTCGTCCCACTTCTGTAACACGTTTTCTACAACTTGTTTCTTATCGTTGTATTTATAGTTATATTTCTCAAAGTTTGTCAGAATACCTTCATTCATTTTATATACAGTTTCCGACATCTTTACTCCATCTATTTCCTCAGTATTGTATATCAACTCAGTTTCTGGGTTGCTAGCAAAAACTGTAAGGTTAGCAGCGAAAACAAATACTGTTACAAATAAACTTTTGAGTAAATTCATTTTTTTCATATTTCTTTAATTTTAAGGTGTTACTATCTTTTTGTTTTTGATTACGCTGCAAAATTAGTAAAACCTTTTGATGCTGCTAACTTTTTGGCAAGAAAAAATGAATATTTTAGCAATTTGTTGCCATTTAAAGATATCTTAACAATTCAAAATATCAATGTGCTTCCAACCAGTTCTTACCCCAATCACAGTCTGCCTGCAAAGGAACTTTCATTTTGTAAGCTGCTTCCATTTCCGAAATCACAATATGCTGTACTTTTTCCTTTTCTTCGGGCACGACGCTGAAATTTAATTCATCGTGTACCTGAAGAATCATTTTGGAACGAATACCCTCTTCCATGAAGCGTTTGTATATACGAATCATTGCCACTTTGATAATATCAGCAGCACTTCCTTGTATAGGAGCATTGATTGCGTTTCGTTCTGCATACCCACGGACCACAGCATTGCGTGAATTGATATCAGGCAGGTAGCGCTTACGCTTGAATATAGTTTCGATATATCCTTTTTCTTGTGCCAGACGGATACTTTGATCCATATATTCTTTTACATGCGGATAGTTTTCGAAATATCCGTCTATAAGTTCTTTGGCTTCTTTACGTTCGATGTTCAGTCGTTCTGCCAGTCCGAATACTGATATACCATATATAATACCGAAGTTAGCTGTTTTAGCTTTACTTCTCTGTTCGCGGGTTACATCTTCCAGTTTCTCCTTATATATCTTGGCAGCAGTAGCAGCATGAATATCCTGTCCTTTCTGGAAAGCTTCTATCATGTGAGGGTCCCCACTCAGATGAGCCATGATACGCAGCTCGATTTGTGAGTAGTCGGCAGAAAAGAATTCACAGCCTTCGTCAGGAATAAAGGCGCGTCGAATCTCTTTTCCATCCTCATTACGGATAGGAATATTTTGCAGGTTAGGGTTGCTCGAACTAAGTCGACCTGTAGCCGTAACAGTCTGATTGAATGAAGTATGTATATGTCCCGTCTTGGGGTTGATTAGTAAGGGAAGTGCATCAATATAGGTTCCCAGCAACTTCTTCAGTCCACGATGTTCCAGTATTTTCCCTACAATTTCATGCTTTCCTCGTAGACTTTCCAATACTTCTTCGGAAGTAACATATTGGCCGGTCTTGGTCTTTTTAGCTTTGTCTGTAATTTTCAGACGGTCGAACAGTACTTCTCCTACTTGTTTGGGCGAAGCAATATTAAATTCCATTCCGGCAAGCTGATGTACTTCCTCTTCAAGCTGCTTCATACGTGCAGTAAAATGCTGTGATGTTTCTTTCAAGGCTTCGGTGTCAATGCGTACCCCGTTGCGTTCCATATATGCAAGGACAGGAACCAGCGGCATTTCGATAGTCTGGAACAGTTCGTTCACATTATTTTCTATCAATTCTTTCTCTAATACCTTTTTCAGTTTCAGTGTAACATCAGCATCCTCACATGCATATTTGTAGACAGAAGTAGGAGGGAGGTCTCGCATGTTTTTCTGATTCTTTCCTTTCGGACCTATCAGCTCTTCTATTTTTATCGTTTCATATTTCAGATATACTTCGGCCAGGTAATCCATGCCGTGGTGAAGTTCAGGCTGAAGTACATAATGAGCAATCATGGTGTCGAACATCGGGCCACGGACCTCGACACCATAATTACCCAGTACAAGCATATCGTATTTTATATTCTGTCCGATTTTCAGTGTTTTCTCATTTTCTATGATCGGTTTGAATTTTTTAACTATTGCCAACGCTTCTTCACGATTTGCCGGAACTGGTACATAAAATGCCTGATTTTCGGCAAAGCTGAAGCTCATTCCTACCAGTTCTGCAGTAATTGGGTCGGTTCCTGTGGTTTCCGTATCTAGACTGAAAAAATCTTTTGTAACGATTATTTGTAAAAAATCGTCTATTTTCTCCTCTGAATCAAGTAGTTGGTAGTCGAAATCAAGGTCTTCTAACCGCGTGAGATTTGAATTTTTTGGCTCGTCTGTATTCTCGCCCGCAAAAAATCCAAAGAGATCGCTTTGTACAGGAGCCGAAGGAGCGGCAGTTTTCTTTTCAGTTTTGAGTATACGATCCAGCAGAGTACGGAACTCTAGTTCCTCAAAAATTTTACGGAGTTCTTCTTCATCGGGTTGTTCCCGTTTCAAGGCTTCCATATCTAGTGAGATGGGAACATCCGTTTTGATTGTTGCGAGGAATTTGGAAAAAGTAATCTGCTCGCGGTTATTCTCTACTTTTGTTTTGATTGCTCCTTTCAACTGGTCGGTGTTGGCAAGCAGGTTTTCGATGCTGCCGAACTGGGCAATTAACTTTTGTGCTGTTTTCTCTCCGACTCCCGGACATCCCGGAATGTTGTCGGCTGTATCTCCCATAAGTCCCAACATATCGATAACCTGTGAGGGTGAGTCAATATCGAATTTTGCTTTGATTTCGTTTACCCCCATGACTTCAAATTCTTTGTCGCCATATTTAGGGCGATACATGAATACATTTTCTGATACCAGTTGCCCGTAGTCTTTATCCGGAGTCATCATGTATGTCGTAATGCCTCGTTTTCCCGCTTCGGTTGCGAGTGTACCAATTACGTCGTCCGCTTCGTAACCACTTACCTCAAGAATAGGAATACGATAAGCGCGGATAATATCCTTAATGATAGGAACAGAAAGACGAATTGCTTCGGGAGTTTCCTCACGCTGAGCCTTATACTGCTCGAAAGCTTCGTGACGGAATGTAGGTCCGGCCGGATCAAATGCAATACCTATATGAGTAGGGTTCTCTTTTTTCAGTACATCCTCCAGTGTATTGACAAATCCCATGATAGCAGATGTATTGAAACCTTTAGAATTGATACGCGGATTTTTGATAAAAGCATAGTACGCGCGGTAGATAAGTGCGTACGCATCGAGTAGAAACAGTTTTTCCATTCGTGTAAAATTATTAAGTTTTCTACGTAAAAGTACAAAAAAATACCGTATTCGCTGTTTTATTATTACTTTTGTACCCAAATAAATCTCCATGGATAAATTAGAAGTAATCAAGAAACCCATAGAAAAGGAATTAAGCGAATTTAAGGCTCTTTTCGATGCCTCACTGAAAAGTTCTACCCCGTTATTAGACGAAGTTTTAGGCTATATCAAGCAGAGGAACGGAAAGATGATGCGTCCTATTCTGGTTTTGCTTATGGCAAAACTTTATGGTGGAATTAACGATTCCACCCTTCATGCTGCGCTTTCGCTCGAGTTGCTTCATACTGCCAGTCTGGTACACGATGATGTGGTAGACGAGAGTAACAAACGTCGGGGACAGTCGTCGGTTAATGCATTGTATGACAATAAGGTTTCTGTGCTGGTAGGCGACTATATGCTGGCAACCAGTCTGCGTCATGCTTCATATACCAATCATATTGAACTGGTCGGCCTGGTAGCACGTTTGGGACAGGATTTATCGGAAGGAGAGATTATTCAGCTGGTGAATATCAGTAACCGTGATTTTTCGGAAGAGATTTATTTTGACGTTATCCGTAAAAAGACAGCAGCCCTGTTTACTGCAAGTGCAGAGAGTGGAGCTATTTCGGTAAATGCCCCGAAAGATGAAGTGGAGAAGGCTGCTCTTTTTGGTGAAATGATAGGTATTGCCTTTCAGATAAAAGATGATATTTTCGATTACTTCGATAATGAAGAGCTGGGTAAGCCTACTGGAAATGATATGATGGAAGGTAAGCTGACTCTTCCGGCACTGTATGTATTGAATACTTGTGCCAATGAGGAAAAGAAAGAACTTGCATTGCGTATCCGTTCACTAAGTGCTTCGAAGGAGGAAATTGCCAGCTTTGTAGATTATGTGAAGCAGGAGGGAGGTATCACTTATGCGGAACAGGTAATGTATGATTACCGTAACAAAGCATTGGCCCTGCTTCCTGAAGCAGCAGATGAAGCGGTCCGTACGGCACTTACAGCTTATATTGACTATGTGATTAAGCGGAATAAATAATATTTCTATTATTGTAACGAGATCTCGAATAATCTTTGATATAAAGAAATGTCCCTTTACTCATGTTGTTATTTACTTGAAAACAACGTGAATAAAGGGATTTTTTTGTACAAATTTTCTAAAAATATCAGGATGTTTTGGGGCATTCTTGAGCATAAATTGGGAAAGATTTCTTGATTTATTGGGGTGAATCTTTGCATAAAATAAATTTTTGATACGATAGTGTAGGGTGTATATTGGTAAATAATATATATATTTATTGTAAATTTCTGTCTGGTCGGATTTTTTAGCTGTGATTTTCTATTCTATTCTTTATCTCACTTATATAAAATGAAATATATCTGTATATATTTCCTAGATAATACTGTATTTCTCTTTATTTTGTAAAGAAAATATGATAAAAATCTTTGATTAGTGATAAAAAATATATAATTTAAGCCTCAGTTATATCTTGTATGTTATAAGAAAAATTTTCACAATTAAAAACCTTAAATCTATGGACACTTTGTTTCGTTGGGGTAAAATGCATTGCATGCAAAAAGCTCTATTTGTATTGTTGTCGGTGGTCTTGGTAGCTTGTAGTGGAGAAGAGAAAGTTAATCTACCTGATGAACCTGAAACTCCAGAAGCTGAGATTACACTTGCAGAAGGTACCGATAAACATCCATTGTTGGATGCTTCTGGCGGAACTGTAACATTACATTTTACATCTACTGCCGATTGGAAAGCTACGGTTGGCAATGTACGTGCTTCCAGTTGGATTACCGTTTCTCCTACATCAGGTAAGGCCGGAGAAGCATCGGTCACTATTTCGGTTGCCGCGAACGATGGTACAGATGAGCGTACTGCTTCTGTTTTTCTGGACTGCGGTGACAGTCGGGAAACGATTGTTGTTTCTCAGAAGCAGAAAGATGCTTTGATTGTTTCACGCCAAAGTTATGAACTCTCTGCCGGAGAATCTCTTATAGAGGTGGAGGTAGAATCCAATGTGACATTCGAGGTGGAGGTTTCGGATACATGGATTGAGCAGATTTCGACACGCAGTCTTGAAAAGTCGGTATTAAGTTTCCGCATTTTGGCGAATGACGGCTATGAAAAGCGTAGCGGAAGCATTCTTGTGCGAAGTGGAGAATTGCAGGAAACTGTACGGATTTATCAGGAGGGGAAAGAAAAAGAAGTGTTGCTTCTCTCCGAAGATATGGTTGAAGTAGGGGTCTTGGGAGGTACAGTAGACGTGCAGTTGCAGTCGAGTGTTTCATATATATGTAAGCCTGTGACAGAATATACATGGGTAAGCGAGATCACTTCGAGAGCTGTTTCTACGCACACGCTTCATTTCGCGGTACAGCCTAATGATACGTATGATATGCGTGAGGCACGGTTCGTTTTCATTGATGAAACGGAATCGATATCAGATACGCTTACTATCCGGCAATATGCTGCCGACGAAATACTTGTTCCTTCAGATCCTATCATCTGTGAACCGGAATCCGGAACTTTTTCATTTGAAGTCAGTGCGAATATTAGCTATGATGTAACGACAGACGTCAGCTGGTTGAAGCAGGTAGTTGGCAGAGGAATGGAGCGGTCGACCTTGCATTTTAGTGTAGAAGAAAATACCGGATCGGTTATGCGTGAGGGTAATATTATACTCTCTGGAAATGGTGTAGAACGTACGGTAAAAGTAATGCAAAAGGGTAAGGAAGAGGCCCCCTATCTAATCGTATCACAAGAGCATTTTAATATCTTGCCAGAGGGTGGTACGGTTCGTTTTACTGTAAAAGCGAATGTACCTTATCGGGTAAATACGGATGCAGACTGGATGGTTCAGGCTGTGTCGGGAAGTTCAGACGAAATTGTATTTACGGTAAGTGCCAACGAATCGACATCTTCTCGTGAAGCGACAATTACGGTCACATCTGAAGACGGCAATCTGGTGCGTACGGTGCAGGTCGTTCAGGAAGGTGAAGCTGTCTATCTGGACGTATCTCCTTCGAATATTTCTGCGACTGCCGAAGGAGGAAAATTCACTTTTACCGTTAACAGTAATACCCAATATACATTCACATGCAGCGACAACAGTTGGATTAGCGTAGATGGTAACTTAATTGTTATTGGGGCAAATACCTCGACTTCCCAGCGGAAAGGAAATGTGACAGTCCGGGCTGCGGAACTTGTTCGTGTTATAGAAATAACTCAGGCTGGGAAAAAGGAAGAAACGCCTTCTGCAGGTGGCAGTATAGAAGACTTTACAGAGAATGAAGAAGACTGGTAATAATCTTGAAAAACACAGTAAATTATGAAGCATATAACTCTTTTTTTAGGTATATTTCTGTTGTTACTTGCCGGATGCCAGCAAGATGATCTGGTGCCTTCTAGAGATCAGGATAAAAGCCTGAAGTCGGTTCGTGCTACGACATCATCGGTTGTAAAGAGCCGTACATCTCTTTCGGGTAATTCTGTAGTATGGGAGAATGGAGACGCGATTGGTATTTTCAGTGATGTATCCGATTCTATAGCCCGTTATGATTTGACAGGCATCTCGGGTGACGAGGCTCAGTTTGAAAGCAGCAAGCCCGTCAGAGGTAATACGTTTTATGCCTTTTATCCGTATGCGGCGGATGCCATGGTATCTGGTACGAATGTTTCTTTCTGTCTTTCAGCAGAACAGTCGTTTAACTTCGACAGTTTTGCTTCCGGTGTATGTCCGATGGTGGCTCAGAGTACCACCAATTCTTTCCGTTTTTTGCAGGTTTGCGGACTGGTACGTCTAAACCTGAAAGGAAACATGAATATTCAGTCTATCTCTTTGTCAGGCAATAATGGAGAAGCTGTAGCCGGACTTGGTTCGGTTAACATTGCATCGGACGCTCCGGAGTTTCGCCTTTCAGGGGGAGGGCAGGAGAGTTACAGTGAAATTGTACTTCAGGGAAATGTTACCTTATCTCCTTCACAAACTACTTCGTTCTATTTTGTTGTTCCACCTCAGGTCTTCAGCAAAGGTATGACATTTAAGATTACAGGAACTGTAAACGGTCAGCAACAGACATTGACTAAGGCAACAGAACGGAGTATTACGGTGGGCCGTTCTGTTATAACCAGTTTCTCGGCTGTTGATACAAACGACTTGCTGGAACAGGATGAGATGACAGAAAGAGATATCTTGATTGCATTGTACGATGCTACGAACGGCGATGAGTGGACGAATAATACAAACTGGTGTACGGATGCTGATTTATCGGAATGGTATGGCGTTTATACAGATTATCAGGGCAGGGTTATGTCAATTGACTTGTCTTCGAATAATCTGACTGGAAGTTTACCGGATGAAATTGGAAATCTTGAAGTATTATGGACTCTGAATTTGTATAATAATGAGTTGACGGGAGAGATACCTGTTTCTATAGGAAAACTGACAGAACTCAGAAATTTAGATTTATCTCAGAATCAGTTGACTGGAGGATTGCCATCTGAGGTGGGCAATATGCAAAATCTGGTGTATAGTTATCTGAGCAATAATCAACTGACTGGTACAGTACCTGAATCTCTTGGCAGATTGACTTCGTTGGAGTATATGAACTTTGGCAAGAATATGCTGTCGGGTGATTTACCTCAGGCTGTTACTTCTTCTTCCTGGTGGCAGAAAAGTGGTTGGGTTTGTATAGGACAAAATTCTCCGGGCGGATTTAACTTCGATACATTTAATCTGTATATGCCCGATTTTACTTCAACTGATTATAAGGGAAATACAATAAATTCTACTTCTATTGTAGCCTCTCATAAGGTAACGTTGTATTATATCTGGGCTTCATGGTGTCCTTTCAGTGAGGCTTTCCATCCTACAGTATCATCTATTTATCAGCGATATAAAAATCATTCTTTAGAAATCATCGGGTTTTGTCATGATGGAACAAACAATCCTGATGCACTCAATATGATAGAAAGTTATAATATGGAATGGCCTACGCTGCTATCTAATCCGGGCGTTATTTCATTTACTGGTTTCCCTACTATTATGGCTTTCGATGAGAATGGTAAATTGATATTTCATAGTAGTGTAACATCGAGAAATTTGCTTCCTGACTTCTTGAAAGAAATCTTGGGTGAGGGAGATTTACCGTACGAATCTTCCGATTTTTCGGAGGATGGAAAGGTGTATACCTTACAAAAGGCTTCCGAAGGAAACGGCATTAATGTGGTATTGATGGGGGATGCTTTTTCTGACAGGCAGGTTGCCGACGGCACGTATGAAAAGGTTATGCGGATAGCTGCCGATGCCTTCTTCAGTGAGGAGCCTTATGCCTCTTTCCGGAATTTGTTTAATGTATATTACGTGACGGCCGTTTCCCGGAATGAAGGATATATAGATGGTGGAAGTACGGCATTTTCCGGTTATTTCGGCAGTGGAACACATGTAGGAGGAGATAACAACAAATGTATGCAGTATGCTTCAACCTGCCCGGGAATGACCGATCCATTGATGAATGAGGTGCTGATTATTGTTATGATGAATTCGACTAAGTATGCAGGTACTTGTTATTTTGGAACGAGTACAGCTTATCAAGGTGATTATGGCAGAGGATATGGAATTGCCTATTTCCCGATTGGCACAAGTGATGAAGAACTGGCATGTGTCCTTCATCATGAAGCGGGTGGGCATGGATTTGCTAAACTGCTGGATGAATATTATTATGAGAGTCAGGGTACGATTCCATTAAGTGAGATTTCTGATAATATTAATTCCCGAAATCATTATGGATGGGGAAGAAATGTAGATTATACAAGCGATCCGAACAGTGTGGTATGGAGCAAGTTTATATCCGACTCTCGTTATGCGAGTGAGGGCATAGGTGTGTTTGAAGGAGCTTGTACTTATTATAAGGGCGCATATCGTCCTACGGAAACCAGTATTATGGATGCAAATGTGGGAGGCTTCAATGCTCCTTCGCGTGAGGCGATTTATAATCGTATCCATAAGTTAGCTTATGGAGAGAGCTGGCAGTTCGACTATGAAGAATTTGTCGGTTGGGATTTAAACCGTCAGGGACGTTCGCGGAGTATTTCTGTACAGGCAAAGCATGAGCCGACAGCTCCTCCTGTTATCCTGAATCAACACTGGGAGAACGGGCGACTTGTGGCGAACTAAAGCTTGAGGTTATATAAAGAACAAGGGCACGGAGAAACATTACTAAGATGAATCTTCGTGCCCTTCGCGTATTTAAATTAGAAAAACTTTGTTTCTTTTCCTAAAATGTCCGACAATAGCAGGTTAGCAAGGCGGCTTGTTCCCAGGCGGAAGAGCTCGTTAGTTAGCCATTCTTTGCCTAAGACCTCTTTTACTATTGTATAGTATACTAATGCGTCGTGCACTGTATTAATGCCTCCTGCGGGCTTAAAACCTACTTTACGGCCGGTTTCGAGGAAGTATTCCTTGATGGCCTGGCACATTACGTATGCTGCTTCGGGAGTAGCGGCCGGATTTTCCTTTCCGGTAGATGTCTTGATGAAATCGGCTCCTGAATACATTGACAGGATAGAGGCTTTCTTGATATTCGAAGCACTGCTCAGTGCACCAGTTTCCAAGATTACTTTCAAGTGTTTATCTCCGCATACTTCTTTCAATTCTTCTATTTCGTCACACATACCTTCGTAGTCACCACTCAGGAATTTGCCTACAGAAATCACGATGTCTATTTCATCGGCTCCTGCATGAAGTGCCATAGCTGTTTCGGCAACCTTTACTTCGGTGAATGTTTGTGAAGAAGGAAATCCTCCCGATACGCAGGCGATTTTTACGTTGTCAGCTTCAAGTGTATCGTTTACGATTTCGGCCATGTTGGGATATACACAGATTGCGGCTACGTTATCAAGTTCGGGATATGCATCCACAAAGTCGTTGACATGTTGCGTAAACTTCATTACGCTCGGTTCGCTGTCTGTGCATTTTAAAGTAGTAAGGTCAATACAGTGGAAAAGGAATTTTTTCACTTCTACGGTATCGTTTTCCTTTACGTATTTTTCGATGATATGGGCTGTTTGTGCAGCTACTTCTTCATCTTTTAAAACCGTATTGTATTTGCTTAATGCTTCATTATATTTATCTGGCTGGTGCAGATTTTCTGTATCTTCATCTTCGCAGCCGCAGTCGCAGGCATCATCATCACAGTTGCATTCACATTCATGTTCGTGATGATGTTCGTTTCCGCAGTTACATTCGTGGTCGTGGTGGTGATGTTCGCCTCCACATCCACATTCATGTTCGTGATTGTACTTCATAATGCTTATAATTTGGGGTTGTTTTTATGTCTTTCTTTATCTCTGTTGGTCTTTTTCTCCAGGTTTCGTTGAAATGCTTCTGTTAAATTTACTCCCGTCTGGTTTGCCAGACAGATCAGCACCCATAATACATCGGCCATTTCATCGTCGAGGTTATCTTTTTCTCCCGGTTTGAATGACTGGTCACCATATTTGCGTGACATGACACGTGCCAATTCTCCTACTTCTTCGGTGAGTACAGCCATGTTGGTCAGCTCGCTGAAATAGCGTACACCATATGTTTTTATCCAGTTGTCTACTGTTTTTTGTGCTTCTTCCAATGTCATCTTTATTCCTTGTTTTTGGTGTCCATGCAGATTGTAACAGGACCGTCGTTCAACAATTCAACTTTCATGTCGGCTCCAAATTCACCGGTTCCTACTTGTTTGCCTAGCCCGATGCTAAGTTCGTTGCAGAAATATTCGTATAGTGGAATTGCTGTCTCGTGGCGGGCTGCACGGATATACGACGGGCGGTTCCCTTTCTTGGTCGAAGCCATCAGGGTGAATTGGCTTACTACCAAAATCTCACCTCCTGCCTCAAGAATCGATTTATTCATAACTCCGTTTTCATCGTCGAAAACTCTCAGTCCGATGATTTTTTTACATAACCAGTCGGCGTCTTCCTGATTGTCGGCTTCTTCTATTCCTAAAAGAACGAGGAATCCTTTCTTTATAGCTGATTTGCATGTTCCATTAATCGTGACGGAAGCATGACTTACGCGCTGAATAACTACTCTCATATAAACATATACTTTCTACAAAGATAGAAAATATTCAGTATAATGATAGAATAAATTGTAAGAATGACAAATGTATAGCTTAATTTAATTGTATCTTTGTGGAAGTAGGATTCTGCCGACTGTGAAATGGGTGATATTGATATTTATAATCGCTCTGCGGAAAGACTTGGTATGTCATTTCGCAGAGCTTTTTTATAGGGCTTCTTTTACGCTTTTTGCTGCGGCTTCTCCGATTACTGCTGCAAGTTCTTCGATAGTTGCCTGCTTGATTCTTGCCACACTCTTGAATTCTTTCAGCAGGGCTGTTTTGCGCTTTTCTCCTATGCCTTTTATCCCGTCTAATGCAGAAGCTATTTGACTCTTGCTACGCTTGTCGCGATGGAAAGTAATGGCAAAACGGTGTACCTCGTCTTGTATGTTTTCGAGGAGATGAAAAAGGGGAGTGCCTTGTTTTATTCCTATAGTCATCGGTGGAAATCCGAACAGAACTTCCGAAGTGCGGTGCTTGTTGTTTTTGGCAAGTCCGGCAATAGGAATCTGTAATTTTAATTCGTCTTCTATTACTTGTCTTACAACTTCCATCTGCCCTTTTCCACCATCGGTCAGAATTAGGTCTGGTAGTTCTCCTTGTTCTTCGAGTATGCGGGAATACCTCCGGCGTACTACTTCCTGCATAGAGGCATAATCATCCGGTCCGACTACGGTCTTGATGTTGTATTTGCGGTAGTCCTTTTTGCTGGGACGCGCTTTCTTAAATACTACGCATGCCGCTACTGCATCGGAACCTTGTATGTTTGAGTTGTCGAAGCATTCAATATGCATAGGCATTTTGTCCATTTGCAGCTGCTCCTGAATTTCTTTTAAGAGGCGAACGCTCCGCTGTTCTGGATTCAGTTTCTCGGCTTGTTTAAGTCGGTCTACTTTGTATTGTTTTACATTGAGAAGAGAAAGCTCAAGCAGATGTTTCTTATCGCCTCGTTGTGGTATGGTAAATGTTACGTTATTCAGTTCCATATCTAGTTCGAAAGGTACGATAATTTCGCGGGAGCAGCTTTTATACCGTTCTCTCATTTCAATAATTCCAAGCTGGAGCAGCTCTTCCTTTGTCTCATTCAGACGTTTCTTATACTCGAATGTGAACGCCTGGTTTATGCATCCGTTTGTGATGTGCAAATAGTTTATGTAGGCCGAATTTTCGTCCATTTCGATAGAGAATACATCTATGTTATGAAGAATGGAACTTACGACTTCACTCTTTGCTCGATAGCTTTCTATTAGTTCATATTTTTCTTTTACTTTTTGAGCTTCTTCAAATTTCATCTCCTCTGCGAGTGACATCATTTCTTTCATCAGTGCGTCGCTTATAGCCTGAGTATTTCCCTTTAAAATCTCTTTTACTTGGGCTATATTATCCATGTATTCATCGTGAGATTGCATCCCGATACATGGACCTTTGCAGTTTTTGATGTGGTATTCCAGGCAAACATTGAATTTTCCCTGACGAATGTTTTCGGGGGTTAGTGCCAGATGACAGGTGCGGAGCGGATATAGTTTCTTTATCAGATCTAGCACAGCTTGCATAGAAGGAATATGACTGTACGGACCATAGTAGGTAGAACCGTTCCGGATAATTTGCCTTGTCTTGAATACCCGTGGAAAATACTCGTTGCTGACGCAGATAGATGGATAACTTTTATCATCTTTCAGCAAGACATTATAGCGAGGCTTGTATTTCTTGATAAGGTTATTTTCCAAGAGCAGGGCATCTTCTTCTGTATTTACAACAATATAGCGGATGTCTGCAATCTTGCTGACTAATATACGTGTCTTGGCAGATTGATGCTCTTTTGAAAAATACGAATATACACGCCGTTTCAAATTTTTTGCTTTCCCAACATAAATAATCACTCCTTCTTTGTTGAGGTATTGATAGATGCCGGGAGTGCTTGGCAAATTTAATACGATTCCTCGAAGGTATTCGTTTGTACTAAGTTCTTCCATGTTATAGCTTGTACGTTTAAGGATTTCTATAAAAGAAGAATCCGGCATATACAAAAATGTATTTGCCGGATTCTTCTTTTCCTTATTTATTGTGAATAGGAGATATTAAACTCTTATATGTCCGTCCGGCTGAACAGCCTTTTAAAGTTGCAACAGCGTGGTCACTTCTACATCGTCGGTAAATGCTTTTCTACCGTTTAATCCTTTCAGCTCGATTACAAAATTTACAAATGCCTGTTTAGCACCGCATCTTTTTACTAAGCGATAGGTTGCAGCCATGGTTCCTCCGGTTGCCAGCAAATCATCGTGCAACAAGACGATGTCATTTTCATTAATGGCATCTTTATGTATCTGTATGGTGTCAGTCCCATATTCTTTTGCATAAGTTTCTTCTACCACTTCTGCAGGAAGTTTTCCTGGCTTTCTTGCCATGATGAATCCGGCTCCTAATCTGGCAGCTAAAGCACCTCCCAAAATGAAGCCTCTAGATTCGATACCAACTACCTTCGTGATACCTTTGTCCTTATACATTTCGTATAGTTCGTCAATCATTTCTTGGAGGCTCTCGGCATTTTTGAACAACGTAGTGACGTCGTAGAACAATATTCCCGGAATAGGGAAGTCTGGTATCTCACGGAGGTTTTTCTTTAATGTTTCTTTATTCATATCCAGTAATTTATGTTTGTTTCTTAAACTTGTTGTTTCACGTGAAACATGCTTGCTTTAGCGTCCCAGTAACACGAGAAGCACATTGATGTCGCTTGGAGAAATACCTGGTATACGGCTTGCTTGCGCCAGTGTTTCCGGATCTATTTTTATGAGCTTCTGACGGGCTTCTGTTGACAGAGAGTTCAAGTTGGCATAGTCAAACTTTCTTTTGATACGGATGGCTTCCAAACGATGTATCTTGTCTGCTATCATTCGTTCACGATCGATATAGCCTTGGTATTTGATTAACACTTCTGCTGCCTCAATTGTTTCTTCTTTCCGGTCGGTTACCTTGTCGAGTGCAGCTTGGAAAGATGGCACATGCGGGGCAATATTCTCGATAGTGATTTGCGGACGACTAAGCAACTCTATCAGTTTGCAGCCATGAGTAAGCCGGGCTGTTCCAAGTCCCTCTAAAGCGTCGTTTATCTTATCTGCCTTGATGGAGTAGGTTTTGGCAAACTCAACCAACCGCTGTATCTCTTCTCGCTTCTGGCAAAGTCTGTCGTAGCGTTCTTTACTTGCCAGACCTAGTTTATATGAGCGTTCTGTCAGACGCATGTCGGCATCGTCTTGACGGAGCAGAATTCTATATTCTGCACGTGAGGTAAACATTCTGTAGGGTTCGTCTACACCTTTTGTTACCAGGTCGTCAATCAATACTCCGATGTATGCTTCGTCGCGTCCAAGTACGAATGGTTCACCTCCATGACAATTAATGTGTGCATTGATACCAGCAATGATACCTTGTCCTCCGGCTTCTTCGTATCCGGTTGTTCCGTTTACTTGTCCGGCAAAGAACAGGTTTTTTACAACTTTCGATTCTAATGTATGCTTAAGCTGTGTCGGATCGAAATAGTCGTATTCGATAGCATATCCCGGGCGATAGGCAACGATGTTTCTGAAGCAAGGAATCTTCTTCAACGCAGCGAACTGTATATCCATTGGAAGTGAAGAGGAGAATCCGTTTAGATAAAGTTCTTGTGTGGTTTCTCCTTCCGGTTCGAGGAACAACTGATGCTGTGGTTTGTCGGGGAAAGTCACAATCTTTGTTTCGATACTTGGGCAATAGCGAGGTCCTATGCTCTGGATTTGTCCATTGAAAAGGGGAGAGTCGGCCAATCCGCTACGCAATACTTCGTGTACTTCCTCGTTAGTATAGCATGTCCAGCATTGAAGCTGCTTGAGCTGTCTGGGTTCGCTGATGAAAGAGAAACGGTGAAAATCATTTTCTCCATCCTGTGTTTCCATCAGGCTAAAGTCTACACTTCGTGCGTCAATACGAACCGGAGTACCTGTTTTCATTCGTCCGGCAGTGATGCCATGGCGTGTAATGGATTCTGTCAGATGATAGGATGCTGGTTCTGCACAACGTCCTCCGGCAAGCATCTTGTGTCCGATATGCATTAATCCGTTTAAGAAAGTGCCGGCTGTAAGAATAATACATTTGGCATGGAAAGTTACTCCCCAGCATGTAACCAATCCGGTTACTTCACCATTTTCTACTAATAATTCCTCTACTGTATCTTGCCAAATATGGAGGTTGGGAATGTTCTCCAGAATTTCGCGCCATGCCCAGATGAATTTACCTCGGTCGCACTGTGCACGTGGACTCCACATGGCAGGACCTTTGGAACGGTTCAGCATGCGGAACTGAATTGCTGTGCGGTCTGTTACCAATCCCATATATCCGCCGAGTGCGTCGATTTCCCGAACAATCTGACCTTTGGCGATTCCTCCCACGGCAGGGTTACAGCTCATCTGTCCAATCTTATTCATATCCATTGTGATCAGACAGGCTTTCGAGCCAAGGTTAGCTGCTGCCGCAGCGGCTTCGCAGCCGGCATGTCCGGCTCCTATAACAATAACGTCATACTTAAAGTCCATTAATCTTTTGTTTTTATATCTGTTGCAAAAATACGAAAAATTAGTGGCTTAGCTTTGATTCAGGTTCGTAAAAAGAGTTATAGTAAAGAGGAAAGGAGAGGAGGGAGTAAAGAACTGAAAAGTATGAAATAAAATCCGCTGTTGTTTTCCCTGATTCATGCCGATGTTTTTTTAAAATGTCAGCATGAGTTTAAGAAAACAATAGCGGAAATTTTCAGCAATCCTACCCGAATTAGGAATGTGTTCTGGTAATAGGTCTTGAATAGATTCCGAATGGAATTATTGAAAATCTTTCAGCAAATCGAGTGCCTTATTTTCGGCAGCTTCCATGATTTCACGTTCTCCCGGACCTTTATCGTTTATTCCACACAGATGCAGAATACCGTGAATAATGACGCGGTGCAACTCTGTTTCGTAAGTTGCTCCAAATTGCTCTGCATTGGTACGGACTGTATCAAGGCTAATAAATAAATCGCCTGCAATCCGGTTCCCTTCACAATAGTCGAACGTAATGATGTCGGTGTAGTAATCGTGCTGAAGATACTGACGGTTTACTTCCAGAATCTTTTCATCAGAACAGAAAATGTAAGCTATTTCACCTACTTTTTTTCCGTAAGTTTCTGCAACAGCTTTTATCCACGCTGTGGTTTCGCGCTTTTTGATAGCGGGCATTTCTACCCCTTCAGTTTGATAAGTAATCATATCGTATATCAGTTAAAGAATAAATAGCAAATAAGAATTGCGGCTATGATACCAGCCAGATCGGCGAGTAATCCGCATGGTACGGCATGGCGTGTACGGACAACTCCCACACTTCCGAAATAAACGGCGAGAATATAGAACGTAGTATCGGTAGATCCCTGAAAGATGCAAGATAACCGTCCTACAAAAGAGTCGGCTCCGTATGTGTTCATGGCATCTACCATCAGTCCGCGAGCTCCACTACCACTTAATGGTTTCATCAGTGCTGTAGGAAGTGCCCCTACAAAATCACTATTGATACCACATAAGTTCACCAAATTGGCTATACCTTCTATCAAATAGTCCATGCATCCGGAAGCACGGAAGACTCCGATGGCTACTAAAATGGCTACCAGATAAGGGATGATGCGTACGGCAGTAGTAAACCCTTCTTTGGCTCCTTCTACAAAAGCGTCGTATACATTAATTTTCTTTCTCATGCCGGCAACTATGAAACCGATGATAATGACAAACAAGAATACATTGGCTGTAGTTGTAGAATAGATATCGATTTGCTGACGTGACAGCATGCTGAAGAAATAAATAATACCTGCAATAACTAGGCTTGTACCACCTAGGAATAACAGAATAGTCCGGTTCAGCAAGTTGATGCGCTGGTATAAGCTTACTGCAATAATACCGGCAAGTGTAGAAAAAAAGGTCGCCAGCAGGATAGGGACAAAAACGTCTGTAGGCTGAGCAGCTCCCAGTTGGGCACGATAGACCATAATGCTGATAGGAATCAAGGTCAATCCTGAGGTATTCAGTACCAGAAACATGATCATCGGATTACTTGCCGTATCTTTTTTCGGATTCAGTTCTTGTAATCCCTCCATTGCTTTCAGACCTAAAGGGGTTGCAGCATTGTCCAAACCTAGCATATTGGCGGCAAGATTCATAAAAATACTTCCTGTAACAGGATGCCCTTTGGGTATTTCCGGGAATAATTTAGTAAAGAGTGGGCTCAGTAAACGAGAGAAAACTCCGATAACACCACCTTGTTCTCCGATACGCATGATGCCCATCCAGAGGGATAGTACTCCGGTTAGTCCCAATGAAATCTCGAATGCTGTTTTGGAAGAATCGAATGTTGAATTAATGATAGCAGGAAAGACTTCCGTATCTCCTAAAAATATAAGACGTACTGCAGCAACGATAAATGCAGTCAGGAAAAAAGCAATCCAAATATAATTCAGAACCATGTAGAATATGTTTGAAGTATTAATAATCTTTACCGGACAAAAGTAAAGAATTAATTCAGAAAATGATAACTTTGTTCTTATGAAAAAAACTCGGTGGAAACATATTCGTTGGATAATACTGGCTTTACTTTTGGCTGGTGTGTGTATGTTTCGGTTTATATCTGGTGCAGGTGAATTTTATGCCTGCTGTATTTATCCTGCTGTTTCCGGCTGTTTGTCGCGGCTGGCTTCTCTGGTTTCGTTTTCTCTTTGTGAAGCTTTGGTCGTTGCTACAGTTGTAGCGCTATTGCTGTATCCGATTATAGCCAGGCTTAGAAGACAAACTTGGAAATCGATCGTAGGGAGAGAACTGGAAGTTTTGCTTTGGATATATGTATGGTTTTATTGGGGATGGGGGATGAATTATTTCCGCGACAGTTTCTTTGAGCGGGCAGAAGTCACTCCTTGTTCTTATGATGAGCAACGTTTCAAGCAGTTTCTTGCTGTTTATACAGATAATCTAAACAGTACATATAAAAAAGACTTGAATGTTTCACAGCCAGACATAGAACAAAAAATCAAGCCGGTTTATGCAGAAGTTCCCGATAAATATGGACTGACTCGTCCAGAAAGTTTTCAGCATCCGAAACAATCCTTCTGTAATGCCTTGTATTCGGGAGTTGGAGTATTGGGATATATGGGACCTTTTTTCGATGAGTCGCATGTGAATCATGAGCTACTACCTGTACAGCTTCCGTTTACTTACGCACACGAACTTGCCCACTTGCTTGGAGTTAGCAGTGAGGCTGAAGCTAATTTCTGGGCTTATCAGGTATGTATTCATGCTGACGATTGCAATATACGTTATAGCGGCTATTTCGGATTGTTACCCTATGTAGCGGTAAATGTTCGTAGTTTGCTTGGCGATAGTGAATATTCGAAGTGGTTAAGTATGCTATGTCCGGAAGTGATACAACAGTTGTACGATAAGCAAGCATATTGGGATGTCCGTTATAATAAATTATTAGGAAAGTTTCAGAATGTAGTTTACAACTGGTATTTAAAAAGTAATCAAATTCCCTCCGGACAAAAAAATTATGCGGAAGTTATCGGTATGATTCTTTCTCTACCGGAAAATTGGTGGCAGGGGCCCTCTTGAGAATTAAAAAAATCGGGGAAGTATTCAGCTTGAATCTTTTTTTGCCAGTAATGAAGCTCTTTGTTTTGATATGTTTTCTTTAAATGGTGCTTATTTTGTTTCTTTTTGAAATACCGTATTGTTTATTTCTGTTTATTTGTATTGTATAATACGATTTTATATTTCTTTTTGGTGCTAGGAAAAGTATTGTAACTTTGGTTGAACTAGAAAAAATAGATAATTTTCTTCTCCTTAATCATTTTTATTTCGGATAATAAGTAAAAAAAATCCGCTTCAGAATAAAAAACTTGGTTAGTTATTCTGAAGCGGAGATTTTATTAGAAATCACAAATGGAGCTTATTGTGGATTCTGTACGATGTTGGGGTTAGCATCTATTTCCGACTGTGGAATAGGAAGAGCAATACGCGGATCATTGGGTTGGATTGTTTCAGCATTTAATGTATTCAGTGTACTCAAGTGCCATCCTCCTTTACGAACGATCGGTTGTTTGTTTCGCAGATAGTCGAAGAAAATTTGTCCTTCGCCTACCAATTCTTTCCGGCATTCTTTCAAGACACGTTCAATAGTAAATTCTTCTGCGCTGACAGACTTTTCCGGATTGGCACGGCTGACAATCTGATTCAGGAAACCTCTTGCAGGTTCCAAATATTCTCCTCCTAATTTTACACCAGCTTCAGCAGCATTCAGATAAACTTCCGATAAGCGGATAATACTGATATTATTGTCTTTCGGATCACCGCTCTTTCCTGGGAATTTACTGAGAAATACCTTACGGGTACGGGCTGCTTCGGGAAGACCTTCATTGTTTTCGATAAGCGATAGCTGGGTAATGCAATGACGTACGTCATTAGGATCTTCTTCAAGCAAATTCAGAAATTCTTCTGTAAGGATAAGATTGTTCCAGTCTACTCCCTTTTCTTCATTTGCATAAACCATTGGAGCTCCTTCACCACCGGTACCACCTCCCCATTCTGAAGGTTCGGTTGTACTTATGTATAATTCAAACAGAGCTTCTGCCTGAAAGTCTTTTCCCCATATGGTAGGATATTCGTCACGTGTATAAAGCTGATACAATCCTTTACTATTATTGATGACATCGGTTGCAGCTTCGTAAGCTTCTTTATTCTTCCCCATATCAAGATAGACTCTTGAAAGCAATGCTTGTGCTGCCCAGTAATTGATATAACCATCCGTTCTTTCTGTACTTAGGCTAGAGCGTGCTGTTGTTATGTCGTTGACAACTTGTTCATAACATTCTGCTACTGTATTCCGTTTCGGTTGGTGGGATGGTTCTTCCGGTTTCAACTCGATGGGAACTCCCAGAGAAGCACCATTGTCATTTATATAAGGCATTCCGAAAAGTCTGGTCAGATTGAATAAGGCCAGTCCTCGCAACACCAAGGCTTCCGCTTTTATACGGTCCAGTTCTTTGGTATCACTGCTTTGTACTGCCCCCTGTTCTATCTTTTGGATAATGTTATTTGCCTGTCTGATTACCAGATAAGGACGATTCCATGGGAGTGTTATATTTAAATTATCTGTTGCCAGTACATTATATGTATAATAAGGAGTAACACGCTTGCCTGATGCTTTGTTTTCTCTGGCTTGTACATCCATGGCGCGGCAGTCTCCATAGTACCAGTAATTATCTCCGTAATAACTGTGCTGTGATGTTTCGCGATAAACTCCGTTTAACGCTACCTTTATATCCTCCAAAGTTGAAAGGGCCTGATCGGTAGTAACGGATGTAGAAGGATTCAGATTTAGCCAGTCTTCGGAACAAGATACCCCCATAATAGAAGTAGCCGCCAGTAAATAAATATATATTTTCTTCATATGATATGATCGTTAATGAATTTAGAATGTTAATTGTACGCCAAAACTGAATGTACGCATAGGTGGAGCTTCACAATATACTTCGCCGTTAACAGGAGTTTCTGGATCGTATTGTTTCCATTTTGCCCATGTCAGCAAATTGCTTCCAGAGAAGTAGACACGTGCTTTGTTGATCAATGCCTTGCTTGTCCACTGGTCGGGTAATGTAAATCCGAGAGTAAGATTTTTCAGTCTTAAATGGTCTGTACTGTGGATGTAGCGTGATGAATTGGTAACAGTTGCTTTCTCTCCAAATACGAAACGCGGGACATCTGTCTGGTCGCCCGGTTGCTGCCAGCGTTCTAAAGCATATACAGGCAGATTATATCTGGATGTATAAATAGATTCTGTTCCGTTCTCGATGCTGGTTCCCAGTTTATCGTATGAGTAACCTCCCAGTGAATATGTAAGAGTGAAACTCAAATCCAGCCATTTATAATTTAAAATATTTGTCAGACCACCAGATACTTTAGGGTTAACCGATTTGAATGGTATGCTTTCTGCCTCATTCGGATCGGTTGTCAGACTACGGTCGATTGTACCGTCTTCATTAACCTTATTTTTATAATATTCTGCTTTCCCGTTCTGAGTATTTACTCCGGCAAATTCTTTTACATAGAATGTGTGATATGGCAAGCCCACTTTGTGGATAAACCATGTACCTTCAATAGTCTGATCAAGCTGACCGTTTAATGAAACGATTTTGTTTTTATTGTGTGTCAAATTGAAAACTGTTGTCCAGTTGAAATCGTTGGAAGCGAAATTCAATGTACGTAATTCAAATTCTACACCTTTATTATTAAGCTGTCCGACGTTGGCCAGATAACTGGTAAATCCGGTTGTAGCACTGATAGGAAGATTGTAAAGCAAATCTTTGGTATCGCGATTATAATATTCCAGGCTTACGAAAATACGGTTTATGAAAGCGAGGTCAAGTCCGATATTCAGGTTGTAGTTCTTTTCCCATCCTAAATTGGTATTAGGTTGAGATGATTCATATGAACCGGATGCTCCCATATAGTTCTGTCCGTAACTATACAGTCCCATATATCCGTAAAGAGATCCTGGCTGGTTTCCGTTTACACCATAAGAAGCACGTATTTTCAGATCGTTCAAGACCTTTTTTACCGGTTTCATGAATGCTTCATTACTTATATTCCACATACCCGAAACAGACCAGAAATTTCCCCATCGGTTGCTTGGAGAAAGTCGTGAACTACCATCTCGGCGGAAACTTCCTGCCAGATAATAACGATCGTCATAATCATAGTTAAGACGTGACAAATACGAAATCATGCGGTAATCTTGAGTAGATGAAATAAAACTGTTCAAGACGGCTGCATTATCAGGCTCTGTCAAGATGTCTGAAGGAAGTTTAGACTTCATTCCTGAGGCTTTGTCGGTCTGATAACTTTCTATTTCATAAGCGGCCAGTACATCCAGATGATGTTTGTATGCAAACGTACGTACGTAGTTTAAAGAAGTAGAAGAGATAAATTTTCCATATTCGATAAACCCTTTTGCAGTCTGGGCGTCACTACCACTTTTAGGACCTGCCGAACTAAGCGGGTTATAGTATCTGGAATCTTTTTGGGTTGTATAGTCGTAGCTTATTGTTTCTTTCAACTTCAGACCTTTTAACGGCTCAATACTTGCGTAGCCGGTAGAAAACATACGTGTCATACGTACGCGGTTGTAGTCGGTCATGATATCGCGTAATGGATTGAGGGTACTACCTTCATATGCACCGATATAGTTTCCTTCTTCATCACGTACTGTCATTGAAGGATTCATGGTCATGGCTACACAAAGGAACGGATTGATGGCAGATCCTCGCTCCTCGTTCATTTCCTGATTCATCTGTGTGAACATCATGTTGGCTCCTACTTCTCCATATTTCCCTACTTTCTGAGTAAGATTCAAGCGAGCAGAATATCGGTCAAGACTTGAGTTTTTAGCCAAACCCTCTTGCTTGTTGTATCCCAGTGAAGCATAATAAGTGGAACGTTCGTTTCCACCTGAAACAGATGCTTCATAATCCTGCTGAGTAGCTGTTCGTAACAATTCTTTCCGCCAGTCGGTATACCCCATAGATGGTACGTATGCATATTGGCCGATTTCCTGATCAGCATATGCTGTTGGTGATTCCATGTTCTGGTCGATGGCATAATTTACCAGTCCTTCATATAATAACTCTCTACGTTGGTCACCATTTAGAGTCGGACGGAAATCGACTGCAGCATTTGAGAAACCACCTGAAATATTCAAGGTTACCTGAGCTCTTCCGGCACTACCTTTTTTAGTCGTGATAAGAATGACTCCATTTGCTGCTCTCGAACCGTAAAGTGAAGCTGCTGCTGCATCTTTTATTACTGTAATATTCTCGATATCAGCAGGATTTAGCGTACTCATAATGTTGGTTTTCGAGTTATTCATATATGCCGCATCCGAACCGCCTGCACTAAGGCTTCCAGAAGTAACAGGTACTCCGTCTATAACGAACAGCGGCTCTTGAGAGGCATTAAAAGATCCCATACCTCGGATACGGATATTCTGGTTGGCTCCCGGCTGGCCAGAACTGCTGGTAATATTGACACCTGTTGTCATACCTTGCAGTTTCTGTTCCACACTCATGACAGGGATGTCTTTTAACATATCGGCTTTTAGTGTGTTAGCCGAACCGGTAAAAGAAGATTTTGTGAAGTTACCATAACCTGTTACGACAACTTCGTCCAGATTCATTGACTCTGGTTCCAATACAATATTCAGTACTGAATTCTTGCGTGGAACACGAATCTCTGCTGTTTTCATTCCGATGTATGAAACAATCAGTGTCTGGTCTGGTTCAACCTGCAAGCTATACTTCCCTTCCGGGTCGGTTATTGTACCGATAGCTTCATTTCCTTTTATTGTAATAGAAACACCTATCAATGCTTCTTTTTCATCTGCTGAAGTTACTGTTCCAGAGATTGTTCGTTTCTGAGCAAAGACTTGTTGTGTTATTACACAATAAAAAATAAATAAAAAAATAGTTTTACTTTTTCTCTAGTTTTCATGTTTCCTAATTTTTATGTCGTGTAACAATAATTGAACCAATTTTATTTATTCTTACGATAAAAAATGTAACTTATTGATTTATAGACATGGTTGAAAGCGACTCTCTCTGTGGCTTTTATGTTTATTGGGGACTTTTTACTCAATTTTGGGAAATATCTCCACAATGTTTTACTGATATTTGAGGATGTTAATGTTCCTTATGTCATTTATGATGGTTTGTAAGTATCATATGATAGATAAATGGGAAAAACGAAGGAGCCAATACTCGAATTTCGGGATAAGAGAATTACTCTTCGAATAAAAAATTGTATCTTTACAACCTGAAATTTCATACTATAACGAACAGATGGCCATTATCATTAAGAAAGTAAGCTCTAAAAAAGAGTTGCAGACATTTATTCGCTTCAATTACGAATTATACAAAGACAATCCTTATTCCGTACCTGATTTGTACGATGATATGTTGAATACGTTCAGCCCGAAAAAGAATGCAGCATTTGAATTCTGTGAGGCTGATTATTTTCTTGCTTATGAAGGGAAAAAAGTGGTAGGACGTGTAGCTGCCATTATTAACCACCGTGCGAACGAAACATGGAAAAAAAAGGAAGTCCGTTTTGGATGGATTGACTTTTTAGATAAGCCGGAAATTTCTGAAGCATTGCTTGGAGCAGTAGAAGAATGGGGAAAAGAACGAGGAATGGAAGCTATTGTCGGACCGCTAGGCTTTACCGATATGGATGCAGAAGGTATGCTGGTTGAAGGGTTCGATCAGCTAGGAACTATGTCGACTATTTATAATTACCCTTATTATCAACAGCATATGGAGCGTTTAGGCTTCGAAAAGGAAGCCGACTGGGTAGAGTTTAAGTTGACTGTTCCCGATAAGTTGCCAGAGAAATTTATCCGTATTTCTGAAATTATTCTGGAAAAATATAAGCTGAAAATCAAAAAATTGAAACGTAGTGAAATAAAGAGCAAAAACTACGGACAGAAGATTTTTGATTTGATAAATGAAGCCTATGCACCTTTATACGGCTATTCACAAATGACTCAGGGGCAAATCAATCAATATATCAAGATGTATTTGCCATTGATAGATTTGCGAATGGTTTCGCTTGTAGAAGATGAAAATGAAAACCTGGTAGCTGTGGGTATTTCTATGCCTTCTTTGTCGGAAGCACTGCAAAAGGCAAAAGGTAAGATGCTTCCTTTTGGTTGGTTCCATTTACTTAAAGCTTTGTTTATCAAAAAGCCAAAAGTCCTTGATTTATTGCTGGTAGGTGTGAAGCCCGAATATCAAAGCAAAGGAGTAAATGCATTGTTGTTTTATGATTTAGTTCCAGTTTATCAACAGATGGGATTCAAATATGGAGAAAGTAATCCGGAACTGGAAATGAACAAGAAAGTACAGGCACAGTGGGGAGCTTTCGAAGCTGTTCAGCACAAACGCCGCCGTGCATATAAAAAGATGTTAGTAGCAGGAAAGAAAGAAGAAAATTAGTATATCGTTTGAGTGTTGTTTATGGAAGAAGAATACAATGAACAAATAGCGAATCCCGTTTCGTATACAGAGGAGAATATTCGTCATCTGAGCGATATGGAGCATGTTCGTACGCGTCCTGGTATGTATATCGGGCGTTTAGGCGATGGCTCTCAGGCGGAAGATGGTATCTATGTATTGCTGAAAGAAGTCGTAGATAACTGTATTGACGAGTTTAAAATGGGAGCAGGAAAACGCATTGAAATACAGATGGAAGATAATTTGCGTGTTTCTGTACGCGATTATGGGCGTGGTATTCCGTTAGGAAGTCTGGTTGATGCCGTATCTATGCTGAATACGGGTGGAAAATATGATACAAAGGCATTTAAGAAAAGTGTCGGGTTGAATGGTGTCGGAGCAAAGGCTGTCAATGCGTTGAGTTCTCACTTTATAGCGCGAAGTGTACGCGACGGACAGATGCGTGAAGCTGTTTTTGCAAAAGGAGAACTGATAAGTGATACTACTCAATCTACAGAGGAAGAAAATGGTACTTATATTTTCTTTGAGCCCGATAATACCTTGTTTCTAAACTACCACTTCCGTCCTGAATATATCGAAACGATGCTGCGTAACTATACATATTTGAATACAGGGCTATCGATATATTATAACGGCCACCGCATTGTAAGCCGTAACGGTCTGGAGGATTTGCTGAATGACAATATGACTTCTCAAGGCTTGTATCCTATTGTTCATCTGAAAGATGAAGATATAGAAATAGCCTTTACTCATAGTCCTCAGTATGGAGAGGAATATTATTCGTTTGTCAACGGACAGCATACAACTCAGGGAGGTACGCACCAAAGTGCTTTCAAGGAGCATATTGCACGTACTATCAAGGAATTCTATGGTAAGAATATGGAATTTCAGGATATTCGCAACGGGCTGGTAGCTGCTATTGCCATTAATGTAATAGAGCCGACCTTCGAAAGTCAGACAAAGATTAAGTTGGGCTCTTTGACGATGGCTCCTGAAAAAGATTCAGATGGTAATCCTTATCCACTTTCAGGAATCAGTGTCAATAAGTTTATCGGTGACTTTATAAAGGAGAATGTAGATAATTACCTGCATAAACATCCCGATGTAGCAGATGTGTTGCTTCAGAAGATTCAGGAATCGGAAAAAGAACGTAAGGCTATCGCGGGGGTTACTAAGATTGCGCGTGAACGTGCCAAGAAAGCAAATCTGCATAACCGTAAGTTGCGTGACTGCCGTATTCACTTGAATGACTTGAAGGGGGCTAAGAAAGATGAAGAAAATGATCCCCGTCTGGAAAGTTCTATCTTTATCACAGAGGGAGATTCTGCAAGTGGTTCTATAACCAAGAGCCGTGATGTTAATACTCAGGCTGTATTCAGTTTGCGTGGTAAACCTTTGAATTCATTTGGATTAACTAAAAAAGTCGTTTACGAGAATGAAGAATTCAATCTGTTGCAAGCTGCGCTGAATATCGAGGATGGCTTGGACGGATTGCGGTATAATAAAGTCATCGTAGCAACTGATGCCGATGTGGATGGTATGCATATACGCTTGCTGATGATAACTTTTTTCCTTCAGTTCTTTCCCGATTTAATAAAGAAAGGACACGTTTACATCTTGCAGACGCCGCTTTTCCGCGTTCGTAACCGTAAAAAAGGTGTATACGAAACTATTTATTGCTATACAGATGAGGAACGAATTGCAGCAATAGAAAAGTTGGGTCCCAATCCGGAGATTACCCGATTTAAAGGATTAGGAGAAATTTCGCCTGATGAGTTCCGGAATTTTATTGGAAAGGACATGCGTTTAGAACAGGTTTCTTTGCGTAAAACGGATGCTGTTAAAGAGTTGCTGGAGTTTTACATGGGTAAGAACACCATGGAGCGACAGAACTTTATTATTAATAATTTGGTAATAGAAGAGGACTTGTTGAGTTGATAGATCAAGTATCTCTTGATTTGTGATTATTGGCTTAAATGAAAAGAGCGATATTTCCAGGGACATTTGATCCCTTTACAATTGGGCATTTTTCGGTGGTAAAACGTGCATTAACCTTTATGGACGAGATTATTATCGGAATTGGTGTCAATGATAATAAGAAAACCTGGTTTCCTACCGAAAAACGTGTGGAGATGATAAAAAGACTCTACGCAAATGAATCTCGCATACGAGTAGAAGCGTATGATAATCTGACTGTCGATTTTGCGCAACAGAGGAACGCTAAGTTCATTATCAGAGGAATCCGTACTGTTCGTGATTTTGAATATGAAGAAACCATTGCCGACATAAATAGAAAGCTTGCCGGCATTGAAACGATTTTGCTTTTCACAGAGCCGGAACTGACAGCCATCAGTTCCACTATTGTACGTGAATTATTGCAATATGGCAAAGATGTAACACCGTTTTTGCCAGAAGGACTGGATATTAATTTATGATGAAAACTATGAAACAGCGACTTTATTTGATTTTGTTGTGCAACTTCTTCTTTTTCTGTTCAGTAGTGGCACAGAATAAGATGCTCAACTCTCCTTCACGCAAGTTGCAGTTGGCGGAGTTTGCCATATCAAACTTATATGTCGATCAGGTAGATGAAAATAAGCTGGTAGAGTCGGCTATTGTAAAGATGCTGGAGCAACTGGACCCTCATTCTACTTATTCTGATCCGGAAGAGGTAAAAGCGTTGAATGAGCCATTGCAAGGAAACTTTGACGGCATAGGAATTCAGTTTAATATGGCTACTGATACGCTATTTGTTATCCAGCCTGTTTCCGGAGGGCCGTCGGAGAAAGTCGGAATTTTGGCGGGCGACCGTATTATTGAGGTAAATGATACGGTGATTGCCGGTGTAAAAATGAGTACGGAAGATGTGATGCGTCGTCTGCGAGGTAAACGAGGTACAGAGGTAACCGTAAAAGTTATGCGTCGTGGAGTAAAAGAGCTACTTCCTTTTACTATCAAACGCGATAAGATTCCTGTATATAGCCTTGATGCTTCGTATATGGTTGATAAAAAAATCGGCTATATTCGTGTAAATCGTTTTGCCGCAACTACAGGAAAGGAATTTGCTGATGCTCTTCATCGTTTGCAGAAGGAAGGTATGCGCGACCTTATTCTCGATTTGCAAGGAAATGGTGGAGGATATCTGAATGCAGCGATTGAATTGGCTAATCAGTTCTTAGGTAAGAAAGAACTTATCGTTTATACAGAAGGACGTCGTAATCCTCGTGCTGAGTTTGATGCTGAGGGAAATGGTGATTTCTTAAATGGACGTTTGGTTGTGTTGGTCGATGAATTTTCTGCGTCGGCAAGTGAGATCGTAACAGGAGCATTGCAAGACTGGGACCGTGCTATAGTTGTGGGCAGACGTACTTTTGGAAAAGGGCTAGTTCAGCGTCCGATTGATTTACCTGACGGTTCTATGATTCGTTTGACTGTTGCTCGTTATTATACGCCTTCCGGTCGTTGTATTCAGAAGCCTTACGAGAGTATTGAACAGTACAATAAAGATTTGATAGATCGCTACAATCGTGGGGAAATGTTGAGTGCAGACAGTATCCATTTTCCGGATTCTTTGAAATACAAGACATTGAAGCTGGGGCGTACTGTCTATGGTGGAGGAGGTATCATGCCGGATTATTTTGTGCCTGTAGATACAACCATGTATACGGATTACTATCTTGCCTTGCGCGATAAAGGAGCTATTGTACAGATGAACTTGAAGCTGGTAGATGCATATCGTGAAGAATGGCTGAAAGAGTATAAGGACTTCCGACATTTTAATAAGAATTTTGAAGTGACATCTGCTATGCTTGAAGAACTGAGAAAGTTAGGTGAAACATTAGGAGCAAAATATGATGAGAAACAATATCAAATTGCACTTCCACTCATAAAAGCTCAAATGAAAGCTCTGATTGCTCGTGATTTATGGGATATGAGTGAGTATTTTCAGGTAATAAATCTCATGAACAATAGTATGCTTAAGGCTGTAGAACTATTAGAGAAGCCAGGAATGAATTTCCCGGAACGCAAATAACTCTTAGAGTATTTATTAGATTATAAGTAAGAAGGGGCCGTTTTAGCAATGTAGTAAAAAGCTAAAACGGCTCTTTTTATGCTATTAAGATAAGGGATATCCTGAATATGTTGCTTTGCCTTGAAAGAAGCTTCCTTTACCGGTTTTCAGAAAAACTATGGATAGTAAAGTAGAACCTGTCCTGAATTGTTCATAATGAAATGGTTATTGACCGACAGCGAAGGTAAAACGTTCAATAACTTCTTTAGTCTTATTTTCTCCTTGCTGAAGCACATTCATTATTTTTGTTGCTTAAATCACTGGACAGATTAAAGAATTATTTCCGTAATCCCTTGTATTATATAGGGAAAACTTCTAATTTTGTATCGTATTTTAATGTATGTAGTAAGAAATTTTAGTTCTAACAATTAAATAATTTAAATTCAATCATTTATGTGGTTAAGTAATTCATCTATTGGAAGGAAAGTGGTGATGAGTGTAACTGGTATCGCCCTTGTCCTGTTTCTGACATTTCACATGGCGATGAACTGTGTTGCTTTGTTCTCGGGCGAAGCTTACAACATGGTTTGTGAGTTCCTGGGTGCTAACTGGTATGCGCTGGTAGCAACTGTGGGATTGGCTGCCTTGTTTGTAATTCACATTATCTACGCTTTCTGGTTGACAATGCAGAATCGTGCAGCTCGCGGTAACGAACGTTATGCTGTAAATGCTCGTCCGAAGAATGTAGAATGGGCTTCTCAGAACATGTTGGTATTGGGTATCATCGTAATCCTGGGCTTGGCTCTTCACTTTATGAACTTCTGGTACAAAATGCAGTTCGCTGAAATCATCGGTAACCCTATGTTGGGTGGTCTTCATGCAGCCGACGGTTATGGCTATATTATGCAGACTTTCTCTAATCCGTTGTTCTTCGTGTTGTATATCATTTGGTTGATTGCTTTGTGGTTCCACTTGACTCACGGTTTCTGGAGTGCAATGCAGACTTTGGGATGGAACAACATGATTTGGATTAACCGTTGGAAATGCATCTCTAACATCTATTCTACTATCATCGTTCTTGGTTTTATGGTAGTAGCTGTTGTGTTCTTCTTGAAGAATATGATGGGTTGCGGTGCTTGCTAATTTAAGTGTAACTGATTTAAACTGAAAAAACATTATGACTAAAATAATTGATTCTAAAATTCCTGAAGGCCCGATAGCTGAGAAATGGACTAATTATAAGGCTCACCAGAAATTGGTAAACCCGGCTAACAAACGTCGTTTGGATATCATTGTGGTAGGTACAGGTTTGGCTGGAGCTTCTGCTGCTGCTTCACTTGGTGAAATGGGATTCCGCGTATTCAATTTCTGTATTCAGGATTCTCCACGTCGTGCACACTCTATCGCTGCACAGGGTGGTATTAATGCTGCAAAAAATTATCAGAACGATGGTGACTCTGTTTATCGTTTGTTCTATGATACTGTAAAAGGTGGTGACTATCGTGCTCGTGAAGCAAATGTTTACCGTCTGGCTGAGGTTTCAAACAACATTATCGACCAGTGTGTTGCTCAGGGTGTTCCTTTCGCTCGTGAATACGGAGGTACATTGGCTAACCGTTCTTTCGGTGGTGCGCAGGTATCTCGTACTTTCTATGCTAAAGGTCAGACTGGTCAGCAGTTGTTGCTGGGTGCATATTCTGCATTAAGCCGTCAGGTTGGTGCAGGTACTGTAAAACTGTACACTCGTTACGAAATGGAAGAAATCGTAATCGTTGACGGTCGTGCACGTGGTATCATTGCAAAGAACTTGGTTACTGGTAAATTGGAACGTTTTGCTGCTCATGCAGTTGTTATTGCTACTGGTGGTTACGGTAATACTTATTTCTTGTCTACTAATGCAATGGCTTGTAACTGTACTGCTGCAATGGCTTGCTACCGTAAAGGTGCTTGGTTTGCTAACCCTGCATACGTTCAGATTCACCCGACTTGTATTCCGGTACACGGCGACAAGCAGTCTAAGCTGACTTTGATGTCTGAGTCTTTGCGTAACGATGGTCGTATTTGGGTTCCAAAGAAACTGGAAGATGCAAAAGCTTTGCAGGCTGGAACTAAGAAGGGTAGTGATATCCCTGAAGAAGATCGTGACTACTATCTGGAACGTCGTTATCCGGCATTCGGTAACCTGGTTCCGCGTGACGTGGCTTCACGTGCTGCAAAAGAACGTTGCGACCATGGCTTCGGTGTAAATAATACAGGTTTGGCTGTATTCCTTGATTTCTCTGAAAGTATTGAACGTTTGGGTATTGACGTTGTTCGTCAGCGCTATGGTAACTTGTTCGATATGTACGAAGAAATCACCGACGTAAATCCGGGTGAATTGGCTAAAGAAATCAATGGCGTAAAATATTATAATCCGATGATGATCTATCCGGCTATCCACTATACAATGGGTGGTATCTGGGTTGACTATGAACTTCAGACTTCTATCAAGGGTCTGTTCGCTATCGGTGAATGTAACTTCTCTGACCACGGAGCTAACCGTCTGGGCGCTTCTGCATTGATGCAGGGATTGGCTGACGGATACTTCGTATTGCCTTATACTATCCAGAACTATCTGGCTGACCAGATCACTGTTCCTCGCTTCTCTACTGATCTGCCTGAGTTTGCTGAAGCAGAAAAGGCTGTTCAGGATAAGATCGATCACCTGATGAATATCAAGGGTAAGAAGTCTGTAGATTCTATTCACAAGGAATTGGGTCGCGTGATGTGGGAATACGTTGGTATGGGACGTACTGCAGAAGGTTTGAAGACTGGTTTGGCTCGTTTGAAAGAAATCCGTAAAGAATTCGAAACAGAATTGTTTATCCCAGGTTCAAAAGAAGGTATGAACGTTGAATTGGATAAGGCTATTCGTTTGAATGACTTTATTACAATGGGTGAACTGATTGCTTACGATGCATTGAACCGTAACGAATCTTGTGGTGGTCACTTCCGTGAAGAATACCAGACAGAAGAAGGAGAAGCTAAACGTGATGATGAAAACTTCTTCTATGTAGCTTGCTGGGAATATCAGGGTAGCGATGATAAGGCTCCGGTATTGTATAAAGAACCGCTGGTATACGAAGCAATTAAAGTTCAGACTCGTAACTATAAGAGCTAATCAGTGAAGTTAAACAATTAAAGAATCTAAGTAAAATGGATAAAAATATATCATTTACGCTGAAAGTTTGGCGTCAGAACGGACCTAAAGAAAAAGGTCATTTCGATACATTCCAGATGAAAGATATCCCGGGAGATACTTCATTCTTGGAAATGCTGGATATTTTGAACGAACAGTTGATTGAAGAAGGAAAAGAACCTATTGTATTCGATCATGACTGTCGTGAAGGTATCTGCGGTATGTGTTCTTTGTATATCAACGGACATCCTCACGGACCTGCTACTGGTGCTACTACTTGCCAGATTTACATGCGCCGTTTCAAAGATGGCGATGTAATCACTGTTGAGCCTTGGCGTTCTGCTGGTTTCCCGGTTATCAAGGATTTGATGGTAGACCGTACAGCTTACGATAAGATTATGCAGGCTGGTGGTTTTATCAGTGTACGTACAGGAGCTCCTCAAGATGCAAATGCTATTCTGATTCCGAAGCCAGTTGCTGACGAAGCTATGGATGCTGCTTCTTGTATCGGTTGTGGTGCTTGTGTAGCTGCTTGTAAGAATGGTTCTGCAATGTTGTTCGTTTCAGCTAAGGTTAGCCAGTTGAACTTATTGCCTCAGGGTAAGCCGGAAGCTTTGCGTCGTGCAAAAGCCATGTTGTCTAAGATGGATGAACTTGGTTTTGGTAACTGTACAAATACACGTGCATGTGAAGCTGAGTGTCCGAAATGCGTTTCAATCAGCAATATTGCTCGTTTGAACCGTGACTTTATCAAGGCTAAGTTGAAAGATTAATTCCTTGCTGTAAAGCTTTTATTTGATAGAGAAATCCCTGCTGAAGTAAAATTCGGCAGGGATTTCTTTTTTTTGATAAAATCAAAGTGTTATTTTGTGTGCGCAAACGTCTTTAAATGTAAAATAGTTTTAAACATTTTGTAATATTGTTGTTTGCTCTTGCGTGATATCTTACGAATTATTACATTTGCAATGTGATTTTTTTCATAGTATTAGATTTAAGGTTAACAAGGTTGGGAGAAAGCGTTCTCCCATTTTTTTTGCCCTTTTCTTATTTTCTTCACGGGCTATGCTTTATTAATCTTATATCAGTTTATATATCCCTCCGGCAAGTGTACGGATTATTCCTTTCATTTCCAGCTCAAATAAAATACCCGTCATTCGGTTGATGGCGATATTGCTTTCTACAACAAGTGTGTTTATTTGGATTCCGTCGGGGTGCTTTTGGAGTAAGGATACTATTTTTTCTTCATTTTCATCGAGTTCGGGGAATAACTGCCGTTGTATAACCGCAGGAGCTTGTGCTTCACTATCCCAGTTCATAGCCTTTATCAATTCCTCGGCGCTCTGAAGCAATACAGCACGATTCGAACGTATCAGTTCGTTGCATCCAGCCGAATACATATCATTAATGCGTCCTGGAAAAGCGAAACAGTCGCGGTGATAACTTTCTGCTATTTCTGCCGTGATAAGTGATCCCCCTTTATTTGCTGATTCGATAACAATGGTTGCGTCACTGATACCTGCTACGATACGGTTTCGTTTGACGAAGTTCTGCTTGTCGGGATTTGTACCACTCATAAATTCGGTAAGCAGTCCTCCGCATTGTGTCATTTCGGCCGCTGTACGCCGATGTACAGACGGATAAATTCTGTCCAAACCATGAGCCAGAACACCTATTGTTTCCATTTTATGTTGCAAGGCTGCACGATGAGCATGTATGTCAATCCCATAAGCCAGCCCACTGACAATTATTACATCCGGTAACAATTCTTTCAGTTCACCGATAAATCGCATGCATATATCTTTTCCATAATCAGTCGCATTACGGGTTCCCACCATGCTGATGATATGACGCTGGTTCAAATCACTTGTTCCCCGGTAAAACAGGACAAGTGGAGCATCATCACATTCCCGGAGCCGGGAGGGATAAGCTTCATCATCACAAGTAAGACAGGCTATATGATTTTTTTCTGCGAACGAAAGCTCTGCTTCACAACGGCGCAAAACCTCCGGTGCATCGAATACAGAAGCGATCTTTGGTGAAATGCCAGGAATGATATCTCCCAGATCCTTGGGATGGTCAAAAAGCATAGCAGCTTTTCCTTCCGTAGCATCCAGCAGCTTATGAGCTCCTACAATACCGATTCCCGGAAGCTGAGTTAATGCCAGACGGCAAAGTAATTCATGGTTTTTCATTCTGAAAGATAAGGAGCAAAAGTCGTATCGAAAAGTTCACTGTTGCCCAGTCGTCCGTTTATTACACATACGGTTTCTACCGTCGATTTAATGACTATTTTCATGTCGGGCAATCGGAATATGTCTTGATAGAATACATATTTTATTCCTTCTTTCTTCATATACAGTTTCGAAACGAACTCGTCGCCGCTTTTCAGAGGAGTTTTGAACGCCATAGTCAGACGTGCTACAACCGGATCTATTCCTTCTTCGTGCAGTCGGGCAAAACTGATGCCTGTAGAAGTAAGAAACTCATGTCGTGTGTGCTCTATGTAATGTTGGTAATTGGCATTGTTTACGATGCCTTGCAGGTCACATTCATAATCGCGCACCTTCATTTTCAATTCATAAATGTATTTATCCATGGGGATGATTTTTTAATGTATTCTACAAAGGTAACGAATTATCCGTATATTTGCGGATGTATGGAACAGAATATACCGGCAATTTATGCAGCTCCGTTGCAAGGATTTACGGAGGCTGCCTGGCGCAATGCACACGAACAGACGTTTGGAGGTGTAGATGCTTACTATACCCCTTTTATTCGTTTGGAAAAAGGTGAAATCCGTAACAAAGATAAGCGGGAAGTACTGCCTCAGCAAAATACAGTAAGTCATCTGATACCTCAACTGGTAGCTTCAGAACCTGAAGAACTGAATCAGCTAGCCGGCTTTCTGGCTTCACAAGGTTATCGGGAGATAGATGTTAACATGGGATGTCCTTTCCCGCTTATAGCCAACCGTGGGAAGGGATCGGGCATATTGCCTTATCCCGAAAAAGTTGCTGCGCTGCTGGATGCGATGCGTCAGTTGCCGGAAATCCATTTCTCTGTCAAGATGAGACTTGGGTGGCTACATGCCGATGAATGGAAACAGGTATTACCTTTACTGAACGGCTCAGGGGTGTCTCAGATAACTCTTCATCCACGTATCGGAAAACAGCAGTACAAGGGAGAAGTGAACCGTGTTGCTTTTAAGGAGTTTTATGACTCCTGTGAACTGCCATTGGTGTATAATGGAGATTTGTGTACACTAGAAGCTGTTCAAGAGTTGCTGGAGGAATATCCACGATTGAAAGGTGTGATGCTAGGCAGAGGGCTGCTTGCTGATCCTTCGCTTGCCCTATCTGTTCGCAAAGGTCAATCTCCCGATAAAACAACATTATACCGTCAGGTATCTGCAATGCACGGGTTGATGTATGAACATTATTGCCGGATTATTGAAGGAGGCGAGGCTCAGTTGCTTGCCAAACTGAAAACCATGTGGGAGTATTTACTTCCCGATATAGACAAGAAGAGCCGTAAGCTTATCTTAAAAAGTAATCGTCTGGACACTTATCTCAGAGCGGTAGAAGAAGCCTTGCGCTAATCAATAAGAATTTATCAGCAAGAAGTGACAAAAACATCGTCTTCTTTTTTTATTTTTTGTACGAAAGACGGGGACTTTCGTACAAAAAAAAGAGTAAATATGCTGATGTTTTTTGAATATGTGCAGAAGTATTTTCTGCATCGTTTTAATCAATTTGACTTCTTACCTTTTATGCTTTCATCGTTCTGGATTTTTCTTGGTAAATTAACTTCTTTTTGCGAATGCAACATAGTGACTTAGGCATTTTTGTACGTCATTATGTAAAACATGATTCATAATATCAAAACTAGAAGTAAGTGATATGAATTTTGATAATTTGTTCAGATACCATTACAGACCTTTATGCTTGTACGCCATACACTATATTCACGATGTAGATGCAGCTGAAGATATCGTGCAGGAGTGTTTTTCGGTTTTGTGGGAAAAAATGGAACAGGAAGGTAGGGAGATCGTTAATATTAGGTCGTACCTCTATACGATGGTCAGAAACCGTAGCCTTGACTGGCTGAAACAAAGTAGTATGTTCGATACTAGTCTTTCTCCATCCGATCTGGAAGACAGGTTACCCGAGGAAGATGTAGAAGAACGTACGATCATGGAAGCACGTATTTGGACAGCCATTGATTCATTGCCCGACCGTTGCAGGGAAGTGTTTCTGTTGAACAAACGGGATGGCATGAAGTATAAAGACATAGCCGACAAGTTTCATATCTCCGTTCATACGGTTGATAATCATATACAGAAAGCACTTCGACTGATACGTGAGGGAGCATATAAAGTATATACTTTCTTTTTCGGCTAAAATTAGCTTGTTGGCAATAGTGAATTTCAACCTTTGTACAGTCTTGTCTATGAAACTTAAAATCGAAGAAGTATGAAAGATTTAGAAGAAAAATGTCTCCGGTTTGTACTGAAGCATTACCGTGTAAATAAACTTGATACGCAGAAGGCATTGCAGACTTTTAGGCACAAACATGCTATACCCGAAAGCAAGTCAGGTCCTGGCTCGTATGTGGTGGCTTTTGCGGGGATAGCGGCCGCTGTACTTTTGGTGTTTGTAATAAAGATATACCTGTTTACTGATGCGAAATGGACGGAGATTACGGCATACGAGCATTCGGTCGATTGTCTGTTGCCGGATAGTTCTGCCGTAATGCTCTATCCTCATTCTTCCATCCGCTATTGTTCTCGTGAATATTTGTCTGTCCGTCGGGATGTCCGTCTACGGGGAAAGGCTTCGTTTAGGGTTCGTCATCATGCTGCCCGACCGTTTACGGCAAGTGGCAGATTGTCGGAAGTAAGGGTTTTAGGAACTCGTTTCCTGCTGGATGAAAGCCGGAATGATACGGCATTTGTACACGTTGAGGAGGGAAAAGTTCAGTATACGGTTGTAGGACAACCGGATGCGGTGATTCTGACACGTGGAATGGGGGCGCAGGTTGTCAAAGGACAACGGAAACCTCAAGTACTTACGCAGGGAGTACAGACACGTAAAGGTAGCTTTGTGTTCAGCAATACGCCTTTGCAAAAGGTGCTCGATGAGCTTTCCAGATATTACAATGTCCGTCTGACAGCTGACAATACGGATAAACGGCTGACTGCCAATTTCAATTCCCGAAGCTTGGATGAAATAATCGAGATAATAGAAAAGGTGCTGAAAGTAAAAATTGAAAAGAAGAAGTGATGAGAACATTTTTCTGTGCTGTTCTGCTGTGTCTGCATGTGGCGGCGAATGCTTCGTCCGAATCCACAGAGATGAAAAGAGCGATAGATACCATGCAGGAGGTATATCATGTAAGTTTTGTATACGATTCTGCTTTGGCTGATGTGATGCCTGCGGGCAGACCGTTGCCCGACAAGACACTGACGGAGAATCTGAATATTGTTTTGGGCGGGACTGGTATCAAGTGGGAAATCAAGGATGAATATGTGTTGCTGTTCAGGCAGAACAAGTATACCTTTTCGGGTTATGTCTGTCAGGATAATGGTGAATCACTGATTAATGTGACGGTGTATGACAAGACTACGCGTACCGGAACACTGACTGATGAACATGGCTTTTTCAGTATTACCTTACCTGAGGGGAAGCATGTGCTTCGTGTGTCTTATATTGGCTATGAGGAAGTGGTAAAGGAACTCGATTTGCAGTCTGATTATTTTGGAACTATTTATCTGAAGGAAAGCACAACGGCACTGGCAGGTGTGGAGGTTACAGCAAATCTGAATGATCCGCTTTTTACCACTCAGACCGGAAAGGTTTCTTTTACTCCCGAATTGCTGAATACGGAATTCTCTCTGTTGAGTTCTCCGGATCTTGTCAAGTCCATTCAGAACTTGCCGGGTGTTTCTTCCGGTACGGAATTGCTTTCCGGGCTGTATGTACATGGCGGTCGGAATGATGAGAATATGTTTTTGCTGGACGGTACTCCGTTGTATCAGGTCAATCATTTGGGTGGACTGTTTTCGGCATTCAATACGGACGTGGTGAAGAATGTAGACTTCTATAAGAGTGGTTTCCCGGCTCGTTATGGAGGAAGAACGGCATCGGTCATCGATGTTCGTACCAGGGAGGGGGACATGAAAGAATATCATGGCACTTTTTCCATCGGACTGCTGGATGGCAGGTTCCAGTTTGAAGGACCTGTCATCAAAGATAAGACTTCGTTTAGTTTTGGTATGCGAAGGAGCTGGATGGATCTGCTGACCACACCTGCCTTGTGGATAGCGAATCGAAATTTTTCAGATAAAAATATTAAGACCCGTTACGCTTTCCACGATATCAATGCTAAAATTACGCATCGGTTTTCCGATCGGAACAAGTTGTCGCTCAGCGTATATTCTGCCCGTGATCTGTTCAAGTCGAGAGTGCTGCAACAGTTTCCGGAAGGATATATGTTCCAGAAGTACGAGGAACGGGATGAGAATACATTCCATATCCGTTGGGGCAACTTGTCGGTCGGATTGAACTGGAACGGTCAGCTTACGCCTAAACTGTCGGGCAATGTATCACTGGTGTATGCCCGTAATCTGGCAAAGTATAGTTTCCTGTCGGACGAAAGCTATTATGAACAAGACAAGAGGGTGTCGATGGAGCGGATGCAAAGAAGCAATTATTCGACGATTGATGATGTGGGTTACCGGATGGAGTTCAGTTATCGTCCGGCTGCGAGTCATCATATTCGTCTGGGTAGCAACTATTTGTTTCATTTGTATCATCCGCAGCGTATCGCTTCGCAGGATATAAGAGAAACGGCAGGGATTGCCGATACCTTGTCGTCGGCGGGTGAAGGTCGTTATCGGGGGAGTGAAATCTCTTTTTATGTGGAAGATGATATGCAGCTGACCGAAAAGTTGCGGGTAAATGCGGGTCTGCACTATGTCTTGTATCGGGTTACGGGAGCGACTTATCATTCCTTGGAACCGAGATTATCTGTCGGTTACCGGCTTTTCGATTGGGCTACCTTGAAGGCTTCTTATACCGAAATGAGTCAGTTTGCCCATCAGCTTTCGAACTCTTATTTGAATCTTCCTACTGACTGCTGGGTTCCTTCTACCAGTCGCATACGTCCGATGCGTTCACGTCAGGTGGCGGGAGGTATTTATATGAAGCTTCCATGGAACTTGAGCATGGACATAGAAGGCTATTTCCGTATTACCGACCGTATGCTGGAATATGATACCGGTGGTAGCCTGACACTTCCTGCCGATAATTGGGAGAAATGGGTGAGGGTAGGCAAAGGAAAATCGTATGGCTTGGAAGCCTCACTGGCGTACCGTCACGCAAAGAATGTCTTTCAGGCCAGTTATACGCTGTCGTGGAGTAAGCAGAAATTCGAAGATTTTTACCCCGACTGGTATGCCAGCAAGTTTGACAACCGTCATAAGCTGAACCTGATGTTCCGTCATAAGTTTAATAACCGTATCGATGCGTACGCAGCATGGACTTTCCGTAGTGGCGATCGGGCTACTGTGCCTATGCAGTATGTAGAAAATCCTTCTCTGCCTGGAACCGTCCAGCCGTCTGATGCGGCAGGAAGCTGGGTTTACGAAAAGCCGAACAATATTACCCTGCCAGCCTATCATCGGCTGGATGTAGGCATCAATTTCCGGCGGACAACCAAACGAGGTTTCGAACGTATCTGGAATATCAGTATTTACAATGCCTATTGCCGGATGAATGCTTTCTATACTCAAGTAGAACGGCAGGCCGATGGTAGTTTCAGAGGCAAGGCGATAGGACTGTTTCCTGTAATTCCTTCTTTCAGTTATACTTTAAAATTCTAATAAGGATGATGGTAAAATATATTTCTTTCATGATCATACTTGGGGTATCCTTACTGTTTACATCTTGCGTATATCATTTCGATCTGGATGAGGCGGAAGGAATCCCTAAGTTAGTTGTATACAGTTATCCCGGGAGTGGAGATACAACCGTGGTACGTTTTTCACGCAGTCTTCCAGTCACAGGCAAGGGGGAAATTGTTTCTGGTTTGACAGGGACGGATGTCCGGCTGGAAGTAAACGGTACACCTGTCGGTCTGTTGTGGACGGACAAAGCTTTACCGGGTGTTCCCGCCAAAAGTTATTATACGGTGCAGAGATACGAGGAAGGCGATCGTATCCGGCTGACAGCTTCTGCTGAAGGCTTGGAAACAGTTTTGTCTGTTACGACAATTCCAGCTCCGTTTCCGTTGAATTCTGTTCATATGGAACGAAAGCCATCCGATCCTGGTACGCTTCAGTTTCAGATAAACTTTACCGATGAGGCTAGTACAGTAAACTATTATGCCGTAACGGTGAAAGAAAGAGCGAAGTATTGGAGGAATGGAGAATCACGGGTGTATTATGACAAAGAATATACTGCATATATGGATTGGGACGATGAACCGCTCCTGAAGGTTTCAGCCGGTTTGGATGAAATTCTTATAGGCGACTATACGTATTATGAGCAGTTGTATATTTGGAGCGATGAGAAGATTCAAGGAAAGAACTACACACTTCGGCTGAACAAGACTTATATATCCGATTATGAAACCTCTATTCAGGATGAAGTTTATACAAACAGGAAACAATATAAGGTTTGTCTGTATAGTTTGTCGGAAGAGTTCTATCATTATCTGAAGTCGATGAATGAACAAGTAAACAATAAATTGGGAGAATCGGAATTGGCTCCTGTACGCCCTACCTATACCAATGTAACAAATGGACTAGGACTGGTAGGTGGTTGCCGGATGATACAAACGGAATGGATGGATAGTGTGGAAGAATAAGTTAGAAGTAATTGATTAAACACAAGAATTGATTGTATGATAAAGCGTTTGACTATTCTTTTATTATTGCTTAGTGGATGGCTGGTTACTTACGGACAGACAGGTCGGTCCTCAGGCCTGACAATTTATGGAGGAAAGGATATGGTAAGTTATGATATGGTTCCTCCCTCAGCCGGGTTACCTCCTTTTGATACCGGGAAGACTTATTTTGATTCCAGATTCTCTTTAGGTTTCGGTTATCGTTGGCGGTTGAAGCCGATTGATTCCCGATGGTTTTTCGATCTTGCGATAATAGCCGGATATCATCGTTATAAGTATGGATTAAGCTATCTCTCTCCGGACGAGCACATAACTTATGCGGGAAATACAGGAGTTTGCAATTTGTTGTCGGTCTCTCTCTCCGGAAGTGTGGGATATTATTTGTATAAAGGATTGAATTTATCTGTAGGAGTAGAATCTGCTTATTATTTTTATGATAAAGATTTTGTGAATGTACCAGTGTTTGCACGTTTGGGTTATGACTTTGGTTGTATGGAAATTGCCATACAATATAAGCGGGGAATAACCCGGAAATTCGATTTATTCCCTTTTGTAAACAACCGTTTGTCTGGCTGGGAATTGATGGTATACATACCTTTGTCTAAAAGAAATACAAATTAATTGAGGGTACAGAAAAAGTGCCTTCAACAATAAATTCATAAAAATATTGGTACATACCTAGTGAAATATTGGGCTATGTACCAATATTTTTTGTATCTTCATAGATATAAAAATAAATTTTATGCTTCCTCCAGTTCTTTGTCAAAGTTCCGTAAACTACGTTTGAAAGGCAAGGACCTGTTTTCATCGTAATCGAAAAAGGAATCATAACGTGTTGATAAATCCTTATAAAATATTTGGATAACCTTTTTTTTTTTTTTTACATTTGTAAATGTAATAATATATAGCATATTGCGATTCTTTCAAAGATGCTCTTAAAAACATTTTACGGTGGAATATTTGAGAGGAAGCAACGGGTCTTATTATTATGAAAGAGATAAAACAAAATATCTAGCGGGAGGGAATCCTAGTCCTGCTATAATTGCCTCTCAACATTATAATTGGGGATGGGCTAATGAAGGTACAACAAAAAATGGTTGGTTTTATTCTCCAGAAATATTCCCAGATGATTTGCAACAATTAATTATAATACCTTCTTATTAATCTAATTAGCTTATGAAAAAGTTTATTTTAAGTTCAGTAGTCCTGTTATTATTTATTTTGATAAGTGGTTGTGATAAAAATGATAAAAATGTTGAGTTTAGCGTTTACGAATTTTATTTCGAGCTGGTAGATGAAAATGGAAATCCATTTATTGATAACATGGATGACATGGAGACACTTGCTGATAAAATGGAACTCAAATGGCTGAATCCTGAAACTTCAAAATATGTAGAGTGTGATTATTTTGACTTAAAGTGGGGCTACATGGAAGATGGGCATTATTATTTTAGTGTGAATAGTACTGATGTTATTGGTGATGGAGATGATCGTACTGCTTCATTTTCTTTTGATTTAGTATGTGAAGATATATTTTCAGAACCGGTGAATATAAAGACCGAATGGATAACTTCTTTACCAACCTATAAGCTATATTATCCGTTGGATAAAATTTATGTGAATGATGTAAAAGCAGAAGTTACTAATATCGATAGAGGAACTATTACTGTTCCTTCTGTTCAAACTATTTATATTCCTTCCATTCAGATAAAAGTAGATACAGTTAAAAATTAGTTACTACTTCGAAATATTATATTTCTTTTTTCTTGAAATACTCATATCCGATGCGGCAGTACAAGCATTTCTTCAGGTCACAGTAATTCTTTTTGAGCTGGATAAGTGCCTGACTGTCGCCTGCATGTGATGCTTCCAGTCCACATTCTTTCCACATACGGATGATGTAATTGTTTTCTGGCTTCAGTTCCTCTAGCAGTTGGGTCGCACGCAGGCATAAGGCGTCGTTCGACTTGTGCTTGCCGTAGGCATAAAGAAATGGTACTACCGTATTGATGATAAGTAAATCGGTTGAGCTTTGGCTGATGGTTTTGGGATGAGAAGGAGAAGGTATACCAAAAGTGTAGTGTGTCAGCCAGTATTCCGATGTTCCACCTTTCAGGAGATTCCGTAATTCGTTCACCGATTCTGCTTCCATCAGTTGTGAGAATAAGCCCTGTGAACGATGGTACAGGCAGGCAAGCTGTGCGATGCGGATATGTGGAAAATTACCTGGACGCAAGCGGAGAAAACGCCAGCGGCAATCAGAAGAAGGTTGTAGTCCGAACTTCTGTTTCAGGTAATTGTATTCTTTTATCATGTTTTCCGTATATGCATCAACAGGCAACTCTTGCAGAAGTCCTGCTTGTCCGAAGAAAAAGGCCTCTATTTGAAACAGATTGTCACGATGTTTGTTGACAGCAGCAAGCGGTACACTCTTCGCCCATAGCTCGAAAGTATCACTGTTTACACCAAATCCGAAATTACGTGCCAGCGTAATGAAAAACGCGTACTCCCAGTCTTGGTTGTATTCATGCAAGTGCTTCTCTATTTGCTGCGTTTTATTTTCGAAACGCTCTACCTGAAGCGTAGACAGCCAGCTGTGTAGCAGGAAAGACGGCAGTTGGGGAATGATTCGGAAACAGGTCGGATAGCGGTCGGCGCGGATTAATTCTTCATAATTTTCCAATAGATAAGGTGGGTAGTGTAACTCCATCTGTGGAATAATCTCTCCGTTGCTTCGTGTGGGAACAGCATCTATATCCGAAGCCACATGCAGAATAACCGAATCGTATGTCGGGTCGAGATGATGATTATGGCGGAACCAGTCGGAAGCCTGCTGGTGTATTTCGATGTTTCCTACCCATGTTACATCGTTTATCTTGATTTTTGCATTGAAAAAATCCGGACCGGCATGCATGTTTGCCAGACCGGGGTCAATAATTTCAATCGGCTGTCCGTCGGTTGTCTGCAAAGGTTTCAGTGTGAAAAGTTTGTGTTTCCACACGTAGTGCAAGAGTTCTTCCATGTTAATGAGGTGTAAATGTTCGCTAAATGTAATGATTAATAACGAAAAACGTTATCTTTGTGCCTAAAATAATTTGAGATTTATGAAGATAGCATTAATAGGATATGGCAAAATGGGTAAGGAAATCGAAAAGATTGCAGTTGCCCGCGGACATGAAATTGTAAGTATTATTGATGTAGACAATCGTCAGGACTTTGCATCGGAAGCGTTCCGTTCAGCAGACGTTGCGATTGAGTTTACGGCTCCTTCTGTAGCTTATGGCAACTGTCTGGAAGCTTTCAAAAACGGAGTTAAGGTAGTTTCCGGCAGTACAGGTTGGATGGGCGAGCATGGAGAAGAAATGCGTCGTCTGTGTGCAGAAGAGGGAAAAACTCTTTTCTGGTCGTCCAATTTTAGTTTGGGGGTAGCAATTTTCTCTGCTGTCAATAAATATTTGGCAAAAATTATGAACAACTTTCCCAATTATGACGTGTCAATGGTAGAAACACATCATATCCATAAGTTGGATGCTCCAAGTGGAACAGCAATTACACTTGCTGAAGGTATCTTGGAGAACCTGGACAGAAAGAACAAATGGGTTATGGGTACACTTACAGCTCCGGATGGAACTGTAACCGGTACTACAGCGTGCGCATCGGATGAAATGCCTGTAAGTGCAATCCGTGAAGGAGAAGTGCCCGGAATTCATACTATCCGTTATGAATCGGAAGCTGATTCTATCATTATTACGCACGATGCAAAGAACCGCAAAGGATTTGCATTGGGTGCAGTACTGGCAGCCGAGTACACAGCAACTCACGAAGGATTTTTAGGAATGAACGATTTATTTCAGTTTTAAGATATGATACAGGCATCACGTAAGCAGTGGATAAAGTTTAGTATAGTATTAGTTCTGTACCTGATTTTCCTGATCTGGTTGCAGAGCTGGCTGGGACTGGTTGTTGTTCCTTTTATCTTTGATGCTTACATTTCAAAGAAAATTCCATGGACATGGTGGAAAAAGTCGAAAAATAAAACGGTTCTGGCAGTAATGAGCTGGGTAGATGCAATTGTATTTGCGCTGGTTGCAGTGTATTTTGTCAATCTGTATTTCTTCCAGAATTACGTTATACCATCTTCTTCACTCGAAAAGTCGTTGCTGGTAGGCGATTATTTGTTTGTCAGCAAGATGAGTTATGGAGCACGTATTCCACAGACTCCGCTTCATATGCCTCTTACTCAGCATACACTTCCGGTATTCAACTGTAAGTCGTATCTTGACTGGGTACATTGGGATTACAAGCGTGTTGGAGGTTTGGGTAAGGTAGAACTGAATGACATTGTGGTTTTCAACTTTCCGGCCGGTGACAGTGTAGCTACAGCCGTTCCTGCTGAAGATTTGTATCGGTTGAGTTATCAGGCAGGACAGCAGCTTTCGCAGCCGGTAGATATGTCGCGCCTTACTTTGGAACAGCAGCGTCAGGTGTACGATTTCTATTATCAGGCAGGACGCAAATATATTGATGAAAATCCGCAGATGTACGGTAAGATTATTACCCGTCCGGTCGACCGTCGTGAAAACTATGTAAAGCGTTGTGTCGGACTTCCCGGTCAGACATTAGAGATAAAGAACCGTATTATTTATCTGGACGGAAAAGCGAATAAGGAACCGGATAATGTACAGTATCGTTATTTTGTCAAGACTAAGGGAATGCTTCCTGATGATTTGTGTCATGAACTGGGTATCAGTCAGGAGGATCTGATGATGTATTACACCGAAGAATCGGTTTATAACATGCCGTTGACAGAGAAGGCTAAAGCAGCTTTGCTGGCTCGGAAGGATCTGGTAGTGTCTATAGAAAATACTCCGGATGATGATGCCGGCGGATTGTATCCTGTAAATAAACTGACTGGCTGGACAGTAGACAATTATGGTCCGGTATGGATTCCGAAAAAAGGTGCTACAATCGATTTGACACTGGACAACCTGCCGATTTATGAACGTCCTATCAAGAATTATGAAGGAAATTCTCTGGAGGTGAAGGACGGAAAAATCTATATAAACGGACAGGAAACGACGAAGTATACCTTTAAGATGGATTATTACTGGATGATGGGTGATAACCGTCATAACTCTGCCGATTCACGTTTCTGGGGCTTTGTGCCTGAAGATCATATCGTTGGTAAGCCTATCTTTATCTGGTTGTCACTCGATCAGGATAGAGGTTGGTTCGACGGAAAAGTCCGTTGGAATCGCTTGTTTAAGTTTGTCGATTCGATAAAATGATACTGCATCATATTGAGTAATGACTGGAAAATAGGACTGAAGCTATCGGCATTTGTCATTATTGCTGTATGGCTGGTTAGGACTTTTCTTGTTACATCATGTTTTATTCCTTCGTCGGGAATGGAAAATACGCTTTATCAGGGCGAAGGAGTGCTGGTGAACAAGTGGAGTTATGGTTTGCGTATGCCTTTTCCGTCATTTCTGGGTTATCACCGTATCGGGAGTTGTGAGGTAGAGAAGGGTGACATTGTACTCTTCAACGATCCGGGGGCTACGCAGCGGAATAAACGGCTTGAATGGCGGAGGGTCTTTATCAGCCGCTGTATCGGCACGCCGGGCGATACACTCATGCTGAACCGGGAAATGATAGACAGCGGCGATGAAGTGCTGAGTCCCGATAGTAAAGCTTTGTATGTATATCCAGCATCGAAAGAAGACTTGATGCGTGTGATTTTGGATGCGGTAGGCCTGAAGGAAAATCCACTGATAGGATATACGGAAGACGGGGGCTATATCCGCAGTTTCAGTCATTATGAGTTTTATCTGGTGTCTCAGAAAGCCGGTCAGCGGATCGATTTTGTTTCACTGAACAGCAAGCTTTCTCAGGAGGTGCATCCTTATGTCGTTCCTCGTAAAGGGGAATCGGTGAAGGTTTATCCGTGGAATGTTGTTTTGCTGTGCAATACCATTGTTTCGCACGAAGGGAAGCAGGCTGGCGTGCGGGGCGATACCTTATGGGTAGAAGGAAAGCCTGTCAGTTCGTTTACGTTCAGCAAGGATTATTATTGGATGGCATCGAATGATCCTGTAAACTTGTACGATTCACGACTGTTTGGTTTTGTCCCGGAAGATCATATTATTGGTAAAGCATGGTTTATCTGGTTTCCTTCCTGTAAAGAACGTTTTTTTCAACGTGTGCAATAAGAATGAAGAAAGAAGTTATACTTAGTTCGGCGTATCTTGCGCCAGTAGAATATTATACGAAGTTGTTTGCGTATGATACTGTACATATAGAGCAGTTTGACCACTATATGAAGCAAACTTATCGTAATCGTTGCACGATAGCTTCGGCAGATGGAAGTTTGTCGTTGACTATCCCGACAGAAAAAAGTGATGATTTAAAATGCCTGATGAAGGATGTGCGTATTTCTGATCATGGCAACTGGCGGCATGTGCATTGGAACGCTTTTGTTGCAGCTTATAAGCAAAGTCCTTTTTTCGATTACTATGCTGATGAGTTTCATCGGTTTTATGAACATAGATATGAATTCTTGTTCGATTTTAATATGGAATTGTGTAACTGGATATGTGAACAGATCGATTTACATCCTTCTTTTGTAATGACAAAGGATTATGTTGCCAATGTAGAGGATGTGGATGATTTTCGTGAATTGATACATCCTAAAAAAGCATATGTGCAGTGTGATTCGGATTTTCTGCCTAAACCTTATTATCAGGTATTTGACCAGAAAAATAATTTTCTGCCTAATCTCAGTATTATAGATTTGTTATTTAATATGGGACCTGAAAGTTTATTGGTTCTACGTGATAGTATTGTAAAACATGAATAATAGATAGCTTATGAACAACCTACCTACAGTAACTAAAAATCTATTGATTATTAATGTGTTGTGCTTTTTTGGCACAATAGTGGCACGACGCTACGGCATAGATGTGGAAAACTTGTTGGGATTACATTTTTTCCTGGCCTCTGATTTTAATCCTGCGCAGCTTATTACCTATATGTTTATGCATGCCAACTTCCAGCATATATTTTTTAACATGTTTGCCGTGTGGATGTTTGGCCGGGTGCTTGAACAAGTTTGGGGTCCTAAGCGTTTTTTATTTTACTACATCTTATGTGGAATAGGAGCCGGACTAATACAGGAGGCTGTACAGTATACAGAGTATTTGGTTAGTTGGTCGCACTACGATGGAGTAGATACAGGTATGGGAGTTATACCTATGGCTGAGTTTTTGAATCGTCTGAATACGGTTGGAGCTTCAGGTGCTGTATATGCTATTTTGTTAGCTTTCGGTATGCTGTTCCCTAACAGTCAGATGTTTATCTTCCCTTTGCCGATGCCGATTAAAGCGAAATATTTTGTAATCGGATATGCTGTGTTGGAGCTTGTTCTTGGTATTGCAGGAGGTGACGGAGTAGCTCATTTCGCACATTTGGGAGGAATGCTTTTTGGTTTTATTTTGATTATATATTGGAGAAAGAAGAATGGCGGCGGACAACAGTTTTATTACTAACCTAAAAGAAAATTTCAGGAGAGGGGATATTGTAACTCGGCTGCTATATATAAATATAGGAGTTTTCCTGGTTGTCACACTGGTAAACATTGTACTGACTTTGTTTAATCAGCCTGCTGGCTTTTGGACGAACTATTTGGAATTTCCCGCTTGGTGGGAGCGTTTTATCCGACAGCCTTGGTCGTTGTTTACCTATATGTTTATGCATGCTGGCATACTGCATATATTGTTCAATATGTTATGGCTGTACTGGTTTGGGCGTTTGTTCTTGCAATTTTTTTCGGCAAAACATTTGCGTGGCTTATATGTATTAGGCGGAATTGTGGGAGGATTGATGTATATGCTTGCATATAATTTGTTTCCCTATTTTGCTGGTGCGGTATATTCTTCTTATTTGTTAGGAGCTTCGGCTTCAGTGCTTGCTATTGTAATTGCAGTTGGTGTACGTGAGCCAAACTATCCTATTCAGTTGATGTTTGTCGGTACTGTAAAGCTAAAGCAGGTAGCCATATTCATGTTGTTGCTGGATTTGTTGTTTATGACTTCAGGAAATGCAGGTGGACATATTGCTCATCTGGGAGGGGCTTTAGCCGGTTGGTGGTTTGCCGCAGGGTTACAGAAGGGTCATGATGCAACAAAATGGATAAATAATATACTCGACTTTTTATCTGGAAGCTGGAAGCCTGTTTCCAGAAAGCCTAAAATGAAAGTGCATTACAGTGACAAGCAGAAAGACTATGATTTTAATGCCAGAAAAAAAGAACGTACAGAGGAAATAGATAGAATATTAGATAAGTTGCGTAAGTCTGGCTACGGTAGTTTGACTGATGCTGAAAAAAAGAGCTTGTTTGATGCAAGTAAAAAGTAAATAAAGCTCGTTTGGGCTTCTGCCAATGGAAGAAAAATATATCCGAATGCAATATTGATAATATAAAATAATGTAGATATGAGGAAAATTGGATGTTTGGTTCGGTGGGTATTGTTTACCTTAAATATATTAGTTGCCATTGGCTTTTTGATAAGTGCTTACAGTCCGTATATATCTCCGGTCAGTCATCCGTTGTGGGCGTGTGCAGGACTGTTTTTCCCTTTTCTGTTTCTTGCTAATCTCCTATTTATATTTGTGTGGGTTTGTATCAAATGGCAGTATGCTTTTTTTCCGTTGCTGGTTCTTGTTGCCGGCTGGAGCAGTATTTGGAACTATTGTCCGCTGGGATCAGAAGAGAAACCGGAAGGAGGAGAGGTAATTAAGTTGCTTACTTATAACACGCAGGATATTGCGTTAACGAAAGAGTATGATAAACAGGAAGGTAATCCTGTTCTCAATTACTTGCGGGACAGTGATGCTGATATTATTTGCTTGCAAGAGTTTAATCCTAGTGCAAAGGTAAAACAAAAGGAAATAGATCGTGCTTTGGCATGTTATCCTTACCATGTACGTGTAAAGGGAGAGGGGCCGGGCAGACTTGCTTGTTATTCACGTTATCCAATTCTTTCGGCAGAAACAATAGATTATAAGACTGAATCCAATGCCAGTATTCTTTATCGGTTGAAATTTGGAAATGATACTCTTGTGTTAATCAATAATCATTTGGAGTCGAATAAGCTTGATGCACATGATAAGACTGTATATAATGATATATTGAAATCTCCAAGGGAGAAGAATATAAAAAATGGGGGAAAGCATTTGTTTCATAAAATAGCAAAGGTTGTGGCTGTACGTGCCCCTCAGGCGGACTCTGTTGCACAGGCTATTGCTGTGAATCGTACTCGCTATATGCTTGTTTGCGGTGATTTTAATGATTCTCCTATCTCGTATGCTCATCGAGTAGTCGGACAGGGCTTGAATGATGTTTATAGAAAGGCGGGTAGAGGACCTGGTTTTACTTATTATGAGAATCGTTTTTATTTCCGCATAGACCATATTTTTGCCAGCGATGCTTTTCGTATACTGGAGTGTAAAATTGATCGTTCCATAAACGCTTCTGATCATTATCCGGTCTGGTGCTTGCTTGAAAAAACGAAATAAATTTTTATTGATGCTTGCCAGACCAAATTTCGGCGAAATACTTTTTATAGATTGATCTTTGTTTTATAATAATTCGCAACGAAAACAGGCTAACTTCTTTTCTGAAGTTGGCCTGTTTTTATTTTAGTTATGCAGTACAGCTGTTTTCTAACGATTTGATCTGTCAAATTATAATACTGATATGAAATGCTTCTTTGAAAAAGGGAAATTTATAGCTTAAAACTTAAATATTTAGAAACCTTTCCCTTTATAAATGAAAAAAAAACTATATTTGCAACCTTGAATAAACGTATATTAATTAAAAAGTAAATATATAAATTAAAGTAACATGCAAAACAAAGGATTCGTAAAGGTTTTTGCGATATTGCTGACCCTTGTATGTGTGTTCTATCTTTCGTTCTCTTTTGTAACCCGCTATCATATGAAAAAGGCGGCAGAAGATCCGAAAGGGGAAACTCACTACCTTGATTCAGTACAGAATGAAAAGGTTTGGTTGGGCAGTTATACGCTGAAACAATGTCGTGAGATGGAAATCGGACTGGGACTTGACCTGAAAGGTGGTATGAACGTTATTCTGGAAGTTTCTGTACCGGATGTTGTAAAAGCTTTGGCTGATAACAAAACAGATGAGGCATTTAATAAAGCCGTTGCTGAAGCTGCAAAACAACAGGTTACCAGTCAGGATGATTTTATCACAATTTTTATTCGTGAATACAAGAAACTGGCTCCGGAAGGAAAGCTGGCAGAGTTATTCGCTACTCAACAGTTAAAGGATAAAGTAACTACACGCAGTACTGATGCTGAGGTTGAAGCTGTATTACGCGAAGAAGTTAAAGCTGCGGTAGACAATTCTTATAATGTATTGCGTACTCGTATCGACCGCTTTGGTGTGGCTCAGCCTAATATCCAGACATTGGAAGGTAAGATGGGACGTATCATGGTGGAATTGCCAGGTATTAAGGAACCAGAACGTGTCAGAAAATTGTTGCAGGGTTCTGCTAATCTGGAATTCTGGGAAACTTTTGAAGCAAAAGAAATCGTTCCGGTATTAGCTTCTGTTGATAGCCGTGCTCGTGATTTGCTTGCTGGAACAGCTACTGATTCTGTACAAACAGATACTGTTGCTACTGCTCAGCCTGCAATTTCTGCTAAAGACAGTTTAGCTGCTGCATTGAAAGGTGAAACTGCTTCTAATACTTCTGGTGCAAATATTGAACAAATGAAGAAGGAACATCCGTTGCTTTCTGTTCTTCAGTTGAACCAGAGTGGCGTAGGAGCTATTGTTGCTTATGCTGACCGTAACGATACAGCTGAAGTTAATCGTATCTTAAGTATGCCTGAAATACAGAAGCAGTTACCTCGTGACCTGAAATTGATGTGGGGTGTTGCTGCTGCTGACTTCGATAAGAGCGGACGTATTTTCGAATTGTATGCAATTAAATCTACAGAGCGTAATGGTCGTGCTCCTTTGGAAGGTGATGTCGTAACTGATGCAAGAGATTCTTACGACCAGTATAATAAACCGTGCGTGAGCATGTCTATGAATACAGAAGGTGCTCGTCGCTGGGCTGCTTTGACTAAACAAAATGTTGGCAGATCAATCGCTATTGCATTGGATGGTTATGTATATAGTGCTCCACGTGTTAATGGTGAAATTCCTGGAGGACAGTCAGAAATCTCTGGTAGCTTTACTCCGGAACAGACAAAAGACTTGGCTAACGTGCTGAAGTCTGGTAAAATGCCGGCACCTGCACGTATTGTACAGGAAGATATCGTAGGACCGTCTTTGGGACAGGAATCTATTAACCAAGGAATTATTTCATTCGTAGTTGCACTAGTTGTCTTGATGATTTATATGTGTGCTATGTATGGATTTATTCCGGGTATGATTGCAAACTGTGCATTGTTTGTTAACTTCTTCTTTACATTAGGTATTCTATCTTCTTTCCAGGCTGCCTTGACAATGTCTGGAATTGCCGGTATGGTGCTTTCACTTGGTATGGCGGTGGATGCTAACGTATTGATTTATGAACGTACAAAAGAAGAGTTGAAGGCTGGTAAGGGAACTAAACAAGCTTTGTCGGAAGGTTATGCTAATGCATTCTCAGCAATCTTCGACTCAAACCTGACTTCTATTATTACTGGTATTATCTTGTTTAACTTTGGTACTGGTCCTATCCGTGGATTTGCCACTACATTGATTATCGGTATTCTTTGCTCATTCTTTACAGCTGTATTCTTGACTCGTCTGGTTTACGAACATTATATGGGTAAGGATAAGTGGTTGAACTTGACCTTTACTACTGGTATTTCGAAGAACCTGATGCCGGATGTGCATTACAACTTTATGGGTGTTACCAAACGTTCTTTCATAATTTGGGGAGCTGTAATTGTTGTTTGTATCATTTCATTCTTTGTTCGCGGTTTGTCACAAAGTATTGACTTTACCGGTGGACGTAACTTCGTTGTTCAGTTCGAACAGGTTGTACAACCGGAAACTGTACGTAGCTTGTTGCAGCCAAAGGTGGGTGATGCTAATGTTCAGGCTATTGCATTGGGTACAGATGGTAAGACTATCCGTGTTACAACAAACTACCGTATAGAAGAAGATTCTCCAACTATCGATGCTGAAATTGAGGAATTCTTGTATGATGCATTGAAAGAGGGTAATTTGCTTGGCGAAGGAACTACACTTGAAATATTTATCGACCGTGATAACCGTACTGGTGGTTCAATCATCAGTTCACAGAAAGTTGGTCCAAGTATCGCTGATGATATCAAAACATCTGCTGTTTGGTCAGTTGTGTTGGCTCTGATTGCAATTGGTCTGTATATTTTAGTTCGTTTCCGCAATATTGCCTATAGTGTGGGTGCTACTGTTGCATTGGCTGTTGATACACTGTTGATTATTGGTATGTATTCTATTTGGTATGGTATACTGCCTTTCTCATTGGAAATCGACCAGACATTCATCGGTGCTATTTTGACCGCAATCGGTTACTCAATCAACGATAAGGTGGTAATTTTCGACCGTGTACGTGAATTCCTCCACTTGTATCCGAAACGTGACCGTGCTAAACTGTTTAACGACTCACTGAACACTACATTGTGCCGTACTATTAATACCTCATTAAGTACTTTAATCGTATTGTTGAGTATTTTGATTTTAGGTGGTGATAGTATTCGTAGCTTTGCCTTTGCAATGATTCTGGGTGTTGTTATCGGTACTTTGTCATCATTGTTCGTGGCAGCTCCAGTTGCATATCTGACAATGGGACATAAGATGAAAGATACAGAAAAAGCAGAAGCTTAATAAATTTATTAAAATTATAGATTGAGGTAAAAGCCTCTACCATAGCACTTATGGTAGAGGCTTTTCTTTTTTGCCTATGATTTTTTATTGCTGATTATTGAGTTTGAAGAACAAAGTGGGCATAGATTTGTTTTATCTATGTACTGTAAGATTAACAGACTGACTAAACAACTAACTAAACTATTCAAAGTATGAAAAAAAGATTTTTTTTCGCAATGGCGCTTGCAGCTGTTGCAATGGTGGGTAATGCACAAGATGCATACGTAGGTAATAAATTCTTTGATAATTGGTACATGGGTATCAAAGGTGGAGGCATTACCCCAACAACACATTCTGCATTCTGGAAAAATATGCGTGGAACAGCTGGTATTGAGCTTGGGAAACAAATTACTCCGGTGTTGGGGGTTTCTTTTGAAGGACTGACAACTGTCAACACGAGCGAAAGCCGTACAGCGTTTGATGCACTTAATCTGGGAGCCTTGGGTAAAATCAACTTAAATAACTTATTTGGTGGCTATTTGGGAAAGCCCAGATTGTTTGAAGTTGAGGCGATTGCCGGCATTGGCTGGGGACATGATTTTGTAAATTCAGGTCTGGGCTATGACAAATCATATATGGTAAGCCGTTTTGGAACAAGTTTTAACTTCAATTTAGGAGAGGCGAAAGCTTGGACTATAAATGTACGTCCTGCTATTGTATATCAGATGTCAGGAAACAGATCGCAGATTTTAAATGTTAATAAATCAGCTATAGAACTTTTGGCGGGTGTGACCTATCATTTTGCAAGTAGTAATGGAAAGCATTACCAAACAATTCAGACTCCATACAACCAGGCTGAAGTTGATTTGCTGAATGATGCAATTAACACATTGCGTGCAGAATCGGCTGCAAAAACAGAAGGACTTGAAGCTTTGCAATATGAAAATGGTCAGTTGAAAGAAAAACTGAATGAGTGTATGAATGCACCGAAAGAGGTTGAAACTATTGTTCAGAATACTCACTCTAAGTCTTTAGAGTCGGTTATTACTTTCGGACAAGGAAAGGCTACTGTAAGTGCTGATCAGTTGCCAAATGTAGAACGTATTGCTACATACATGAAAAATAATCCTTCTAGTACAGTTGTTATTAAAGGATATGCTTCTCCTGAAGGTAGTGCAGAGATTAATGCACGTATTGCTAAGCAACGTGCAGAGGCTGTGAAGACTATCTTGATTAATAAATACAAAATAAGCGCAAGCCGTATTACGGCAGAAGGTCAAGGAGTAGGAGAAATGTTCTCAGAACCAGACTGGAACCGCGTAAGTATTGCAACACTGAACGAAGCAGAATAAAACTCTAGTTTGTTTTTCGGAAAAAGGAGCTATGTCAGAATTTAGACATGGCTCCTTTCTTTTTGTACCCTCGTCGGGAATCGAACCCGAATCAAAAGTTTAGGAAAGTCTTGTTCTAACTCTAATAATCAGTGGATTACAACGGATATTGTGATTTTTGTAGAATATTTGTAGAAATAGTATGATAATTAGGCTTTCTACAAAGAAAATGGAAAACCCCACTTCTACAAAAAGAAGCGAGGTTTTCACTAATGCAACACCGATATAAATTCGGCACTGCAAAGATACAAAAAACGTGCGTACTTCTCAGTATGCACGTTCTGAAATGAAAAAAGTATTCTACAAAAGCTATTTTTTTAGCTCTATATATTCAGTATATGTAATTTTGTTGTGTGGATTTGAATTTACAACATCCATCTTTATAGCCTTCACCCCAAATCGGAAGAAAAGAAACTTTTTCGGTATCTTGTGTATGATATGGTGTAATGTATCGGCACTTTCTATCTTAGCGAATAATACCCCTTTATCAATAGTTCCCCTTAAATCTATCCAAGAATCACGCCATCGAAAATTTAAAAGAGTATCAAGCTGGTTGCGATACACTATGCTATCACGTACTTTTGTTTCTATTTCTATTTCCGTTTTAGTGGCTGTTGTTGTAGCTGCCTGAATGCGTTTGAGCTTTATATTCAAATCATCTACTGTTTTGGTAAGATCCTTGTTCTTCTTTTCCAACTCATTTTTCGTCAGTTCCAGCCTTAAAACAGAAGTAGCGTTTTTCCCTGCTTCCGTTTTGTAGTGTTCCACATCTGAAAGTAATGCTGCTTGATTACTATCCAAGCGATCACGTTCTTTCCTTACGCTATCCAATCGTTTAAACAGAAAGATATTTGTTCCTACGAGTAAAACAAGCGCAATAAATAAAAATTTACGCATACTCTTCTATATATTTAAGGATTGAATCAACGTGCAACTGGATAATTTGAGCCTTTCCTTCAGGAGATAGTAGAAACTTGCAATCTGTTTCATTATCCATAAAGAAGTTTTCCGTTAAAACAGCCGGGCATGAAGTCTTTTTGAGAATGTAGAAATTATTTTCCCAATCTCCATCCCCATCCGACCAATCACCTCTAATTTTCCAAGTTCCTCCAAACATTCTATTAGCCATATCCCAAAAAACTTGCGCCAAATCATCAGCTTTTGTTTTTCCAGGACTGGTATGTATTTCCCATCCTGTACCCTTGCCAGTTCCAGAAGCGTTACAATGAATAGAAACAAGAAGCGTTTTTGTCTTACCGTATCGGGCTGCTATCTCGTTTGCTCTTCTGGCTCTTTCTGCTAAAGGTACGTCTATATTTTCCTTTACCAACAATTCAGCATCTATACCTTTTGCTCGTAATTGGTTATATACGCCTTTGGCAATTTCTCTGGCATATTCCCACTCAAATAACTGTGATCCGTCCGACCACTTCGGAGATCTTTTACCTGGTGTATTTTCTCCGTGTCCGTTGTCTAATAATACTTTCATACGTTTTTATTTTCATTTTTTTCGCTTAAACATTTAGTTACTCCAGCCGAAGCAAACAAAGCAGTGATAGCACCGACAAAAGCCGATAATCCCATAAGATCGGTTTTGATAGACTTGTTTACGATTACTTCATAAACCAAAATAAAACCGACAATAAGCAGAAGGAAGCACCCCATTAAGGTAACGGCAACAAGAAAAAAACTCTTGCTACTGTGCCCCGATCCATTTTTGATAAGTTCTTTCAGATATTCTGTTACTCTCATAACTTGCGTTCTTTTACTTCTGGAAGGATATACTGAATGTGCATGGCTGCAAAATGAAGTTTTTTTCTGATTGCTTCCTCATCAAAATCATCAGGGATGGATTCTGTAAAATCACAGACCAAAGAACCAACCCAATCATGGGTAGTATCATGTAATTTTTGAACGATTAAAGACTGTGTTCCATTGGAGCTAAACATAGCCTTTGCACGTGTTCCATCCAAACTATCAATATCACGTATCAGCATAAGTTCATTTCGAGCCATTGAAGCCGTAAACTTTGGAAGTTCAGACATCTTAATATCTTGCCAAAAGTCACTAATACGGGCAACCCCTTTAGCGGTAACTTCATACAAGATTGTGAGATAATGATTATCTCCTAAAGGATATGGTTGTATAATATACACACGATCACATGAAAGATCATTCAATACTTTATGAATTTCACCATACACACGAGCAGAGTTTTCACTTCTGCGAGTGCTTTTTCTTTCTAATTGTCTTTCAAGTTCTTTAGCCTTAATATCAGCAAGCCGATTATGCTTTAACTGATTATACGCAAACCAGCCCGTACCTAAAGCTGTTATACACGCAAATAATGCTGCCCAATCCATATTTTATTAAGTTATTGATTAATAACTGCAAATATAATTTATTTGGTGTACATATACACCATTTAATACAGAGAATTATATTTTTGAAGCTATTAAGGCTTCCAATTTGTTTATTTCATCCCGTACACTCTGCCTTTGTTGGTGAAGATTCTCTATATCATACGGCATATCAAGCCCGATTAAAGAAGCCTCATAACATTTCGTTATACGATAATCACCTATAACGCTGTCATTGCTGGTAAGAGAGGCTTTCAGTTCATCTATCTTATTCCGAACAAGTTTAGCGTTAAATCTTTGCTCGTATTTATAGCTTATTTTATCTCCAGCGTCATAAGGTACAATACGAACACTATAGTATTCAGGACATTGTAATTTTGTATCATCCACAAGCTCTACATGTTTCCATCCTAAAGCGGACAACTCAGTTTGTTGCTCCTGGATTGATACTATTCTCGTTTCAATCTCTCCAGTTTCTTCATTTTTAAACTTCTCACTGTATTCCTCTAAAAATTTAGAAACAAGAGATCCGTTTTCGTTTATATAGCCATATTCAATCATAATATTAAAATTTATATCTACTAACTAACCATGCTGATTTTTTTACACCATCGACATACCCCACTGTAAAATGGAATATAGCACCCTGACCTTCGCCAATATCATAATAATCATTTTGGGTGTGATCATCATACAACACATTTCCGCTACGTGGGTAAACTCTCATATATCCTGTCCACCATTGCTTAAAAAATATAGTCCTACCAATCACACCATCAGAAGGGAGGTAAACGATTTGCTGGTTTCTTGAATATCCAATAACCAAGCTGTCTGTTTCAGACAAATAAACAGAAGAAGAGCTTTCTTCTATAGCCTTTCTATGTAAAAATAGACCTGCTGCCATCAAATTCTGGAAGAAGCCACCATAAGCGGGGGCTGTGCCACTGTTTGAAGCTCTACCATATACGCCAGCTAAAAAGTTTTCATTGTTCCAATCACTTTTATTCACAGTACCAAATCCAAGCCCTACGATAGAAGCCTTATGCGTATAACCCAAAATAGCCGAAACAGCTTGTGTTTCTGCATTATTACAAAAGATACCCGTAGGCGACATATAGGCTACACGGCTATTGCTTTTACTTCGGGCTTCAATCAAGCCGTTATTCGCATCTATCGTAATTTTAGATCCCTGATATTGGCTTTCTGAATAATCACCACCAGAACGGCTGGATTCTATCAATATACGAGCCATTGAAGCATCAAGAATGATCTTATTACCATCCAAGAGTGTAGAAACAATCTTTCCACCACTCATAAACCAATCTCCGATATTAGCACCCTCAGCCAATAGCAAATTAGTTGCTATACTCTCAAACTCAGCACCGAAATCATTCCAATAAGCAGTATCGGTAGGTACATGATTTTGAAAGCCATTTCCGGCATCCACTCTGGCAACATAATAGTGTCCGTTATATTTTACTGCATCTACACGTTTTGAAGTACCATAGTAAACTTTAGAGCTGCCATAGACACCACGATAAACCATAGTCGGACCAGTATCTCCATTTCTACCATCCACTCCATCATACGGAGTTTGCCGGGCTGGTGTACTCCAGTTCTGTATCAATGAATTTGTTTCACCATTGATTTTTGCTACTGTAAACCATAAGTATTGCAAGTTTCCTACAGTTGGAACGGTTGTGCTCCATCCCGAAGGATTACGGCTCGTTTTACTCAGTGAAGGCGGTGTACTTCTGGAGCCATTAACAGCGTACCGATATTCAAAATAATCACCATTTATACCATCATCCCCAGTTTCTCCTTTTTCTCCAGTAACACAAATAGCCTCTGTAGTAATGCTGTTGCCGTTTGTGTAATTAATAACGGATCGTGTCCATATATACCAACCATTTTTCCAAGTTGGACGTGAATTAGACCAGCTACCATTTAAAAGGGAAGTTGCAGAGGATGATAAATAATATTGCTCAATTATTGAACTTATACCATTGCCTGTTTCTCCCTTGCCACCTGTGATACAAGCTGCATCTGTATATACTATGTCGCCATCCGTGTAAACAACTTTAGTTTTACTCCAAATGTAATATCCATCTTTCCAGGCTGGAGCTGTTGTCTGCCAACCGGATGTTGGTGCTGTAGTATTACTGGATGATATGGCATACAGAACGTCTGTATTTGAAATACCCACACCTCTTTGGGCTACAATAATCCAATAGTTACTATTATTTGGAGAAATACCTTTAACGGGATTCTTTGATACAAAACGATACATAGAATAGCCAGTTCCATCATCATAGATAACCTCATCACCCCAATAATAGGTATAAGAGTTGTCATATACGCCACGAAAACAACCTATAGGGCTTTCATCGCCACTTTCACTTTGCACGATTGTGCCTTTCAGACGTAATTTTTTATCTCCTTTGGTATTCCAATCAAAATAGCTGTCTGAATTTCCTACACGAAAAGCGTTATTCACAAAGTCCATGAAATTTAGCCCATCGCTTGAAACGATTCTGTCTGTAGTTATTCTTCCTGGAAGTATCTCTGTAAATCCGAATAGTTCGACAAAGGAACGATCCTCTTCAAATTCACTGTTTAGAATACCTACAAGGAAATGATAATAACCCTCTACACCTTCCAGCTTGATAGCGTTTTTACTTAAGACGTATGATCCAGTAGTGCCATTTTTATTAGCCTTCACATAGAGATAATACCCTACGGTTTCCGTCAAAGTTGGAGAAGTGTATTTTTCAATATCCCAAAACTTATACTCACTGGCTTTATGCCCAGAAGAAAGTGTATCAATCCCGATAGTCATGTGCTGTAATATTCCACCTGGAGCCGAAAGCACTTTCTTTTTGCTGTCATAGGTAACGAGATATTCTACTTGTGTCGGATTGGTTTTGTTGTTCACGAAACGAAACTGCAAACTTTCATCGCCAACAAGCAAACTCATTGTTTGTACCGAAATCGGACTGATAGAACCTGAGAAATGCAAAAGAGCGTCATTCAACATTGAAATAGTTTCTTTTGTATCCCTGAAACGTCTTTTTGTAAACTGAATAGAGTTTTTATATTGGTTATCGGTTTTAACCTCGTTACTCTCTATCTTGTTTAATTCGCTTGAAACCGTTGCGCCAGTAGTCGTATTGGATAATTCAATAATCGGGCTGTAAGGTCTGTGTATATACTCCTTAATACTGGTAATCCTTATCTTTATACCTTCTGGTATGAATTGCGGATCTTTAAAGAGTATGTAACCGCCCAATTTTATTTTGCCACCAATAGAGAGCCAACGCTTTTTGGAATAAATGCTATCCAATTCTCCTTTGAATGTGAATTTTGGATCTTCATTCTCATAAAGATATTTGGCTGCTTCCCTGAACATATCCCAGCTTGCACCTTCTTTCGTTGAGTTATTGCAAATGTACGCATCCGGCAACTGTATTCCGAACACAGCGTATTTATCCCCCAGGTTAGGCTTATATATGTCATTGGGCATAATCTGACCGTCTATTTCTTGTGGAGTTATCAAGAATTTACGTTCTTTATGAACGTATTTAACTTCAAATTCTTTATTACTACCAGCAAGCATACCAGACTGAAATATAACAGTCATGTTATTACCTTCTATCACATAATCCTCAAAATTCAGATCATCAGGAATAGAACTATCTATAAAATCATAGAAATTCTTTTCTTTATCGGAAACAACAACATTAGAAACACTGCCTACTCTTTTAGGTGAAATATGAGAACAATCCAAACTATCCTCTTGAACATCCGTAAGGGTTGTATCAGCCCGTTTTATATACAAGCCTTCCGCATCCGAAACGTAAGCACGCCCTTCATACTCCAATCTTTGATTTTTGGGCAAAAGCAATTCCTTAGATCCATATTTGCTAAAGTCTATATTCTGCTCCCCACCTTGAACGTACAATATGGTAACTGGTCTATTTCCGTCCTTGTTGGAGCGTCCTAAACCTGGAACAAAACCTTTATCTTTCCCATATTCAAGAGGCAAAGGTTCACCCTTGTTATATTCAACTTTACGCAAGTGTATTGTTTTGATAGCCGGATCTATTTCATACTCCGTCTTAAAGGTATCGGCAATAGTAGGCAAAGCTTCACTACAAAAGATATGGTTGTAGTTAATAGTCTTTTCTTCTGCTTCAATACATTCGCCAACTTTCCAACCGCTATCTCTCATGTTGAGATTATCTACAATTAACTGTAGATGCTCGTGAGGTTTTGCAGTGTAATCGAACTTTAAACGCTTAGAAACAATATCCCGGCATTTGTATTTACCCAATATTGCGCCTATGTCATACATTACAAGAGTGTATTCAAAATTCCGACTGCTTTTCTTCTTGAAGTCGTCAGGATCCATAAGGTAGTAAGTGATATTCTTGTAGATACAATAAGCTCCTACGGGAATGTTTATGAACTCTTCACTGGCAAAGTACAGATAAAGAGTGCCTACATTCTGTAAAGCCGTATATCGGTAGCTGCTTGTATCTACCAGAATATCAATCTCCTTGTTGTTGAAATGTATTTTCATGTTTACTAAGTGAATTGATAGATCTTACCATTTCCGCATTTCATCCCTTTAATCGTAGTGCTGAAAGGGAAAGCGTCTTTGGGGATCTGATCCAAAGTTTTCTTTAAAGAAGCTGCGTTTGTGAAAAACTTACCATCCGCACCATTGCTATGTTTAAATTTCACAAGGTATCTTCCTTCACCGTGCGAAGTCTTTACATCTGGAATGAAATCTTCTACAATGATCTCACAGTTCAGCACATCCGAAATAGAAACCTGGCTACAGTTGAACATTTTACGTTCATCTTGTACGGTTACACCTAACTCACTAAACTTTTTCATCACAATATAATATTAAGTTCCTTACAATCGTTATCTATCATTTCTTTGATAGCTTTTCTCTTTTGCAAATATTCCTTGTAATCATTGGTAGCTGATTTTTCAGTAAGAATACCGAGCTGGGCAGCGTTATAGTCATTGATAATCTTGGCTTCTTTATCCGAATCCCACAAATGGGTAATAACTGCCTTTTTTAGCTTATCATTTGTAACCATTCCCCAAACAACAACTTCGTTACAAGTCCATTTTGTAGCTTGCCCATTATCTCCAGCTTCTCCAAAATGGTTTTCTACTTGAACTTCCTGAATATCCCAACGGTATGTGTAAGAACCATTCCCGTTAGCCTCTAACTTAGAAGGCTTAAAATCGTAGTGTATCATATACTTGCTTTTTAATTATTGTTTTTAATAGATGCTTAGAATTACTATATTTAGCCCAGCCAAACCAACTGCAAATAACTTGCTTGTATTCCATATCGGAAATGTGCTTTTTCTTATTCAGCTTGGCTGCCTTCCTACATAGGTTCTTTTTGATTCCCTTCCGAATAAGGGTATGGGTATGGTAAAAGACATACCCGACAAAATCAATACCTCTATGGCTATCAATTTTGAATACTTGAAACTTCCATTTCTTTTTTCCAGTTTTAGGATCCACTTTACGAAGTGATAGCTTTAAATTGTCATGCAGATATTCTTCAATCTCTATACGGAGTTTGTGAAGCTGTTTAGGATCATCGCCTAAAATCACAATATCATCTGCATACCTAAAGTAATATCTTACCTTCTTAACCTCCTTTATCCAGTGATCGAAGTAAGCCAGATAAATATTAGCAAAATACTGACTTAGATAGTTCCCTATGGGTACGCCATCGGCACTGTCTATAATCACGTCAAGCAACCAAAGCAGATCTTTATCTTTGATTTTCTTCCGTAATATTGTTTTCAAAATATCATGGTCTATACTTGGATAGAACTTCACTATATCCATTTTCAAGCAGTAAGTAGTGTGTTCTGGATCTTCTTTCAAAGCCTTCTTTACTTTATCTGCTGCTTTATGAATACCACGATCCTTAATGCAAGAATAGGTATCTTCTGTAAATAAGGACACCCATATAGGCTCCAGAATATTCATAATGGCATGGTGCAAGATTCTATCAGGATAATAAGGCAAACGGTAAATAAGCCGTTCTTTGGGATCTCTGATTATAAATACCTCATATTTAGAATTTACAAAAGTCTTGTTTTTCAAAGATTCGTGAAGAGCCAGTATGTTTGCTTCCCTATTCCTATCGTGTCGTTTGACACCATAAGAACGCAACTTGCCTTTTCTGGCTTTTTCATCAGCCAGGCGCAAGTTGTCAAGTGAAATAATTTGCTCGTATAAATTACTTAATCTCTTCATATTCTTTGTTTTTCGTACTCAGAGCCTTCGGTTTCCCTACCAGCACCTTTATGAGTTATGTTATCTTCTACCAATAGGTAAGGTCGTTGCTTCGTATGTTGAGTTAATTTTGAAAAATCATAGCTGAGAGCTGACATTCGCATTCGTATTCGAGGGGGTGTTATTCGTATTCGCATAACCGAAGCCTGCATGATCGCCATTATTCGTATTACCGCTGAAAAGGACACCCACCAGCAACCAACCTATATTTATTTGTTTATTAATCATTTAAGTTTTGCAGTCTAAACCTGGCTCGCTTCACGATTCAGGAATAAAACAAAGCCGAGAGCCGACACCCGCAATCGCACTCGAGGGGGCGTTAGCCGCACTCGCACAACCGAAGCCCGCATGAGCGCCATCATCCGCAGCACCGCCGAAAAGGACACCCCTAAGAGCGTTAGATCCTATATTGGTATAGAAGTAATCACACCAATAGGTAGTAGATCCACCTCCGACTACAGAAGCAATCAAATCGCCAAATTCACCGAAAATCATTTCTTTTGCATAACCTTCTGCACGTGCAGCCAATCCTCTAAGCGTATAGCCTGTGTAGTTACTATCGTTGTATTTAGAAGGATCATCGCAAACATACACTTTAGAAGTTCCTCCGTCTGAATTGGTTTTCACTTCTATATTTACTCCATCCGTCCACTTCCAGACGTGCCCGAAGGGATTTTCAATACCACGATAGCGAGGTACGGTAAATACTTTGCTGTTTTCTCCTTCTGCTTTCTCTAAAGTGTAAGCTACTTCACCAGAAGCATTTCCCAATTCATCACTCGTACCGCAAGGAATAATAGGATAATAACCACTAAAATTGTTCCACTTTGTACCATCCCATGTAGTTACACCATTACCCAAACCACCCTGAGCATACCCGTTGCTATCTTTCTGGGCATTGAAAGCCAACTGGCAGTTAAGGTTTCCATACTCTATGTAATAGAGCCATGCCAAAGTGATATAAGCGTTATAGTCCATGCAGTTCCATTGCGTACCAGCTCCCCTTTTACGAGCAGCAGCACGAAAGTTTGTTCTACTCGTAGATGTAGCTGGCTTGCCTAATTGGGATTTAGGCAAAGCATCCCAATCTGCTTGGTTATTACCACCTCTGTAATCAGCCGAAGTATTTACTACAGAAGCCAGTTTACCAGTGCTACGTTGGATTGTTGCCTCATAAGCCGAGATATAGCATTTCTTTACGAAATGATAACCAGGTATCGGGTATTCACTGATTCGTACACCTCTTTTGTTTCCATTGGTATAAAATCTTCTCCAGTGAGCAGGGATTTCCACCATAACCATACCATTGGAACCATCCCTTTTATGCGCTTTCCAGTTGGTAGGGTTTAGGTATTCAATAACCTTGCCTTCATCTGATAGCAAACACCCTTTCATCTTGCTTTGAATTGGCAATGTTTTATGCAGTGTCATATTGCCAGTACGGGTAAGAACCGAAGAAGATACTGTTACATCTAATTCTACGCCATAACTACATTGATCCTCTGCATAAGGTAGCATAGCAGCCAAACCAGCTTGTTTGCTTTCTCCGCTTTTATCCAATACCTCAGTTGTGAGGTCGAAAGGGTTACTGCTGTCTGCTACTGGTAATTCATTTAATCTTTTGCCATTGTCGTAAGCTGTAATAATCTTTTTTACTTTAGCTTCCTCTTCTGCTGTAAGTGCCATATTTTATAGTGTTAAGAAGTTAAACAATAAAATTTACTAAGTTAATATGATACCACCAGAGCCGGATAAACGCATACCATTACCAGAAGTAAGCCTTATTCCTGGCTCCTGTACTTCAATCTGTATAGTTTGATAAATACCCGTATTTTCCGTTGGGATAACGTGAATTTTACTCATCCCTACACCGTTAATCATAAATACGCCATCAGGAGTGATAGACACCGCCCGATCATCACCGAGAAACAATACATTCCTACCAGTATCTACGGGAAGTAATTCTACCTCAACTTTGAAAGGCTGGGTATTCCTGTAAGTAACTTTTTTCGGGTAGTTTAGCTTCATGGAAGTAGGGATCAGCTTGTATTTTGAGATTAGCGATTCTTCCAGTTCCTCCAGCCTTGCGATAACTACCCTTGCATCGCCAGTAGCTTCATTTGCATTATCTTTAGCAGTATTGGCTTCTTCTGCCTTTTCGTGAGCTTCATTAGCTTTTGCGTTGGCATTGTTGGTAGCCTCTACTGCCTTACCTGCTGCGCTATCGGCTGCTGTAGCTTTTTCATTAGCCAGTTTAGCAGCGTCCTCAGCCTTTTTAGCTGCTGCTGTGGCGGTTGTTCCACGAGCTATACATTTCCACCAAGTAGTTTCGGTTAAAGCGTGTCCTTTGTTCCCGTCCTTGATACAGAGATAGCAACTATCATCCGTAGTAATGAAATCAAATGTATTATATGTGGTAGCTGATGAATAAGTTCCCTTATCCACGAAAGCAACCTTTCCTAATCTTATGTTTCCTTCTGCCATATCACTTGGGGTTAAAAATTAAAAATCCTTCATTGTCAATATCAAACATATCAGCAGCTATATCATCCTGGTAATACATGATCAGTTCCATTGTATCGGGATCAATCGTAAAAGTAGGATAGAGAATACCGCCTTTTGCCAAAATCCCGGTATCTACATACTTCTTTTGCGTTTCATCCCATTTCCACCAGTTGCCATTTTCACCCATTTTCGGGGGATTATCCGCTTGTTCTTTTGCCCTATTTGCCTGAGTATTTGCATTGTTAGCTGCTGTTTCTGCCTTTTGTGCTTTCTCATTCGCATTAGTAGCTGCTTTGTTGGCATTGGCTGTAGCACTTTCAGTTGCACTTTTTATCTCTTCCAATCCTTTTCGTGCATTATCCGCATTGGTAGCTGCTGTATTCGCTTTTTGAGTAGCCAAGTTTGCGTTGGAAGTAGCAGTTTTAGCCTGTTGGGTAGCCTCATTAGCATTATTGGTAGCCGTTTTCGCTGCCTCAGTCGCTTTATTTGCGTTTGAGGTTGCAGTGTTGGCACTTGAAGCAGCATTGTTAGCAGACTTGGCAGCTTCATTTGCACTGTTGGTTGCTTTTACAGCGTTCTCGTATGCCGTTTGAATGTATTCCAAACTTACTTTCACGCTGGTTTGTACCCCATTGATTAATTTAACTCCAATAGTGTACAATCCTTTCAGGTTATCCGAAAGTGTCAGCTCGCTTATTTTCTTCTTTTTAATAGCCATAGCTTTTCAAATCTATATAAAACTCACCATCTTCTGTAACTATCAATTCTCCAGCCTCAGAAGCAAGTAAATATTCATCCCCTCCAACTCTAAAGGCAGTAAATACCAACGTTAAGGTAAAAACGCACCAAATTTGATCGTCAGGGGAAAACAGACTTACTTTTGAGCTTTTGTAGTAACATGGGTATTCCTCGTAAGTGCTTTCAACGAACAAGGATCTTTCAGCCGTTTGTACCTTCACGCCTTCGCCTTCGTCTATTTCCACAACCTTTATCAGATCGTGAAGGAAAGCATTGTAATTTCTCCAGAACTCCGTTAGATTCTTAGCGATTAAGCAACAATTCAAGGCAACTTCTTTATGTTGGTACACTACTTGTTTGCCATCATAAATAGCCCCATTTTGGGTAGAAAGGTTACGTAACATATTTTTCTTCACTGCTGGAGCTTTAAGTATTTGTGCCTCGCTTCCTTCCAATACACGAATACCGTAAACGGAGAAATCTATCCCGTCTATTTCATACCCCTGCGTAGGTATATTGGTTGTCGATAAAGGAGCCGTATATTTATAATCTCTCAAAGGGAAATCATCTGCGAATTTTAACGAGAAACTTTTAGCACCGATATACAGAGCTACATTTACCTCTGAAACCAATCGGAGTTTACAAGTATATCCGATTCTTTTAAACTCAAAGGTATGGTAAGCTCCATCGGACAACAGAGAAATGAAATCTCCAGTCTGATACATACCTACTGCGTTGAACTTTATTTCAAGTTCTTTAGTATCAAGTTTAGGATCCGACAAATCCACTTCGATACCGTCATACTCAGCCCAATCATTAGAAACTTCTGGTGCTTTTAATGCCGGGAAAGCAACAACTTCGTTATGCCCACCCTCAGCAATAAAAACCCCGAACCGAGTAAAAGCGTCCGTACCGTCTATGTATAAGTTATTTTTCATTTCCTCATTATTACACCTTTATCATTCATGTTACCTATGCTTTCTTTCATTTCCTTTATATTGGAATTGATAGATTCCAGATTCTTGCAATAGCTTGTATTTTCTCTGATACCAGTTAATACCTCAAGAAACTTGGCACAATGGCTAACCAATGATTTAATACCTTCATTTATAGAATAGGTATGTCCTTGAATTGCAGTTGTCCTTCCGTTCAGCTCGTTTACGCTGTCCTGGCTTGCTGCTATGCCGTTATTGCTGGAAACCTCACGATTCTCTGTTTCCCAAAGGTGAAAGCCTTGTTTGTTTGCTTCTTCTTTCCAATGCTCCATCCATTGTTGGGCATTATTCATATCCGTACCGATACCTTGATAGAAAGAGGAAACCAAATCCCTTGCTTCCTTAGCTATTTCTTCTTCTGTTTTGCCGGATCCATAGATTTTCTCCAGATCCGCTTGTAGTCTTTTGAACTTATCAGAGAAGAATAAAGAGTAGGCAATCTGTTTACCCAAATCTTCCAATACAGAAGATCCTTTTTCTCCAAACTTTTCCCACGCATCTACACCGTCATTTTCAATAGCCTCAGTGATACTATCCATTATACTATCACCTAAAGAGCCAAAAGTACCCTCTAAGTAATCTCTTAGTGCTTGTTGGGCTTCTTCCGCTTGTTCTTGAAGGTCTATAAGGTTTTGCAACAAATTCCGATTCTCATCGCTCATTGTTTGAGTGTCAAGAATGGCTTGCGCTCTTTCTTTGTTCAGATTTTTTTCACCATCTATTAAATCCGGGTAAACCTGGAGTACCGAAGTATAAATATCATGCTGCTTTTTCCAAAACCAAGCTCCAGTAGTGTAACTTCCCGTTTTTATGGTTATATCATTAAGCGCACCTATACCCTGATTGTACGCATTTAATTTTGCATTGTATTCATCAAGCCCCCAGTTCCCTTTAGGGTTAAACTGAAACTGATAAGTTGGTTTATCCCCCTTTAGGACTTCTTTATATTCAGCTATCGCATCACGATATACCTCTATTGCATTGATAGCTTTTTCTATTTGATCTGTACCAAAAATAGATGTTGCTTCCTCCAAAAGTAAATTTTGCTCCATGAGCAATAAGTTGTACTGGCGTTGCATTTCCAGTTTGTTCTCGGCTACTTCTTTAAGTGCCTCTTGGTGTTCCTTTTCAGCCTTAGAGGACAACCCAAACAATGAAGTGATAAGGGAAACGGCTGTACCGACTATGGAAAGGATAACCGAAGCTCTTTCTACTCCTTTGATAGCTTCTGCACCAGTAACCGCCAACGCTTGAATACCCGTTATCATAGAAATTATACCTCCTGCGATATTGGTAGCAGCAGACAAAGCAGCTTTGGTTGCATCATCCATCCCGTCAAAGTCTGAAATGATATTATTAACAGTATCATCTACCTCATTCATCACCTTTAGGGTATCGCTCCACTTCTTTTTGTTTTTTTCAGCAGATGAAATGCTTGCGTCTTTTGCCTCAGCAACCTCTACTTTTTTCTCCAGGGTCTTAATTTGCGCACGAAGAGTAGCTTTTTCTTTATCATCCAGCTTGCCACCTTCTTTTTTCAGTGTGTCTTGGGCTGTTTGTAAAGCCTCCTTTAGCTGTCTTAGCCCCATAGAGGATATTTGTTCTGCCCATACATTAAAAGTCGCTTCACGAGTAGCTATCTCTTGATCTAAAGCGTCCAAAGCATCTTGTTTATCACTTTCAGCCTGAGCGATATTTTCTTCGGAGAAAGTAACTTGCCTTCCGGGTTTCTTATCTTTCTCATTAACAGCTCGCATTTCGTCAATATCTTTCTGAAATTTTTCCTCTATCTCCTTGCGCTTTTCCGCATAGGTCTGATACTGCTTTAGCATTTCTTCTATTGCAGTCTGGTTGCCAGTAGATAATTTCTTTCCAGCAGCATTTTCAAGAGCCTTAAATTGTTGCTCATCCTGCTCTGATAATTGGTTGGTAGTTGGCTTAAATGTACCATTTTTGCCCTGAGATTCCCATATAGTTTTTTCCCACTCTTGAATTTTTGTTAGCTTATCCTCCTTTTGACGTTTGATCTGCTCCATTTCCTGCTCATAGTTGAGCTGGTTTTGTTCCAATGTTTTAGAAAGTCCTTCCTTATAGGTGTTGATCTCAGCTTGCCTTACAGCAAATTCCATATCCTTTTCAATACGAATCTGCTCTTGTGCATTACGTTTTATCTCATCGGAATAATCCTTTTGAGAAGAGGACGTTTTCCTATCTGGTAACTTTTTACTCAGTGAATCTATACGTCTTTGATAGTCGTTGTATTCAGCACTACCCTTAACGGTTTCTTTCTGCTCCTGTTTCAGTTTAGAAATACGGCTCTCTACTTGGCTAATAATTTGTAGCTCGTTTTCACGTTCAAGAACGGTAGCCTTTAATTTAGCTATATAGCTTTCCTGCCCTTTTACAACAGCATCGGTTACTACTTTGCCATCAGACATTAAGCCGTTGTTATCTTTGAGAGCCTTTTTGAAAGCCTCCAGTTTTTCTTGACCTTTAGTAATGGCTGCTTCTATCTCAGGAATGGATTTACCTTTGGTATAAAATACCTCTTCCTGATTACCAGTTTTCTGATTTTGGTTAGGATTCTCCCCGAAGCGTTTTTGAGCCTCTTTTATGATATTATTATAAATGCCACGAGCTTTGAATACTTTGGTTATTTCATCTTGCAAGTCATTAGCTATGTAGGTTTGCGCACCTATACCAGTCATGGGATCGCCAGGCAAGTATTTGGTTTCGTCAAACTGCTTTATAATATCCTGGATTTCTTTAGTAATTTCCCCCTTACCTTCCAGCACTGGCTTAATCTTCCAGTAATAAGTTTCCGCAAGGTCGATACCGTCTTTATCCTTCTTTCCCTTGAACTTATCTTTTAGTAGCTCTTCTACAGTTTCTTTGGCTTCTACCTCCTTATCCATGTAGTCATTAGAAGCCTCATTAACCGCTTTATCCATAGCTCTTGCACGAGCTGATTTTTCGGCTTCTTGCGTAATGATACGATAAGCCTTAGCCAGATCATCCAAAGCGTTCTTTTCATCCCCCAGCCCCTTCAAATACTCACCGTATTTGCTCATTATGGCTTCCTTTGCAGAACGGTATTCATCCGTACCTTCTTTGGCTGCTTTCAAACGTGCAAACATCGCATCAATTTGCAATCTTTCAGCTCCAATAACCTTTTCACTCTCAGATATGGCGTTATTTAGTTTTTCCTGCGCCTTTTCTGCGTCAGTCTGATAAGTGATAAGTTTATAAATACCATAACCGAGAGCTGCTATAGCTGCTGCTGCCAAAGTATAAGGATTTGCCAGCATAACGGCTTTCAACCTGGTAGCTACAGCCGTAAGCCTGAGCTTTGCAGTTGCCAACAAGTTTGTTGTAGTTACATTGGCTGCTTGTGCTGCTGTGTTGGCTGCTGTCTGAGTGGTATTCAATGTTTTAGCAGCCGTTTCTACCGCTACTTTCTTGGTGCTAAAATCACGTGTGGCTGCTTGGTATTGTAAGGCTGCTGTTTCTCTGGCTGTTTCGGCTGCGACTAATTTTCTTTCTGCTGCTTCTACTTGTTTTGCAGAGCCAGTAGCACCGATAGACATAAGTTCTGCTAATCTTTGCTTCTCCAACTCTTTAGCAGCAAGGTATTCGGCTTTCTTGGCTGCTACGGCTTGGCTGGCTGCTGAAACCTCTGTACGAGCTTTGGCTAAAGCTGCGGTTTGAGCCTCTATATTTGCTGCCATTTCAGCTTTTACGGCAGTTGCATACTCTAACGTGCCTTTGGTTAAATTCTGTTTTGAAATGGCTGCTTGCTGCTCTACAGTAAGCAATTTGCTTAGTTCCTCAGCTTCTCCAGTGGCTTTAATAGTAGTAACGGCATTTTTTGTAGCAGCAACCGAAATTACAGCAGCTTTGTACAAGCCATAAGTAACAATCAATTCTTGTATAGTTTCACCGATAGCCTCGTAGTTCTCTATAGCGGAGATACCAGTTTCCAGTATTGAATTGATTGTTCCCTCGTTAGCTTTCCCTACTTCGTTAAGCATTACAGAAATAGCATCGCTCATGTTGGAGATCTTACCCGTAATAGTCTTACTTTGCTCTTCCATCAGGTTGTAGAACATACCGCCAGAATTTGTAAGGTTTTCTATAACCTTCTGAACTTCGGGGAATCCTACCTTTCCTTCGGAAACCAAAGCCTTAACTTCATTTTCAGCTACACCCAACTCTTTAGCTAATTCACGAATCATCGGAATACCTCTACCCGTAAATTGGTTAAGATCCTCAGCATATAGCCTGCCTTGTGTCATGGTTGTACCGTATAACCAGGCTATATCTTGTAATGGAATAGATAAGCCAGCAGCGATATTTCCTAACCGTACCAAAGTGTCATTCACTTTGTCAGCAGCTATACCATAAGCAAGTAATTGTTTTGCGCTACTTGACACACCAACGAGATCAAACGGAGTTTTAGCAGCAGTATTAACAAGCTGTGTCATTAAAGCATCAGCTTTAGCCTTACTGCCCAACATTGTATTGAAGGCAACTTCTAACTGTTGGTATTCGCCTCTTACCTGAGCTATCTTCTGAGCATATCCCAACGCTTGTTGAGCCGTGAAAAATCCAGTTGCAGCAACCGTTATTTTACGAAAAATATTGTCTATCCTGCTACCTTCCTTTTCGGCTGTGTTGCCTATGCTTCGGAAAAGAGAGTTAGATTTCGCCACATCGCTTTCAAATTTGGCGTTATCCAATCCTAAAGCCCACCATGTTGTACCTTCGTTGTTATTCATCTTCGTTTACGTCAAATATTGCGTTATTTACTGCATCCTGATTATTGGGATCATCACCATTTAGAATAATGCCAGTATCTTTTTTACCATCCTTCTTTGCTGAGAAAGAAGGCAGAACCGCATTATACAGACGAACATTGGCAAAACTCATTTTATATAGGATATAATCAAAAGTCAGATTATAAGCCTTTGCCATTCCTGCTACTACCGCCCAGATGCTATCGTTTCCTTCGGATCCGCTTCCCCTGCTTTTGTCGGTTTGAGAAGGTTTATCTCTATCAGGGAAGCGGTAAGCCCGAAAAAATCTCCTATCTCCATCCTGTTTATGATTTTAAGGGTAAGAGCGTTCACTTTACTTGGTGAAATTTGTTTCAAGATCTTATCGGATAAAACAGCCCTGTTATCAATCGTAACCTTTTTGCGTGTGCGTACCAAACCGAATAAAGACTTTTGAACTACGGTTGCTTCTGTAGTTATATTCTCAGCTCCTAAAATGAGAGTAGCTACAATATCGCCTAAAACCTTACAATCTTTCGCAATACGGAGCGATTCAAATGTAACCAGGCTTTTATCTAACTCTACTTTAGGAAGCTGAGAAATAAGTTCAGAGGCAAGGATAAGAGTAGCAATAGAAGGAGGTGCAACCTCGTATGTTTCTTGTCCTATCTGTATAGAATACGGCTTTTGTAAGATCGTATCAGACACAAGCCCTTCTATGTTGTCTTTTCCCTTGTTCATAGTTCAATTAACCTACAGATAATGATTCTGCTTTTTTATACTTCTCAATCATTTTACCCGTCTTGGGCTTCAATGAGCTAAAGATGTATTTTAGCATTTTACCCTTTGCGGACGACCATTCTTCTTCAACCTCAACAGAGCATTTACGCATGATGAATCCATCCAGCGTATCATCTTCAGGAGTAAGGCGTACTGCATATTCATCTTTTACAACTCCGTCCTCTTCCGGAATAGGATCCTCTGTGCCAGAAGGAATAAACACACTCATAGCAAGCTGCTTATAAGACTTTTGCATTTTTCGAGCTACCAGTTCATGCCCTTCTCCGTACAATTCTTGCGCACTTCCTTTTACAGTTGTAAGAAGAACTGTATTTTCTTCGGCTGTGGGCATTGTTTTGAAACTGGAAGGAGCTGCATCTTCAGCACCAGTTAGCCCAAATTCGATCAGGGGTTTACCCCATGTAATACCACTGTTTGCCATAACTTAAAATGTTTTTAGTTCAAAATTGATCTTTACGTTTACAAAGTGCATAGCTACCTTTTCTGCTTTGTAGCTTTTAATTGTTGCACCTAAAGAAAATCTGTAATCAGTAGGTTTCAAGGCTCTAACAACCTCATCGGCTTTGCGTGCCAGATAACGGCATCTGCCAACATCTTTAACCAATACCTTACTGCCATTGTCTTTGTCGGGAACATAAATATTTACCGTTACGGAGCCAGTTTGAAACTGCCCATCCAAACCAGTAAGAAACGATACAATTATATCCTCTTCCATAGGGTTTAGATCTCGTGTTCCTTCACGATAAACGTTACCTTTTATTTCCTTTGCAAGTTGGCTGTTTGTGATAATGTTGAAAACGTCCAGCTCTATTTCATCACCTGTCTTATTCATTTCATTTCAAAGCCTAATTGTTTCATAATCTGAGGTACAAGTTTGTTAGCCAGCAGTTCGGAAGAAGTAAGGACATTATAATTACGGGCTTCTACATAAGCTGCGTAACTCATTCCAGTAGATACAATCAAGACAATACCGTTTTGATAGTTCTTTTTCAAGCTATCCAAATGCTTCTTTCCGTTTTGCCCACCTTTTGTGTTGGCAAAAGCACTTTCTTCCATAACTTCACCATTAAAAAGTACGGCATAACCGATAGAGTTTCTAAGGTTTCCCGTTCTGTCTGTATAGTTGCCGTTTAAACGGGCTTCTTTCAGACACGCTTCACCGACATAGATAAAAGCCTTAATAGCTCTACCTATAACGGCTTTCTTGGTATCATCAAGAAAGTTGCTAAAAGCACTATCCGGCGTTTTCTTCGTGAATCCCATCAAACCGTAATCTTTACTCTTCCTGAGCGATTAACAAACTCAATATCCTGTACTTCAAACTCACCCAAAAACTGTGTTCTATCATTGGTAAGTTTTACCGTATCAGCTTGAAAATCCCTACTTTCAATTAGGATCTCATAGCTTTTATCAGTAAACTTACCTTGTTGATAGATCGTGTTGCTATGCTTTACCGTTTTGTACAGACAACGTATAGGCTCACTCCATGATACGGTAGAGATAATCGGCTCACCGTTACCATCCAAACCGCCACCAGATAAAACCTTATACTGTATTGTTCCGTTATATTGCATAACTTACCATTGGTTAGAACCGTCTGATACAGAAGATTCTTCGACAAAATCAGAGCTATCTATATTGTACTCCCGACAAATAGCGGAGATACTTTTATTAATACGATCCGCATCCCACCCGTCAGAAATTCCACTTTCCGAATGGCTGTTTTCAGTCATTCCCTTAACGACACTGATAGCAGCCTTCACCAGTTCAACATCTTTGGGGATGAAGTTTTTAGAAGGATCTATATCATTATCCAAAAGGGTAAATTCAAGTACATTCTGATCCGGGTAGAAGCCGGAACATATTTTAGTGCATAAAGCACGGATAGCGTCTAAATTCGTCATAGGTTACTCTTTACATAAGATTTCAGAAAGAGCCTTGTTTTGCTCTTCTGTAAGTTCACCGAGTTTGTTGGTGATTGCTTGAACGCCAGCATTTTTATTGATTGAAACGCCAATCTCAGCCAAAGCACCTTTTACAGCACCGATTTCAAACTCTTTATCAAAAAGGCTAATTTTTTCGGGTTTATTTCCTTCTTTGTTAGCCTCCTTGATAGCAGAAATACTGCAAATTCCTCGTGAAACAAGATTATTTACACGATCCAAATCGCTTGTTGATAGAGTTTCACCGACTTGGTAAATTTTCTCCTTGTTGTCCTTATCTTGGAACTTCTTTAATACTTTTAATGTTACCATATTGCATCGTTTTTAGCCGACCAAAGAAGCTGCTGCTGCCTTCTGATCGAATTGTTCTTTCGTATAAAAAGTTACTCCCTCTACTGCTTCTTCCGGCTCTTCAAAGCCTCTAACTTGCAAGCAGACAATACCGTTAATTTCAGTGATAACCGGGATCAAACGGGCAGATCCTTGTGTATATTCACCAGCCTTTTGCCCTGTAGATTCACCAGTACGCCATTTGGCTATACGAATACCGTTACCAGCATTCATGTAATCTACATTGTCCTCTTCAAACAGCTCGTTATCTTCAATAGAAGGCTGGATAAAGCCAATCTTTCCAGCAGGTTTAAATACAATCATATTGTGATTCCAGGGATCTAACGGCTCACGTTCTCCGTCCTTTTCAATACCCACAAGACGGGTGATCTCACGAACTTTAGGCAAACCGTTATCAGCAAACAAGGTGTTCAAGTCTGGGATAGTAACAACCTTGCCGGATTTGTCCTTACCGTAGGCTGCTTCTCGAATTGTAATATCTCTTCGGATAAATGCAAGCAGTTCAGGAGCCATCAGTAACTCTTCAAATACGACACCTTTGTTTTTGAACAAGGTAACGATCATGGTAAGAGTTAGAATAATATCCAACTTGCCAGCTTTTGAGTTAGCGTCATTCCACAATAAGGCTGAAACGAGTTTGTTAGCTTCATCCATCAGGTAATCAATTTCAAACTCACGTCCACCAGGGTTGTTGATAGAAGGAATGAAACGACAAACACCGAAGTTTGATATAGCTTTCAGAATCATAAAATCAGCAGTATCTTTGCAGCCCAGATAAGCGTTTTCCACATCGTTACGCAAAGTCTTTTCAATCTGCTTAACCTTTTGACCGTCTTTCAAGAACGGAGATTTATAAACTTCCAGCAACTTGCGGTAAGTGGAAGCCTTCATAAAGAACTTATGTCCGACACGTGGAATTTCTTCATTCCAAATATCAAAACCGTCAGAACGTCTTAACGGAGTGGGGGATTCATCACCGATCAGGGTTGCCATCACACGCAAATGATATTTGCCCATAATACCCTCAGCTCTCAAAGAGAGTTGCGGAGCCTCCCAATCAAACCACTCATCCGAATAAGTTTTCTGGAACAATGCTACTTCACGTTCTGAAGCCTTATCCAGTGTCTTTTTCCACGTTGCGAGAAAATCAATAGGTTTGCCATCTTTAAACAAACCAGTAAAAGTTGAATAAATAGATTTCATTTAGCACCTCCTTTTAATAAGTTTGCGACAATCGAATGTGAGAGTTCGCTTTTAAATAGCGTTTCGTGCTATCCTTCATGCTGTCGGGAATAGGCAAAACACGTCTTTCCATTACAGCATATTGCATAGTGTCCTCTGTAACATCTATGGCTGTTTCAAACTCTTTTACAGTAACTTCTTCGATTGTTAAAGAGTTAGGTTCACCAATAACAGCAGCATTAGTAGAGCTTTCAACAACCTCTACAAGCACATCATCTACTGCCAAACCTGAGATCTCGGCAGAAAGTGTAATTACATACGGAGCGTTTGACACACCAGGCTTTTCAATAGACACAATAGAAGGAGCATCTTCAAAAGTTCCACTAACGGATTTAGCTTGTAACAGCTTATCTCCAACAGAAAAGCAGGGTGAACAATAGCCATTTGAATACAAAGTGATAACTTTCTTATCCTTTGTGCCGATAGCTTTAACCTTCGCTGTTTTTACAATCTGTACCTTTCTTGTAACTTCATCGAAAATAGCGAGTGTTCCGGCAGGGATAATATCACCTACAGAAAAACGCTGTTTCTCCCGATCCAGATTAAAACCGCCTGGTACAATTTGCGGACTGCCTGTGAAAATCGGTTTTTCACCGACAAATGAAATTTTTGTTCGTTTCATTGTAAAATGATTTATTTAACGATAATTGATTCCAGCAACGCATCGGAAGCCTCTTCAACATTCTTTGCGTTTGCTGTTTTTACACTCTCTGGATCTTCCGAAATAAGGTTTTGAGTTATTAAGTCTTGTTTCAGACCAGCGCAATAAGCATCTGGATCCTCTTCATCAGGAATAACCAAACCCTTTCTTCTCCATTCGGGAATACCATGCTTGTTAAGAGCTGCTTGAACGGCTGTTTCACGATCTTTCTTAGCTTGCTCTTGTTTCATTTTATCCATTTCCGCTTGAAGTTCGGAGATCCGTTTGTTTGGATCGTTGTCAGGTTCCTTTGGCTCCTTCGGTTCTTTAGGTTCTTTGGGTTCCTTCGGTTCTTTTGGCTCCTTTGGTTCCTTCGCTTTGTTAGCCCACCTGGTAGCTTCTCCTTGACTTTCTTTTGCCACATCCGCTATTTGGTTTGCTACTTTTTCGATTTCCGCTTCATCAGTAGAATCATCCTCAATGCTGCCACCCATTTTTTCGGTTATCGCAGTAAGGTACTTCTCTGATAAACCAGTGTCCTTACATAAGTCTTTGACTTTCTTAAAGAGTGTCTTATTCATATCAATATTACTTTAGTTATACTGCAAATGTAGGTAATATTTTCAATAACGGTGTATATATACACCAATGTTTTTTATGCTTGTTTTCTTCAAAATCAGAGCTGTAATCTTAAAATATCTATTTTAATAAGTAGAATAAATTAAAGAGCATAGATTTTCGCAATGTTAAAAAATGCTTTTTCTGAAATTATTTTGCAGTGTTTTTGAAAAGCTATATATCTGATAATGATAATATTTCTATGTTTCACTTGGTAAATATTGGTAATATCACTTGAAAATATTACCTATTTCATTTGGTAATATTACCAATGTTACATATATTTGCAACGTAATAAAAACAGTTACACGAAAAGAATATAAAACTAAATACATTCAGATATGACACAGAAAGAATTTGAAGAAAGAACGGGTTTAAAACTATCGGCAGATGGTTATACGGAAGTAGAAGAGTGCTACATGAATACAGACCTTGATAAAGACGCTTTTTGTAAGTTGTGGATGGAGAACCCAACAGCCCTAAAAGAGATAGAGCGAAAGACGGTATTAGTACGTGAACTTTACGAAGAAAGAAAGTGCCTTACAAACCTTCTGATAGATCAAGCTGAAAAGTGGAGCGCATCAGATTTGAGAGAAAAGGCAATCGCCATGATCGGGGAAAAAGAGTATCTAAGAAGAAAGATCGCCAAAGGGTACAACCTTTGGGATGCTGATAAAAAACTGTTAGACGAAATTTTAAGAAAATAAGATATGGCTATTAATTTCAGAAAATTAAAATCGCAAATTAAGCCATTCAAGCCGGAGGTTAAAGATGGCTACATCTTCATCACAACAGACGAACAGAAGAATAACGGGTTATTTAGTATTGCAAAATGTGGAAGTAAACGTGGGCTATTATCTGCATTGAGTGAATACATTAAAGATGATGAAGACTTCAAACGTGAATTTACTATATAATAATCAGGTAGCCTACGGACTACCATAATGTAACACCGAATATGAATAATACAATTTACATCAGAGTGCTACAGCACGATAAGAACGACCAGATACGGATAGGTGAAGCCTTTCCTGCTACAGACTTGAATAAGGCAGAAAAGGACATAATAGCCCAATACGAAGCAAAGTGCGCTTGGTGCGGTGGTTTTAAAGCTGCTTGTGAGAAATATTACCAACGTATTGCTATTGTTCGTGCGGACACGCTGGAAGTGATACGCCCAATTTACCCAAATAAATAATTATAGCCCTATGAATGAATACACATATATAATTTTCGATCACAAGGGAAAACGCTTGGGCAAAATTGAATTTGGGAAACGAATAAGTGTACCATCAGCCAGCGAGATTGAAGAAGCCATAAAAGACGGTTTCCCCAATGGAGCGACTTATAAATTAATCGTGCCTATAAACGTATGTATAAGCCAATAGAGATATGAAAAGCAATGTTTTGAGGTTTGATTACTGGTTTTCTTTCAATTATAAACGGTTGCGAAGTATCTTAGGATGGCAGCTAAATGAGGACGTTTTTCACGATACTTATTTGCTTCTGAGAAAGGATCTGCTATTTATAGACTTGCCAATAATAGACTTTGAGCCTTTATTTTGGGGAATTTATAAAAGAGCCAGGCTTCGGAACATAGCTAAAGAAAACCGATACTACAGACCTAATGAAATATTTTTCCAGTTAATAAGCATGGAAGAAGGTTTATCGGTTGAGGAGCTTGTAGAGCCAGATAAACTTGCAAAAGATATTCTTTCCTTCATTAAGCATAAATACCCGAAAAATGATTATAGGTTATTTAAGCTAAAAGTTTATGATACCGGGTGCTCTTATAAGGATCTTTCAGATTATACAGGTGTTTCAGTAAGCACCATATATCGTAAAATCAATTCAATAAATAATGCTATCCGAAGTAATATAAGTTTTGTAAACCGATATTCATGTATAGCAATCGTATAATATTAAAATTTACCAATTATGAAACTTGTAATATACAATAAACAAAACAGCCAGCCAGTAGGACAACGCAACGGAGAAAGGACTTTGAGATTTAATCGTGAAAATGGTATGATCTACATTTCTAAGTCTTTTGCTGCTGAATTAGGCATTAAGGATATAGATAAAGTTCAGTTTGCCAATGATGAAGAAAATACAAAGGACTGGTTTATTTGCAAAACTGATAGCGAACAAGGCTTTTCTATCAAGTACGACAAAGGCGGTATTCGCTTTATGAATAAGTTCCTAAGTAATAAGATACTTGATTGTGCAAAAGTAAAGGATAACGCTTCCTTCCTTATGGAGAAGGAGCCTATTACAGTCGATGGTACTAAGTATTTTAAGATAATGCTTTCTTCTCCCATAATTGTAAAGCGTTCACCGAGTAAAAAGGCAACTATAGATAAACGCTAAATAGAAAAGGTATGAATACATTTTACATGGTATTTGTGGAAGGGTGTGCTACCCCAGCTTGCAAACATGATAGCTTGGATAGTGCGGAAAAAGAAGCGAAAAGGCTTGCAACTCTTTTAAAAAAGAAAGTATACGTTTTGTGTACTATAAAATCAGTTGAAGATACTCAATACAAAATTGAGGATTGCCGACCTGGTGAAAGTGATTTACCATTTTAATTTATATGGAAAATGCAAAAACATAAATTCCCCTATAATTGGAGGCTTTCAGAAGCCAAATTCACGAAAGATAAAGGCAAAGTGTTCTCTTGCTTTGCGTGTGGTGGTGGCTCTACAATGGGTTACAAGTTAGCCGGATTTGATGTAATTGGCTGCAATGAGATAGACGCAAAGGTTAATCGGTGTTATGTGGCTAACCACTCACCCCGATATAATTTTTTGGAAGATATACGAACATTGAGAGAGAGAGAGAGAGAGAGAGAGAGCTACCGCCCGATCTTTACAATTTGGATATTTTGGACGGTTCTCCCCCATGCTCCACCTTCTCCATTGCCGGAAATCGTGAAAAGGATTGGGGTAAAGAAAAGAAATTCAGAGAGGGGCAATCTGCACAAGTTCTTGATACGCTTTTCTTTGATTTCATAGCTTTAGCAAGGGTATTACAACCAAAAGTTGTAGTAGCCGAAAATGTGAAAGGTTTACTTATGGGAAGTGCAATAGACTATGTTAGGCGCATATATAAAGATTTTGATAACGCAGGCTATTATTGTCAGCATTTCCTTCTTGATGCGTCAAAAATGGGTGTTCCTCAGAAAAGAGAACGGATCTTCTTTATTTGCATTAGACATGATTTAGGGATCAATTTTTTGAAGGTATCTAATCTGTTTAACGTAGAACCATATATAAACATGGAGTTTAACGAGGATCCTATAGTATATGGTGCTTTTGCGGATTATAAAGGAAGAGCCTATGAAGGCAGAATGAGAGAACTTTTTGAACTCAGGGAACAAGGGGATATAGCACTATCAGAAGCCTATAAAAAACTCACTGGTAAACGTGGCTTTTTTAATCAGCAGTTCTGTTATGAAGATAGAGTTTGTTATACATTGTCTGCACACCTGGATTCATTGATACCATTTAAGCAGCCCGTCTATCTATCCACTTCTGAGGTATGTAATATATCCACGTTCCCACAAGATTATAATTTTTGTGGTTTATCGCCACACTACATTTGTGGTATGAGTGTTCCACCCGTAATGATGGCTCAGATAGCCACACGTATTTATGAACAATGGTTGTCGAAATTATGAAAGGAATAACTAAAGCAGCAAAGCAAGCCAACGGACGAAGCCAGGCTTGCGCTACGTGTCCTCTAAATCGAAGTAGAGGTGTTTGTTTACCCGAAATACAAAGGGTTTGCTCAGATGCGTTTGTAGAAGGATTTAAAAAAGGTGTAAAATGGCTGCAACAAAAGCAAAAGGAGGTATAAAATGAAAATTAAATTGAATTGGACATACGCCAAAGGTGAGTTAGATACTGATACATTGAAACTTATTTGCCTACCAGCACGAGGAAAACGCTTGTTTGGTGCAGATGAATTGGATGCAGAACTTTGTATAAAGGACGGGATGAATTACCAAATAGCCGAAATTCATTTAGGCGATGTGGAAAGTTCAAACATACTTTGTGAAGAAATCACAAGGCGTTGGAATGAGTTTGAAGATTGGCACGAATGCAAAGAGGACACGGAGGACGTGCCACCAATTGGAACATATTGCATTTTAAGGGTAGAATATCTATGCTGTAGTAACAAATGGAAAGTAGATTACTTGACAGCTTATTACAATAAATACGGGTGGACGGAAGATTATTTAGACCAAATAACCTGCAACTACAAGGACTACAAGATAACCCATTGGAAACCGATAAACAAACCGAAAGGAGTTGAGGAATGAGATACGCACTTAGAAAACAGGATAAAATAGCTTCTGTATATAGTGAGGCTTATTTGAAAGAACATATCATAAGCAGCCTTGATTCTTATTTTGGCAAATGCGATGATGAGCGCATAATAGATGATATTTCACAAGAGGGGTATGTAAGCCGTGCTGGAGAAGATTATCCACTTTTAAGGATTAACGATCTTTTGGATAATAACGCTATGTTGGAGTTTGCCGTTATAGGTCAGCAATACGATGTATTAAAACTATCCTTCTTAGGACGTATGAAAGGATAAACTTATGAGTAAGTGCCATTACATATACGATAAGCAAGCTGGCAAAGTCTTAATACCTTGTTGTTGGGCTGTTGTTTTGAGCAATGATATACGGGATTGTACTTGTAGGAATGAGGATCTTACGTTTGCTCAATTTGAACGTGAACGATATAACAAAGAACTTGAAAAGCGTAATTCTATCATAAAAGAGCTACAGAGCGAAAACAAGTATCTACATAAAGAATTAAAACGGCACGTTACTTTACTAAGTAAAAAGAAGTAGCATTTTATTTGTTATACTTAATAGAATAAACTATATTTGTATTTGACATGAGAATAATTAGAACACATTCAGGAAAGGAAGTCAAGATCTTTGCTGAAACTTTTGAGAACGAAGCATACGATCAGATTAAGAGGCTGGCTAATTATCCTGCCTATGAAAACTCTATTATACGAATAATGCCAGATAGCCATGCTGGTAAGGGGTGTACTGTTGGTACTACAATGACAATAACCGATAAAGTAACGCCAAACTTGGTAGGTGTTGATATTGGTTGCGGTATGCTTACTGTAGAATTGGCAGATCAATATATAGACTGTGAGAAATTGGATTCCATTATAAGGGAAACGGTTCCCAATGGGTTTAATATACATGATACTCAAAAGGCAAATTTTGATTTTTCAAACCTACGATGTGCAAAGCAAGTAGATTTAAATAGAGCTTATCTCTCACTCGGTACACTTGGAGGCGGTAATCATTTTATAGAGGTGGATTATTCAGAAAGAAACCATAGGTACTATTTGGTTATTCACTCTGGCAGTAGAAAGTTGGGAGGCGATGTTTGTAAACACTATCAAAATTTGGCTGCAAATACAGAAAGTGATCGGGCGATTGAAGTACGCAATACTATTGCCAGATTGAAAGCAGAAGGCAGGGAAAGGGATATTCAGGAAGCGATTAAGAATATTTCAATTCCTGGTAAGGACAAAGAGCTGGCACATCTTTCAGGTGGTGATTTTCACGACTATATTAATGACATGGCAATAGTACAACGTTTTGCTGTACTTAATCGTGCTACTATGGCAGCGATTATCATTAATGGGATGGGATTTACTGAGGTAAATAGATTTGAAACCATACACAACTATATTGATTTTAGCCGTATGATCCTTAGAAAAGGTGCTGTGAGTGCTGAATTAGGCGAGAAGCTATTAATACCTATAAATATGCGTGATGGTTCCCTTATCTGTGTTGGGAAAGGAAACCCGGACTGGAACTATTCAGCCCCACATGGAGCCGGACGTTTGATGAGTAGGAGTAAAGCAAAGGAGTTGCTTAGTATGGAGGAATACCAAGAATCTATGAACGGAATATATACCACTTCTGTAAGTAGAGCGACAATAGATGAAGCCCCACAAGCGTATAAGTCTATGGAAGAGATTAAAAATGCTATCACTGATACAGTTGAGATCATTGATACGATAAAGCCAATATATAATTTTAAAGCATCAGATTAGAACGCTTTAATAAATGGAATGGATTATGAAGTTACCGAAAGTTATTCATGTAGAATTGAGAGAGCCGTACAATGGAAAAAGACACTTCTATTTCGGATCTATTGCTGCGATCTTTGACGAGCTTTCAGAGGAACAAATAGGTATCAAGAAAGAAAGTCTTTGGAATGTAGATCTAAGTCGGGTTGAGTATCAAAACAAGTATTGTACAATCCGTATGGGCGTGCTTATAAGGAAGAAAACATTTAGAGGTAATACTAAAATTGGAGGTTAATATGTTAGGTGCAATAATAGGCGATATTGTAGGCTCACGGTTTGAGTTTAACAATACAGATAACTATAACTTTGAGTTGTTTACGGAAGAAAGCACTTTTACAGATGATACGATTTGTACTATTGCTATTGCGGACGCTATCAACAATGGGGAACACTACGAAGATACGTTACTGAAATGGTGTAGAAAATATCCAAACCCTAAAGGAGCATACGGAAGCAGTTTTGCACGTTGGATAGCCTCAGATACACCACAACCATATAATAGCTTCGGTAACGGTTCTGCAATGAGGGTTAGCCCCGTAGCTTGGTTCTTTGACGACTTATATAGAGTGAAGAAAGAAGCGGAAGAAACCGCTATCGTAACCCATAACCACCCGGAAGGCATAAAAGGAGCTGTAGCGATTGCGCACGCTATTTACTATTTGCGCACTACCAAAAACCTATCCGGGCTTGAAAACGAAATGCAAATGTACTATCCTATGTTTATGATCGGAAACTATTACGCTGGGGTATTTAATGAAACTTGCCAGGGAACTGTACCTATTTGCCTGAAAATTATCATTTCCAGTAATTCTTTTGAGGATGCAATAAGGAAGGCTATTTCGTGGGGAGGTGATAGCGACACTATCGGTGCTATTGTAGGATCTATGGCAGCAGCTATCTATGAGATCCCTAAAGAAATAGTAGATCATGTATTCAATTTGTTGCCTATTGATATGCTTGATGTTATAGGTAACTTCTATCATAACTTAAACAATAAATAAGATGGCTGATAACTGGAACAAAGCCGGATTCTTTTCTGGCATAACGGAAGATTATTCAAATTACCATTGGTACAAAGGAGAAAAAGAGAATCCGTATAAAAGTGATACTTTTCACCCTTTGGCAGCTTCTTTTTGGGAGTATGAGAAGGAGTTTCATTATTCCTACTTGGATGCTTGCGACACAAAAAAGCCTTTAGATGAAGCGTACAAGGAATGGAAAGAGCAACTATTATCAGAGCATTTACCAGGTAAAAGCCCGAATCCAGAAGGAGATACAACCAACTGGGAAAAATCGTTTGAAACAGGTAAGAGGGAGGTGTAAAGCCTTCCTCTTTTTTGTGTCGTGCCTAAATTAATAACATAAACGGATTAATTTTCTCATAAATAGCACTATATTTGCAGTTAGAAATAAAATATGAACTAATATAGCATTGGCTATTGTTGCGAGGATCAAGAAAACGACCAAAATTTCAAACAGCCCTCAGAAACAATGTGCTAATGCCTGCGCTATGGCGTGGGCATTACTCTTGTATGGGCTGTTGGGTACTTGGTCGTCCCTCTTGATCGTGCAGAGTAAGCCCACGTTTTTTTGTGGGTTTATGGGTAGCCAATTTTAATAGGTTATTAACCTCTAAATTGCACGATATGAAAAATTTATTCTTATTTTTAATGTGTCTTATAACTTGTAACTCTATTCATGCTCAAAAAATTGTCAAAGACGAAATAGATGAGTTTACAGGTAATCGAATAACTGAAACAAATTACATTAGCTTTAGTGATGGTTTTACTTGCGCTTTGCATAAAGTTAATAATACAATAATTTTAAAGACTACCTATAATTGCGGTGATAAAGTTTATAGCATGGAAAAAGGAGCCGATTTAATGCTCAAATTAGAAAACGATAGTATCATTACATTAAACAACGAAGAGGATGCCGTTGCTGAATATTGGAGTCTAAATCTTGGAAAAACCTTTATTGAGCATTTTAATCTTAAAACAAGATATATTATTCCAGATGAAGTATATACTTTGTTGAAAACGAATAAAATTCGGATGGTTAGATTTTACACTACAGATGGCTATATAACTGAAACTGTATCAGAAAAACGAGCAAAAAAAATACTGAAGCTATTTAGTTTGTTGAAGTAAAATTGTATGTTTTCATCTGTTGAGAGCTGATGATAGCTGCTTTAGGGCAGTTCAGAGCCATTGCCAGCGTTGGTAATGGCTCTTTCTTATATCTCTTCCAGCTCAACTACCCAGCCTTTTCCAAAGCCATATTTTCGTGTTTCTTCCTGATAAACATTCAGCACCTTAAAACGGGATCCGGCACGAAACACAATTTCATCTTCACTGGCATAATGGGAAATGGCTTTTACATCTACACCCTTCTTACTTTTGATAACCAGCATTAGGTTATCTCCAAAGATAGCAGTTCTATCAATATTGGTAGTAGAGGACATGAAGGCTTTGTTTACATAGGGTTGCCCGGATGATAGACACGCTTTCATTTCTTGAATATACTTATCCAGCTTCATAGCGTCAAAGCTGATACCAGAGAATACAGTACCATTATAGCGAGGCATTTTTTCTAAGGCAGCATTACAAGCCGGATAATATTTTTGGCATAATCCCCCATAATCTTGTATTTTGCCAAAGTACGGATCTACAATACCATAACCGTAATTATTACACCACTTGGAGCCGTATGTATAGCGGTTTATCAAAGCAAGCTCATCTACGGATATACCCGTTTTTTTGCTATAACGCTCCATTGCTCCAGCTTCACTACTATAGTTCTGCCAGCGTCCACCGATGGCGTTATTAGCACTATGATTAACTGGCGCATTTATATACTCTTCCAGTGCTTTTTTTGCCAATTCCTCAGTTTCTCCATTCAGCTTAACCAGCTTGCCTTGTTTTGACACATATTTTAAAGCCAACTCCTTTTTATAATCAGCAAGCCGGACATAACAGGCACTTACTTCACTATTCCACTGACTGCCGTATAGATCCATAGCCTTATCATATTCAGATTGGAGCCTTGCTATTTCCAGCTTTTCTTTTTCTGTTGCGTAAAGATCCAAAGTAGATCCGTCCGCACCTTGTTTAACCAGCTTTGCGAGCCGAGCCTTTTCTATCTCTTGTATTTTGGCAGTCGCTTTTGCTGTCAAGGCTTGTATCTCATTTGCAGTTGCTTCATTGGCTATAGCCTCATTCAGTTCTGCCAGAATCGAATTTAACGGTTTACTCTTGCTTTTATAGTTCAAAATAGGCTTGGCAGCATTTACGGCTTGCTGGTATTGAAATTTTGCCTCAACTATAGCCAGCTCTTTTTTAAGCATTTTCACCATTTCGGGAGAAGTCGGGAATTTATTCTTTTCCTCAACCCAATTAGCTTCAAACTTTAGCTTCTTGATTTGGTACTCCAAATCACCAGTAGAGATTTTGGCTTTGAATGAATCGAAAGCCTCATATAGCTTTTGTACGTTTTCTTCCCCATATTGAGCAACCAGCCCTTTGTAGTGTTTTTGCTCAGGTGTGAGAGGATGCAAGATTTCTTCTATATCCGTATAGTTATCCTTGACGAAATAGGGTAGAGTGCCTTTTGTTTTGGCTTCATTCATGCGATCTTCGTTATCCTTTACCCATTGCACAAATTCATCTGGAAACTCCGTTATTTGCCCTTTCTTGCTTATTTCTTCATCTTCTCCAGCCAGGATCTTGTTAAGCATATCCTCTATATCATCTTCACCAGCTAAAATAGGGATCATGTAGCACCGACAATTCGGATGCCAACCAGTCCATTTAAACGTTTTGGGATATTTGCCAGCAAGCTCATCGCAAATATCATGGCATGGGTGGTTGTTTGACAGCTTGATTTCATAGCCAATTATAAAATCTAATTGCCCCCATCGTTCAAAATCAGCAGTTCTGTAGGCTATATTGGTTTCTGTACGTGCCAAACGTTGGGCATTACGGTATGAAGATCTATATACACCACGTCCAGGATGATATTTCTTTGGGTTATCATCTACCCATTTATAACTTTCGGTTTCTTTATCATATACCCTACGTTTCCATACACGACCATACACAGTATTTCCGTTTTCATCCTCACCGACCTTTATTCTGAATCTTCTGTAAAAGCGATCAGGATCTTGTAGGTAGGTCTGTATTTTGGAAGCTAACTTGTTGGCTCCTGTACCCTCTCCTATAGCCAAATCCAAGCAGTTTTCAAGCTCTTCTTTAAATTGTCCTGTGTACCTCCATACCTTTTGCGATAGGCTTAGCCCTTCTTCTCCAGTTTTCCGAGCAAAGAAAGCGTCCATAGCCTCCATATTGCGCTTAAAGAATCGGGCAAAGTGGTTATCATTGATAGAGTTTTCACCGAACACACTTTTTACCAGCTCATCGTTATGTTGGTTGGAAAGCAGCCATTCATTTTGCACGTCATTCCTTATTTCTTGATACAAACGGCTGTACATTTCTCTAAATATGGCTGTAGCCTCATCACTATAGCCATATTCGGAGAAAGAGAACGGTTTACCTTCTTCCAACTCCGTACCTTTTACCAGGTTAATAATCTGGAGTAAGTAGTTTTGATAAATCGCACGTACATTAGCTGCGTACCCTTCTGTACGTTTAAACAGCTCTTTTTGTAGCTGCGTGGAATTGACGTATTTAGTTTTTGCCATTGCGCTTTAACTCAAAGTGTTCACAGTGATCTTTGTTTAAGAATTTAGAGTATTTGAAGAAAGGACACCGACAAAGGAAGAACTCACCTTTATAATCCTTCTCGTGCCAGTCGTAAGAGTGCTTGCAATCCCTACAATGGTACTTTGTTTCTGATGGTTTTACTTTATTTGCCATTATTCACCTCCACCGAACACATCTATTCTGTTTAACTCCTGCTGTTTAGCTATGGCTTCTAAATCTTCCTGCTTCAAACGCTCAATTTCCGTTTTTGCATCTTTGATAAGGTAGCTCATTTCCACATAAGTTTGTCGGCTTATCGCTCCATCGTTATACTGCTTTGATATATCAGCAAGAATATCGCTCACATCTTCACCGAATGGTTCTTGAAACTCATGCCCTAACTGTAATGCTTCATATTCGGCTTTGTGTTGGTAGTCCAAAACATTACCAAGAATAGCACGTAGCAAATTACCCGTTCTATTCATGTAATTATCGTGGGTTTCCTTTCGTTTCTCAGCCTTAATCACTGCAAGCAGCATTACTTTTCTGATAGCTTTAGCAGACAGATTGCCCAAACTCTTCATATTGTCAAAATCTATGTTAGGAGTAAAAGATTTTGAAAGAATATGCTTATCCAGCCGTTCGTATTCATTTGCCTTGCTTTGTGAAGCCTGATCCCATGTAAGATATTCAACCTTGCCACCCTCCTTTAGAATGAATAGTTTTGCCTCTTCTTCTGCTTTAGGCAAGCTGTTAAGCACTTCTGCGGTTGCTACCATTGCCGGGTTAGCAAATCTATCATTTACATCTGCATCTGTTGATTCCATGCTTTCTACACGGTGTATCATGGGCTGTGTTCCTTCATGCTCTAACTCTTGTTCAAAGAGGATAACGGGAATTTTCCCTATCACATTAGGGATTGCCTTCACTTCCCAACCTACACTAACACGCTTACAGTAGTAAACCGTATCATCTTTGTAAATATCCACATGGTAGATGCTCCGATTGCCGGATTCATTCAGATAATACCCCCAAGCAAAAGCAGTCATACGCTTATACTGATCTTTGATAAGGTAAATATCATCACCGTTTTGTTTAGATAACACATTCAATAATACATCTGGTTTTCCTTCTTTATTTCGGAACACATGAAATAGCATAGCGGAAGTACCCTCAGCACCAGCAACACGTTTAGCCTCTCTTACATTGGCGTTGAAGCGTAAATGCTCCAGCAGTTTTATATATTGCTCAAAAGCATAATCAGTACCTTTGCTTCTTTGCGTCCATTTTACGGGTCTACCATATAAGAAAACAAGCGCAATTTCATTGATGAAAGACTGATAGGGGATAGGAATTTTCCAACGCTTTTGCCATCTAAGAAAATTCCCTTTCTTATCATAAACGGCTTTATCCTGCCTTTTCATAACCTCATGGTTTTCTACCTTGTACTCCAGCAAGGCTTTTTCAGCAAAGCCGGAGCGATCTTGCATATAGTTTAAGGCTCTTGAAATATCCTTAGCCTCCAACAAAGCTGTAAAATTCTGTTGATAACCTACAGCAGCTTTTACCTCATTCTTGATAACATTAAAAAATCCCATAATTCAAATTTTTAAATAACTCCTAATCTTGCTTCTATATCATCTGGTATATCATACTCGTTATAGTCAAACCAACAGCGCATTAAAAACACATCTCGCCAGTCTGGAGAACATCTAATTTCCTGCTTGATTTCCTCTTTCGGTTTTAGCTTTAATTTGCCTTCTCCGTCCACATCCCATGTTTGCAACTGCTCCAGTTCAAGGATAATTTGCTCTTTGTCTGCCGAGCTTAACAGTTCCTCATTGATCCCAATCTCTGAGGCGTTTATGTGTTCTGCCAGCTTGTAACCGCATTGTGTTTGCAAGTTCTGGTAGTTCTCATCCTTTAAAGCACGACTGTTATTTACAAAGCCTTGTATGTCGCAATTATCCACCACGCCACCGCCTACACCGTCCTCATCAGCGATACACCGCCATTTAGGTATTCTGTATTTTTTCTGGAAGTGTTGAATACATTTCTGTATGTCCGTAGTTTTACTTAGTGGAAAGCATTTTAAGTCTATGATCGTATAACCATCCCAAACGCAAATCCGGGCGTAATCGGATCCAAATCGGGCTATATCTGCTGTTATATAGTTCTTCCCAGTGGTTATTGATAGCAGATTATTAAAAATGGCTGTAATCGCATCGTGAGAACAAAGCGCATTGGGGTTGTCGTCATACTCCCAATTACCTTTTAGCAAACGCTCTCTTTTAACCTTATCTTTGGTTGTTCTCAAACCTTCTATGTAGTCTGGATCTATGAAGGGGTTTTCTTGTACCAAACAACCCAGATAGTACATATACTCAGGTAATATACCTTTCTTGAATGGAGTGTAAAAGGTATCATACATCCAGTTCTTTTTAGGGTTACACGTGATAAACAACTTTCGTTTTAGCCCTAACTCATTATTCAAGTGGCGACCTACACGAGTTTTAAGAGTGTCATAAGCACCGAAGTTTACTTCTCCACCTTCTTCTATCCAACCGCCAGTATATTCTATAGATCCGTATCTTTCATAAAAAGGATCTCCAGGCTTATACATCAAATCCAGCAAATCTATACGGGATCCGTTGTAAAACTCTATATAGTTATACTGCCCATTGTATTTGTACAAAGTATCTTCTACTCCGTATTGGTTACAAACCTTATAGAAAGTTATTAAGGTAGATTGGGTAATACGCTTTAACTCAGCTCGACCAATAAACCATTTGGAACCTGGATAACAAAGGCACATAAAAAGAAGCCAGGCAGCACCAGTCCACGACTTAGCACCACCAGCACCACCACCATACAAAAACTCTGCGTGCTCATTGTCTGTAAGGATCTGCAAAGCCTTTTCCTGCTTTTCGTGCTTCTTTCCATCCTTAACAGTAATGAAGTCAAAACAGCCACGTTTAAACAGCTCTATTTTGACTGCAAGAGCCATTGGTATTTGTATGTTTTTATTTTTTGCCATTCATCTTTTCTAATAGTCCATGATAAACCAAAAGATCTTCGGTTGAAAGTTTGGATAGATCCGGCTCCAGTCCACCAGACACATTAGCGTTTATATCCCCTTCTATCGGTTGGGCTGCTTTGCCAAAAATTCTATCGAATATCATTTCAACCGTTGAAGTCCGACCAAAGCGAATATCTGTGAAGATTGCACTGATAATATTACACACCCAAATAGGAGTAGTGCTATCTTCTCTGTTTGCGTCAGCCATGATTTTATTTAGCTCTCCTTTGGAGCGTTCAAGAAGAAACCGAATTGTTTTATAATAGTCCTCTTTGCTCAGCTCATAATCTACTTTTTTACCTGTAAGCTCTTTGAGCTGTTTATACATTGAGGGCTTCCGACCATTTTTCTTTGGCTGGTTTTCGCTTGTGAATCTATTCCCTATGTTATTGCCTTTCTCAAAGAGTGCCATTCCGTTGTTTATTCGTTGTTTTTGGCGTATATATACACCAATTAAAGAAAGAAAAAATCAGATAGGAACTCCCACCTGATTAATTCTTTACCTGGTTAATTTATCATTGTTCCTTTTGTTCCTGCTCTTGGTACTTTGCCCAAAACCAGGCTATCATATCACCGTTGTAGTTGTCTATGTAATCATCTACAGCGTCCAACTCATCCGATAATGCTTCGGCTTTGTCTATTACGTCATTGAAGGCTTCTTGTTCTTCTTCCGTAGCCATAAACGGATCATACTTTTCATTTAGCTGCTTTTGAATAAGCTGCTTTTGCAAATCGGTTAATTCTATTTTATCCATAGCTCAATATTTTATTGCATTTTCCGCAAATATACGTTATAATTTATACTTCTTGATTATATCTTTAGCTGCTTTTGTGTACTTATCTGCCTTACCATGAACGGCTTTTGTACATACTTCTGCCCAGAACTCGTTTACATTGGTTTTGGCATATTTACCATAACCTTGTTTCGACTTATCATTACCCCATTTCTTATAAAGGCTGTTTATGCTTTTACTTGCTGCCTTTGCATTGGGGCTTGTTAAATGGTTGTTCCAAGTTGCGTGCGCCAGCTCGTGAGTAACAATATGTGCTACTGGCTTGTTGGTTTTCGTCAAGTGTCCGCTTTTGTAGCCTTTTTCAGCCCATTTAGCAACGCTTTGGGTTGTGGTGTTTTTCCCATTGAAAACGGATTTATTCAAAACGACTTGTTTAGATACTCCATTTTGGGAAATATGCACTCCACCCGTACCAGCCTCCAGTTGTCCGATCTTAATATCTTTCTGTCTTACTCCCAAAACAGAGTGAAAACGTGAGATACTTTCTTTTACAGTCTTGTACACCTTCGGGTTCTTAATTGAAGCCAAAGGTTCCAGTTTGCCTACCTTACCTTTGTAGTTTGAATCGCCATTCGGCAAACCTCCATTACTTCCGCTTGTTTTTGCCATCTTTTTTTGAACTTTTATCGTTAATAAAGTCCTGGACGTAAACCAGGCTGTTATCTATGCAAAACTTTCTGATCTCATCACCACCGCCATACACAAGCAAGTTAGGAGTTTGCAAGCCGGATATTTCTTTGGCTACTTCAAGCTCTCCTTTCAGATATTCCAACCGACCAGCATAGCCACGAGTGAAAAAAGCGTTATACCCTTTTGGTAAGCCCAGTTTATTATACTCTTTGAACTTCACAGAAACATTCAGATCTGCGTACACCTTGATACCGCACTCTTGAAAGTATCGGCTTATCCAACGTTTCTTGTAAATCTGTTGTAAACCGTAAGCTATCGGGGTTGTATCGTAAACGGAAAGGTTCGGCTCTACCAACGCTTTTACACCACTGGTTAGCACCTTGATCGGATCTTTCCAAATAGCTTCAAAGCGATAATCATCTACATAGAAGTGGTAAGTAGCAACATCTTTCCTTAATCGGCTATCAGCTCCCCAGGGGGCAAAAGGCAAAAGAAGTTTTCCGGCTTGTTCTTCCAGCAACAAATTAGGAATGTCAAACTCATTATTGCTCTCATACAAACAATCGTTAAGCATGGATCTGTAAAAATCCTCTTTTTCATCCGCTATCGGATCATCTTCCGAGCCTTCCTCTTTCTCGTTGTCCTCTTGTTCTTCATCGGCTGCTTCCTCATCTTCCGGCTGTTTATCCTCTACTGGAATATCTAAACCGATAAAAGAGAAATCAGCCTTGTTGCTCCAATCTCCAAGCTGTAGCTTTTCAAAATCCCATTCACCATTGTTGATGTTATCCCTTAGAACTATATCCGCTTCCTGCTCTTCGGTCAGGTTGTGGTACAAGATTGTCGGCACTTCCGATATTTTCAGCTTCTTTGCAGCCTTTATCCGTTGGTGTCCTGCCAGTACATATAACTTTCCTTCACGCTCAGATAAGGCTATAGGGCGGTGCTTCCAGAAACCATTTATGCGGATGGAATCTACCAAACGCTCTAAATCTCTCTTGCTTATCTTTCGTGGGTTATCATCCAACAGAGTTAGATCCGAGATTTTACGGTAAACAATCTCTATCTCTTCCATGTTAAACCTCCTTTTCAAATTCAGGAATACGGGCAATCTTTCTGAAAGCCTCCACAAAGCGCATCAACAGATAAAGTTTCCGCTTCCCTAAAAACATAACCTTATGCCCGTCCGTCATTCTGCCTACAGCGTAAAATTTTCCTCTATAATGCAATGGCAACGGGAATTTATCATATACATAGATACAACCGTTCTCTATACTCGTGATCGTTGCCACCCTATTAAACTTACCATCCAGATATACGGTAATAGATTTACCTGGTGTAATCGGATCATACGGTAGGAAAAGATTTGCAAAGTGCATAGCGGTAATGAATACCGCTAAAGCACCTGCTACTATAAAGATAGTTGTCGTAATAGTCATAATATCAATGTTATCAATTAATGCAAAGATATAAATTTTGGTGTATATATACGCCAACAAAGAGCAAAAAACATCTAAAAGCCAAATACTAACATGGCAGCATCCCTACTATGCTCGTTGGTTTGCTTTTTCCATCCCGTAAGCTGCTTGAAATATTCCTGGCTCATCTTTGTTATATTCCGTTTAGGAGCAACCATTTCAAACTCAACACCAAGTTCGGTAAGGTAATCTTCCCAAATTGTAGCATCACGTTTTACGGATCCTACACCTTGTAGCCTCTTCCGTTCCTCTTCACGTGTCATTCTCTCTGTACCAAACCAGGTGCGTTGTCGTGGATCTTCCACTCTTACTATGATTTTATCGCCTACACCCGTCTTTTGCATATCCGCATAAGACTGAACAACCGCCATAGCCCTATGAATAGGCATTTGTTTTACCATTTCCAAAGAACGCTTTCGGTTATCCCAGATAGCAATCCCGGTATGTACACCTGTATCAATCCCTATATAGATCATTCTTTCCCTTCCTCAAATTCAACATCTGTCGTATCGCTAAAAGATCCTGGAATCTGATAAAGCACTACGGTATTATCGCTAATCTGCTGTTCCCTTGAAGGCATTAGCATTGTCATAAGACAATTATTCGGAGCGTATTTATAGCGAATCTCCTTAATCATTGGCAAACCTATAGGATGTTGGCTGTGAATAGCAACGCTCAGAAGGTTATCAGTCATTTCAACTTTGACAATAGCGCAACCATGAAGAAATGTACCAAACCGATATTCCCCGAACTCATCTTTTGTAAACGGATCGCTTTTTGCAGTTGATTCAAGTTCTTTTATAAACTCCGGGTTAAGTTTCTTCTTTTTCCAATACTGAGGAAGTTGAATATTAATCTTTTCCATAACATTACATTTTATATGGTGAAACAATATCGTAAATAGATTTGCATACTTGAATGTCATACAAGGCATCATGTAGCCGGCTTTCGTCTATTTCTATACCGAGTGCCTTTGCTACAGTTCCTTGCTTGAAATTTTCCATCTGTGAGCGTTGAGAAGCCAGATAAGGAGTTGCCAAAACCATTACATCTATAGAATTGCTCCAGAAGTAAGATCCGAAATATTTATCCCCATTCTGTAAAAACCATGCACGGAGAAACTGGTTATCAAATGAAGCATTATTATAACCAGCAAGGAAAAACTTATCCTGCTTATTGTACTTATCCACGTATTTGTTCAAAATAGCCGTAAATTGTCCGTACACATACCCCATTGCCGGATAAGATAGAATCTGCTCTTTGGTTACACCAGCCACATCTAAAGCCTCTTGCACTATTTCCGCTTTAGGGTTAGGCTGTACCTTGAAATCAAAGGTTTCTTTTACTTCACCGTCTATAACGATCATACCGCTAATTTGGTGGATCCCATGTTTGTTTACTAACGTTCCTGTAGTTTCCAGGTCAAAAAACACTACTTTCATTTACTCAATTTTTTATATTGTTTCATTGCATTACTCAAACTCTCTGTTTTATCCAGAAGGATAGCCAGCTTATCCACATCTACCATAACACCTCCATCCAGATAAGCCCACACCTTACGGAGTGCCTGAGCTATCTCTTTGGCTTCCTTAGCCTCTTTCTGTACAGCGTTAATCTCTTTATTGGTAACAGTCCTTTTTCCTTGCTTTTCGGCTAATTCTACGGCTTTTCTCGTGGCGTTTACTTGTTCCTCTTCCGTATCGTAATTGGCTACAATGTCCTTAGCAGCAGAAGCCGATATTTGTTTGTTTATAATACGTTCCTGAATCTCTATAGGGAGATCCATTAGGGATAAACATTTACTCACAAAAGCCGGAGATTTTTTAAACTTTTCAGCTATCTCATTTTGGGTATATCCGAACTCTTCTTTAAAGCGTTTGAACATGATACCGCACTCATATTCAGAAAAACGCTTTCCCTCATTTCTCATCATCTGCTCGATTAGAAGCTCTTCCGTACTTGTGTCTTTAGGCAGCTTCAAAGCCTTAATGTAAGGAATGTTTGTACCCTCTTCAATCGCAAGCATAGTAGCCCGATAGCGTCTTTCACCATCCACCAGCTTGTACCGTTCTATACCGTCCTCATCTTTGAAAGGAAGTACGGTAATAGGGTTAAGAACTCCTTTAGCCTTGATTTGTTCCTTTAATTCCTCTAAATCGAAATCTCTACGAGCATTGAAATCATCCATTACCACTATGTTACGTGGATCTATCTGGAAAATATCAGTTCTTTTTGTTGCATTAGTTTCCATTTTTATTAACTATTGGGTTGATAATGTTTACAGCTTTTCTTTCTGGCTGTTATCCGTTTACCTAACTTGTAGCAATACATTTGGGTTGTATGAGGATAACACCAATAGTATTTACATTCGCTACAGTGATTATTCTTCATCATCGAAATAACCTTCGTTTTCATCTAAAAAGTTATCAAAAGCATCATCGCAATAAGAGCCTTCACAAAGAGAATCGAACGTATGATCTATTTCACCTTTTCGCCAGGGGCAAAACTCGCAAAGTTCATCACCAAGTTGCTCTTTTAATTCTTGTTCGCTCATATCAGTACCGAAAATCTGTAAAATGAATAACTACACCTTCAAAAACATTCTCTTTGTTGTTCCCGAAAAACCATTCTACAAAGTCCTCCACGCTCAGACCATCATTTTTCGCTACTTCATGGATTGAAACTTTCTTGTTGTCTATCCATATTTCAGGGTAAGCATCCTCAGAGCTATATGTCATGGTTACGTGTTGCAGTCCGATTTTGGGTAATTGGGCTATTTCCTTTTGCTCCGAATTATACGGTCTGCCAGTCCATTCACGTATTGAAAGATATTTTTTACCAGAAACAATATCTTTATACCGTCCATTCCATACATTTTTTGCGTTGTATCGGATTGTATGGATCTTACTTTTGTCTTTCAGCTTCTTTTCAAAGTCTGTAGCCTCGCCAGCTTTGCTATGAGTTACGGGGAAAGACTTGCATAAGGTCAATATTACTTTTTTCTTTTCCATCTTAATTGTTGAGTTTTATATATTTACCAGGTATATTAGAATATTCCAGTATTTTTGCGTTTTCCTCACCAAAGGCTATAAGAACGCTACCGCACCCTGGGCTATCTCCTTGTGTACCATCTGGTCGATAGAATTTTATTCTACCCTTCACAAACATTATTGCGCTTGCATTTGGGAAAATGAGATCTTGAAACATCTTGCTATCACAGCGATTAAAAAGCAATGCTATACCGTTGTTGTTCCTTACCATCTTTTCCACAAATCGCTCAATAAGAGGACGTGAATACGGAGGATTTAACCATACTCTTACCCCCCCCCATTCAGTTTTTAAACCATCCTCAGAAGGCGTTATATGTCTTTTGGCAGTGTTCCACAAACGGTTTTCAGGAGCGCATGGATCAAGATCAAAACTCCCTAAAGCGTCCACTATCCATTTGGGAGTGTACCACTCATCCGTTGTCTGCTTACTTCGTTCAAAACTCGTATTCATAATGTTTACTTGGTAAATTTTAATATTCCTTTCCGTGTTTATCTTCCCTACCTTCGTTGTAATACATCTTTTGCTCAATATGCCACAGTAAGTTAATTTTGAGAATTTCGGATAGTCTTCGTATCTGGTGAAGAGCATAGTTAATCTGTTCTTCCTGAGAATATTTATAGTTCACCAAATCTTTTACGATAGCATATATATTTTCTGTAAAACTTTTCTTAGGAGTAACTACGTGTTGCAAACAGAATCTATTTAAATTCAAATTATTTGCTCCAGCAAGATCCAGTAATCGAATAGCAGCATCCGCTAATTCATCTTCTACTGTATCTTTCACATACTCTTCAAAGTTTTCTCTGAAATACTTGTTTTCATGGTGGAAAGTACGATCATCGAATATTGTTTCTTTTCTGTTGGCTGGTACTCTTGCAAACTTATTTCTTCTATGGGCGTTCACAGCTTCCATAAGCTCTGAAATAACCAGGCAAAGAAAGTGCTTATCGCTTGGTCTGCCTTCCCAAAATCCATGTTTTACAGCGTTGGAATGGGCTTTGTCTTTTAACTCGTTCCAATTTATCTCACTCATTTTCTATAACTCTTGTTTTGGTAATAAATACGTTCAAACATTTCTTCCATCCGATCAGCTATTCTTATACCGTAACGTTCCCCAAAATCGGAATCTTTGAGATTGGAAGTTGCGATAGTGAATAACTGTCTATCATATCTGGCATAAAGCAGTTCTACCACTGGTGAGAACTCGTTACCCCAACTTTTTACACTTGCTGGTTCAGTTCCTATATCATCAATAAAAAGCAGTTCTTGATTTTTGAGCTTATTGAAGTACATAGGATCATTAGCCACATTTTTTGCCAAATCCAAAGCTGAAACCCGGAATACACCTTTTCGCTCACTGGATATGGAGCTATTGTGTAGAATACCGATAAGGTTACAAATCGCCTTGCCTAAAGTAGATTTGCCGGATCCCACTATTCCATATAGCAGCAATCCTACTTTATAATCGCCAGTAAGCCATTTTGCAGCCTTTTCTATTTTCTCCAGTGTTTCCTTATCTTCCTGAAACGGAATACGCCTTTTGCGCACCTCATGCTGATAGCACATAAGCAGCATTTCCTGAACCGTTTCCTTAGAATATCCTTCTATTCTAAATCGTGTTTCTGTAGTCGTTTCCAGTTGCCGATCCAGGATCTTTTGAAGCTGATTCTTTATGTTTATATCCATACTTTTGTATTTCTTCGTTATATCTATTTACTACCCAGTTTAGTATGGCTCTATAGTCAGAACTATACTTTTTCCCTTTTGATCCTTTATAGTTATCAAGTATTTCAATCATCCGTTTGGCTCCTTCCTCAGAATATTCAGCGCATAACTTAGCGTATTCATCCCTTGTTAGTGTTACGAACTCAGCATACTTGTATTTTTTTGCCTTCTCAGCCTTTTTTTGCTGCTCTGGCGTTAAAGGTGGTGGGCTTTCTTGTGGAAACAGTAAAACTTCCTGTTGCGGTTGTTGGGGCTGCTCTTGTAGGATCGTTTCTGCTTCTGCTTTTGGAATGAAAACCCTTGCCTTAGTGATCTCACCCCCTTTCTTACCTGCCAGCCTTCTTTTCTCACTTATCAGGTTGTCTTTTACCATACGCCTACTATAAATAGCTCCATCTTCCCGAACTTCACACACCTTGTTTTCTATCAAAGAATCTACCCATTTAGAAGATCCTGAGCAATCCGTACCTATGATACGGGCTATATCTTCTTTCGTACAAGGCTGTCCGTTTGGCATAACCATAACACCACGTTCTACACTTTCCCACATATAGCATAACATATCCATCCACAAGCCCCTAACGTCTGGTGGAAGTACCCTTAATTCAGGACACCTCAACCAATCGCCAACATAGAAAGGCATAGGAGTTTCTTGTTTTCTTGCCATAGAGAGAATTTTTAAGGAAGCCGGGATAATTCCCAGCTTTCCTATAATCATGTTTGAACGGTTACACTTCCAGAATTGCAATATCGGGGGCAATATCCTTGATCTTATCCAGCACTTCATCAATACACTTATCTCTGTAACTTTCCATCACTTCATTTGCTCCTGGCGAAACAAGTTGCAAAAACACTTCTCCATTTGTCAGATAATGATCGAACTCAATTTCGATGGGCTGTTTTGCAGTTCCCTTGAAGATAGCCATGTTTACGGTAAAGCTCTTCGGTAAATTACTTTCTACCTGGCAACGGTAAACATCAGCAACGGAACCAGAAGGATCTCTTTGTTTCTCAATCTCTGCCTTTGCTTTTGCATTGAAGTTTTTGAGATTGGAAACAAGTACCATGCACTTTTCTTTATCTTCAAACAAACCACGATTCAGACGCAAGAATTGTCCTAATTTGGCAGGGATCCAGCCCTTTTCACCATCATTAATACCGAACTTCTCAAACGTTTCAGATACTTCAACCGTACCAGTGAATGTGTTTTTATTGTAATAATCATCTTCGTTTACAGTGAGCTGAATTGTCATTTTCTCACGATTCACAACGACATTTGCACGTTTCTGATCTACAGTATCTATTCGCTTTGAAAGCCATTCATACGGAGTGGAGATAGTGCCGGAAACACTGATCTTTTCCGGGGCTTTGGTTGCAAGCGGTTGTTGTGCTTGTGCAGCGTCACCAAGTCTATAAACTACTTCAATAGGTTTCTCTCCAGTGTAATGTTCGATGTTAATGTTCAAACCTTTGTTTTTTTCTTCCATAATATTTAAAAAATTAAGATGTTAATAAATTAATTATCTGTGCCAGTCAAGCGCACTGCCATTTGAATTGTTTTCTGCCTTTCTTCCGGCTTCATAGGTCTTTCCTCCAGCAAATAACCGTCTGGCGTATAGTAACCTACTCTTCCTTCGTCTTGATCTATGAACTTGTAGCACTCACCTTTAATGTACTCACCGCCTTTTCTCAAATCATCAAGCATTTTTCCGATCCGTTCTTGCAGTGGCTTCATTTTTCCTTTGAAGTCAGCTTTAACTACATCAAAATTTTCTGTCAGTTCTTGCATCTGTATCTGAACTTCTACAAGGTTAGCCCGAAGCTCATTAGTTTCTTCCTGAGAGAACTTTGAGAGATAACTTTTCTCTACGACCTCATCGCAGCTATCACGTAAAATTTGCGCTCTTTGCTCCACTGGAGTATCAGCCAACATTATATCTTTCATTGCAAAATAAGTTTGATTATTAATGAATTGAAGTCTATTTGAAAGTGGTACTTATTCAAGAGAACAAACAGTAAGATTGCGATTCCTAATATGTTATCTATAATTCTCCATGTAAACCATTTCTTAGGGATAAGGCTTAAAACAATCAATGCAAGAAAACCTATCCATTGAGAGCTTATTAAACCTATGAAGCACAATATAAGGTAGATCCAGTTGCACATTCTCCAAACAGCGAAAACCGGGCTTATCTCAGTGAGATCGTTTTTGTCCTTATACTTTTCCACAGCAGCGAAAACTTTTTTGCAAGCTGCCAAATTCAGCACTTCAAAGAAAAGGCAGAAGGCTATCAGTATATAAAATATTGTTGTCATTCTTGCACCTTCTTTACATTAAACATCAAATAATCAAACCACAATTCAATGAATTGCTGCCCGAAATACTTTGCTTTCTCTCTTGATTCTTGCCAAAGCCGAGAGCCGACACTCGCATCCGTAGACGAGGGGGCGTCAGCCGTACCCGCAAAACCGAAGCCCGCACGATTGTTTAGAGCGTCAATAATTGGAATATACACAAGCCCTTCTGTTTCTTTGATTTCTCTCTCAGTCCACAAAGCAAACCAGGGGAAATAGAAACGGCTGTTACCGCTTGCATCCGGTTTAGGCTGGTAATTCTTACCCCACAAAGCCCGACTGATTGTTTCAAGTTTGATTAAGGCAATAATCCCTTTTCTTACTCCAGCAGAACGCAAAGCCTTCTCATCAATAGGGGAACACTTTAAAGCAGCACACGCATCCTCATAACTTCGGATTGTCGTGTAATCATCAAGGGTAGGGGTTGGTTTCTTTTCACCTTTGCAGAACAAGGCTACCAACACGTTTTTCACTTCTTCACTTTTAGCAACGTCTAAAGCTGCCTTTACTTCAATCTCAGTAATTTCAATTACTTTCATCTTTTAAAGATTTTAATCGTTTGACAATTTTGTTAGTTAATCGTATCGCATTATCCACTCTGGTACTTCTACCTTCGTGTGGGATATTTTCTATTAGCACTGGAATAAGCCGGATAAGCTCATTTACCAAGTGATTAGGTATTTTCTTCATCGGCTTTCCTCCAGTTAGGATCGGGATCAGGTATTTCTATATTCAAGTATTCCAAAGCATACTCTCTGAGCTTCTCGCAATATGTTGAGAATGTTAACGTGTCCATTGTTGCAGTTGATCCGGGAAACTCTATAATCTCACCCGTATGCTTGTTTACTACTTTGTCTTTAGTCATTTGAGCCTTAAAAAACTCGTGTACTTGTTCCACGCTTGTAAACTCCCATCCGGCATTAAGCAACCCATCTAACAGCATTGGATAGATACACCCCCATAGCCAGCCGTTTTGATCGTTGGAACGTGGCTTCCTAACCTTTTTCACTATTACCTGGTAAATCCCATCTACCGAATGAGAAAACAAGTCGTATAACGGTCTAAGGTTAAATAGCCCACCCTTCTTTTCTATCAAAACTTTATTTGTCATATAGCTGTAGCTGTTTTTCTAAACTCTTTCTAACTGCGTGTATAGCTCCTTCTCTACCTTCAAGGCTTCTCAGGTAATCTTCCAGCTCCTTACGTGTTTCTGCGATATAGTAGCCTTCACTTGTGGCGATCAGCCCAATCACCATACCCGAAAGTCTAATATGGTTGATAATCTTTCTTATTCGTGGACTATCAATTTTACACCCATAAGACTTTAAAGCCGAACACATCGCTTTATTTGTAATCGCTTTATATTTACCTACCTTACCGTGAAGCCCTTGTACTATGAGAGGCAGAATAACTTTGTCCTCATAATCGGTTAGAGGTTTTGTTTGCTCTGAAAATCCTTGTATCATACCTAAAAATTGTTTAAGGTTATACTCAAACCTGGTTTAGCAGCATAAACCGCCTTTCCAGTAATTTTTTGCACCTCAGATACAAATAAATGCTCATCGCTGTTATTAGATGAGAGGTGTAAAAGAACTATGTTTGCAACGTTGCTCAAATCGTTTTCTTTTAGAGCTTGTTTGCAACTTTCCAGCTCCATGTGAGAAACCATTAATCTGTTTCTTTGTGTAGGAAGGACACGCCCGGCATTAATGCTTTCTATCAGTTTTGTATCAGAGTAATTACATTCAATCAATATATGATTCAATCCAGAAAAAGTATATCCAGACTGGCAACTATCCGTTAAAAACATAATACTACCACAATCCGGGTGCTTAATGAAATAGCCAACACAAGGTACATCATGGAAAGCAGGGAAGGGGATCACCCGAAAACCACCAAGCAGATAGCCCGATCCTGTTTTAATGGCTTTTACTCTGGAACCTTTCAATTCCTTGCTTTCTATCACTTCTGGAAGAGCCAATACATGAAAGCCACAATCTACCATTGCCTTAGCATATTTAGCATGATCGTTATGCTGATGAGTTATTAAGCAGCCTACGACTTTGCGAATATTGAAATCCAAAGCCTTTTTTACGTCTATGAAACGTATTCCAGCCTCAATAATCAAAGCCTCATTGCCGTTATCCAGTATGTAGCAATTACCACTGGACGAGCTGCCCAAAACTCTTAATTCCATTCCCATTAGAAACCTGGCTTATTTTCATTGGAAGCCGTTGCAGTATTGGCACTGGTATTAGAAACTTCCTCAAAGCTAACATCTGATACATCAAAACGTTGTGTTCCCATTGTGGGCATAGCGTCTGTATGCTCTTCCGCACCCTCAACATCATTTTCAAATGCTTGTTGCATTTCTATAGAGAGATAGCCGTATTTACTAAGTAAATTTCTGATAACGGTTTTGATAGCCATCCCATGAAAATTACCGAGCCATCCAACGGTTTTACTGTCTGCCGAGAAAGGCAGCTCGGCAAGTTTCATAAGGCTTTCTACGGTTGTTTCCTTCTTTAACCCTTTGGAGTAGCGTTTGGCGTGGGTAGCCATTTGTTCAACAGTCATGTACAACGTCTTAGAGAAGCCGTTAAGCAATTCAAAATAGCAGAAGTAACCTATGATCTTATCAGACTTCTTTTCTCCGTCAAAAGCGATCTCGCCAGTAAGTTTGTTCACTTTACGAACTTCACCATCAAAAACGACATCTGCGTTAATGGTACGGTATTGATTGGATCTTTCCGCAAGCTGAATATAACCCTTGTACCCCAGTTGAAACGTTGGCTCCATAACCTTGATATACTTTTGGATAGGCTTACCGTCTGAGCCTATTTTGGGCTTACCTTTTTCGTCCAAATCATCTACTTTTTTGCTGTTATTGAAGGGGATAATGAAAGCGTACCCCAAAGCCTTATTAATTGGCAATTTCAAAACAGCAGCTTTCAGACATTCCGCTACAACCGCTTTCGGCTCGCATAATTGTAAATTTGAATCCGAGTTGTATAGATCAATAATGGAAGCAACAAATGTGGAAGCATTCTTAGACAGCGCATTTTTAAATTGTTCCATTACAGAAGGAGCGTTAAGCATAGTTTTCAGCACATCTATTTTTTTTGCCTGTGCTGGCATTTTCGTTGATTGGGTACTAACTACTTGTGTACCACTTGAATTTTCTTGTGTCATAAAATTATTATTTAAAGTTGTTTGTATTCTTCCATTGTTCCATTTCCGGCAACACGTATCATCAAAGATTTATCTTTGCTAACCACGAGGTTTATTACTTGCGACATGGTAGGTATAAGATCGTTCACACTTTCCCGATTATCAATGAAAATGGGTGCTGTGATACCTACAGATCGACATATAGCGTTTATTATATCCAGCCCAGCATTGATTTTTGAAGCATTGTTTACATCGGCAAACGGCACACCATCTACAGAGCAAAAGCAGGTTATATCCTCATTCCCATTCAACTTTTCGCTAATAAACGAGAACTTAACCAAAGAGAACATTCCGTTAATACGTTCCATCAACTTGTTGTCTTTTTCTTTCTGGAAGTCTTGTACCAAAAACTCCAAACGTTCTTGTTCTGCCAGAGCTTCATTGTTTTTATCTCTTCTATCCTCCAGATCCTCAATAACTTTATTGGAACGTTCTATAGTATCACGTTTACCCAGCTTCTTATTCAGCTCATCTATAGCCTCAGAAAGAATAGCCTTAGCTTCTTTCAACTCTGTTGTGTCTATAGGTTTGGCTTCTGCCTTTAACTGGTTTTCAAGATCTACGATTTCATTACTGAGAGAAAGCCAGGTAGGATCGGAAAGAATGATCTTTTGTGTATCTTGTTCTTCCGGCATATTCCCTTTACATTCATTGATATTATGCACCAATATTTCTTTCTCGTTACTCAACTGAGTTATAGCAGCTTGAATAATTGAACACTGCTTTTTAAGCTCTTCAACTTTTGCAGCTTTTTCCTTGCCTTCATTTTGCACTGCTTTCAGTCGGTTTGCCTTGTTGAGATTAAAGTTGTCCTGTAATTCTTGTTGCTTGGCTTGAATATCTTCTACCTCCAACTCTCTTTTACAAGTCGGGCAAATAAAAGCTCCTTCCGGGTACTGTAACGTTTCCGCATCTATGGCATAGAACTTACCTCTCAATACTTCCAAATCATTATTTAGAGCTTCGATAGTAGCTTTGATACGAGAATGATCCTCTTGTTTACGGGATATTTCAGCATCCTTGCTTTTAACTTGATATTCCAGCTTTGAAATATTATCCAGTACGTCATGGTAGGATTTATTGGCATTTTGTCTTATCTCATTTTCTCTTTGCGACTTGGCAAGTTTTTTGTTCCCGATTTGCTTTTGCAACTCAGATTTGGCTTTGAACTCTGCTTCTATCTGTTTGCTTTTATCGGCTAACTGGCTATCAATATCTTTAATTTTCTCTTTTTTGTCGGCTATTTCCTTCTCCAAAACCGCCCAGTCCTCACTTTCAGGCATTGCATCACGTACCGAATCAATTCTACCAGGAATACCCTTTAACTCATCTTTGATAGCTGATTTCTTAGAGGCTATTTCTTTTGCTAATTGCTCTAAGGTTCTGCCTGAAATAAGACTAATCAGCTCTTGAAACTTTGGATTGATATTGGCTACTTCCTCATTCGTAACGTTACCAGCCATTTCAAGCAACATAGCTTTCTGATCTTGCGCCTTCATGGTCGGGAAATATAATGGGTTAGTAATCATTCTAAAAACATCTTCCGGCAAGATCGCTGCTACTTCCGCATCATACTCCTTTTTCGTTTTGAGTTTTACACCATTCAAATAAAACTCTGTAGCATGGTTTTGAAGGACACCAGCGTTTACACCACTTCCCCATTTTTCAACATAGTTACGTTGCAGTTCAACATCTCTACCATTGATAGACAATACACCAGTTACGCTATGTACAAGGTGTAAGATTGGTTTTCCATCTTCTCCCAACGTTTTAATGTTAAAGTTGGTATCAGCCCTATTCGTGCTGTCCTTCCCAAATAACAGCCACAAGAACGCATCTTGAAGCGTTGTCTTTCCTGTGCCATTTCCACCACAGATAAAGGTATTTTTATCTGTAAACTCTACTGTTAGATCTTGAATTTTCTTGAAATTCTTTAGGATCAATTTCTTTAAGAATACTTCTTTCATAATTTGTTTATATAAGTGTCTATTTTCTCTGTCTTTTCGATAGTTAATAATTCAGCTCTGGAGTATAGTATTTTGGAGCGTTTCTCTGCCCCATTCCTTGTAGGGTGTACAAGTTGCTGGCGTACCCACCGTTTTACACGAGCCTCACCGAATGATTTATAAGCCTCCCTTTGGGAAATAAGATCTTTTGCCGGAAATACCATTTTTGCATAATTGGCAGCTCCAAGCTCAGCCATATCTTTACAGAGATTTTTAAGCTCGTATAGCTCCAGTACAATACCCATTATCTACATTTCCTTTTCCGTAATCTTTTAGCCCTCAACATTTTTCTGAAATAGTGCTGTACGCTTTCTGTATTGTACTGGTTATCTGTATAAAGTACATAGAACATCAGGAAGCACATAGCCGTAAATAGAAGTTGGTGCGAAGCTGAGAACGCAATAGCACATACCAGGCAAGTAACCCCTAAAGCACCGAATATGGAGCAACCAACCAAATTTAAAAACGTGTCCGAACTCATATCAATGTTGCATTATTGTTATTTGAATAAGTTGTTTTGCATAGCATACCGCATAAACTCAGGGAACGAGTGTACACCGACTTTTCTAAAACTGTTTTTTCGGTGATTATTAACGGTATTCAAAGAGATAAATAATTTGTCTGCTATTTCTGAATCTGATTTGCCTTCATAAAGCAGCCTCATCACTTCAAGCTGTCTATCTGATAGCTTTGAATTAAATTTGGGGGCGCAAATGATCTTATCGCTTTTACACTCGCCACGTAGAGGACACCCGACAAATTCAAAACGGAAATTCCAGTTCTCATCAATATCTATCACATTATCGTATAGACCAAAGTTGCACTTTATAAATCTCCGTACAGCCAAAAAATCACGGTAACGCTTATTTTCAGAACTCTTTGAGTAAATTTCCATTAAAGCCGTATAAGCCTCAGTATAAAATTCTCTCAGTATTTCCAAGAAAGCCTGGATAAACTCAGTATCACTTTCTCTAAGTTGCCTTTCCGCTTCACCTAAAGGACGCATAGTAACTTCGCCTTCTGGTGTGGTGTAAAATTCGATAGGTTTCATATTACGATGCTTCAGGGAATAAATACTTAGCAGGAACTTTAAACTCTTTCTCTAAAACAGATTGCGCCAACGCATCCGGCTTTTGTGTTCCAGCGATCCAACACCGCACGGTTTTTACGGACTTCTTAGTAATCTTAGCCACCTTTTCTACAAATTCAGTTTTAGGAGCTTTGATACTACTTCTTTCGGGCAAATTCTTATACATTTGCGTAAAAGTAGGATAGTCTTTTTCTGTTAATTCGCTCATTTTCATTTGAAATATTATCACTCCTATAGGTTATTTTGCCTATATTTGTGGTGTTATTACTTTTATTACGTTGCAAATATATGTAACATTGGTAATATTACCAAATAAATATCGTAATATTTTAGTAATATTTCAAGGAATATTATCATGTTATATTTTAAAAAGTCAATAAATGATTGATTTAAAAAGACTTAGGAAAGAAAAAGGAATCACACAGAAAGAATTAGCTCAACTTCTTTCATGTGGGCAGAGCTTTATTGCCAACGTAGAGAATGGCAGAAGGGATTTACCACCCGTCAAAATTGAAATATTAGAAAGGAAATTTGGTAATATTTGCAGTTATATTACCAATAATATAGAAGAGATAAAGCCAATAGAAAATAAGCCTAAAACCATTGCGCCAAAACAACATTCACAGACTGAAAAAATGGAAGTATCTACAGATATTCTGTTTGCTGGTGCAGACGCTTTTTCCAGGCAGCTAATACAGCTAATGAACGAGAAGCTGATAGCACCCTATTCTATGATTACCGAGAAAGAAAAAGAGATAGAACGGTTAAATAGAGAAATAGGTCGCCTCGAAGCATTGTTAGAGGTAAGCAAAAAAATGAATGCCCAGCAGGAAGATGTTGCAAAATGTGCAGATGCCGTATAGTATTTGGCTTTAAACAGATTAAATATTAGAGTATGGAAGATTATAGCAAACTTGTAATAGAATTGTACAGAGAGCAATTCTTGGCTTATACAGTAGGTTTACCCGTAAACGTAGATAGCATTTTCAGTGTTCAAGATTGCCTTCTTAAAGCGATTGATAAAGCAAAGGTTAATAATGAGCCTACAGATTACCTGGTGAATTTGAAAAATGAAGTTGATTTTTTGAAGTACCAAATTCTAAGATAATGAATAATGCAGAAGCTAACAGACCTATTGCAAACCGTTTCTTTGAAGCCTTTGATGCTCTTGTGGCAATGGGTAAGATAAAAAGCGTGAGAAGCTATTGTGATCCCAACGGTGTAGATAGGCGAAATATGGAGTTACTTCGTAAAGATCCTACACGAAACTTACTACAACCATTTTGGCTGGTTCCTTTGATTACTGAATATGGTGTTAGCGCAAAATGGCTTCTTACTGGAAAAGGTAAGATGTTAGAAAAATAAAGCGATACTTTAAACAGTGTCGCTTTTTCTTTTCCCCTTAACAATCCCCTATATATACTCTATTATTAATATATAATCTTCTTATTATATTATATATATACCCCCGTTTAAGTTTTGCTTAGGCAATTTGCTTAAGCAAAAGTGTTTTTTGTGCAAATCATCACAAAAGCCGTTTGCATTATAACAAACTGATAATCAGCTATATATTAGTGGTTTGATATGTAAACATACGGATACAACAAATTTTGCTTAAGCAATTTGCTTAGGCAAATCTTCAAGCAAAAATAACATTTTGCTTACCTTTTTGCTTAGGCAAATTGCTTAACCAAATTGCTTAGGCATTTTGCTTAAGCAAAACGCAAAGCATTATACACCAACAAATTACACTTTATTGGTGTGCTGTTGTATCATCTTCATTTTGCCTAAGCAAATTGCTTAAGCAAAATAGTTTTCTTTGTACTTTTTCATTTATAGGCTCCTTAGTTTCGCTGATATTTATATTCACCAGGTTAATTACTTTCCTGTTCGCTTGATCTATAGGATCCCATGATTTTTTTATGTAGATGTCCGTTACCCTCATACTATCATCAACATGATTAAGAGAAGTATGTACGGTGTATTTATCTACTCCTGCATCATTTAAAGCTATAGTAGCCCATGAGTGCCGAGCTGCGTAAAACTCCAAATCATCTACACCAACTAACTTTCCTACTTTCTTTAACCCCTTGTTTAGAGCCGTACTGAAAGTATTTACATCTGCATACATCGTATAAAACCTGAATACCCTTTTTCCTGTAGGATCCCGATATTTATCTACAAGAGCTTGGTATTCCGGTTCTACTTTGATTGAGATTTCAGCTTTATCAATGCGTCTTTCTTTGGTTTTTATTCTTTGGTATGTAATACGTCCGTTCCTATAATCTGTACAATTATATAAGTCTATAGCATTCATGCCAATTAAACCAAAGCTCAGCAAGAACACATCTTTTGCAAAATTGAATCTATTAGTACCGGGCTGGAGTATCTTAGTATATTCCAAATTTGCAATAGTTTGTATTTGCTCAACCGTCAAAGCTCGCTTTCTCGTTGCCGGAAGTTTCGGGAAATCAATGTGAGAAAAAGGGGAATAAGGTATTCGGATAACTCCAGCATCCTCATCGTTGAACTCTTTTTTCGCTCTGTTGTATATAGCCCTCATCCTATTTAAATAGTTGTGAGTTACATACCCCCTTGTTACATTTGGCTGTTTGTTTATCCAATCAGCCCAATTTTGCAAAAACTTAGCTGTTATTTCGGATAACATAACCTTTTCCCGACCAACAAACTTAACCAATGATCTAACAGCACATATATAGGTATCTGCATTACCTCCATGCCCTGCTTCTTTCATTCGTTTTATTTCCTTCCAGGTGTAGGCTGCAATATCAAGATCAAATTTTTCATTCTCATTATCGGTAGTAATGATTCTGATAATTTGCTCCATAGTCATACTGGTTTGCCTTTCACCCCAACGATCCAAACGTTTACGATACGTCCTTATCATTTCATCAGTAAGATCTATGTAATGCTGATTTTTGATTTTAAAGGTTTTCTGGGTAATATCTTCCTTATATATAAAATAAGGTGTAGCCAGGTATCGCTTTTCTCCGTTGTGTGTTACACGTATCTTAATATTATAGGTTCCGTCCTTCTTTTTTTGATGGGCGTAAACCTCCGCTTTAAATGTTGCCATAACTTTTGTAGAATATTTGTAGAACTATTTACTGCAAAAGTACCTCACTTATGCGGATTATGCGGTAACACGATCACTACCAAAATCTGTCATTTTGTACCCCCGATGGGAATCGAACCCATATTTTCGGTTTAGGAAACCGACGTTCTATCCGTTGAACTACAAGGGCTTATGCAGATTTGCACAAATTTTCAAAGAACTATTGCCTATCATTCAAAGGATAGATTGGGCTGAAAAATCGGTTACTCTTTAGGAAACTTCTATTCTATCCGTTGAACTACAAGGGCAAGTTGATTGCAAAAATACTTCTTTTTCGGAATATCCCAATAATTTTGTTTAAAAAACTTGAGAGCTTCCTTTACAAATGAAATAACTACCTTTTTTATTTTGATTTTTAAAGGAAGTTCGCCAATTTTGCGATTAATGAATTTGTAAACTTTAAATGACATATTATGGCAGAAGAAATGATAATCAAGGAGCTGGATGATGTAGTTGTTCGCTTCTCTGGTGATTCAGGCGACGGTATGCAGCTGGCGGGAAATATGTTTTCCAATATATCAGCTGCCGAGGGAAATGATATCAGTACATTTCCAGATTATCCGGCCGATATCCGGGCTCCGCAAGGTACATTAACAGGTGTTTCTGGATTTCAGGTACATATAGGTTCTGGGAAAGTATATACTCCAGGAGATAAATGCGATGTGTTGGTTGCAATGAATCCTGCAGCATTGAAAACTCAGTATAAATTTTGTAAACCTCAGTCGGTTATTATAATTGATACAGACTCGTTTACAAAGCGTGACCTGGAAAAAGCTCAGTTTGTATTGGAAAATCCTTTTTCAGAGCTTGGTATCAAGAATGAAGTAGTGGAAGCTGCCATTACGACAATGTGTAAAGAAAGCCTGAAGGATAGTGGGTTGGACAATAAGTCTATTATGCGTACCAAAAACATGTTCGCATTAGGTTTAGTGTGCTGGCTTTTCCATCGTGATGTAAAGGTAGGTGAAAAGTTACTTCGTGAGAAATTTGCGAGAAAACCGGAGATTGCAGAAGCTAATGTGAAGGTTTTATACGATGGTTATCATTTTGGAGAAAACACGCATGCTTCAGTTGCGATGAGCTATCTGGTTCCTAGTAAAGCTCAAAAAGAAAAAGGACGTTACATGGATATTAATGGCAATAAAGCTACGGCTTACGGGCTTATTGCCGCTGCAGAAAAGGCTGGATTGCAGCTTTACCTGGGATCATATCCTATTACTCCTGCGACAGATATCTTACATGAATTGGCAAAACATAAATCATTGGGAGTAAAAACGGTTCAGTGTGAAGATGAAATAGCAGGATGTGCTTCGGCTGTTGGTGCTGCTTTTGCCGGAGCTTTGGCTGTAACAACCACCTCCGGACCTGGAGTTTGTCTGAAGAGTGAAGCTATGAATCTGGCTGTAATTACTGAATTGCCTTTAGTAATCGTTGATGTACAGCGTGGAGGACCTTCTACCGGACTACCTACTAAATCAGAACAGACGGATTTATTACAGGCTTTGTATGGAAGAAATGGTGAAAGCCCGATGCCTGTTATTGCTGCATCCTCACCTACAGATTGTTTTGATGCAGCCTATATGGCATGTAAAATAGCATTGGAACATATGACTCCTGTTGTTTTGTTGACTGATGCATATATTGCAAACGGTTCGGCAGCATGGCGTTTGCCTGACTTAGCTGAATATCCTGATATTCGTCCTCCTTATGTAACACCTGACATGGCTGGGGCCTGGACACCTTTCCAGCGTAATCCACAGACAGGCGTACGTTATTGGGCTACTCCAGGTATGGAAGGATTTATGCACCGTATCGGAGGATTGGAAAAAAGTAATGAAACGGGAGCTATCTCAACAGATCCGGAAAATCATAACCTGATGACGCGTCTGCGTGCTGAGAAAGTGGCTAAGATTGCTGATTCTATACCTGATTTGAAGGTAGAAGGAAATCAGGATGCAGATTTACTGATTGTAGGTTTTGGTGGAACATACGGTCATTTGCATTCGGCTATGGATGAGCTGAACAGACGTGGAAAGAAAGCTGCTTTAGCTCATTTTAAGTTCATCAATCCGTTGCCTAAGAATACAGAAGAAGTTCTTCGTCGATATAAAAAGATCGTTGTTGCAGAGCAGAATATGGGACAGCTGGCAGGTTATCTGAGAATGAAGATAGAAGGTATTCATTTGCATCAGTTTAATCAGGTAAAGGGACAACCTTTTGTTGTACAAGAACTGGTTGAAGCATTTACTAAATTAATGGAGGAATAGACAATGAGCGAAACAAAATATACAGCAGCAGATTATAAGGCAGGACAACCGCGCTGGTGTCCCGGATGCGGTGATCACGCATTTTTGAATTCCTTTCATAAGGCACTTGCAGAATTAGGAGTTCCTCCCCATGAAATTGCAGTTATTTCTGGTATTGGATGTTCGTCTCGTCTGCCTTATTATATGAATACATATGGTATGCATACGATTCATGGACGTGCGGCAGCCATTGCAACAGGAGCTAAGGTTGCTAATCCGGCTCTTACTATCTGGCAGATTTCAGGAGATGGTGACGGACTGGCTATTGGAGGTAATCATTTTATTCATGCTATCCGTCGTAATGTAGATATTAATATTATATTACTGAATAATCGTATTTATGGACTTACCAAGGGGCAGTATTCTCCTACATCAGCTCGAGGTTTTGTCAGTAAGTCGTCACCATACGGTACAGTAGAAGATCCGTTCCGTCCGGCAGAATTATGCTTTGGCGCGCGTGGACGCTTTTTTGCCCGTTGTGTCGCTGTAGATGGAGGTCCGTCAGTAGAAGTATTGAAAGCAGCAGCTCGTCATAAGGGAACATCGGTAGTGGAGGTTCTTCAAAACTGTGTGATATTTAATGATGGTACTCATGATGCTGTCGCTAAAAAAGAAGATCGTGAACGCAATGCCATTTATCTGGAACACGGTAAACCTATGCTTTTCGGTCCGAATAAAGAATTTGGATTAATGCAGGAAGGTTTCGGATTGAAAGTCGTTAAACTGGGTGAAAATGGAATTACGGAAAAAGATATTCTAGTACATGATGCTCATTGTGAAGATCATACACTTCAGTTGAAACTGGCTTTGATGGAAGGGCCTGATTTCCCGATTGCATTGGGAGTTATTCGTGATGTAGAAGCGCCTACATATGATGAATCTGTCGAAGCACAGATAGAAGAAGTTTCTGCGAAAAAGAAATATCATAATTTTGCTGAATTGCTTGCAACCAATGATACTTGGGAAATAAAATAAAAGCGGAAGAAAAAAATAAGGAGTCAATATTATGGGGCTCCTTATTTTTTTTGTTTTTATTTATCCAAATTTTTGTATTTTTGTATTATATCTTATAAAGTAGAATTATGATAAGAAGCATCGGTAATATGAAAATCTATCTGGCAAGTCTCTTGATAGCATGCTTTCAGGTTATGCTGGCCTCTAGTTCTTATTCTTCTTTTACAATAAACCATTTACAAGGACTCTCAAATAGCGCAGTTTTAAGCATCTTACAGGATAATCAGGGATTGATGTGGTTCGGTACCTACGATGGATTCAACTGTTATGATGGTAGAACGATAGATGTATTTCGTACTGATTTTTCCAAGGGCCGAACATTAGATAATAACATTATTTCTCGTATTCAGATTGCTTCAGATGACAAATTATGGGTGCAAAGCTATTCTGGAGTAAACTTATTTTCTACAGATTCTTTATCTGTTATCGATAATTATGTATTTCCAGATGAAGAAGTTATTGTATTTTCTAATCGGAAAGGTGACAGCTGGATTGTTGGAAAGCGGAATTTGTATTATTATAATACATATCATCGTTGCTTTGTGAAGGCCGGTGCGATGAATTTAAATTTGGAGAACCTTCAACAAAGTGCTTATGTAGATGGACAAGGTGGACTTCATATAGTACCAGTTAATGATACTAAGATGATTCATTTCTCATTGAGTTCTTTTTCTGCTGATTCTTTGCAGACAAGTTTGGATGTTACATCTTCACCTTTACATTCCAAGGTTATAAAAAAGACTTTTATTCAAAGCGGGGTTATTTGTAAGGAGTAATGAAACTCCTGAAGCTGGCTTATATGTGTTCAGTATTTCTAGCGATAGCTTTATTTATTGGCCACAACCAGTATTTCAGTAATAATTAAGTAACCCTAAATGAGAAAAATATGCGTACTCTATTAATAAGTTTAATGGCTGTGGGCTTGTTTGCTGCAAGCTCATGTGTAAATGAGGGAGGCCAGGTTTTTGGAGAACTTCCTGAAGGAGTAGTTCCTGTCAGTGGTGAAGCATTGGAAGCCAGAGGAGCTGTGTATAATAAGGATTTAAATGAACTGAAAATTTCATGGCGTACTACGCCCGATCCTAAATTGTATAAAGGCGTTGAGGTATCTTTTCAGGCATTAGGTGGACAGTCGAAGACCATAAGAATTATGGCAAATCCTAATTTTTCCAGCTCTTATGATTATTTTACGGTTGTAACCAAGAACCCTGCTACAGTTCAGTATCGCTGTATTTGGAATAAAGAGAGTGGAGAAGAAGTCAGTGAGTGGGCTTCGGCTGATAACTTGACAGTGACAAATGTAGCTTCTTCTGATGTATTTTTTGATATCGTACCTCCCACTTTCAAGCTGGTGACCGAGGATAATGTAAGTGCTCAGGTTGCTGAAGCTTATGATGGAATTGTTGGTAAAACTGATGAAGAGAAAAAAGCTTATTATACTCAGATTTTACAAATTGTATTGTCTTCCATTTATAATTCAACTGTAGATGCTGGTCAGCAACCTGTATCATGGATAAAATGTATTTTAGGAAAAATGGATTATCCGGGAGCTGTAGCATATGTGTCAGGTGACAGTGAAGGACCCCTTATGCGATTAAGTTCCGAATATGTAGAGCAAGTTAGTACAGGAGCTGTATCAATGGAGGATGCAGCTTTTGAAATCCGCGGTGTATTGATACATGAATTTTCTCACTTGGTTCAGGAGACCGGAGCTGTAGGTAGTAATCAGCCCTCTTGTATAGAGGGAATGGCAGATGCTATACGATCAGCTTGTGGAGGAGTGACGGATGCTAACCGGATTAGTGGGGCTTTGAATGCAGGTGTATATTACGACGAGAATCGTAAATCGGGTGATACACCTTGTCCTTATGTATGGCAAATGCCTTATGGAACTTCTGGATATTTTATGAATTGGCTGAGAACGTATGATGGGGATTTCCTTCGTAAGATGACAATTACCATAGAAAAAATGGGTAGTCAGTGGGTAGTCAGTGGTCTTTGGAAAAAGCAGTTCAATATATCCTTGGAGAGAACTATAAGATGGAGGATTTGTGGAATGAATATATTGAAGATGCTAAAAGTGAAAATGTAGGATAATGGGTGAAGCGAGGCTATTTCTACTTATGAGATAGCCTCGCTTTTATGATATAAATACTTGTTTATATTTCCAGCCTTAGCACTGATAAAAAGTAAAAAATTTTGCTAGAATATCCATTTTATTTTACTTTTGGCAATTGTATACGTTATTAGTGTGTTTAGGTATGGGAATATTATATTTGTCGGTTGAATTGTTTTTTGACCTGATTGCTTGTATATTGGGGGGGATTTTGATATGTCATGCTGGTGATAATTATCCAAAGTTGTATTGGGGAATTATCGCTTTATGTATCGGTATGGTATTTATGTGGGAGAATATCGGTTGGTTGACGATTATAACTGAGACTCCTGAATACCGATTTACTGATTTGTTGAATATTGAGAAAATGCTGAAATGGTATGTATTGGCAAGTATTGTTGCATTATTTCCAACAGCTTCTCTTCTACCTGGTTACCTTACTCCTTTTAAGATTCTGTCTTTTTTGCTTCCGTCCATTTTGCTTACTACTATCGGATTGTGTTATTTGGGGTTTAATGGCGAGATGACATCTTTATGTACTTTCTCAGACATATTTGCTAATTTTCGACATACCGACGTTATGTTGCGAAGCATTTTGTTTTTTTCTTCCATTATAACTCCCGTATTTTTCTGTTTCTATCCTTTGTTTCGTCGGAAACTATATCGGCAAATAAACGGAATGATGTATTTTTTTATTGGGTTTATTTGTCTTTTTGTATTCATTTACTGCCTTTTTACATTGTTTATCAATGAGTTTATATTCAATTTGTTTGGGGCAACTTCTATCATGTTTGCGGTTTTCTTTTCGATACAGTATATGCGAAAAGAGAATCCTTTTTCAAATCGATTCGAAATTGAAGAGTCTACTTTGAGAATAGAGAATGATAGTTGGAATAATCTTTCTCCTTTGTTCAGACAAATAGAAAACCATTTGCTTGATACGAAGGAATATACTCAATATGGATATGACTTACAGTCACTGTCGAAAGCATTGCAAGTAAAAGAAAACCAGTTGTCATTGGCAATAAAATCAGCTGGTTTCAGTAGTTTCAGGGAGTACTTGAATGATTTGCGTCTGCGACATTTTAGACAGCTGGTTGAGGCGGATAGTGATAAAAGCATAAAGGAACTTATTTTTTCATCTGGGTTTAATTCTCGTTCTACGTTTTACCGAAATTTTTCTGATAAATATGGTATTTCTCCTACACAGTTTGTTGATTCGTGCAAGAATAAATGACAAAAGTGTCCCATTTCTCGGAGTGGGACACTTTTGTTTTTATTAGCTTATGATTTAAATCTATTTTTGAGGTGTTAAATATGTTTGTTGTTTATTGAGGGTATATTATCTCAATATGGTGATGCATTTTTGGCAATATAAGTGGGGTGATTGTGCAACATTCTTCGGAAAGGTATATGTACTTATTTTACATAAATTTGCAATTGTTTATTTAAAGGTAGAATAGAGAATGGAACATATTGGACAGTTAATCAGACAAGAGTTGAGAAGACAAGAGCGTAGTGTAGCTTGGTTTGCCAGACAGCTTTCATGTGATCGCTCAAATATTTATCGTATTTTTCAAAAAGAGAGTATTGATACATATTTACTTGTCCGCATCTCCATTATTTTGCAGTATAATTTTTTTTCTACATTATCACTATGTATAGAAAAGCAAATTTTATTGCAAAAATAAGTCTTATGCTTGACTATTTATTTGATTGCTAATAAAATCCTTTGTTTAAAAACTGATGTGATATGAAGAAAATAATTTTACTTTTACTTTCTGTATATGTAATTCTACCTATATTGGCTCAAAGTAAAAAGGGATATATTATTAAAGTAGATGGAGAAACTGTTTATACCGATTTGGGTAATTCCTTGGTTAAACCTGGGGATTGGGTAAATATTTATGGTAAGGAGAGTTATATCATCCATCCTGTAACTCATAAAAAAATTTATACTGAGCCAGAAATTATTGGTAAATTGGAAATAGGTAGTGTTTTTAATGACTATTCTGTAGCTGCAACTAATGATAGAGGTTTATTGCAACTTTTAAAAGAAGGTATGGAAGTTTCTGTAATTAATACAGGAAAAGCAATAACTTCTTCGGATAAGCCCGTCAATAATTCGCTATTTATGCCTATGCAAAATGTAAACTCTAGTGATAAGATTCCTATAGTTATTGCTCCTGCACAAGTGAATGACGTGGTGGGGGTCGGCCATTTTGGGGGATATGTTGCTGATGTGTTAATGGAGCAGATGTTGCTTTGTGATAAAGTAAGGTTATTAGATAGGAGCATTTTAAATGCGCAAATGGATGAAGTGGATCTTGCAGGAAGCTATATTGATCCAGCAACCGCTGTCCAACGTGCTAAAATTCAAGGTGCACGTTATATTCTTCAGGTAACAATGCAAAAACCTGATGTAGTGAATGTTCGGACTGGTGTGCCTTTAGCATCTATTATGGGGGCTATTCAAGGAGCTACGGGAACTAATATTGGAGCACAATATATGTCGAATGCAAATATTGCAACATTGAAAGCAGAGGTTAATATTACCACCCGTGTTGTTGATCTAGAAACAGGAGAAGTGATGTTTATGACTAGTGGAAAAGGAAAGGCGAAAGGAAAGAGTTCTGTTTCATTGGAATATGGTGCTTTAGGTGGAGGAGAAATGAACGGAGGGGTAGAAGGATTTAAGCAAAGTATAACAGGTAAAGCTATACAACAGGCTTTCATCGCTATAGGGCGTAATCTGAATCGCTATTTTAATGGAGAAACTGATCAAAAAGTTATAGGATACGCTAGTGGAGCTTTATCTGGCAGATATGATGATAAATTGTATTCAAGAGGAGGACGTTTGTATCTGGGCACAGAAAAATTGGATAAAGAAGGCATACAAATGATGTTTGCCGAGAATTCGGATTTATATTTTCAATACAAAAAAGGGCGTAAGTTAATTAGATGGTCGTGGTTTCCTGCTTTTGCGGGTGTAGTTACCGGATTGGTGACGATGTCCGTTGGTGAGTACGAGGAGGACTATTTAGGCGCAGGAGGGGTTCTGATGCTAGGTGGTATAGGGGGAACTGTTTATATGTGTATTGCAGGTAAGAAAAAGATTAAGAGTGCTGTTAATAGATATAACGCATTACATGGCAACTATACTTATCAGCCTTCTTTGAAATTGGTAGGGACGCGTGAAGGTATCGGATTAAGACTGGAATTCTAAATTAAAATAAAGTTATGATACGGAAATTATTGTTTTTACTGATTGTATGTGTGGGGGTGGTTGGCAATGTAAAGGGGCAGATGGATAGTTGGATGCTTAACCAGTGGTTGAATCAAATGAATATGGATGTCTATCAACAGCAACAGAAGTTGACAGAAGAGTTCATGGAACTGTTAGATGCGGAGAGTAAGCGCAGGGATGCCAATGCGATGGCGATATGTGTTATGCTTCCAGGTGGCGCGGATGTCTTTTTTGCACGTATACAGACTCTTTATTTGGATTTGAAGAATGTGGTAGTTGTACATCAGTTTCCTGATAAGAGTAAAGAGGTGATACCATCTTCTTCGTATTTTGCTTTAAATGGGACAATTATAACGAATTCTGTATTTAAACCAGGACATTCGGTCATTGTAAAAAGGAAAGATACAGGAAAAGTTTTAACTAAAACTACTATTCCGTCTAAAAATACAGTGGCTTACCAAACCTTTTTGCAAGGGGCACAACAAGCTGCACGGGCTTATGGAAATAGTAATCAGAATTTTAATTTTAGTAACTCAGTGAGTTCTCCAGGAGGAAACGGTACTGCAACAAAATCAAAACAATGTTCTTTATGTAAAGGTAAAGGATGGATAGCAGGTTCGAAAATGCCTGTATATGGAACAGGAGGTACTTATTGGTGCGATGAATGTGGCCGAGAGGTTTATGCTTCCCATAGCCACGACCGATGCCCTTCGTGTGGAGGTTCGGGCAATACTTATTAAATAATATGCCTTTTTTGCTTTTCACATCCTTCACAGAATTTATTTTGTACAGTTTCTTCATCTATTTTCCTTATTGCCGTTACTATTGTGGCATTTTCATTAGAAGAAGTTAGGTGAAAGATGTGAAGGGTAAAAACAGGTAATTTTTCTTGTTATATTGGCCGTTTTTTTCGATGTTTGGCTAAAAATATCAGCATATTTTTATTTTTTCGTACAAAAAAAGGTCCTGATTTCCTATAGAATTCTACAAGAAAATCAGGACCTTTTCTTAAAAAAAAACTTATTCTTTTTCTCCATAGCACAAATCACCGGCATCACCTAGTCCCGGTACGATGTATGAGTGTGCGTTCAATTCCGGATCTACAGCTGCACACCATACCGTAGTTTTGTCCTGAGGAAATACTTTCTGTACGTGTTCCACTGCCTGTCGGCTGGCAATAACCGATGCTATATGTATGTGTGCTGGTTCACCTTTAGTAAGCAATGCTTTGTAGGCGAGCTCCATTGAACCACCTGTAGCCAGCATTGGGTCTACCAGAATTAGCGTCTTTCCGTCCAAACGCGGAGAGGCAATGTACTCGATATGGATATCAAAATTGTCGGCATCTATGTATTTGCGATAAGCCGAAACAAAAGCATTCTCAGCGCGGTCGAAATAGTTAATGAATCCCCGGTGCAGCGGCAGTCCGGCACGCAGGATAGTAGCAATGACAGGCTGTATGGTAGGAACGTTTTCAGTTGCCATGGCTAAAGGTGTCTGTATCTCCAGCGGTTGATAAGGAAGATCACGGCTGATTTCGTATGCCATGATTTCTCCGACACGTTCGATATTGCGGCGGAAACGCAGGCTGTCACCTTGTATATTTACATCGCGAATCTCTGCCAGATACTGGTTTAGAATACTATTATTCCGGTTCAGTTCTACAATTTTCATAGATTGTTTCTCTTTTTTTGATTGTTACATGTTTATGCCGCAAATATACGGATAATTCATGAAAGATATGGAAGAATGGATATCTATCAATTTAAATACTATACTTATTATTCTAGGTGGTAATATTCGTAGTTGCAATGTCGAAATGACAGATTTGTTACACAAGTATAAATCTTTAGTTTATTACGGATTTTTTTCTGTAATAACTTCTTTAGTTTAAAAATAAACTACTACTTTTGTATCGCCAAAGACGAGGAGGACTGAACTCACTGGTCTATTGGATGGTATAAACGGAAAACTAAACATTTGATATAATAACCAAATTAATCATTTGAACAATGGCAAATTTAGATCTTACTAAGTACGGTATCACTGGAACCGTAGAAATCGTACACAATCCTTCTTACGATGTATTGTTTGCAGAAGAAACAAAAGCTGGTTTGGAAGGCTTCGAAAAAGGTCAGGTAACTGAACTGGGTGCAGTAAACGTAATGACTGGTATCTACACTGGTCGTTCTCCTAAAGATAAATTCTTGGTAAAAGACGCTACAAGTGAAAACACTGTATGGTGGACTTCTGAAGAATATAAAAACGACAACAAGCCTGTAACTACAGAAACTTGGAACGCTTTGAAAGCTTTGGCTTCAAAAGAATTGTCAAACAAGAAATTGTATGTAGTAGATGGTTACTGCGGTGCTAACGAAGCTACTCGTCTGAAAGTTCGTTTCATCATGGAAGTTGCATGGCAGGCTCACTTCGTAACTAACATGTTCATTCGTCCTTCTAAAGAAGAACTGGAATCATTCGAACCTGATTTCGTTGTTTACAACGCTTCTAAAGCTAAAGTTGAAAACTACAAAGAACTGGGTCTGAACTCAGAAACTGCAGTTGTATTCAACTTGACTACTAAAGAACAGGTTATCTTGAATACTTGGTACGGTGGTGAAATGAAGAAAGGTATGTTCTCTATGATGAACTACTTCAACCCATTGCGTGGTATCGCTTCTATGCACTGCTCTGCTAATACAGACAAGGAAGGCAAGAGCTCAGCTATCTTCTTCGGTCTGTCTGGTACAGGTAAGACAACTTTGTCTACTGACCCGAAACGTCTGTTGATCGGTGATGACGAACACGGATGGGATAACGAAGGTGTATTCAACTACGAAGGTGGTTGCTACGCTAAGGTTATCAACTTGGATAAGGAATCTGAACCGGATATCTACAACGCCATCAAACGTGACGCTTTGCTGGAAAACGTTACTGTAGATGCTAATGGTAAGATTGACTTCGCTGATAAGAGCGTAACAGAAAACACTCGTGTTTCTTATCCTATCTACCACATCAACAACATCGTTAAACCGGTTTCTAAAGGTCCTCACGCAAAACAAGTTATCTTCTTGTCTGCTGATGCATTCGGTGTATTGCCTCCAGTATCTATCTTGAACGAAGAACAGGCTCAGTACTACTTCCTGTCAGGATTTACTGCTAAGTTGGCTGGTACAGAACGTGGTATCACTGAACCGACTCCGACATTCTCTGCTTGCTTCGGTGCTGCATTCTTGTCATTGCACCCAACTAAATATGCAGAAGAACTGGTTAAGAAGATGAAGATGACTGGTGCTAAGGCTTACTTGGTTAACACTGGTTGGAACGGAACTGGCAAACGTATTTCTATCCGTGATACTCGTGGTATCATCGACGCTATCCTGGATGGTTCTATCGAAAAAGCTCCTACTAAGACTATTCCTTACTTCGATTTCGTTGTTCCAACTGAATTGCCGGGTGTTGATCCGAAGATCTTGGATCCTCGTGACACTTACGAATGTGCTTGTCAGTGGGAAGAAAAAGCAAAAGACTTGGCTGGTCGTTTCATTAAGAACTTCTCTAAGTTCACTGGAAACGAAGCTGGTAAGGCTTTGGTTGCTGCTGGTCCGAAATTGTAATTTGAATATAAAGTTACAAAATAACCAACGTAAGAGGGTACTCGAAAGAGTATCCTCTTATTTTTTTATCTGGTGGAATGATGAAATAGAGTAGTGCTTCTGAATTTTCTAAAAGAAATATGTGTAAATAGCGGAGAAAAAATTATTTTTATGCCAGATTGAAAATAAATTTCAATTTTTTCTGTTGATTTATCGATATATTGCGTAAAATAACGCTGGAAAGAAAATATCTAATTTAAATAAAACAGATTGCTTATGAGAAACTTAAAACAAACAACTTTTGCTGTGTTATTATTGCCATTGATGGCATGTGGAGGAGGAGCACAGCAACAGGCTCCGGCAGAAACTCCTGTACAGGATAGCTTGAAAAATCAGGTAGTAGAAACAATCATGACACGTCGTAGTGTTCGCCAGTATAAACCTCAGGCGGTAGAGCGGGAAAAGATGCAAACGATTGTAGAATGCGGAATCAATGCTCCAAATGCAATGAATAAGCAACCTTGGGAAGTACGTGTTGTAGATAATGCTGATTATATCAATGGAGTAACAGAATTATATAAGAAAGCCAATCCGAAAGCAGCTGAAGATCCGGCATTCAAGAATATGTTCCGTAATGCTCCTACAGTGGTGTTTATCGGTCATGATACGAAATCGGAAAGTTCTCCTTTCGATTGTGGTCTGCTTGCTGAAAATATGATGATTTCAGCATGGTCTATGGGTATTGGCAGTTGCTGTTTGGGAAGTCCAGCTCGTTTTATGAAGACTCCTGAAGCAGCCGAATATTTGCAGAAATTAGGATTTAGTGAAGGATATGAATTGCTGTATTGCATAGGATTCGGTTATCCTGATGAGGCTCCAGCTGCTAAACCGCGTGAAGCTGCAAAAGTGAAATTCGTGGAATAATGAAATGATACATCGGGAAACATGTATAACTAAGAAATATGTCTGAAGTTTGGATTCTGTGAAAAGCCTATAAGTTATTCATGTTATAAATAAAAATAGCTCTGACTTCCCCTGTTTTGGAGATGGCAGAGCTATTTTTGTTTATTGTTGCAGAGATTAAATTGAGGAAACAGTGTCCGTTTAAACATAATGTTTATACCGCTACCTTTCTCCCAAATCATCGTAGGAGCTTTGTAGGATAGCCTTTCCACGCAAGATTCGGTTTTCATCAGGTGAAGGTATCTCCAGCGTCGGGCGGTCGGCATTAATGTCTACTAATGTTACTCCTGTGCTGTCGGCAAATGCAAAACCTCCTCCAAATGTCCAATAGGCAAACGGATAAGTATATGCTGTACTCAGTATGTTTCGGCTGAAGTTAAATTCACTGTGGTCGATGCCGAGTTGAGCAAGTAAGGTCGCAGCCAGATCGCTTTGGTTCATCACTTGATTTATTACTATCGGTTGCTTGACTGCTCCTCCTAACCAGAGCATTGGAATATGATGTATCCGTGCGTCGTGTCCGTTTCCTTCGGCTGGATAATAGAATCCATGGTCGGGCAGACAAACGATAAGCAGATTGTTCCAAACAGGAGTTTTGCGTATACGCTCTACGAACTCTCCGAGGCAATGGTCGGTAAAAGCAAAAGCATTTGGTTGCTTTTCTTTCAGCCGGTGATAGGGTACTTCAAAAGGTTCGTGACTGCTCAGAGTAAGAAAAGCGGTATGCCAGGGGGAGTCTCTTCGGTCTTTCAGCATCTGATAGAGATGATCGAAGGTTATATCATCGTTGACTCCCCAAGCGTTCTGGTGCTGACTCATGGGGAAATCGGTATCAGCGGTCAGGTTCTGATATCCACTTTCCAGCAGATAGCTTTTCATATTGGTAAAATTAATATCACCGCCATATAGAAAGTCTGTATGATACCCTTCTTTTGCCAGTTTTCCGGCGATAGAAGGCAATGTACGACTCTTGGCTGGTATTTTCATTACCGATAGATCCGGAAAGCTCTGATAGCCGCTAAATGTGCAAATCGTTCCTCTGTCTGTCCGGAAACTATTGGCATAGCATTGCGTAAACCAAATTCCTTCTTTTGACAAACGGTCTATATTAGGGCTGGCTCCTTTCACGCCTCCCAGCGATTCTACCATGGTGGCACCGAAACCTTCCATTAGGATAATCAGGATATCCGGACGTTTGGTATTTAGTAATTCTACTGTGTTTTTTCCTCCGGTAGGATAAAGATTATCGAAAAGTTCCTTACGGTGTGTCTCATCGAAGTAGTTGAATTGTTCTGAGTAGTTTTTTGTTTTTCCGGCTGAAGCTATCAGGCTGAAAGCTGGATTTACGGCAGAATGGTTTAAAAACTCATCGTTGCAGAAATATACCTGACCGATGTTGGAGGTTGATTCACTCACTCCTCCACGTATGATGATAAAAAGTACTCCTCCCAGCAGAATTGTGGCAAGTGTACCAGTTATTTTTCTGTTGGCTGGAGGCAGATATCGGGGAGTAATCCGATAAAGTATCCAGGTTACAAATCCAGAAAGCAACAGGATGACAAGTATCCGTAGTATAATAAAACCCGTAGATACACTTGCCATAGCATTTTTCGGAGAGTCCAGATACAAAAAGACAGAGGCGTCAAGTTTGAAGTTCCAAAAAGGGTAGAGGCACATGTCGCCTACAAAGATCAGTGAAATCAGTAAGCAGACAATGGCGTAGTATCCTACAAGTAGTTGACGGAGAGGAAATTTCTTGAACCATATACTAATGAGTATGGTAAGCCATGGGATGGCAGTAAGATACCCTGTAGTAGCAGCATCGAGACTCATTCCGTGAAACATTACCTGCAAATAGCTGCTAAATGGAACCAGTCGTCCGGGCGCATCATTATAAAGCATGAAAAAGGGTTTTTGCAGTATGAAGAAAATAAATATAACTGCAAAGACCAATATCAGGTATGCGATTCTTTTTTTCATATATTGTTGAATTTGAACTTACAAAGATACATATTTTTATAGTGTGGAAAGATTGTCTTTCATTTATATTCACTTTACATGCAGTACGAATTGTTATTTCATCGATTTTCAGATCCCCTTAATGTATGTTTTGGGTGATTTTCCAGTTACTTGTTTAAATACTCTGTTGAAGTTGTTGGGAGTATTGAATCCTACTTTGTAAGCAACTTCCTGTACCGTATTATCTCCATCTGTCAGGAGTTCTATAGCACGTGTAATACGCAGATGGTTTACATAGCTGCTGAAGTGTATGCCTGATGTATTAAACAGCCGGCTTAAATTACGTACTGACAAGTTATATTGTGATGCTATCTGTTCCATGTTTAAGTCTTCATGTATGTGTTCTGTTATGTAGTTCAGTATAGGATGCAGGCGTGAATCATTGGGGATAACCAGTGTCTTCAGCAGAAAGTCTGCCCCTAATGTCATTTTTGGAAATAAATTGAAAAAACTTAACGCAAAGTTGTATAGATCAGTTTGCTTTCCGCGTGTAATGACTTTCCCTTTTGATGCGATGAACTTCAGGTTTTCGGCTATAATACCATTGGTGCTATATATTGAGAAACGGTTTTTTCCATCATCAGGAGTGATGTTCAAATTAATATAAAAAATGATGAGTGAAACCTGCCGGCTGTTGCTTGATAACTTATGGCTGGCTTTTTCCGGAACAAAATAGTTTACTCCTCCGGTTTCTACATGCAATGTTCCGGAAAGTGTATAAATAATCTGGAATTTCTCATGCGCATGCTCCTGGAAATTGATTGCTTCCCAACCGGTTTTTTTGATAAGAATGTCGTCGTGCGTGGAACGGCTTATTAGCGATATATATTCTTGTTGTTCTGTATTCATCAGGAATAAACTTGGCTTATTTTGATCTGAAGCTGAGCAAGGGGTAAAAGTAGCTTGCAATGATCGTTTACCTTCTATTCAGGCACATGTTGAACTGAACTATATAGGCGACGGAGTGATGACCGATAGAAATTTCGCCCATGCAGTACATGCAGATATGCCTCATTTTGGTAATTCTTTTGTGCTGAAGGCAAGTCAGGTGATATATGCTGGAGGAGCTGTGGCAAAAGGAATCAAACGGAGTAAGTTACAAAAAAAGGAAGCAGAACTGGAATATGTAGAAAACCGCCAGGATATTCGTTTTCTTCTGGCTGGATATTATTTGGATCTTTTCCAGTTAAACAATCAGAAGCGTGTTTACGAAAGCAATATTTCTCAAACCCGCTTGCTGGTAAAGGATATGAAGGCGTCTTATCGTCAGGGAACGGCGCTGAAGAGTGATATAACCCGTTATGAGCTTCAGCTTCAGAGTCTGGAACTTTCGTTGACTTCTGTCAAAGATAAAATAGATGTGTTGAGCCATAAACTGGCTACAGCAGTCGGTTTGGAGCCTGATGTGCTAATCCTCCCCGATACAACCGAACTTCTGAAATTTAATGTTGAAAACCGTACAGAAGAAGACTGGTTGCTCGAAATACATCATACTCCGTCGGTCAGGCTGGCTGATATCAGAATAGAGCAAGAAAAGAATAAACAGGATTTGATACGTGCTGAAAGAAGGCCCAAGATAAGTCTGGTAGCAGCAAACGATTTCACTGGACCTATTTTGATAGAAGTCCCCCCGTTGAATAACAATTTTACATATTGGTACGCTGGTGTCGGCATTTCATATAATATTGATGCCTTATTTAAAAGTAAGAGAAAACTGAAACAGGCACAGCTTGCTACCCGTAAAATGGAAGAGGCACGCAGAGTGGCAGAAGAAGAGGCTGAGAATGATATTCATGCTGCATATGTCAATCTGAATGAAGCCTATATACGCTTGCGCACACAGAAAAAAAGTGTACAACTGGCACATGAGAACTTCAATATTGTCCGTCAAAGATATGTAAACTAACACACAGCTGGATATGGAACTGCAATTGGCGAATTATCAGATAGGTATTTTATACCAGTATTATTTATTGAAAAAACTGACAGGAAATCTCTAATAAAGCTATTAACTGAATAAGACGTTATGATAAAAAATAAGAAAAGAGCTATCCCTAATTTTTTTATAGCATTGGTTCTGGCTGGAGGAATCAGCTGGATATGTGGAAAGTTTATACATCTTGGTGATGTGGAGTATACAGACAATGCTCAGGTGAAACAACATTTAAGCCCTATCAATACTCGTGTACAGGGATTCATCAAAAAAATCTATTTTGAAGAATATCAGTCCGTTAAGAAAGGAGATACACTGGTGGTGATAGAAAATACCGAATATTTGCTGAAAGTAGCACAGGCTGAGGCTGATTACCAGAATGCACTGGCAGGGAAGAGTGCTATGCATACTACCATCAATACAACTCAGAGTAATATCTATGTAACCGAAGCTGCTATCGAGGAACAGCGCGTTCGCCTTCAGAATGCAGAAACCGATTACAAACGTTATGCAGAGCTGATGAAAGAAGAAGCAGTCACTCCACAGCAGTTCGATCGTGTAAAAACCGACTATGCTGCCACGAAAGCCCGCTACGAGCAGTTGTTGCGTCAGAAAGAATCATCTGAGCTTGTCAAACAGGAACAAACCCAACGTCTGGAGCAGAACGAATCGGACATTAAGCTGGCAGAAGCTGCTTTGAATCTGGCTAAATTGAATTTGTCGTATACTGTAATCTGTGCTACAGCCGATGGAGTGACCGGACGCAAAAATATCCATGAAGGAGAATTGGTGCAATCGGGACAGACTTTGGTGACTCTTGTAGACGGAACCGAAAAATGGGTAATTGCCAATTATAAGGAAACTCAGACTACCGATATGAAACAGGGCCAACTGGTAGAAATGACAGTCGATGCTATACCCGGGGTGAAATACCAAGGACAGATTATTTCCATTTCAGATGCAACCGGCTCCTTTTATTCCCTGATTCCTCAGGACAACTCGGCAGGAAACTTTGTAAAGGTAGAACAACGTATACCGGTCCGAATTGAATTTACACATAATAACAGCAAAGAGAATCTAAGCCGTTTACGTGCCGGTATGAACGTGGAATGTTACGTAAAACTGCAATAAAAGACAAATTATGGCAGAAGAACAACGTCCTAGAATTTTATATTTCAAGGAATTTATCCCCACTTCCGTGTGCATACTTCTTTCCTTGTTCTTTGCAATGGTGTTTCAGTTCAACGGAGGAGTTTTTCTTCCTATGTCTGTACAGATGTCAAGTGCATTGGGTTGCCTGAAAGAAGATGTGATGATGGCGGGATATGCCTCATTCATCGGTATGACAGTGATTTTTCCCATTCTGTTTCGTCTGAAGTTTCGCTTTACTACCCGACAGATATTTATGATGGTATGTCCGGTACTTATCTGCTGCAATCTGGTGACGATGCACGTGCAGAATATCTTCATACTGGTCGTAACGTGCTTTATTTCCGGTTTTTTCAGAATGTGGGGTACATTTGAATGTTTTTCAAATATCCGTTTGAGTGTAACCCCCTCAGGAAATTTTTCCGTATTCTATCCGGTAATCTATATCATTGTACTCGAAAGCATCCAGCTTTCCGGACTTGTAGCCATACATATCAGCGATTGGGCAAACTGGCAATACATGCACTGGCTCGTCATCGGGCTGCTTGCTGTCGTGTGGTTATGCGTATTTTTTCTTACACGTCCCTTCCGGATGGCCCGCAAGATGCCTCTGTATGGTATAGACTGGACAAGTGCTCTCCTTTGGGCTGTAGTGCTTTTCTCCATTGTATTTGTATGCATTTACGGTGAATATTACGACTGGCTTGACAGTGCTCTGATACGAGGCTGTATCGTACTGGCAGTGGTATGCACCCTTATCAATGTGAACCGAATGTTTACGACTCACCGTCCGTACATCCATCCTCATGTGTTTAAGTACCGTCATTTCCCGACTATCCTGTTCCTTTTTCTGATGCTATGTTTGTTTCTCACTACATCATCAGTTTTACAGGAAATGTTTATGAGTGCTATTCTGAAATATGATATGCTGAATGCCGTTTCGCTGAACTGGTGTGTGTTTATCGGGATATTGGCAGGTGCAGGAGTTGTATTCTACCGCCAGGTAGTCCTGCGCAAAGGCTATAAACTGCTTATTACCGTCGGCTTCATGCTGATAGTAGTTTATCAGTACTATATGTATTTCCTTATCCATCCCAACCTGAATATTGAAAGCCTTTACATCCCCAACTTTCTGAAAGGACTGGGACACGGCATACTTTATATATCGCTGACCATCTATGTAGCCAAGACTGTCCCTTTCGAACATTTCTTTCAGGGACTATGTGTATTAAGCTTTATCCGCACCAGCATTGCTACTCCTTTGGGTACAGCCATATTAAACCGCTGGCTGAAGTACATGCAGCAGGATAATATCGGTCTGATAAGCCGTAAAATGGATTTGGTAAAAGAATGGATGCCTGATGTTTCCATCCAGCAATTGTATGAAGAAGTTACCCGTCAGACGCTTCTGACCAGTCTGAAAGAACTGTTTGGTGCAGTATGTATCGTGGGAACCATATTCCTGTTGTTTTTACTTAGTCAGAAAGTTTGGCGAAAACTATTGCGATATGTCAGAAGAAATCATCCCCGATACATTCAGCTTTTGAAGCGTTCACAACCCGCGCAATAAGGCAGAAAGTTATTTTCTGCCGAAATCTGCCGGTACTTCTCCCCATAAATCAGTTTCCCATTTGCGCAGTGGAGTAGTATACTGATTCTCATTCAGCCATTTCTCTGCGCGTTCGATAAGCCGGAATAATTCTTCGGTTTTCGCGGTACGTTCCAGCTTTGTTTTACATTTCTTCTGTTTCACCCAGTTCAACGCATTGCGGCTATCAGAATAAATAGGCATGTTTATGCCCTTTTGTTTCATCAGCGCCAGACCATGGACAATAGCAAGGAATTCTCCGATATTATTTGTGCCATACATAGGTCCAAAATGAAAAATTTCCTGTCCGGTAAGTAAATACACTCCCCGGTACTCCATTGGTCCTGGATTACCGCTGCATGCAGCATCTACGGCCAGACAGTTTAAATCGAAATTTTCAGGGATTTTTTTCTCTTCCGGTTCGTGTGTTACTGTCTGACTTTTCTTCAGATACACATAAGCAGGAGTAGCGAAAGCATGTTCTGCCTCTTCACGTGTAGCGAACGATTTATAAATAGCACCTTTGTAGTTCTTAATTTGTAGCTGGCAGTCGGTCCACGATGTATATATTCCTGGTTCCGCTCCTTTCCATACTACATAAAATTTCTGCTGCTTTGCCATAATCTGTATAATAGCGATATCAATAAACCAATTCACCACAGACTATGCAGAAGTTTCACACATATGTGTAGAAGTCTGTATAATCCGTGGTGAATAAAAGATAGTGTATGATTAATGTCTTAATTACATACGTTCAGGAACCTCAATACCGAGCAGTCCCATTGCCAGCTTGACGATCTTTCCTACATTCTGGCTCAAAGCAAGACGGAATACCTTCAATGCTTCATTTTCTTCACGCAGAATGCTGAAATCGTGATAGAACTGGTTGTATTCCTTTACCAGATCGTACGCATAGTTAGCAAGAATAGACGGATTATAGTCACTTCCAGCCTGACGTACCACGTTTGTAAAGTCAGCAAGCATCTGAATCAGTCCCTCTTCTTTTGTGCTCAGTTCCACACCTGTCGGGATAACAGCAGGAATAGTGATACCAGCTTCAGCAGCTTTACGCAAGATAGACTGGATACGAGCATATGTATATTGGATGAACGGACCTGTATTACCGTTGAAATCGATAGATTCTTTCGGGTTGAATGTCATATTCTTGCGAGCATCCACTTTCAGGATGAAATACTTCAGCGCACCCAGACCTACGATACGTGCGATATCATCAGCTTCTTCCTTAGTCAGGCCATCCAGCTTACCCAGTTCACTGCTGGTTTCTTTCGCTGTTTCTATCATTGCTTCCATCAGGTCGTCTGCATCTACTACCGTACCTTCACGGCTCTTCATCTTACCTTCCGGCAGTTCCACCATACCGTAAGAGAAGTGAACCAGATCCTTACCCCATTCAAATCCCAGCTTATCGAGCAGAATAGAAAGCACCTGGAAGTGATAATTCTGTTCGTTTCCTACTACATAAATCATTTTGTTGATCGGGAAATCCTGGAAGCGAAGCTTCGCAGTACCAATATCCTGAGTCATATAGACAGAAGTACCGTCGGCACGCAGCAACAGCTTGTGGTCAAGACCTTCAGCAGTCAGATCAGCCCATACAGAACCATCCTCTTTGCGATAGAAGAAACCTTTTTCCAGTCCTTCCAGCACTTTTTCCTTACCTTCCAGATATGTTTCAGATTCGTAGTATATCTTATCGAAGCTGACACCCATCATCTTGTATGTTTCGTCGAATCCGGCATATACCCAGTCATTCATTTTCTTCCACAAAGCGCGGATTTCAGGGTCATTTGCCTCCCATTTACGCAACATTTCACGGGCTTCCTGCATCAGTGGTGATTGAGCTTCTGCTTCTTCCTTGCTCAAGCCTTTTTCCATCAACTCAGCTACTTCAGCCTTGTAGTGTTTGTCGAAAGCCACATAATAATCACCAATCAAGTGGTCACCCTTCTTGCCAGACGATTCAGGAGTTTCTCCGTTACCATATTTCAGCCATGCAAGCATTGACTTACAGATATGGATACCACGGTCGTTTACGATATTTGTCTTTACGACCTTGTTTCCGTTGGCAGCCATTACATTGGCAAGTGCGTTACCCAGCAAGTTATTGCGGACATGTCCCAGATGCAGCGGCTTGTTTGTATTCGGTGATGAATATTCTATCATTACCAGCGGAGCATCTTCGGTAGCTTTCTGGATACCCCATTGAGCATCAGCGTGAATGCGGTTCAGCAGTTCAACCCATACATCCGATGCGATAGTCAGGTTCAGGAATCCTTTGATGACATTATAATTTGCGATAGCCGGTTCGTTCTGTTTCAGATATTCACCGATCTCCTGTGCTGTTTGCTCCGGTCCCTTCTTCGACATTTTCAGAAAAGGGAAAACCACAAGCGTAAGATGACCTTCAAACTCCTTCTTGGTTTTCTGTAATTGTACCATTTTAGCAGGCACTTCTGCACCGTACAATTCTTTTACCCCGTTGATGACGGAGGCAGTCAGTTTATCTTCTATTTTCATGTGTATATATGGTTTTGTATTTCCCGACATTTATCAGTTTGCGCAAAGATAGTGATTTATTCATCATTCGGAAAGCATCATCGTGTACAAAAACTAAAAAAGGAACGTCATCTTCTCCCTAGGGAATAGGAGAGTGACGTTCCTTACATGTTATGAAGAATTAAAGGGTTCTGTTATTCAGCTATACAGATACTTACACGGTTTTCTTCCGGTGTGCTAAATGGCTGTACGGTATCACCTTTGTAATCTACAGTGATACGCTGGCTGTCGATACCCATTTCTTTCAGTTGGGTAGCTACATTTTCAGCACGTTTCTTAGAAAGGCGCATGTTGATATCTGCATTACCAGTCTGCTTGTCTGCATATCCACAGATAGTAACTTTACATTCAGCATGGTTCTTCATAAATTCTGCCAGCTTTTCAATCTTCTGTTTTTCTCCGCTGCGGATAGCAGAAGAATTAAGCGCGAAGAAGACATTTTCTGTCATAGTTACCTTTTCCTGTTTTACCGGAGCAGGCTGCTGTACCGGTTTCGGTTCTTCTTTTACAACGGGAGCCGGTTGCGGAGTCGGTTCATAATAAACAGGTTCTGTCTTGCGTGAAGTCTTTCCGAATTTGATAGTAAATCCGGCAAGCGCATTAAACTGCCAGTCTGCATTGCCAGCCTTCTTTGAATTGAATTTATCCGACAATACATTAGCGTTTACTTCGATATTGAAGAACAGATTTGAAGTCAGTCTCAGATTTGTACCCAATCCGAATCTACCTACCGGGCTGATCTTATTATCTGTCCATAAGTAGCGCAGATCATAGCCTTTGTTAGCCAATGCTACAGCTTCATCATTGTTGAAGCCACCATTCAGGCCCACACCAGCAAACAAGTATGCATTGAAGAAACGGTCTGGATTATAGCGGCAGAACAAGTTGCCCAAATCCAGTGTAGCATCTACATTACCCTGCAAGTAGTTATACTTGTAAAGTTGTCCGTCGGCAGCCCATCCTCCTTTAGCCTGCCAGCCGCTTATTCCGGCACGCACTCCCCAGAGCGGTGTAAACTGATAGCCGCCGTAGATAGCAGCTGCCGGAGAAATCAGGTCTCCGAATTTCGCTTCACCACGTGTGTGTGCTGCACCGGCTTGTACTTGCATGAACCAATGAGGAACAAACTCTGTTTTTCCTTCTTCCTTGATTTGCAGACTTGAGTTGTTTGCCTGTGCTAATGCAGAGGTTATACCTATTCCGAGCATAACAACTGTGAGGTTTCTTCTTAGTTTCATAAGCTTATTTTTTAGAGGGTTGATCCTTAGAATGTTATTTCAGCAGGAGCTACAGAATTATCTGTTGGATGATTTACTATGTCCTGGCTGCTCTGTCCTATATTTTTCATACTTAGATACCATTGATTTTCTATTTTTATAGGATTGAACATCAGTTTTATAGTTTTGGGAGAGTCTTGGACATTCTCAGATTTAGCGAAATAAGAAGTAAATTTGACATCATTATTTCCTTGAGTCGAAAATATGAGACTTTCAAATTTGTAATCTATTACTGGGAAAATCTTAAAGCGTTTGCTTAATTCTCCTTTTTCTTCCTCAGTTAATTTGCGTAATTTATTTTCTTGAACTGTATACAGCATATCTAATGCTTGGTCTATACTATCTGCTTTTAGTAAATCCATGCATTTTAGTGCCATCTGCTTTACATTTGTTGTATCAGATGCGGTGAGAGTAGATATGAATTCTGTTTTTGCTTCTCCCCATGATTTTACCCTTTGTTCTTTTTGTTGCTCCTTTTGGTTATTATTGCATGAGGTGATGCAACATATAGCAAAGGTTATATATAAGAAAGATTTTATCAAATTCTTCATACTTTAACAATTTAAAAAAAGGTGTACCATAAGGCACACCTTTTTTTATTTTATAATATTGAAAGATTAATCATTAGCGATAGTTGAATCAACTGTTGCTTCGATTGTTCCTTTCAGTGTACCCCAAGAATATTTGATTTCTACAGGGATTCTCAAGTTGAACTTCTGAACGTTACCTTCGTTATTCTTGTATGTGATCTTAGTTGTATTCAGGATATCAACATCGTTCATTGGCAGATTTACAGATGTGTTAACTGCATAACCTTCAACATACAATTGTAATTTATTTGTAACATCCTTAACATTTTCCCATGCACCTGTCAGGTTGCATTGAGCATTTTCGATATCAATCTTGATGTTTTCGAACCAGTAGTAGTTATACAAGTTACAGCCGTTTTCTACTGCACTTTGATATGTATTACCACTCTTAGCAATCAACATCTTATCACGCCAATCTTGTAATTTGAACAAATCACCCAAAACTACGCTTGAACCGTTAGCTTGTGCATCAACGAATTTAGCATTGTCACCTGGTAAAATGTCTACCGGACGTAAGAAACGTACTTTAAATGCATCTTTACCTAAAGCTAATTCACAATCATCATATGTAGCTACAATTTCAACATTTGCATAGCAAAGTGGAGTATTGTGATCATACATATTCAGAATTTCTTCTGCGAATTTGTCATGAGTATAAACCAATGTTCCGTCAGGAGCAATCTGAGCAATGATAGCACCACCCATTACCAATCTTGTAGGATCAGTAGCATGACGAGATAACTGATACTGACCAATCTTAGGCTGTTCAGCTGCAAATTGGTAATGATAGTTAGTTCCCAATTTTGCCAAATCATATGCTGCATTTTGTTCAGCGCTAGTCGGAGTCATAACAACTTTGTTGCCTTTGAAGTTATCATCCAAATCTTTAGCATATTCAAATACATCTCTATTTGTAATACCTGCTGAAGTAGGACGTGGAACGTTCATACGAACTGTATCTCTCTTAGCAACTTCTGCCTGATCACCTGGATACCAATATTCTTTGATCTTTTCACCGAATGTTACTTCTGGCTTGTCAAGAACAGTAGTAGTCAAACCAATGTATACCAAATTGTTGTCTTTGTCTACTCTTGACTGGAAGCAAGCATATAATGTAACTGTATGTCCAGTTTCATTGTAAACAGCATCCATTTGGTCGAAGTTTGCATTCCATTTGATAATTTCATTAACAGTTGATACATTCGGCCACTCTTCACCAAGAGTCATTACACCAAACTTGTTGTTCTGAACCAAAACAAATTTGTTGTTTTCTTTTATGTATGTTTCATCTTCTTTCAAGAAATAAGTCTTAACGAAGTCATCCTTAGTCATACCAAGTTCTTCGATAATCTTACCAGACATGTCATCCCACTTGATACCACATACGAAACCATCGCATACATAAGGCTTAATAAAGTCTTTTACAGTGATTTCTTTAGTGCTGATTTCCTTAACAATGTCAATCTTGATGTATCCTGCCAAAACAACATCACCATTTTCGTTAACCAATTTAACGATAACAACCGGTTCACGACCTACAGCAGAAATACCAGTTGTAGAAGTTGGATCATTTGGACAAGCTACAGATTCACCTTTGTCATTAACATAGCAAGGAGTAAATTCACCTGTCAACTTATCAACTTTACCATACTTATGCTCTTCGGTATTGTTTGTTCCTGTTGTATATTCCAACATTTCATATTCGAAATGTAAACCGAATTGTTTAGCACGTTCGTAAGACATTACTTCATGATCTGCATAGTCAGAAGCTGGTCCCCAATCTGCTTGTGTATAGTGGATGTTCAGTAATTCACTTAAATTAACAGAACCGTCATTGTATTGTACTGCAACGTTACCTTCATTTTCTACAGCTAACTTACCTGTATTATACAAGTCATACTGATCAGCCATTGTAGTTTTCTTTTCTTTGAATGCAATTGCCTTCAAAGTTCTTACAGCAGGAACGATAGCAGCGTAATCGGATGTGATAGTTGTATCATTACCCAATTCAACTTCCAGTGCCATTACAGAAATCTTATCATTTCCTGGTGTACGTGGATCTCCAATACCTGCACCTTCTAACAATTCAGGATTAGTGATTTGATAACCTACTTTCAAATCACCATTTGCAGTCTTTTCGCTATAGTTGTTATAGTTAACAACAACTCCTTCACCACCACGTGTAGTAATCATTTCAGGATTGTTGTAGAGGAATCTAAAGTCAGCTCCTTTTACTTGTGCACTAGCTGGATTCATGTGGTAAACAACAGTATCGTTGGCACCAATATTATAAACAGATGCAATGATATCTTCCCATGTATTCTTTGCTGGAATCTTATAAGATGCACCTGTTGAAGATTTTCCTTCTGCAGTACCATTAGCTGATTTATAATTACCACTAATGTAAGGATAACGAGTTCCTTCTACACCATCCAAATACAATGATGGAGTAAATACCAAACCTTTCAAAGCTGTACCTAAGTTAATTTTCAGAACTCCGTTATGGTCTTTAACTCCATAAACCAACAAAGCTTCGTTTTCTGTATCCCATACAGCTGTCATCATGCCTTCTGGAGCCCATTTAACATCAGTTTTTTCAGGAGCGCTTTCAGTACCATCAGCAGCAACATTTACTACATACCAGTAACCATCTTCATTTGGTATGTAATATTTGCTAGGAGCTGTAGTTCCGTCACCTCCAGGTTGTCCTGGTTCTCCCGGTTCACCTTGTTCTCCTTTTTCTCCTCTTGATGGTTTACCTGTGTCTACTCCATCAATAAACCAGTTACCGTTATCACCAATAGTTACTACAGAACCAGCAGCTCCATCCTTACCATTTTGCAATGTGAATGAGTTGCCGTCACTTAAAGTAACTTTAACTCCATCTTCTGTAGTCTGTACATCAGTAATTACAGCTCCTGCATTGATTTTTTCTTGAAGCTCTTTAACTGTTTGTTCAACAGCAGTAACGCGGTCGTTCAAACGGTTAATGTCATCATCGTAATCAGAGCAAGATACCATACCCCCTGCAAGAAGTACACTTCCTAACAGAAGGGCTCCATAGAATTTTTTCTTCATACTTTTAATTAATTAATGAATGATAATTGATAATGTTCTTTACTTTTATTTATCGCTTTTTATTTGATTGTGCAAATCTAGGTCTAAATACTACGTGTCTGCTTGTCTATTTGTATATAATTGTGTATTTTTCGACAAAAGTGTAAAATATTAGTCTTTTTCACTTTTGGCGCGATGTTCTTTCTTCCAAACGGAAGGAGGAATCCCTTCTTTCTGTTTGAACTGCTTGCTGAAATGTGCCTGGTCTGCAAAACCTACCATTTCAGCAAGGTCGCTCAAGTTTATTTCAGGAGATGATATGATCTTTTGTTTTGCTTCTTCAATGCGGAGGTCGTTTAGCCATCCGTTGAAGTTGCTCTGGTATGTTTCGTTTATGTAATTTGACAAATATGTACGGTTTATGCCGATTTCACGGCTTAAATCTTGTATGGTGACGCCCAATTGCAGATACCCTTTATGCTGTACCCATATTGTAATTTTTTCTTTAATAATATCACTTCCCTGTCCATGACGTTTTTCCTCGGGCTTAGGTGTCTCGGGCTTGTTATTTGTTTCTTCCGGGGCTGTTTTAACTTCTTGATTTGCCGCTTCGATTGGGGCTATAATACTATAATTATGATACTGTATGCCGAGCGAAATGAAAAATACCGTATAGCATAATGTAAATATTTGTAAGTAGATTTCGTTTGGATAAACTTCTGCTACTATGCCCATTACACCTATGATAAATCCTGCTATCCATATACGGAAGGGGTATTTCTTAAAGTTGCTTGACTCTGTGCTTTTCTTCCTTAGCCAGATTTTCGATATATGTATAAATATTATTGTGTAAAAGGCAAATTGTATGACATAACATGACACCAGCAGATAATAAAACCATTCTCCAGACATCCCCTTTGCAACAAATAGGTAGATGATGTTTGCTGTGCATAATACTGTCGTGTAAAATACCTGATACTTAAGGAAGTTTTTTAGTTTGTTTTTATCGTATAGAGGGTATACAAATACCCAGAAAACCAATAGGGTTTCTACAGGAAGTATTATCTGTATAAAGCTTCTTTTATCATATGTATCTATAACATTTCCAAAGTAGGCAAACAATAGTGCTGATATACCTAGCACTAAAGATGCTATTTTTACTACCGTGTACCCTTTTTGATAATTCTTTTTATTATTGCTTTTGGGTATAGCTGAGTAGTGTAAGAATATGGCTGTCAGTATGCAGCATATTCCTGATGTGATTTCAAGTATTAAAACATTGTCCCCCATAATATCTTTTATATATAGATATAATCTATTAACTCTTACGGGGCTAATTTATGAAATATGTATGATTGACAAAAATTTTCATTTGTCAAAATGTAATATTTGTTTGATTTTTGGCTTTGATTTTATGATTAGACAAAAATATTTAGGCAGATATTTCATTTATATACTAATATTGACAAATAATTCTCGGAAAACATCTCGTTTGCTATGTCTTGCAGTTGTTGTGCAGTCAATGCTTCTATGCGATGAAAGACTTCTTCTTTTTCTTCGTAACGCTTATAGTGTAGGAAGCATTTTGCCATATCGAGTGCATTGTTTTCAAAGTTGTCACTTGCTACTCCGATTTGTCCGATGATTTGTTTTTTTGCAGCGTGTAGTTGTGTGGTTGTAAGCGGACGGTCGCATAACTTTTTAAGTTCTTTATGTACGAGTTCGGTACAGTAATCGGCATCCTCCTGATCGCAACCAAAGTAAATGCAGAATGTTCCGGTGTCAGTGTAAGCTGTGAGGTTCGATTCTACATTGTATACAAGCCCGCGCTTTTCACGCAGTGATACGTTCAGCCGGCTGTTCATTCCGGGTCCTCCTAGGATATTGTTAAGTAGATAAAGGCCTGTTCGTCGTTCATCGTAGGCATTGTATCCACGTCCACCAATCATTACGTGTGCCTGATGAGTGTCTTTGTGTAGAGTGAGTTGCTTGGGCAGGTAGGCATGTGGCGCCTGACGTTGGTAATTGTCTACGTTTGAAAAAGGAATGTCTGCCGTAGCTTTTTCTATGGTGCGAACTACCCGTTTGAAATCGATATCTCCCTGAACAAAGAATACCATGTTGGCAGGCTTGTAATATCTTCCAGTAAAGTAAAGTGCATCCTGACTTCCGAACTGGCGGAGCTGTTCCGGCTTGCCTAGTATGTTTCGTCCCAACGGATGGTTGGGAAATATCAGTTCTTCAAAATCATCGAATATCAGTTCTGCGGGACTGTCTTCGTAACTTTGTATTTCATCGATAATGACTTCTACTTCCTTGGTTATTTCCTGTTCGGGAAAGATACTGTTGAAAACAATGTCTGTCAGCAATTCCACGGCACGGGAAAAATGTTCTTTCAGGAAGGCACTGTATATAACTGTTTCCTCCTTATTAGTATAGGCATTCAAATCGCCTCCTACATTTTCCATGCGATTCAGGATATGCCATGCACGGCGTTTGTGGGTTCCTTTAAATATAAGGTGTTCTACAAAATGAGCCATCCCTTGTTCGTTGGTAAATTCATCACGCGTTCCGGCATCGACGGCAAATCCGCAATATGTTACATTGGTAGGGCTGGGAGCGTGGATAATACGCAGTCCGTTTGGCAAAATAAAAGTATTGTATGGCATGAGTTTTCTTCTTTGCATGGATTTTCGTTGCAAAAATACAATAATACTTATTGTCGTAACTGAAAAAATACAGATATTTGCAGGTATATTGATTTTCTTCGCTACAGACTGCACTGGCTGTTCCTGGCCGTTTGCGGTATTATATAAATTAAGGTATTATGAATAAAATTGCAATATTCTGTTCGGCTTCCGATCACATCGATCCGATTTATGCCGAAAAAGCTTCCGAACTGGGTGCATGGATTGGTAAAACCGGAAAGTGGCTCATTTATGGAGGTTCGAATACAGGACTTATGGAGGCTGTTGCCCGCTCTGCAAAAGAAAATGGAGCTATGATAATGGGAGTAGTTCCTACCAAGCTGGAAGAAAGGGGGGCTGTCAGCGATTTGCTTGATGTGACGTTTCGTGCTGTCAATCTGAGTGACCGTAAGGATATCATGCTGCAAGAAGCAGATGTGGCTGTTGCGTTGCCTGGTGGAGTGGGAACGCTCGATGAAATATTTCATGTCATGGCTGCCGCCACAATAGGTTATCACGAAAAGAAAGTGATATTTTATAATGTTAATGGTTTCTGGAACGGGATTCTTGAATTTCTTGCCGGACTGGAAACACAACACTTCGCTCATCGCCCGCTGAAAAATTATTTCACTGTGGCCAACACTTTCGATGAGCTGAAACAATTACTCGAATATTAATTTACTAAACTCATCATAATATGATTTCATCTATTCACGAACTGTTGCAGCGTGAAGCACAGGCTGTATTGAATATTCCCGTAACGGATGCATACGAGAAGGCCGTTGAGCAGATTGTAGAACAAGTACACCGCAAAAAAGGAAAGCTGGTAACCAGTGGAATGGGAAAGGCCGGACAGATTGCCATGAACATTGCTACTACTTTTTGTTCTACGGGTATTCCTGCTGTTTTTCTTCACCCCAGTGAAGCTCAACATGGCGATTTGGGAATTTTGCAGGAAAATGACTTGCTGCTTCTTATATCCAATTCGGGTAAAACGCGTGAAATCGTGGAACTGACCGATTTGGCTGATCGTTTGAATCCGTCGTTGAAGAAGATTGTCATTACCGGAAATCCGGAAAGTCCGCTTGCTGAAGCTGCGGATATCTGTCTTGCTACCGGACATCCGGACGAGGTTTGTCCGTTGGGTATGACTCCTACTACTTCTACTACCATCATGACTGTTATCGGAGATATACTGGTGGTAGAAACTATGAAGCAGACAGGATTTACTATTGAAGAATATAGCAAGCGCCACCATGGAGGTTATCTGGGCGAGCGTTCCCGTGCGTTGAGTAAATAAACAGATTTTTGCTTATGAGAAAGGTTATCGGTATAGGGGAAACGATTCTTGATATTCTGTTCCGCGACGGACAGCCACAGGCGGCTGTCCCGGGCGGCTCTGTTTATAACGCTGTAATTTCACTGGGAAGAATGGGGCAGAATGTTACCTTTATCAGTGAAACGGGAAACGACCGTGTGGGAGAGATGATTCTGGCAAACATGCGTGAAAACGGAGTTGATACGGCAAATGTGAATGTCTTCCCGGAGGGAAAGTCGCCGGTGTCGCTGGCTTTTCTGAACGAACGGAATGATGCCGAGTATATTTTCTATAAAGACTATCCTCGCCAGAGGCTGGAAGTAAATATGCCTGAAATATCGAGTGATGATATTATCATGATCGGTTCTTATTTTGCTATTACTCCTGTGTTGCGTGATAAAGTAAAAGAGTTGCTTGACCGTGCTCATGATGCAGGCGCAATCATATATTATGACGTCAACTTCCGCAGTACGCATGCTAATGAGGCTATTAAGTTGATGCCTACTATTATAGAGAACTTTGAGTATGCCGATATCTTAAGGGGTTCGACGGAAGATTTTCAGAATATGTTCCGTCAGCCGGATGCCGATAAGGTGTACAGAGATCATGTAGAATTCTACTGTCCGAACTTTATTTGTACCGATGCTGATGGTGATGTCCGTTTGCGTACGAAACATGTATGTAAGGATTATCCGGTGACTCCGCTGAAAGCGGTAAGTACCATTGGTGCTGGCGATAATTTTAATGCAGGTGTGGTATACGGGTTGCTGAAATATCGTGTCCGTCGGGCTGATCTTGCCGAACTGACGGAAGCGGATTGGGATGCAATCATCCGCTGCGGAATGGATTTCAGCGCAGATGTGTGTAAGAGTGTAAGTAATTCTGTATCAAAGGAATTTGCGGAGTCTTACCGCTAATGCTGAAGTCTCTTAAAAACTTCATGTAAAGTACTTGATTTTTTGTACAAATTTTAAAAATATGTCGAGAAGTTTTTCCTGATTTCTCGGCATATTTTTCGTGTGCCTTCACGTTCTTGACAAAACGTGCTTTCAGGAAGATATGTTTTGTCAGGTACATGAAGGGTTAAACACTAGAATTTTTCTTCATTTTCGGCTATCAGTTTCTTTATGCCTTGTTGGAAAGCGATAAATCCTCCACCTAATACACGGCCTTTATCATAGAAAACAGCCGACTGTCCTGGAGTGATGGCTGAAGCTTCAGCCTTGAATTTTACAAGGAGGTGTCCTTCATCCAGTAAGATAACCTGACAAGGAATAGGGCGACTACGGTAGCGGATTCGTACGGACAGGTCGGGGCATTCCAGCAATTCCTGTAAATCTATTACATTTATATCTTCTACAAGCATATACTCGGCTTTCAACTGTTCGGCATCTCCCAGCATGACTGTGTTTTTGGCAGGGTTGATTTTCAGAACATACGCCGGACGTCCGAGTGCGATTTCCAGTCCTTTGCGCTGTCCGATAGTATAATAGGCGAAACCTTTGTGCTGACCTAACTTCAGTCCTTTGCTGTCGACAAACCATCCTGTTCCGATTCGTTCGTCGATATCCGGACAGTGTTCTCTCAGAAAGTCCCGGTAATCTTTATCGATGAAACAGACTTCCATGCTTTCTCCTCCTTTGGCTTTGGCTTCAAAGCCTTTTTCTGCGAGGTAAGCCCTTACCTCGGTTTTGGTCATTCCTCCCAATGGGAACACCATACGTTTCAATATCTCTTGTGGAAGTTTCCATAGAAAATATGACTGGTCTTTTGTCGGATCATCACCGGTTACTATATATCGGTGCTCCTTTCTGTCTTCCAGTCGGCAGTAATGTCCTGTGACAATCTGTGCACAGCCGGTACGGTCGGCCCATTCGCATAAGATGCGTTCCTTAAACAGCGGGTTACACATGACGCAAGGGTTGGGAGTGCGTCCCTTCATGTATTCGTCGATAAAATATTGTACGATGACATTGCGGAATTCCTCGCGGACATCGGCAACATGATGTTCTATACCCAGGCGTTCGGCTAGAGCCTTTGCTTCTAATATTTCGTCGGGTTGTTCTTGTTCCGGAGTTGAAAAGTGGGAAGGTATATCCCAGGTTCTCATAGTCACACCTACAACTTCATAACCTTGTTCTTGTAGCATAATGCAGGTAGCGGAACTGTCAATTCCTCCACTCATTCCTACTAGTATTCGTTTCTCTTTTTCCATGTTGTAAAATCTGCCGTTTGTATAAGACAAAAGTAAAGATAAAAACAGAATTCTTCTACGAATGTTTGTAGAATATGTGTTTATAAATATTGTATAACAATTCAGTTAGTGTTTTTTAACACTATCGCTTTTTATAAATACTTTAAACTCTTAAAAGATTTAAGATGATTTTATTAAAAAAGTAAAATGATACTCTATCTTGGTATTTAACAAATTTTGTAAAGCTTTGATATGACGTTTTTTTACTTATATGTTTATTTATAGTGTCAAAACGATATGTTTTACCTTCTTTATGTGTGTATAATTAATAATATGTTACCTCTTATTATGATGTTTGATTGTGCAATAATATTTCGTACTTTTTTCATAATTTATTTTATTTTTCCAATCTCTTGGTTGTTTTTGCATCTTGATTAACAACAATTAGTTAGTAAAAAGAAGGCTTATTGGATAAAAAATAAGGTTCTGTAGAGAGTATTTTTTGATTTATATTAATTAATTAAAATTCTTTTTTTATGAAGAAATTTAAATTTTCGGCCTTTTGTTTATCGATGTTATTCCTTTTGGTATTAGGAGGATGTAGCGGTAACGATGATGAGGTAACTCCTCCGGGAGAAGGCCCAAGCTCAGAAGTAGCTATTGAGATTGAGAGTGAGAAAGGAGATGAGGGTAGTGCCATTTATGCAACTTCGGCCACTATTTCCTTGAATTTGAAAGGGGTAGAAACTTATACTTATCAAGTAGAAGAAGGAAGTGTTTCCGAATCTGACTTCCCTGACGGAGAGATTATGTTTGCCAATGCTGAAAAGGAAAATGGTAACGGCATATTTACAGCTCAGGATGGTAAAAATACAGCTTACTTATATGGCCTGAATGGAAATACAAAGTATACGGCAATTTTCGCCTTTAAAGTGGGAACCGAATATCAGGTAAAAGGATTTGAATTTACAACTCCGGAATATTCAAGACGTATTACTATTATCTCGGCTACTCGTGATGAAATAAAATTCCATATTGAAATGCCTGAAGGTGTGTATTATAAATGGTCTTTTACCGATGCGTTGAACTATAATTCAATGAAAGACCTGTTTATGCAGAGTGATGTGGACTTTTTGGAAAATCCGTCTGTAGGTGTTTCTTGTGGTCCTCAGGACATCACTATAACCAGTGGTGTTCAGATTGATCCGGATGATCCTATGTGGGGAGAATGGCAGGTTACTCAGGGTACAGCTTATGTTATCCTTGTTGGTGAATCTGATGAAGAAGGTAATTTGGATTATGAAGTGGACTTTGGCGGTGGCATGTTGATGAGTCAGGCGCTGGCTCCGACTGTTGGCGACTATACAGAAGAATGGTCAGATGAAGGTGTTGTTTTCAATGGAATGTATGCCAAACAGCTGGTCTATGCTCAAAGCGCTGACCGGGTAGATAAAAAGGCTACTGTAACTGTCTTGAAAAAGAACGAAACCAAACTGAAAGTAGCTATTACTCCTCCGGCTGGTGCACAGAGTTATGGAGTATATATGACTTCGGAAGACGATTATGAATTGATGAAAAAATATGTGGGTGAACAAGGTATTCCTGCATTGGTATTTAATGAAAGTACACCGCTTTATGAACCTCAGGAAATTGAATATGTAGGAATGAGTATCGGTAAGAAGTATCATTTGTTCATTACTTGTAATTTTGCTGATGATTTCTCTAAGCAGAGCTTCCAGGAAGAAGTATATGAAATTGTTGAGTCTACTAAGCCAGATGTAGAATTGACTGTTGTTGGCAATGTAGAACCTGATCAGCCTTATAAAGTCAGCTACACTATCAAAGCTCCTAATGGTGACTGTAGAGGTATCCGTTATGTAGAAAACTCTATGTCAGAATGGAATGCGTCACTTCGCCCTGAATATGGTATGGATGAGAAATTCTATGTGACAAACTATGGTTTAGATGTTACAGATGCAGACGTAATACAGGCTATAAATAGTTCTGAAGGTTATAAAATGTATTTTGATTCATTCCCTGAAGAAGAAAATATGCTGGTTGTACAGGCTTACAATGAAGATGAAGATTTGTCAGAACCTTATATGGCAAAAGCTACGGCAGTAGCAGATTTCGGAACTCCGGTTGATGCGGGCGGACAGTCTGTTCTGGATGCATTATGTGGAACTTGGAATGCTACATTCAACCGTCAGGGCTCTAATGGAGAAACTGAAACAATTACATTCCCTATTGAGTTCTCTAGAGAACCGGAAGAAGCTGGTGAATATGCTGACTACGATAAGCTTGTCAATACAATCATGACAATGAAGAACATGACTGAAGAAGAAGCCAAGCTTTATATTGAAGAAGAAAAAGCAAACTATATCCAGGCACGTGAAAAGCAAATAGAGCTGTATAAGATGAAGAATCGTGTCGTAGGACGCTTTAAAGGTGATTTCCCGCACAAATATGCCAGCCCATGGGATTTGTTTAACAATATCAGCTATTCTGCTGTTGATGCTGATGATTTGTTCTTCGACTATGGACCTAAGATCTTCTTCGAGGTAATTCCTGTAGAAGATAATGGACAGACTTTGTATGCTGTTATCTTGAGTGCATCTAATATCTATTCTGTTCCGCCTTTGAGTGCATGGAATACACCATTCGTTTATTATGTAGCAGGTTATGATAGTGCTGCTGGAAAAGTTTATTACAGTGACTTTAATGTACAGGTTGTTGATGACAATAATCTTGCAGTGAAAGTTCTCGATTATAATGGCATGAATCTTCTTCCTTCGTTCATAGGTACATATAATAATAATGTATATAGTACATATTATGGAACTGGAGATATGACTTTGTCACGCAGTGATGCTTCTTCTAGAGCAAGAACTTTACAGTCATCTGTTGCTCCGTTGAAGTCGGTTGTTAAGAAATCAGTTCTTACAACTCCATGGGCAGCTTATCAGACTGCAACAATCAAGAATATGCCTAAGACATTCTTGCCGTCGGCAGATGTTGCACGCAAGTTGAAACGTGAGTCTGTTACAATAGATTGTTCAAAGAGTAGTTTCATTAAGAAAATACAGAAATAAGATTGTATAGCAGATAATTGCGAATGTTCGTTTTAAGATAAATGATGATTCCGTTTGGAACGGCTCTTTTCATAAGAACAGACTGTTGCCTGACTGAGCCTTTCCGAACGGAATATTTTTAGGTATTAATTCTAAAAAATAAAAGGGGAAATTTACTATGTTACGAAAACTGTTATTAGTGTTTTGCCTGGTATGCGGTTGCCTGCAAGTGGCAGCACAAGGAAAACTTTCGAATGTGAAAGTAGAAGATGCAGATGGAAAGCTTGTTGAAATATCTTCATTAGTGAATGGTAAACCGTTTATTATGTCATTCTGGGGAATAACCTGTAAACCTTGTCTGATGGAGCTGAATGCTATAAACGATCAGTTGGAAGAATGGCAGGAAGAAGTAGATTTTGAAGTTGTTGCTGTATCGATAGATGATAGCCGTTTTTCTACTCGTGCGCGCTCTATGGCTTCGGGCTCGGGATGGGACTTTATTTGCGTATTCGATAAAAACCAGGATTTGAAGCGTGCAATGAATGTAACCTTTACTCCGCATACATTTATTGTAGACGGTCAGGGGAATATCGTATATTCACATACCGGTTACACTCCAGGCAGCGAATTGGAGTTGTTTGAGAAACTGAAAGAATTACAACAAAAATAATCCGGCACGATGAAACAGAAAATGATGATATTATGCATGGCGGCTGTTGGAGCAACAACCGTTCTTCATGCTCAGACTCGTGATAAAGGAACACTTACTGGAAGTCTGGAGTCGAACAGTATTTATTATGTAGATGATAGTGAGCTGGGAGCGGCTGCAGCTAATCCTGACGATCATTTCGGTTCGAACAATTATTTGAAACTGGACTATACACGTGGCAAATTTTCTGCAGGCATTCAGTTGGAGGGTTTTTTGCCGGCATTACAAGGATATGACTACGGTACTTATGGAAATGGACGCCGTACGATTCTTGGTTCAAAATATGTTGCTTGGGAAGATGGAGATTTTGGATTTCGTGTAGGAGATATCTTTGACCAGTATGGAAGTGGACTTGTTTTCCGCAGTTATGAAGACCGTACCTTGGGATTTAATAATTCGATAGAAGGTGTATGGGGACACTACAGTTATAAGAACTACCTGTCACTGAAAGGTATGTATGGAAGACCACGTTTATATTTGGATTATGCTGAATCGGCAGTGCGTGGAGCAGACCTTACTTTATCTTTATCTGATATTGCCGGTTGGAAAAGTGCATCTTTGCAATTGGAAGGTAGCTATGTAAATCGTTATGAGAACTTGAAAGATAATGCAGATTATGTGGACAGATTGACTACAAACAATCTGGATATGTATGCTGTTGGTGGTAATTTTAACTGGAATGGTCTGGATGTCCGCGCTGAATATGTAACAAAAACGAAAGACTTACCGGAGATTTCATCTGCAACCGAAGTGGATGGTAATGCCATTCTTGCAGAAGTAGGATATGCTACAGGTAATTTTTCTGCCTTGGGTACTTTCCGTCGCCTGGAGCATATGAATACCATGCTTACCTTACAGGGACAGGGAGCGGGAAATACATTAAACTATTTGCCTGCGCTGACACGTCAGTACACGTATATGCTTGCCAATCTTGAGCCGTATCAGGTAAATGCAGAGGGTGAAACTGCCGGACAGTTTGATGTTTATTACTCTTTGCGCCCAGCTTCAAACCGTTCTCGTTATTGGAATTTCCATGCAAACTTCTCGACAGCTTATTCGGATAAAAATATTACAGGAAAATCTCGTTTGTTATGGCGTGACATCAATGCAGATGTAGAACACCGTTGGAATAAGCAGTGGAAAACTGCTGTATTGGTATCTGTTCAGGAGTGGAGCCCTACACATGGAATGGATGACAAAACTTATGCTTCGAATATTTTTGTTGTTGACAATACATACAAGTTCAACAGCAAAATGGCTTTGCGTGCAGAACTGCAATATCTTTACTCTACTGATTATGAAAAAGACTGGATGGCAGCTCTTCTGGAATTCAGCATGGCTCCACGCTGGAGTGTCAGTGTAAGCGATATGTATAATCATGGTACGACAAAGGTACATTACTATACAGCTTCTGTAAGTTATACACGTAAGAATACCCGTGTACAGTTAAGCTATGGAAGAAACCGTGCTGGTTATGTATGCTCGGGAGGAGTATGCCGTTACACACCGGCATATACTGGAGCCAACCTGGTAGTGACTTCTTCTTTCTGATTGTAGCCTGAAATTGAAAACCTATTATTTTATAAACGATTAAACAAAGATATTTATGAAACCTGCATATATTTTTAAAACCTTGGCGGTTTGTTTTTTAATGGCTGTTACTGCATGTTCGGGAAATGATGGAGGAGAAGACTCCGGAACAGTAAGTGGTGATTTGACATTGTCTATATCTAAGACTGTCATCGAAGCGAATGGTACAGATGCGGTTACCGTAGCTGTGATGAAAGGAGAAACAGACATCACTTCACAGTCTAAGGTTTATATGGAAGATCCTTCGGGCAATACTTCTTCATTTAAAGAAACTTCTTTCAGCACTACTACTGAAGGTGACTATGTGTTTTATGCATATTATGAAGGTGTAAAAACAGAGAATATTACAGTAAGAGCATTTAAGAATATTCCTTCTTTGCCTGCCGACAGCAAGCCTGAGCAAAATACTGGTTTTGCGAAGCATGTGCTTGCTATTCAGCATACGGGTACATGGTGTCAGAATTGTCCGTATATGAAAAGAGGCATTGATGCTTATCTGAAAGCTAATCCTGATAACTGTGCTGTTTTTGTGGCTTCGCACAATAGTGACACTATGGCAGGAGATGCTAGTAATACTGTAAACAGTTACTTGACTGTTAGCTCTTACCCTTCGTTGAGTGTCGATTTGAATACTTCAAATATGATTAAAGGAGCTCTTGATGATGCTGATAAACAAGCAGAGCAGATTGCTTCAAGAGTAAATGAGGTTGCAGCCAGTGGATGCAAAACCGGTATTTCAGTAGCAGCTGAAAATGCTAGAAATTCTGTAGTGGTAAATGTAAAAGTAAAATCGACTAATGTAGAAAACTGTCGTATAGCTGTATGGTTGCTGGAAGACGGCATCGTAGCAGAACAGAATGGTGGTAGTGTTAATGAAGTTCATAACAATGTATTGCGGGCTTCCAGTTCAACAGTCGCTTATGGTGACCGTATTCAGTTGGATGCTGATGGTGCAGGTCAGAATGTATGTCGTTTGGATGTAAGTGGTGCTCATGATTTGTCTAACTGCCGTCTGGTTGTATTTACCGCTGTGCCAAATGCTTCTGGTCGCTTCGTGGTAGATAATGTCGTAACTTGTCCGTTGGATGGTCAAACTGCATTTGAGTATGAATAAGAAATATTATTTACTCTGGATGCTTGTCGTACTGCTTCCTTTCTTGGCAGGATGTAGTGACGATGAGCAGCCGGAGGTTGCAGAACCTTATCTTCGGGTGGTAGAAACAACCTCCTGTGAGAATATTTCTTCCGCTGCTGCTACATTGACTCTGAAGGTGGAGAGTAATGTAGAATGGAAGGTTGTGTCGGAAAAGTCATGGTGCGCAGTTCCTTCTGAGAATACGTGGACAGGCAATGCTGCCGTTGAAGTACAAGTTGGCGAAAACCTGACAGGAGAGAGTCGTTCTGCCGTTTTGGAGATAGTTTCTACAGATGGTGTACTGAAAGAAGAAATACATGTTTCACAGTTGGCGGAAGTCTTTAGTGAGAATCATCATTATAAATTGCCTGTTGTATTTCAGGTACTTTATGTGAATAAGTCGGATAAAAACCAATATGTGGAAGAAGGACATTTACAGAAGTTATTAGATAAAGTCAATGAACTTTACCGCAACTGTGGAGAAGACTTAGGTTTGGAGTTTGTTATGGCTACGGAAGATCCGGCAGGCAATACCTTGGAAGAACCGGGTGTAAACCGTGTCATGTGGACTACATCTACTATTGACTGCCAGGCTTTTATGAACAGCTATAAAGAAAAACGTTATTTAGATTTAATATGGGATCCGGACCGGTATATTAATATCATGCTGTATAATTTCAGCGATGCAGGGATTTTGGGTATCTCTGAATTTCCTTATACTGTGGCTCCTGATTATTTGGAAGGATGTGAACAGTGGACGGGTGGAGTACCTACTCAAGATCAGCTGGTATCTCCGCGGTGTGTATCTATAAATAACCGGTATATTTATGAAGATAACTGTCCGCTGACTCCTGAAACTCCGGATGGAAATGCAAATTATGTAGCTGTTACTATTGCTCATGAGCTGGGACACTATCTGGGATTGCGTCATGTGTTTTCTGAAAATGAAACAGGAACAGAGTGTATAGACAGTGATTTGTGTGAAGATACTCCTACTTATAATAAGACGGTTTATAATAACCTGGTAAACTCAATTGGGGCTGCAGGTCTTCTTGAACATCTGGATGTACTGATCATGCGTGAAGACTGTGTGCGGGGAACAGAATATAAGTCGACAAATATTATGGATTATGCAGTGTCTTATTCGAATACTTTCACTGCGAATCAGCGGGAAAGAGTACGATATATACTGGAAAAAGGAGCATTTGTTCCCGGTCCTAAGAATCGTGAGATATCGAATTCGACTCGTACTGCCGGTTCGGGTGAATTGCCGCACCATGTAATGGAATGATTGATGTGTAAAATGAATTTTGAAGAAATATAAATTTTCCCTTTCTTATTCTCTTTGGGCCGCATTTCCATAAATGAGATGTAACGCCTGCTTGACCGTGAGGTTCGGTAAGAGAAATTTATAGCGGATACCATTGTTTTTAATCTCTCTTAAAAATGGTATCCGCTTCTTTTTTATAGAAAAAGTTCAGGCTGACGTGGTGTGCTGAATTTCTCGTGTAAAATAGCTGTAAACGGAGTGTTATAGATACGGGCTCCGTTAGGACATTCTTTTACACAGGCACAACAGCGTATACAGCGGTTTACATCTGTTTCGATATGGCTGCCGTCGTCGCTGATACGTATGGCATGGGTAGGACATACCTCTATACATTCTCCACAAACAAAGCAATCTTCATTGCAGACTGGAGCTGATGGCTTGGAAGCCTGTATCAGTTTATAAGGAGAAGTACCTTTTATAAAAAAAGATCCAATCAGCATAGATAATTTATCCCCCATAGCTTTTAACCGGCATCCTGCTTGCAGAGAAGGAGTCAGCGTGCTTAATACTTCTGAATTCTGCATTGCTTTTTCCAGTTTTTTCAAACTGTCGGCTCCGAATGTGCGGGCTATTTGTAAATCGGTCGCATCGGGGCGTCCGGCTGCAACAGGCATTTCGGCTGTGCTGTAACTGTGTTCTCCGATAAATGCTCCTGCCGAGAGAGGAGTGAATCCCAATGATGCTACTGTGTCACGCAGTTCCAACAGAGCATCTTCATAGTCGCGGTTACCATATACCACTACGACGATTGCCGGGGAGTTGTTACCTTTCAGGCGCTTGATGCGTTGTAAGGCAACCGGAGCAACACGTCCGCCATATACAGGTGCAGCAATGACTGTAATTGAATCGTTTATTTCGATAGGTGAGTCACTTTCATCGAGTGTCAGGTCGGTTTCAATTCTTCTTCCCATACCAATTCCTTCGCCAATAGCACGTGCTATTTTAGCAGAAGTATGAGTCGGAGAGAAAAATACCAGATGATTGGTGCTAAATTCGTTCATAGGCTTTAAAGTAAAAAAGTTAGTTGTAGTTCTTGCAAAGATAAAGTTTTTTATATCGTTCTTCACACGATTTATTTGTACTTTTGCATCATTATGGAAGAACAATTCGACATACGTGATTATAAACCTACAGGAAAAGAACGGGATTTCGAGAATGCCCTCCGACCACTACAGTTTGGTGACTTCAGTGGTCAGGATAAGGTAGTCGACAATCTGCGTATCTTTGTCAAGGCAGCCAGGCTTCGTGCTGAAGCGCTTGACCATGTGTTGCTTCATGGTCCTCCCGGATTGGGAAAAACAACATTGAGCAATATTATTGCCAATGAACTGGGGGTTGGATTTAAAGTAACTTCCGGTCCTGTACTCGATAAGCCGGGTGATCTTGCCGGTGTCCTGACAAGTCTTGAACCGAATGATGTATTGTTCATTGATGAAATACATCGTTTGAGCCCGGTGGTGGAGGAGTATTTATATTCGGCAATGGAAGATTACCGGATTGATATCATGATAGACAAAGGTCCGTCGGCACGTAGCATTCAGCTGGACTTGAATCCGTTTACGCTGGTGGGAGCTACTACCCGCAGTGGATTGCTTACCGCTCCGCTCCGTGCACGTTTCGGAATTAATCTCCATTTGGAATATTACGATGATGCGGTATTGTCGCGTATTATTTTGCGCTCGGCCAGTATCTTGGGTATTCCATGTGATGTAGATGCTGCAGGCGAGATTGCTTCGCGCAGTCGTGGTACTCCCCGTATTGCCAATGCTTTGTTACGTCGTGTTCGTGATTTTGCTCAGGTGAAAGGCTCCGGACGGATTGATGTGGAAATAGCGCGATATGCACTGGAAGCGCTGAATATCGACCGCTACGGACTGGATGAGATAGATAATAAGATACTTTGTACCATTATTGATAAGTTCAAGGGAGGTCCGGTAGGACTGACAACGATTGCTACGGCACTTGGGGAGGATCCCGGGACGTTGGAAGAAGTGTACGAGCCATTCTTGATAAAGGAAGGTTTTCTGAAGCGGACTCCACGCGGACGAGAAGTTACGGAGCTGGCTTATAAGCATCTGGGACGGAGTATATATAATAATGTAAAAACACTTTTTGATGATTAATTATGGTGTGTGCCATAACAGCGGCACACACTTTTATTTTTTTTAAGACTATGGCTGGACTGAAATCGTTAGCAAAAGATACGGCTATTTATGGATTGAGCAGCATTGTAGGACGTTTTCTTAACTATCTGCTTGTACCGCTTTATACAGCAGTAATACCTGCATCGACAGGTGGTTACGGTGTGGTGTCGAATGTGTATGCATATACGGCACTTATCTTGGTCTTTCTGACATTTGGTATGGAAACAGGATTCTTCCGTTTTGCCAATAAGTCGGGTGAACATCCGGAAAAGGTATATGCCAATACGTTGATTTTTGTAGGTGGGCTTTCGCTGATTTTTGTTATACTGTGTATGCTGTTCCTGCATCCCATTTCCGCATTGCTGGAGTATCCCGATCATCCCGATTATATTGCGATGATGGTACTTGTGGTTGCCCTGGATTCATTTCAGTGTATTCCGTTTGCTTATCTGCGATACAAAAAACGTCCGATAAAGTTCGCATCTATCAAGCTGTTCAATATTGTTGGTAATATTCTCCTGAATCTTTTCTTCCTCTTGTTGTGTCCGTGGCTGGATGTTCATGCCCATCAGCTGGTTTCATGGTTTTACCGTCCGGAATATCTGGTAGGGTATATCTTTGTGTCGAATCTGATCATGTCGCTGGTACAGATGTTTTTCTTCATTCCGGAACTGAGAGGTTTTTCTTATCGTGTGGATAAAGTTCTGATGAAACAGATGATTTCTTATTCATTCCCGATTTTGGTTTTCGGAGTGGTGGGCATATTGAACCAGACGATTGACAAAATGATTTATCCATTCTTGTTCGATGACCGTCAGGAAGGGTTGGTGCAGCTTGGAATATATAGTGCTACCAGTAAAGTGGCTATGATAATGGCTATGTTTACCCAGGCTTTCCGTTATGCTTACGAACCCTTTGTCTTTGGTAAAAACAAGGAAGGAGATAACCGTAAGATGTATTCGGCAGCTATGAAGTATTTCTTTATCTTCTCCTTACTGGCTTTTCTTGCTGTGATGTTTTATATGGATATACTTCGTTATATGGTAGCGCGTGATTATTGGGAAGGACTGAGTGTAGTAGCTATCGTAATGGGGGCAGAAATATTTAAGGGTATTTATTTTAACTTGTCTTTCTGGTATAAACTGACGGATGAAACACAATGGGGAGCATATTTTTCAATCATCGGATGTGCGGTAATTCTGGTATTGAATATATGGTTGGTTCCGACTTATGGATATGTCGCTTCTGCATGGGCATCAGTGGCCGGTTATGGAGTAATAACCTTGTTGTCTTATATCATCGGACAGAAAAAATATCCGGTCAGCTATCCTTTAAAGAATATGGCTGTTTATCTGATACTGGCTGCAGTTTTATTTGTTCTTTCGCAGGAGGTCATAATATCTAATGTCGGATTAAGATTAGTGTTCCGTACCTTATTATTGTTGATATTTATCGCCTATATATTAAAAAAAGATTTACCTTTGAAAACAATCCCTTTTGTGAACCGTTTTGTTAAATAAAACACAGTTTTAGGTTATGGAAAGAGATAAAAAATTTATTATCAGGAAGTTTTTTAATGAATATCTGGACTTGAACCGTAGCAAGGAAGATGAACAGGTGACTGTTGATTCCATCCGGAATGGGGTGGAGTTTAAAGGTACAAACTTGTGGGTACTTATTTTTGCCACTTTTATTGCTTCACTTGGGTTGAATGTGAATTCTACGGCGGTAATTATCGGTGCAATGTTGATATCTCCGCTGATGGGACCGATTATGGGAGTAGGCCTTGCTGTCGGGTTGAATGACTTTGAGCTGATGAAACGTTCATTGAAAAGTTATCTGGTGGCAACTTTGTTTAGTGTAACTACTGCAACGATTTATTTTTCATTTACTCCACTTGATGAGGTTCAGTCGGAGCTGCTTGCCCGTACATCACCTACTATCTATGATGTGTTTATTGCTCTGGTAGGTGGTCTGGCTGGTATTGTAGCATTGGCTACAAAAGAAAAAGGAAACGTGATTCCGGGAGTTGCTATTGCTACGGCGTTGATGCCTCCGCTTTGTACTGCCGGATTTGGACTGGCAACAGGCAACCTGCTTTATTTCTTGGGAGCTTTTTACCTTTATTTTATTAATTCTGTTTTTATCAGTCTGGCTACTTATATAGGAGTGCGGGTAATGCATTTCCAGCGTAAGCAGTTTGTTGATAAGGTACGAGAAAAGTTGGTCCGGAAATATATCATCGGTATTGCAATTGCTACCATGTGTCCGGCCGTTTATCTGACATATAACATTGTACGTGAAACGATTTATCATTCTTCTGCTAACAACTTTATTACTTCTGAACTCCAATTCCCGGATTCCCAGATTCTGAATCGTGAAATCTCATTTGACAAACGGGAGATTAAAGTGGTATTTATCGGAAAGGAAGTTTCAGAGGAACAAATACAGAATGCGCGGAATAAACTTGCTGATTATAAGCTGGATCAGACAAAATTGGTCGTTTTTCAGGGAGTTAATGGAGCCGGTGCGATGGATATAGGAAATATTAAGTCGATGGTAATGGAGGATTTTTATAAGAATAGTGAGAAGCAGCTTATGTCACAACAGGCTGCACTTGACTCACTGAATCGTTTGTTACCAGATTTTACAGGTTCGAATTTGATGAATGAGAAGATGGGGCAGGAGATTAAGGTTCTTTTCCCATGTATAAAAACGATTTCTGTCTCAAAGAGTCTTCAGCTTCGTGTAGACAGTCTTCGTATGGATACCTTAACTTATGCTTTTGTTGATTGCGACCGGAGTCTTTCCAAACAGGAAAAAGACAAAATGTTGGAATGGCTTCAGGCACGTACAGGAACGAAAAGGCTTCGTCTGGTTGTAGAATAACAGGAATACGTGTAAGAACTGATATAGAAGCCCGCCCTTGACACACAAGTCAATCGGCGGGCTTTTCAAATATTTATCGTATGAATTTTTATTTTTTGCGCTTACTTCGTTTCGCCCAGCCTTCTTCTGCAAAGTCCGACTCTTCACCACGCAAAGGACGATTGTCATTTTGGAAGAACTGTTTCCAGTCATCTTTCTTCTTAGGACCACGTGCGGCGGTATAGCCTCGTTCTTCACGGCTAGGTTTATCTTTTTTCTTTTCTGCGGATTTGGTTTCTTTTTTCTTGGTTGTTTTTTCTTCTCTTACGCTTTCCTTACCACGCTTTTTGCCACTTTTATCGCTTTTTCCCGTGTTTTCTCCAGCTATTTCTACAATAACCTTACGACCTTTGTTTAGGGTTACCTTATTCAGTGCTTTCATTACCATCGATGCCTGACTTTCTACAACTTCGAAGAAAGAGAAATTCTGCATGAGATCGATTCTACCAATCTGAATATGCTCTTTTTTCAGGTTGCGGTTTATCAGCTCAATGATCTGATTGGCATAGAAACCATCGGTCTTTCCTAAATTCAGGAACAGACGGGTATAGCCTTTTTCAGCCTTGCGTGCTACTTTTTCACGGTCGCTTCCACGATCTTTCCGTTCTTTAGCTTCATTGCTCTTTTCGTTGGCTTTAGGCTGTTCTATTTCCGGAGCATTTTTGTAGTATTCCAAGAAGCGGTTAAATTCCATAGATACCACTCGCTTAATCAGGTCTTCCTTGCTTAACCATTCCAGTTTTCGGTAGATTCCTGGTAGAAAAGCTTCTATTTCGTCTTCGTTAACCTTGACTTTTTCGATGTCATCAATTACCTTGATAAGCTGTTGTTCGCAAATCTCTTTTCCGCTAGGCAGTGTGCTTATTGTAAATTTCTTGTTAATAATGCGTTCTATCTCACGCATTTTACCTTTCTCACGCAGGTTGATGATAGCGATAGATATACCTGTCTTTCCGGCACGTCCGGTACGTCCGCTTCGATGTGTATAACTTTCTGTATCATCAGGAAGGGCATAATTAATGACATGAGTCAAGTCATTTACATCCAGTCCACGTGCAGCTACATCGGTAGCAACCAACAGTTGCAAATGGCGCTGACGGAACTTCTGCATGACCAAGTCACGTTGTGCCTGACTTAGTTCACCATGTAAAGAGTCGGCATTGTAGCCGTCCTGAATCAGTTTGTCGGCAATCTCTTGAGTTTCTTTACGGGTACGGCAGAAAATAATACCGTAAATCTGTGGATAATAATCGACAACTCGCTTTAATGCCAGGTATTTATCTTTTGCATGTACGATGTAGGCAATATGATGTACGTTTTTGCTTCCTTCATTCTTTGTCCCGATTGTGATTTCTTTGGCATTATGCAAATAAGTTTTAGCAATACGGGCAATCTCCGGACTCATGGTAGCTGAAAACATCAAGGTGTTACGATCTTCTGGAACTTGCTCCAGAATAGCGTTGATGCTGTCGGTAAATCCCATGTTCAACATTTCATCGGCTTCATCCATTACCACATCGCGGATAGTTTCCAGACGTGCAACTTTACGCTCCATTAAGTCTATCAAACGTCCTGGAGTAGCTACGATAATGTGTACACCTTGTTTCAGACTGCGTATCTGGCTTTCAATAGAAGAGCCTCCATATACGGGGAGAATTTTTAAGTCGGTGATGTATTTAGAATAATCAGTCAGATCGCCTGCTATCTGTAAGCAAAGCTCTCGTGTAGGACAAAGCACTAGTGCTTGGGGAATTCGTTTCGTTACATCGATTTTTTGTATCAGCGGCAGACCAAATGCGGCTGTTTTTCCGGTTCCGGTTTGTGCCAGAGCCACTACGTCGTTGCGGTTTCCTAACAGATACGGTATAACTTCTTCTTGTACAGGCATGGGATTTTCATAACCCATTTCCTCGATTGCCTGGCGTATTTCTGCGGAAACGCCGAGTTCTTCAAATGTCTTCATTTATTTCAAAAATCTAATTCGGTTGCAAAGATAGGGACAATTAATGGATTATCGGCTATAAGTGGAGGGGTATTTATATGTGTACGTATATGATTGTAGAGTCTAGAGTCTTTGCCGTTGTGTATTATGATTTTTTTAATATAATATTTATAATTGTAAAAAAATACTCTTATATTTTGAAATATCACATATTTGTATTTCATTTGCACCCAATAAAAATGATGATTCATAGAAACTGTAACTTTTAGCAATGAAACGTTGGTTTGTTTTCATATTATTGATGTTGGCGTTCGTTTTTGTAGGCATACAAAAAACGGAAGCTTCTTCTGTTTCTAAGGTTACAGATACTCTTACCACAGAAACTGTGGATACGGATCCCGGTTATAAGAGTTTTATGGACGCTTTTTATAAATCCATTGATCATTTACATGATTCTAATTTTTTACGCTATAACAGTAATACCTGCTTAAATAGCGAGGTTGCGAACAACCTTCAACGCAGTGTTGAGCGTGAAAGTAATTTTTTTCTACGTTTATTATTCTTCTATTGTTCTCTACGTGAGGTAGGGCTCTTGGCGGGAAAAGAGCGTCTTTTCTCTACAACTCATTTTCATTGTGTTGTTCCCTCATGCGAATATTTTATATTTGCCTTGAGGAGAATCATCATTTAGTAGTTTTATAAATTTAGTTATTTTGACTCCGATACGATCTGTGTCGGAGCTAAAGCTTGTACCCTTCTTCTGATGAACTGGAATTTTACAAGGGTATATTGTCTACTTTTCATTTTAAGTCATTAATTAAAAAAATGAAACAAGGGGGAATTGTACCTTCGTTTCGGATAATTAAATTATAAAACTATTATTTTATGAAAACTAATAACAAGTCATTCAAAGGTATAGAAGCTGCTGGATTAATAATTATCGCATGTTTTATTGTTGCTATCTGTATTTATCATTATGTGTTTGGTAATCCTGCTAACTTCATGAATAATGACCCTGCCAATCATCCACTTCCTGGGAATATGCTGGGAACAATCTATAAAGGGGGTATTATTGTACCTGTTATTCAAACTCTTTTATTGACAGTTCTGACATTAAGTGTAGAACGTTTTTTTACTATTCGTGCAGCTTTTGGTAGAGGTAAGCTCTCAAAATTTGTCGCACAAATTAAAGATGCATTGAATAAAGGAGATCTTGATGAAGCCCAAAGACTTTGTGATAAGCAATGTGGTTCAGTTGCTAATGTTGTAGGTTCTACTTTACGTAAATATCGTGAGATGGAAAATACTGCTGATTTGACTAAAGAGCAGAAAATATTGGCGATACAAAAAGAGTTGGAGGAAGCTACGGCATTAGAACTTCCCATGATGCAACAGAATTTACCGATTATTGCTACTATTACTACATTAGGAACTTTGATGGGATTGCTTGGAACTGTGCTTGGTATGATTCGTTCGTTTGCTGCTTTGTCTGCTGGCGGTGGCACAGACTCAGTGGCATTGTCAACAGGTATTTCTGAAGCTTTGATAAATACAGCTTTTGGTATTTTGACGGGTGCGTTGGCTGTAATTTCTTATAACTACTATACTAATAAGATAGATAACCTGACTTATAGTCTTGATGAAGTAGGATTCTCTATTGTACAGACTTTTGCCGCTACTCATTAATTGGGATAATTATATTATACGGGGACGCTGAAGTTCCGACATTTAAAAAGAAATAATTATGAGTAGAGCGAAGATACAAAAAAAGAGCATGTTCATTGACATGACGGCAATGAGTGATGTTACTGTATTGCTGCTTACTTTCTTTATGTTGACAGCTAGCTTTGTAAAGAAAGAGCCTGTACAAGTTGTTACTCCTGCGTCTGTTTCTGAAATAAAGATACCGGAAACAGATATATTGTCGATTTTGGTTGATCCTACTGGGAAAATCTTCATGAGTCTTGATAAGCAGACTGATATGGCTGCTGTTCTGGAAGCTATGGGTGAAGAATATGGCTTGAAGTTTACTCCCGAAGAAATAAAGAAATTTTCTTTATTCCAGACTTTCGGTGTTCCTATGAAGAATATGAAGTCTTTTCTTGCTCTTTCAGGAGAGCAGCAGGACCGTTTGTTGAAGGAACAGGGTATTCCGTGCGATAGCCTTGATAACCAGTTTAAACAGTGGGTGAGAAACGCCCGTGTTGTAAATAGAGATTTGCGGATAGCTATTAAGGCCGATCAGAATACGCCTTATGCCGTTATAAAAAAAATAATGAACTCTCTTCAGGATTTGAAGGAGAACAGATACAATCTGATTACTTCTTTAAAGTCGGATTCTGAAGAATAAAAGTAAACATGTATGGCAGAAATTCAAGATAACGGAGGTAAAAAGAAAGGCAGCAAACAGAAAAAAATGAATATTCGTGTCGATTTTACTCCAATGGTGGATATGAATATGTTGCTGATAACTTTCTTTATGTTGTGTACTTCATTAAGCAAACCCCAGACGATGGAAATCAGTATGCCCTCTAATGATAAAAATATTACGGAAGAGCAGCAAAATAAAGTGAAGGCTTCTCAGGCATTGACTTTGTTGTTAGCTGATAATGGGAAATTATATTATTATGAAGGGGAACCTGATTACAAGGATTATACATCTCTGAAGGAAATCACGTATGGAGCAGATGGTTTACGTAAACTTCTGTTACGCAAAAACTATGATGCGATAACCAAAGTACGTGAATTGAAACAGAAAAAAGCAAATCTTGAGCTTAATGAAGAGGAGTATAAAAAGCAAGTAGCTGAGGTTAAATCGGGGAAAGATACTCCTACTGTGATTATTAAAGCTACAGATAAGTCAACATATAAAAATTTGATTGATGCGTTAGATGAAATGCAGATTTGCAGTATCGGAAAATACGTGATAGTTGACATTACGGAAGGAGATCAATTCTTGATTGACAATTTTAGCTCTCGAGGGGAGCTGAGTCAGCAGATTGTAAATAAAAATGTGTAACACCTAAGAAAAAGATATATGTCAAAAATAGATTTAACTTCTTTGGAATGGTGTGAACTCATTTTCAAAGACCGGAACAAAAATTATGGCGCATATAAAATGCGGCAGGAATTAGGGAAGCGTCAGACTGTAGCCCTGATTATTGTTACTGTTGTAGCGCTTGTTGGATTTACGTTGCCTCGTCTGATTAGGATGGCTATACCTGAGCAGAAAGAAGAAATGGTAGAAGTAACTCAAATTTCTGCATTGGAAGAACCTGAAGTGAAAGAAGAAAATATCATTAAAAAGGTTGAGCCTGTTGCTCCTCCTCCTGCACTGAAGAGTACTATAAAATTTACTACTCCGGTTATAAAGAAGGATGAAGAGGTACAAGATGAAGATATGCTGAAAAGCCAGGATGAATTGTCTGAAACAAAAGTGCAGATTTCAATAGCCGATGTAAAAGGTAATGATGAACTGAATGGACAGGATATTGCCGACTTGCAGGAAGTTATAACTCAAACTCCCGAGAAGAAGCAAGAACCTTATACTATGGTTGAACAAATGCCGCAATTCCCTGGTGGACAGGCAGAGCTCTTGAAATACATTGCCAAGAATTTACGTTACCCAACAATATCTCAGGAAAACGGTATTCAGGGAAAAGTAATTCTACGCTTTGTTGTCTCAGCTGAAGGTAAGGTTGAAAATGTACAGGTATTACGTTCACTGGATCCGTATTGTGATAAAGAGGCTGTACGTGTAGTTCAATCATTGCCACAGTGGATACCGGGAAAGCAGAATGGACGAAATGTTCCTGTATATTATACTTGTCCTATTGTGTTTAAGTTACAGTAAAAAAGTGTATGAGAAGAAGATTGCTATATATCTTGTCGTTTTTGTTTCTTGTTATTTGTGGCTGCTCGAAAAAAGGTAGTGCCATCAAGCAGACGTTATATTCTGGAGAAATTCGGATAGCGGTGGATGAATCGTTGAAACCGATAATGGAAGAAGAGCTTCAGGTATACCATGCTGTGACTCCTGAAGCAACAATTGTGCCTGTTTATTGCAGTGAGGTGGAAGCGATAAACCTGTTTCTGAAAGATAGTGTACGTTTAGTGATAGCTAATCGTAGGTTGACAGATCAGGAAATATCTTCTTTTCATACGCGTAAGTTCTTTCCTGAATCGATTCGTTTTGCTATTGGGGGTATTGCTTTGATTACTAACCGTCATAATCCGGATTCTTTGATTTCAAAATTACAGTTCCGTGATATTCTTGCCGGGAAGATTGTAAACTGGTCTGATTTATATCCGTCATCGGACCTGGGGCGGATACAGGTCGTTTTTGACAATCCGAATTCAGGCACTATACGCTATGCTGTCGATTCTATTTGCCAGGGACAGACCATGGCAACTACACTGACTGCGCAAAAGACTAATGAAGAAGTGATAGATTATGTATCGAAAACAGTGGAAGCTATGGGGATAATAGGTGTGAACTGGGTTGGTAATGTTGGGGATAGTACGCGTCTTTCTTTCAATGAATCTGTCAGAGTAATGCGAATTAGTGATTCTTCAAATCCGACAGTTCAAAATAGTTTCAGACCTTATCAGGCTTATTTAGCTTTAAAGAAATATCCGCTGACACATGATGTTTTTATTTTAATAAATGATCCCCAGGGAGCACTCCCCACAGGGTTAATGACTTTTTTGACAGGTGATAAAGGACAACGGATTATACTAAAATCGGGTTTGGTCCCTGCAACTCAACCTGTGCGATTAGTAAATGTAAAAGAAGATTTTTAATATAACCGGTGAATATGATTATGAAAAATAAGGTATTGACTTTTGTTTGTTGCAGTTTTTTGTTCTCGGCTTATTTAAATGCTCAGGAACCACTTACTACGGATCAGGAGAAGCAATTAGATAAAATTGGAGCAATGGTAAAGAGTGATCCGGCGGCCGCTTCAAAAGAATTGAGTGAATTGCTGAAAGGAAAGAATAAGAAAAATATCTCTCTGTTGGTTGCTGTCGGAAATATGTACTTAGAAAATGATAAGGTAGATGAAGCTAAAACCTATTTGAATCGAGCGATGAATATTGATTCAAAATCGGCTCCGGTTGCAGTGTTGGCCGGTGATATTGCTTTAGCGAACAGAGATGCCGGAACAGCTTGTGGGTATTATGAACAGGCTATATTATTTGATTCTAATTGTTTTGATGCATATTATAAATACGCTCATGCTTATATCGGAGTTAATCCGCAGCTCTCTTTGGATATGCTGCTTAAACTGAAAAAAGCTCATCCTGAGGAGATTTCTGTAGATCGGGAATTGGCAAATGTATATTACGAAATGAAGAATTATAGTATGGCAAAAGCCTCGTATGATATCTTTATGCATCAGGGAAAGCCTGAGGGACAGGACTATGTTCGGTATGCAATGCTGCTTTATTTGAATAAAGATTATGACAAATCTTTGTCGATGGTACAAAAAGGTATTGAATTAAATGGGGATAATCATTTGCTAAAACGCCTGAAGATGTATAATTTATATGAATTAAAATCGTATCAGGAAGCTATAGAAGCTGCTGCTGATTTTTTTGCCAATAAAGAAAGTCATGATTATGTGTACTTAGATTATCTCTATCGTGGGCGTTTATATTTGGCATATAAGGAAAGCGATAAAGCATTGGAACAATATCAGAAGGCATTGGAGCTGGATACAGACAAGGAATATCCTGAAGTAATGAAAGAGGTATCAGATGTTTATAGTGACTTGAAGAATTATCCGGAAGCTATTCGCTTATACAAACTTTATCTTGATGTTTTAGATAGTAAAGCAAAAGTCAGTGATTTATTTTTGCTGGGACGTTTGTATTATATGGCAGCTTGTGATCCTGAATATGCGGACAATAAAGTTATTTACTTGACAAAAGCAGATGAGATTTTTGCGGAGGTATCTCAAAAGATTCCTGATAATTATTTAGGATATTTTTGGAGAGCACGCACTTGTACGATATCTGATCCTGAAACAGTGGAGGGATTAGCTAAACCGTATTACGAGAAAGCATTGAACATTCTGGAAGAAAAGGGAGGTTCGTCCAACTCTCTAATTATAGAATGTGAAAGCTATTTAGGTTATTATTATTTTGTGAAAAAAGATTACGAACAATCTAAACTTTATTGGAATAAGATTTTGGAGCTTGATCCAGAAAACCAGACAGCCAGACAAGCATTAGAAGGATTAAAATAATAACATATTTATATAAATAAATGAAGAGGCACATATTCATATTATGTATTGCGTTAGTGGGGCTTGTTGTATTTTTTAGTACCAATAAAAACAGCATCAGTTCTACTTGTAATACCTTTTGTAAACAGTACGTGCAGCCATCTACAGATGCGGGGAAAGACTTCCCAAACCATCTGAATAAAAGTTTTGGGAAATGTAGTATGATTTTACCAGACAATTCTCTGCTATCTGTTCAGGAGTATATTCAAGCCTTTTCGTTTTATTATCTGAGGCATATCAAATTTTATGTGTTGCTATATTGTAAGCAAGGACTGAAGCCAAATGCTCTTTATATACAACGTCTGCATTTATTATTTGAATCTTCTAGTAAATATATATGTAATGTCAGTATAGTTGGGAAACCATTATATATTTATGTAATAAGGCATATTATTATTTAGTAAAAGCATAGTTGGACTTTTGGGTGTGAATAAAAACTTATGCTTTATTTTAATAATCTACATTTTATATATGGAATCTTTAAATTTACTACAAAATTATCCTGTACAAGATATTCAGAAACGAATAAATTTTCGCAATATTATTTTTTCAATTTGTTTATTGATTGCTGGTGGCATGTTTTTTTGTCTGTTGCCCCAGGAGAAAGGGTCGAATATTGATATCTTTAGAATATGTATGGGAGTTCTGTTTGTTTCTTGTTCTTTTTATTGGTTAGGATTTAGAAATAAAAAACTAGTTTATAAATTGACGGGAAGTAGCATCGTGAAGAAGGTGCTTTCATGTGGACGGAAGTGTTCTACGGAAATTAAGGATTTGTTGATTGATTGTGGCTGTGATGCGGATTTTGTATTGGATGAGGCAAAAGGAAGTATTTATGTTGTAGTAGTCTTTTCAAAGGACAAGAATTATGTTGCTCTTCAGTTTCTGCAATATACTTCTTTCTTATGTAATCCGGTATCAGATGTATTCTCTTTTGAAGGAGTAAAAGCACAGGATTTCTTTGAGAATTTGAAAAGAATTAAACTGATTTAATAGAGGAAACTATAGGGTGATAACAAATAGTTGCTATAAATCTTAGAACTTGGAATGTCTCAAAAATAAGGTATGGATTTTTTTATAGATGCTGTTTTGCATATTGATCAATATTTGAATGATATTGTGCAAGAATACCATTTATGGACATATGCTATTTTGTTTCTTATTATATTTTGTGAAACAGGATTGGTTCTGACACCTTTTTTGCCTGGTGATTCTTTGCTTTTCATGGCAGGTGCTGTTACAGCCTCGCCGGATACACCTTTAGATGTAAGGATTCTTATACTGATTTTATGTATGGCTGCAAGTTTGGGAGATTTTTGTAACTATCTGGTAGGATATTGGGGTGGTTATAAATTATGCAACCATCCCAAGCTGAAAATATTAAAAGAAGAACATATAAAAAAAACACATGCTTTTTTTGCAAGGTATGGTGGCAAAACAATTGTATTGGCACGTTTTGTTCCTGTAGTGCGTACATTTGCTCCTTTTGTAGCAGGGATGGGAAGAATGTATTATTTATATTTTGGAGCTTACAATTGTATTGGAGCTGTTGTATGGGTAAATTTATTTGTCCTTTCCGGCTATTATTTGGGAAACATTCCTTTTGTCCAAAAGCATATTGCTGTATTAATGATTGCTGTTATCAGTATTTCGTCGATACCTGTGCTTTGGGAGATACTACGTGTTAAGGTAAAAAGAAAAAGAATATGAAGAATTCGTTATTAAATCGTTTTGTTCCTAAAGAAGTAAAATTTTTTCCGTTATTGCAAGATTTGTCTTTGTGCTTGCTGGAAGCCTCAAAATTATTGGTGGAAAGCTTGGAATATGATACAGTAGCAAATCGAATGGAATATTACAGGAAGATTAAAGAAGTTGAACGTCATGGAGACCGATTAACCAATCTGATATTCCATGAATTGGGAAAGACTTTTATTACTCCATTTGACAGGGAGGACATTCATGATTTAGCTTCATCGATAGATGATGTTATCGACCGGATAAATAGTTCATCTAAGCGTATCGCTATTTACAATCCGCATACAATTTCTGATAGTGGAAAAACATTAGCTTTATTAATACAAGAAACAGCTTCTTTAATTCATCGAGCAATCAATTTGTTAGATGCATTCAGTAAAAATCAGGCATTGTTAGGTCGATTTTGTGTAGGGCTTCACGATATAGAAAATGAAGCAGATGATGTATATGAAACTTTTATTACTAAGCTCTTTCAAGAAGAAAAGGACAGTATCGAAATTATTAAGATAAAAGAGGTTATGCAGGAACTGGAAAGGGCAACGGATGCAGCAGACCGTGTTGGCAAAATCTTGAAAATTTTGATTGTGAAATATGCTTAATCCGAAATCGTCATGGAGTTGTTAATATTGATTATTATCCTTGGATTGCTTTTTGACTATATCAATGGGTTTCATGATGCTGCCAATTCAATAGCTACTATCGTCTCTACAAAAGTCCTTACTCCTTTTCAAGCTGTCATTTGGGCTGCGTTTTTCAATTTTGTTGCATTTTTTATTGCTAAATATGTCATTGGAGATTTTGGTATAGCCAATACAGTATCGAAGACGGTTATCGAACGTTTTATCACGTTGCCGATTATTTTGTCCGGTTTGCTCGCAGCGATTGTCTGGAGTCTGTTTACCTGGTGGAAAGGTATTCCCTCTTCTTCTTCTCATACGTTGATTGGAGGATTTGCCGGAGCCGCTGTAATGGCTAATGGGTTTGAATCCATTCATTTGGGCATTATTTTGAAAATATTGTCTTTTATTATTTTAGCTCCTGTAATTGGGATGATTGTGGCTTTTGCTTTTACGTTATTGGTCTTTTACGTGTGTAAAAAAGTACATCCTCATACCGCTGAGGTGTGGTTCAGAAAATTACAGTTATTATCTTCTGCCTTATTTAGTATCGGTCATGGTTTGAATGATTCCCAAAAGGTGATTGGAATTATTGCTGCAGCTATGATAGCAGCACATGCTCAAGGTATTGGGTTCGGTGTTAAGAGTATTGCAGACTTGCCTGATTGGGTCGCATTTTCTTGTTTTACCGCTATTTCTTTAGGTACGATGTCTGGAGGATGGAAAATAGTAAAGACAATGGGGAGTCGTATTACCAAAGTAACTCCTTTGGAAGGTGTTGTAGCAGAAACGGCGGGTGCTTTTACGCTATATTTGACCGAATACCTGAAAGTACCGGTTAGTACTACCCATACCATAACCGGAGCAATTGTTGGAGTTGGAGCAACCAAACGTTTGTCTGCTGTCAGATGGAGAGTGACGAAAAGTCTAGTCATAGCTTGGATATTGACAATTCCGGTTAGCGCATTGCTTGCTGCAATTATTTATTATATTATTTAAAACAATAATATACTAGAACTTGATTTTAGAGTACATGGTTTTGTTGGTTGTGACTAGACTTTCTTTACCGGTAAAGCAAAGAGCCATATCATAACTCGAAATTGAATTACATTCCTGAAGTTTGCTATCCAACTTTCAGAAGCTGTTGTAAGCTTCCAAAATTGGCGTATTGACTAGCATGTCTCTTTCGCATACCTTCGTGCTAAACTTAAAACTCGAAAGATTATGTTTAGCGAAAAAGATTTTGAAAGACTGTGGTTCCTCTACAAAACCGAGGGTGAGCCCAATGGGGTTTCCATCAACTCGTT